>LKMJ01003870.1_pt1 | contig 13999 bp, 13 predicted proteins | sample 643391 | NCBI WGS metagenome assembly LKMJ01 (sample SAMN04112250, study PRJNA286221) | soda lake metagenome | biome: soda lake; feature: Kulunda Steppe; material: water; isolation source: sample PL-Br10 brine of Picturesque Lake | place: Russia: Kulunda steppe | collected 2010-07
GACCAGCAAAGCATCTGGGCCCAGGCTGAAAATATTGACGTCGCGGTGGACCTGGCCGGCGGCGTTACCGGTTCGGCCCTGTGGCCCTATACTTTGCGCTTCAAGGAAGGGGTGGGCGGCCGGGTGGTGATCGGCACCCCCAGCATGCTTACCGAGCCCTGGAATCCGGTGGCCGGCAGCAACTGGATCTTTGATTTGATGATCATGCGTTCCCTCACTGATTCCGCGGTGCTGCCCGACCCTTTTACAGGGCTGTACTGGCCGCAACGCATCCAGGGGGCGACGGTGACGGTCGCGCAAGACACCCCCGTGAGCCGCACCCTGGACTGGGTTGAACTGGAGACCCGGGAAACGGTGGAAGTACCGGCGGATGCCTGGATAGACTGGGATGCCGAGGAACGCCGGATCATAACCGTGGGCGAGAAATACCAGGAGGGTATTACCGCCCGTGCTCGCACCACCATCCAATACCAGGACGATTACCTTGAACGGCGCTGGCATGACGGCTCGCAGGTGTCGGTGGCGGATATGATCCTGCCCTGGATTCTCACCTTCGAGCGGGCCGACCAGGACTCCGAACTGTTCGACCCGGGGCACCGGCCGGCGTTCACGGTTTACCAGAAACACTTCAAGGGCTGGCGCATCATCGATACCGATCCGTTGATCGTAGAGATCTACAGTGACCAGGTTTTCCCCGACGCCGAGAACCTGGTGGCCAACCGCGTTCCGGCAGTTCAGCCCTGGCATGTTCTGGGTCTGGGGATCGAAGCGGAACGCCGGGGAGAACTGGCCTTTTCCTCGGGCCAGGCTGACCGGATGGGTGTTGAACAGATGAGTTATGTTTCCGGCCCCAGCCTGGAGATCCTGCGGGATTATCTGGAGGTGGCGGCGGAGGTGAAAAGCGTGCCCTACGCGGAAACGCTTTCTGCATGGATGGATTCGGCCGAGGTAACGCAGCGCTATAATGCCCTGCAGACCTGGATTGCCCAGCGGGGCCACTTCTGGGTTGATGACGGTCCTTTTTACCTGCACTCGGTGCGTCCCCTTGAAGGCAGCCTAGTGGTACGACGCTACGAGGACTTCCCGGATATGGGAGACAAGTGGCTGCGCTTTACCCGGCCGCGCATTCCAGTGCTGGAGATTGACGGGCCGCTGGTGGTTACCCTGGGGGAAGACATGGAGGCCGACCTGGGCATAACTTTTGCCGGGGAGCCTTATCCCGTCGAGGAGATCGACGAGGTACGTTACTTGCTGTTCGACGGTGACGACCAACTGGCGGCCCGGGGTGAAGTGGAACCGACTGCTGCGGGTACCTGGCGGATCAGTCTGGCATCGGAGACCCTGGAGGCCATGGGCACCGGTGCCAACAGCCTGGAAATTGCGGTGACCACTCATAATGTCGCTCTGCCCGGGTTTGCCACTCATGCTTTTGCCACCGTACCGGGGAATGAACCCGGTCGGACCCTGGGTGAGATGAATGGTGACTGACGCCTCATCGTTGAGTATTGCCCGGTTCCGTAGCCTGCTCAGGGATTTGCGGCGGCTGGCGCTGTTTACCGGCCAACGTCTGCTGGCGCTGTTCATTACCGTGCTGGTGGGGGTCTACCTGACCATCCTGATCGCCAACATGGGCGGCCAGGTGGATGAGCTGCGCCTGGTGCAGATCGAGACCGCCGCGGCGGAGCAGGTCCGGGCCGATCCGGCCTTCCACGACCTGCCTTCTGCGGAGCGTAATGCCCTGATACAGGAACAGGTTCAACTCGAGGTGGACCGTCTGCGCCTGGACGAACCCTTTATCTGGCGCAGTTTTGACTATCTTTACCGGGCCATGGCGCTTGACCTTGGCCGGGCCGAGGAGATGCACAGCGATGCCGGTTCCCGGCAGGTCTACAACATCATCACCGAACGCCTGCCGGCGACCCTGTTGCTGTTTGGTACCGCCAACCTGCTGGTTTTTTTCGTCTCGGTATTTGCCGCCCTGGTGCTTTCGAGGCGCTACGGCAGTGCCCTGGACCGGACGGTGATCGCCCTGGCCCCCAGTTCGGCGGCGCCGGCATGGTTCTATGGTATCTTTTTGATCCTGCTGTTTTCCTTCATTGTGCCGTTGTTTCCCACCGGCGGCATGGTGGCGGTGCCGCCCCCGGATGACGGCTGGGAGTACGCGGCCAGTGTGCTCAAGCACCTGGCGCTGCCGGTGACGGCCATGTTCATCGCCCAGATTTTTATTTCTATCTACTCCTGGCGTACCTTCTTCCTGATCCACTCCAGCGAGGACTATGTGGAGATGGCCCGGGCCAAGGGGCTGCCGGACCGGCTCATCGAGCAGCGCTACATCCTGCGCCCCACGCTGTCGCCCATCGTGACCAGCTTTTTGCTGATGCTGATCGGTTTGTGGAGCGGGGCGATCATCCTTGAACAGGTATTCAACTGGCCCGGGTTGGGAACCTTGCTCTTTGAGGCCATCGGCCACCGGGACACCCCGGTGATCATCGGTTCGGTGGTGATCTTTGCCTACCTGCTGGCGGCCACTGTGTTCCTGCTTGATTTTCTCTACGCCATCCTTGACCCCCGGGTACGCATCCAAGGAGGCCGGTGATGAGTCCGTGGCGCGAAGGATTCCGGAATCTGCGGCGTTACCCCTCGGCCATTGCGGGGCTGGTGATTATCGCCGCGCTGGTGTTCATGGCGGTCTATGCGGTGGTGACTATTCCCTATTCCGAGGCGCAGAGGCTCTGGCGCGGCGGCGAGATCTGGCGGGACCTGCCGGTGAATGCCGCGCCGGTGTGGCTGGACCGGCTCACCGGCGGGAATGCCCCGCGCACGGTAAGGGCCACCAGCGAGGACGCCGTGGTTGAGACCAGGGCGTTTGCCGACGTCCGCATCCAGGAACATACCCTGGAGCTGGACTTTGAATACGGGGAGTTTCCCAGCGAGATCAATCTTTTTTTAAAAGCCGATTTCAAGCAGCGTCAGCCCTTTGTGCGCCTGCTCTGGCGGGCGCCGGACGGTACCGAGACGCCTTTGGGCGGCCGCCGGGTCGGGGCCACCGAGCGGGTTTCCATTTCTCAGGATCAGGCGCTGGAAGCACGACTGGGTTTTCCGCCCCAGACAGGGTTGTTCACCGACGCCCGACCTGGCGAAACGCCGACGGTGCGCCGGGGCAGTTACCAGCTGGTGATGGAGACCGTCCACTTTGAACCCGACGCCGGGATCAAAGCCGAACTGGTGGCCTACGGCAAGGTCCATGGCATCGCCGGCACCGATCATCAGCGCCGGGATCTACTGGTGGCCCTGTTGTGGGGCACGCCGGTGGCTCTTGCCTTCGGGCTGATCGCGGCGGTGGGCACCACCGTCACCACCCTGGTCATCGCCGCCGCCGGGGTCTGGTACCGGGGTTGGGTGGACGCATTGATCCAGCGACTGACCGAAGTGAATATCATTCTGCCCCTGCTGCCCATTCTGGTGATGGTGGGCACCCTTTATTCCACCAGTATCTGGCTGATGTTGGGGGTGGTGGTGGCGTTGGGGATCTTCAGTGCCGGGATCAAGATGTATCGTGCCATGCTCCTGCCCATCCGCGAGGCGCCATACATCGAAGCGGCCCAGGCCTACGGCGCCGGAGGCGGGCGCATCGTGCTGCGTTACATGGTGCCGCGCATCCTGCCGGTGCTGATTCCCACCTTTGTCACCCTGATTCCCACCTATGTCTTTTTGGAGGCCTCCCTGGCGGTATTGGGCCTGGGTGATCCGGTGCTGCCCACCTGGGGTAAGGTTCTCCATGACGCCCAGGCCCAGAGCGCGCTTTATCATGGTTTTTATTACTGGGTGATCGGTCCGGCCGCGCTGCTGATGCTCACCGGACTGGGGTTCGCCATGCTCGGCTTCGCCCTGGACCGGGTTTTCAATCCACGACTGAGGAAGTTATAACAGTCAACGATCACCCGGTTCGATAAATCGGTGGTCATAGACTTTGGTGAACGAATACAATGGCTGAAATCCCGCTGCTTGAGATCAAAGACCTGCGCATGAGCTACGCCACCGAGCGCGGTTTGGTGCGGGCGGTGGATGGCGTCGACCTGGAGGTCCGGCGCAACGAGGCGTTGGTGGTGCTGGGTGAGTCAGGCTGCGGCAAGAGTTCGCTGGCCCGGGTGCTGCTCCGCATTCTGCCGCGCAACGCCCGGGCCCCCAGCGGCCAGGTGCGGCTGGACGGGGTCAATGTCCTGGCCTTCCCCGAGGAACGTTTCCGCCATGAAATTCGCTGGGTGCGAATCGCCCTGGTGATGCAGGCGGCAATGAATGCCCTCAATCCGGTGGTGCGGGTCGGTGAGCAGGTGGCCGAACCGCTGCGCGTCCATCACGGCTGGTCCAAACGGCGGGCGAATCGGCGGGCGGCCGAGGCCTTTGAAGAGGTGGGGATCGCCGCCGATTTCCTGCAGCGCTATCCCCACGAGCTTTCCGGCGGCATGCGTCAGCGCGCCGTGCTGGCCATGGCGCTGATCGCCGAACCCGACCTGGTAATTCTGGACGAGCCGACTTCGGCCCTGGATGTGCTGACCCAGGCCTCGATCATGAACGTCCTCAAGCGCATCAAACGTGAACGAGGGACCAGCTTTGTGTTCATCACCCATGATGTGGCGACCTCCAGCGAACTGGCGGACCGGGTGGCGCTGATGTACGCCGGGCAGGTGGTGGAGGAGGCCGACGCCGAAGTTTTCTTTGGCCAACCGGCTCACCCCTACTCGCAGATGCTGATGGCTTCGGTTCCCCGGCTGCACCAGCGTGAAAAACCGGCGGCGATCCCCGGCCGGCCGCCCAGCCTGCTGGAGCCCCCGCCGGGGTGCCGCTTTGCCGCGCGTTGCCCGCAAAGGTCTCCGAGCTGTGACAGCGCCCCCGAGGTCATCGAACTTGTCGACCGACATCGGGTGCGTTGCCGGCTGCATACCAGGGGAGGAACGGGATGAGGCAACCATTGCTGGCGGTCAAGGGTTTGCAGACGCATTTTGAATTGCGCCAGTGGGGCTTTTTACGCCTGGGGTCGGTGCGTGCCGTGGACGGGGTTAATTTCACCCTGGATGTCGGCGAATCGGCGGCGGTGGTGGGAGAGAGCGGCTGCGGCAAAAGCTCCCTGGCCCGCACCCTGCTGGGTCTTTACCGACCCACCGGCGGCGAGGTGCTTTTTGAGGGCCGTTCCCTGGCTTTGCTCAAAGGCGCGGCCATGAAGGACTACCGCGCCCGGGTGGGCTACGTTCAGCAGGATCCTTATGGGGCGCTGCCGCCGTTTATGAATGTGCGCCGGATTCTGGAGGAGCCGCTGATTATCCACGGGGTGCGGTCGCGGGTCGAGCGCCATCGCCGCATCGATGAGGCGCTGGAGGAGGTGGGACTGGGATCGGCGGCGGAGATCCGGGACACCTTTCCCCATCAGTTGAGCGGCGGTCAGCAGCAACGGGTGGTGATCGCCCGGGCTCTGCTGTTGCGCCCCCACCTGATTATTGCCGACGAGCCCGTATCCATGCTGGATGCTTCGGTCAGGGTGGAAATCCTGGATCTGCTGCACAGTGTGCAGACCGTGCACGGCATTGCGTTGCTCTACATCACCCACGACCTGTCAACGGTACGTCACTACGCCCACCGAGTGATGGTGATGTATGCCGGACGCATGGTGGAACAGGCATCGGTGGAATCCCTCCTGGACCGACCCCAGCATCCCTACACCGAGGCGCTGCTGGCGGCCCTGGCCGATCCGGATGCCGAAAATGCCCGCTGCGAGCGTCATGTCCCGGTGGGTGAAGCGCCCAGCCTGCTCAATCCGCCCCCGGGGTGCCGTTTCCATCCCCGCTGCCCCCAGGTGATAGCTGGTACCTGTGAGACCCGGGATCCACCGGACTTTGAGCCGTTTCCAGACCATCGGGCCGCCTGCTGGTTAAGAGAATAGGCTGGAGGCAGGTCTAACATTTTTTGCCGGCGCTGCGGTCAGGACTGGTCAGCCGGCCGGCGATTACAGTGGCGGGCAAGGTTGCAGGCGATGTTTTCACGGTAGGGATTGCGGTTGTGGCCGAAATAAACGTCCAGATACTGTTCCAGGTGGCCAAATTCTGCCAGACGCGGGGCCACGAAATTTTCGTAAAAATCCTCGGTGGTGTTGCGGAGTTCCTGGGCTGAATTATAGACCGGGACTGGCTGGGGAGGGGCAGGTTTATCCCGGTTCAGGTGGAAATACATTTCCTGGAGTTCGGCGAACAGTCCGTCGATCTTTTCAGCGTAACGGCTGTCGCCGATCTGGCCGATCAGATCGGCGGTGGGCAGTATCCGGGCCGCAAGTCGTTCCTGTTTATTGATGAAGACATCATAATTGACCGATTGTTGTTGATAATCAGTAAGGGCGATGACGGCGGGGACAAAGACGGCGGCCCTTTGTGGCCAATTGGTGCGGCGGAGATATCCTTCCGCTATGTTCATGCTTCGTTGCACGTGGGTGATGGTGAATTTGCCCCCCTGTCCTTCCCGGTCCCCTTTGTCCTTGATGTAACCGGCATCATGGAACAGCCCCGCTGCCACCGTCCAGCAGTACAATTCCTCGTCGATGCGTCTTTCGGGATGAACCCGGTTCCAGCCCGCCACGATCCGGGCCGCAGCAAGGGCCACGTCCAGGGCATGAACGAAGTCATGGTACTCGACTTCGCAGGCTTCATGGCTGGGCCAGCGACCGGCGTACAGGTCTTCCACGTCGGTTAGCAGCTTATCCAACCCGGAAGGGATTCGCCCATACTCTTCCTGGGAAACGCCCAGAATAAGATCAGCACCGGATGACTGGTCCGGACTGGCGGGCGGGGTAGTGGCCCCGGTTTTATTCCGATGCTGGGATACCATCTCTATTGACTGGCTCTAACAGTACCTTCCATGGTGTGGGTACTCGTTTTTCGCGGCGCCGACCAACTCGCGGCGCTACTTTTTTTACCGGTCCGGAAGCCCTGGTGGTGGCCCCTTAATTTATGCCAGCATAACCACGTCGGGGGACAGTTGATATTTTGCAACATCGTAATGGGTGGAGCCATAATGGTCAATATTATTGTTGGTTCACAAGGGTATACATGGTGCTTAGCGTTTGCCAATCTTGGGTATTATGTTTATAAAGTGTTGTTAAGCGGTTGTCACGCTGGCTGCATGGTGCCATGCCGGATGATTTTTGCCCCTAGGTTTTACATGGAGGAAATAAATGGGACAGACCATAGTTGAGAAAATTTTCGCCGCCCATCGCCGCGATACTCCTACGCCGGAGAATATCATCCTGGATCTGGATGTGGTGATGTGCCATGAAATTACCACCCCGATCGCCATCACCGATCTCGAGGCCCGGGGGATGGACCGGGTTTTTGATCCGGACAAGATCAAGGCGGTGATCGACCACGTCACCCCCGCCAAGGATTCCAAGACCGCCACCCAGGGCAAGATCCTGCGGGACTGGGCCCGGCGCCACAATATCCGGGACTTTTTCGATATCGGCCGCAACGGGGTGTGCCACGCCCTGTTTCCCGAAAAGGGTTTCATCCGGCCCGGCTACACGGTGATAATGGGGGATTCCCACACCTGCACCCACGGGGCCTTCGGTGCCTTTGCCGCTGGAGTGGGCACCACCGACCTGGAGGTGGGCATTTTAAAAGGGGTCTGCTCCTTCAGGCTACCCAGAACCATCCGGGTTGAGATCACCGGGGATTTGCCGGCGGGGGTTTACGCCAAGGACGTGATCTTGAACATCATCAAGGAGATCACGGTCAACGGCGCCACCGACCGGGTGTTGGAGTTCGGCGGCCCGGTAGTAGACGCCATGAGCATGGAGGCGCGGATGACCCTGTGCAACATGGCCATTGAGGCCGGGGCCACCTGCGGGGTCTGCCTGCCGGATCAAACCACCGCCGAGTATCTTTGGCCCTTTATCAAGGATAACTATGCCACCGTTGACCAGGCTGTGGAAGATTTTCACCAATGGCATTCCGACCCCGATGCCGTTTACGAGCAGGTGCTCCGTTTCGATGTCTCCTCCCTGGTTCCCCAGGTGACCTATGGCTTCAAGCCCGACGAAGTCAAGGACATCACCGCCATGGAGGGCGTGCCGGTGGACCAGATCTATATCGGTTCCTGTACCAACGGGCGGATCGAGGATCTGCGGGAAGCGGCCCGAGTACTTGCGGGGCGGAAAATTTCCGACCAGGTACGGGGGGTCCTCTCTCCGGCCACCCCCGGGGTTTACAGTCAGGCCCTGGAAGAGGGGATAATAAAAATATTTCAGGACGCCGGCTTCTGCGTTACCAACCCCACCTGCGGGGCGTGCCTGGGCATGAGCACCGGGGTGCTGGCCGAGGGCGAGATCTGCGCCTCGACCACCAACCGTAACTTCAACGGTCGGATGGGCAAGGGTGGTATCGTGCACTTGATGAGCCCTTTGAGCGCCGCCGCCGCCGCCGTGGCCGGCAGAATTACCGACCCTCGCCCCATGCTGGCTTGAGTGCTACCGGTGATTTGCCGGGCAACCAGATTTTTTTTCAACCAAGGAGTACAAACAATGAAGCAATTCGGAGGTCAGGCCTTGTTTCTTGATCGCAGCGATATCAATACCGATGAGATAATTCCGGCCAAATATCTTACCGAAAACACCAAAATGGACCTCAAACCCTATGCTCTTGAAGACCTCAAGCTCAGCGGGTTCAACCCGGCCCGGGATCTGGAAAACAAAAGCGTTATTGTCAGCCGGGCCAACTTCGGCTGCGGTTCTTCCCGGGAGCATGCGGTCTGGGTGTTCGAGGTCAACGAGATCAACACCGTGATTGCCGAGAGTTTTGCCCGCATCTTCCGGCAGAACATGTATAACTGCGGGATGCTGGCCATTGAACTGCCGGTGGCGGATATCGACACCCTGTTCAACCTGGGCGGGGACGTTACCGTCGAGGTAGATCTGGCCGAGAGCAAAATCAAGGCCCGGGGTAAGCAAACGGCGGAATTTTCTTTCAGCCTCAACGAATTCGACCGCAAACTGGTTGAGGCCGGCGGCTGGCTCAATTATGCCGACCTCCATTATTGAGCCCCGGCCGGCATCGTTCATAACTTGCTGATCACCATAGAAAAGATTGTTGCCGGCGGCCTGGGGCTGGGGCGGCAGGACAATGGCCCCGCGGTGCTGGTGCCCGGAGTGCTGCCCGCCGAGCAGGTGCGGGTGCGGGTTCGCCGCCGACACCGCCGTTACCTGGAAGCCGAACTCCGGGAAGTGGTAATCCCGTCCCCCCAACGCCGCCAACCGCTTTGTCCCGGTTATGACCGCTGCGGGGGCTGCAACCTGCAGCATGCCGTTTATGAGGCCCAACTGGGGATCAAACAGGAAATCCTGCGGGAACTTTTGCACCGGTCCGGGCTGGGCGACCGGGCGATCCCGGCTCTGGGGCCGCCCCTGGCCGCACCGGCGGAGTTTAATTACCGCCAGCGGATCCGCCTGCAGGTAGATCAGGGGCAGGCCGGGTTCTTCCAGGCCGGTTCCCACCGATTGCAGCCGGTTAACGATTGTCTGCTGGCCCGGCCGGAAATCAACGCTCTGTGGCATGATGTCAAAGAACATGAGGCTTGGCGGCAATTGGCCCGGCAGGCCGAGGCCCTCGAGATCAACCTGGATCCCCTGAGCCGAAGGGCGGTGATGCTGCTTCATCATCGCCGCCGCCCCCGGCCGGCGGAGCGGCAGGCGGCTCGCCGGCTCTGTGAGGACCTGGCCGGGCTCAAGGGGCTGGCCTTTCTGCCCGCCGGACACGCCGCCGGTCCCTTTATCGATCAATATTCCGGTCCAGAAGGCCGCCCGGGGCCGGAAGAGTTGCAGCTTAACCTGACCCTGCCGGTGGAAGCGGCGGGGCGCGTGCTGGAGCTGGGCTTTGAGCCCTGGGGGTTCAGCCAGGTCAACGAGGCCCAGAACCGGCAACTGCTGGCCCTGCTTATCGACCTGCTCCAGCCGGCGGGCAACGAGGTTCTGGCCGATCTCCACTGCGGCATGGGCAACTTTTCCCTGCCCCTGGCCCTGCTGGTCCGGCAGGTGCACGGGGTTGACCTGCAGGCCGCGGCCATCCGACGAGCCAAACGCAACGCCGCCGCCAACGGCATCAATAACTGCCATTTCCGCCGGGCGGATGCCCGTCAGGGCCTGGCGGCCCTGACGGCCGATGGGATCAGACCGGATATTCTGCTGCTTGACCCACCCCGCATCGGCTGCCGGGATCTGGTGGCTTCCCCGGCCGAACCACTGCCGCCGCGGATCATCATGATTTCCTGTGATCCGGCCACCATGGCCCGCGATCTCGCCGGTCTGCTGGCCATGGATTATCAGGTCAAGGCCATGCGTCTGGTTGATATGTTTCCCCAGACCCACCATGTGGAGACCATAACCCTGCTGAGCAGGGATGGATCCTGAAAACCTCCTGTAACCGGAATGACCGACCCGTTGTCGAGAGGCTGCAAAAAATATTGTGGTTAATCTTCTTTTGATGCGATAATAGGTATTATGAAGAAATGGCACCCGGCGGTGCGCTCCGTTTCGGGCAGGCATTGCCGGTTAACTCTGATACCAGTTACCAGGAGGATAGAAGATGGAAAAGTATGAATGCCCGTGCGGTTATATCTACGACCCCGAAGAAGGCGATCCGGACCATGGGATTGAGCCCGGCACTCCTTTTGCCGATCTGCCCGAGGACTGGGTTTGTCCCAAGTGCCAGGCGGAAAAGGAACATTTTTACCAGATTTGAACTGCTTTTTTAAATGTTTGGCGCAACCGCCGCGGACCGCCGGTGATCGGTAATTTATTGCTGGCCGGTGGTCCACGACGGATGCTGCCAGCGTTTTTCCAGTAGGTCAAGGGCCTGGTCCCGGGTGTTGGCGGTTTGATTCAAAATCAACACGAAAGGATCAAGCCCGCTGGTTCCGCGAAAATAGCCGGCATAGGCGTAAACTCCGTTCAAAGTGCCGGATTTGACCAGCCGGTCATCCCAGTGGGGCAGCAGTTCGGCATAAGGCCGGAATCTTTCCAGCACCTGTTGCAGGGCCCCGGGGGTGATGCGATTTTCTCGGCTCAGGCCCGAACCTTCCTCCACTCTGAAACTTTTAAGATCCAGTCCCAACTGATGGAGATAACCATCCAGGTTCCGCCGGCCTTTGTCCCAGGTGGCCGCCCCCCCCCTCTGCTTGGCTCCGGCGACCAGGAAGAGCTGGTTGGCGATAAAGTTGTTGGAGTAAAGCAGCATGGCCTCCACCGTTTCCGCCAGCGTCCGGGATGAATGGTGCCGATAAGCCAGTTCCGCCCCGGCTGGGGTGACGCCACTGCGTACTTCTCCGTTAACCTTTATACCACGGGCGGTGAGCAGATTCTTGAACAATTCACCGCAGTAACGCCGGCTGCGTTCGGAATTCTGGGAAAGGTTGACCCGGTGGATACCTGGAGCCAAATCGGCGGCCAGTTCCTTCATTACCGGCAGGCTCGGGGTCTGGGCTTCCGCCGAGCGGACCGGGCCGTTGTTCTGCACTTCGATCTTGGCGGTATTGAAGTTAACCACCAGGGCTCCGTTGGCGGCATCATGGGAGCGCAGGGAGGCGGCGGAGCCGGCCGGATTGGCCTGTTCCAGCTGAAAAAACGAGTCATCCACCACGATATCTTCGATTTCCGTGATTCCCGAAGTGGCCAGGGAAGCCGCGATCAACCGCACCTCTTCCGAAGTCAGCAGGGGGTCGCCGAATCCCTTGATATAAAAATGATCGCCGGCGAGGTAGAACTCGGTTTGAAAGCGATAGGCCGGCCCCAGTTGATCAAGGGCCATCAGGCCGGTGGCAATTTTCCATGTGCTGGCGGGAATCAGGAGCCGGTTCTCATTGTGGCCCAGGATTGTCCGGTCGTCCCGGCTGACCAGGTAGCCACCGTCGGTAAAAACGTTTGGTGGCAAACCGGCAATGACCTGACCGGGCAGTAGAACAACCAGGGCCAGCAGCGAGAAAACGGCAGGGGATATCCGGGGCATGGTTGTTTTTTCCTTCTTATGCTTGCATTATGGTGCCGCAACTACTATTTTAAACCCTTTTGCGTTCCCGCCTTTCATGGTTTGGCGGGTGCCGTGGGTGCGAGCGTCGAACTTTTATACCAGGAGGCATGCATCATGAGCAAGACCGAAGACAATCTGTGGGCGGCTTTTGCCGGAGAATCCCAGGCCAACCGGAAATATCTGGCCTTTGCTCAGAAGGCGGAAAAAGACGGCTATCATCAGGCCGCCAAACTGTTTCGGGCCGCGGCCCAGGCGGAAACCGTTCATGCCCATGCCCACCTGCGGGCCTTGAAGGCCATCGGCGACACCAAGGACAACCTGCGGGAGGCCATGGACGGGGAGTTGCACGAATTTGAAGTTATGTATCCGCCGATGATCGAGACGGCCAAGGCGGAAGGGAATAAGGCGGCGGAAATGTCTTTCTCTTATGCCAACCAGGTGGAGAAAACCCATGCCGAACTTTACCGCCACGCCCTGGAGAACCTCGACAGCCTGCCCGCCACCGACTATTACGTCTGCCAGGTCTGCGGGCATACCGAAGCCGGCGACAGCGCCCCGGAGAAATGTGTGGTCTGCGGGGCCAACAGCCGGGCCTTCAATAAAGTTGAATAACCAATAAAACACCAAGTTTCAAGGAAACCTGTCATGGCAAAAACCATTCGTATCGGCACCCGCGCCAGCATGCTGGCCCTGGCCCAGGCCAACTGGATCAAAAGCCGGATCGAGGCCCAGCACCCCCAGTGCACCGTGGAGTTGGTTAAAATTATCACTAAGGGCGACAAGATCGTCGATGTCCCTCTGGCCAAGGTGGGCGGCAAGGGGCTGTTCGTCAAGGAGATCGAAGAAGCCCTGCTGCGCCGGGAGGTTGATATCGCCGTCCACAGCATGAAGGATGTGCCCGCCGAACTGCCGGATGGTTTGCATATCGGCATCATCACCCAGCGCGAAAAACCCTTTGACGCCTTTCTCGCCACCCGTTACCAGAGTTTGGATCAGCTTCCCGCCCAGGCCACGGTGGGCACCAGTAGCCTGCGGCGTAAGTCTCAGTTGGCCCGGTTGCGGCCAGATCTGAAAATCGAGGATCTGCGCGGCAATCTGGATACCCGCCTGCGCAAGCTGGACGAAGGAATGTACGATGCCATCATCCTGGCCGCCGCCGGCTTGAACCGGCTGGATCTGTTCCATCGCGCCACTTTCTGCTTCACGCCCGAGGAAATGCTGCCGGCGGTGGCCCAGGGGGCGGTGGGCATCGAGTTGCGCCGGGAGGATGACGAACTGCTGCAGATGCTCTCCTTCATGGATCACCGGGAAACCACCCTGGCGGTGCATGCCGAACGCAGTTACCTCCATCGCCTGGAAGGCGGCTGCCAGGTGCCGTTGGCCGGTTTTGCCACCCTGAACGGCCAGACCCTGACCATCGATGGCCTGATTGCTTCGGTGGACGGCGACCGGGTGGTGCAGTCCCAGCGCAGCGGTCCGGCCACCGAGGCCAAAACCATCGGCCTGGAACTGGCCGAGGAGATGCTGGCCAATGGTGGCCGGGAAATTTTGGAAGAAGTCTACGGAACCTCCATCAAATAAGAACACTTAACCAGCAACACTCAACCGGGCAGCGGGTAAGGTCTGGCCACCGCAGGGTGGCGTTCTACGGCTGTTGTGCAAGCGATCACGGGGCACCGCCGAAGGCGGCGATCGGGGCCGGCGCACGTGCTGATCAGGCATCGCTGTCGGGGCTTGCCGCAACCTGCGGCAAGCCGTGGCCGCTTACGGAACAAACCCTGTGATAGGTTGTGCTGTTGTGGTTATGATTAATATCATGGAACGTAAATGATGCAGAAAAAGGGTATGGTTTATCTGGTTGGGGCCGGTCCCGGCGATCCGGAACTGATCACCGTCAAGGGCAAGCGGCTGCTGAGCCGGGCCGAAGTGGTGGTTTATGACTA
>LKMJ01003871.1_pt1 | contig 13996 bp, 19 predicted proteins | sample 643391 | NCBI WGS metagenome assembly LKMJ01 (sample SAMN04112250, study PRJNA286221) | soda lake metagenome | biome: soda lake; feature: Kulunda Steppe; material: water; isolation source: sample PL-Br10 brine of Picturesque Lake | place: Russia: Kulunda steppe | collected 2010-07
CGTGCTGCCCCCTCTGTGTTGCGCACCTCTCACACCTGCCCTCTTGTGGGCAAGCACCTCCGTGCTGCCCCCTCTGTGTTGCGCACCTCTCACACCTGCCCTCTTGTGGGCAAGCACCTCCGTGCTGAGCCTCCAGGGCGGCGCAGTTCTAGCACCCACCTTCTTTGGGGCTGGCGCTTTGCTCCATGCCTGGGTCAGGCTCATGCTGCCCTTGCCTGAAGGGGGGCCTCCCTTTGCCTTGGCCCCCGCGCCAGGCTGCTTGCTTGGGGGGACCTTTGAAACTGCTGCTGCTGCTGCCAGTTCCTGGGTGTGCGCGCAAGGAGGTTGCATGCAAAAGTGAGGGACCTGTCAGCATCACCAGGCTCCCATGGAGCCCAAGGTCACAAGCACATGCGCACACACGCACACACACGCATAAGCACACTGCAACCAACGCACTTCCTCCCGAGCCAGTGAATTGGTGCAGGTGGAAGGGCAAAAGCAGGTGAGGGCCAGGGTGTGACCTTCAGAGGGGGCATCTGCTGTGCAAGACAAATCAAGCCTGCAGGGTGCTGTTTTAGAAATGGATGCTGTGCATACAAGTGGCCCAGCAGCACCGAAACTGCGTACCTGTTGCCAAGTACAGGCCCCGAAGTGTGAATCATGGAAGCTCCTCCCATCCGCACGTACACCAAATATCCCAAACGCGTGAGCATGCACACATGCACAAACACACGCACGCACGCACGCGTGCACACATGCATGCCCAGCAACTAACCTTGAAAGCGCCTCCTCTGTCCGCAGCTGCTTCAGGGGCTTCAGCGGCTGCCGCGTCTGAGGCCGTGCCAGTTGCTTTGCCAGAGCCGGGAGAGAAAATCGAGGGCTTGCCCGAAGAAGAGTCCTGGGCTGCATGGTCACAGGGCATGTGTATGAGTGGCACTGGATGCCTGAGGGCATGTGTGTGAGTGGCACTGGATGCCTGAGGGCACTGGATGCCTGAGGGCACTGTGTGTGAGTGGCACTGGATGCCTGAGGGCACAGGCGCAGTGGAAGCACGACTGCTTGCCGGCCCTTCGCCGTCGGTGTGGCACAGCCAAAAGCGATGCAGAAATAAAGACACGTGCGGCATGACAGCACATCCTCCCAAGGATCAAGACAGCCAAAACTGGAATGTAACCCGCCCCCCTCCCCTTCCCTCCTCTCTCTCCCCTCTCCCTCTCCCCTTCTCTCCTTCAGCCTCCCTCCCCCCAACCGCCCTTCACACACACACACACACACACACACACACCCCACACCCCACACACACAATTCCCCCCCCCAAAGACACACCCTTCTTGGAGTCCGTGGCCCCTGACGGCCGCTGAGGCTTTACGGGCTCCTCCACCACCTGCATGGGTGCCTCCTTCAGCCTTGGCTCCGCCTTTGCCGGTGGCGTGAACATGATGGCGCTGCACAGGTTTTCCTTGAAGCAGGGGAGCGAGGCGTTTGGGTTGCCTGTGCGGGCAGGCAGCAGCAGCAAGGTGAGCGTCTTGGTTGGTCAAGAGGGGTATACTCTTCATAGTGTGGACCATGGGCAAGCATACGGGCATGAACCAGCAGTCAATAACCTCATAGACATCAACCAAAAGCCACAGGGTCCTGTGAGTCGACAAGCTTGTGCGCGGGACCCCAAAGCCAACAAGTTCACAAACGTGAACCAACAGGCATGAACCAATGGCAATTGGAGGGCCAAGTTCATGGCTGTGCACGACGTTCCGGACCTGCAGGTTCTTCCCATATTTCCCACTCAGGAGGCAGAGGCGATCATGACACACAGGCATGCCGCAGGCATGCGGATCTTGAGCAGTTCAGATGCGGGCCAAAGGCCAAGGGAGAGGCGGTACGGATGACGCATCCCTCCAGAAGCACGAGAGGTTCTACCGGCCCAACAAAAACAAAACACGCTGCCCAGTTCAGGAGTCCGTGTCCACGACAACTCCACTCTCCATCACAGGAGTTGTGCGCACACGGATCTAACCCCCTCCTTCCCCTCCCGCCGCTCCAGGCAGCAATCACCACAGATCGCCTCATGCCTTCCCGCACATGTCCTGCCAAGAGCCCCAAAGGGCAGCGCCTTGGCCACAAGCGCTTCGATGCGCTCTTGCAACATTGCCTGCCCCCTGATGCGCCCCATATGAGAGCGCGAGCCATGGTGAGCGTAAGCCACGGACAGCGCGTCCAGCAGGCAACCCACCCGACCCCAAAGGGTCCGGCGCACTGCATACGTAGCTGCTCAGCGTGCACGCTGCTCAGCACATTGCAGCACGCAGCCCATTCATCTCTCGTAGTGCGTCCTTCATCAGCTCTCCACAGCCAACAAGCCCAGCAGCCTGCCCATGTAGCTCACAGGCTTGTCCGGCTCAAGGACTCATCTGGCTCATGAACTCATCTAGCTCACAGACTCATCTAGCTCACAGACTCATCTAGCTCACAGGCTCATCTGGCTCACGGACTCATCTGGCTCACGGACTCATCTGGCTCACAGACTTAACTAGCTCACAGACTCATCTAGCTCACAGACTTTTCTGTTTACACGCTGTGCATTGCACATGTGCAGCCCCCTGCAGCCCACCTTTAAGCGCATCTTTCATAAGCTCCACAGACTGCAGGTAGTCCTGCTGGGCAAGGGTCGCGGGGTCTCGAGGCGCCCCGGGGCAGAGGCTGCCATAGCATACGATATTCCCAGGGGAGGCACGCGTTTAAGTTGGGCAGCACCAGGGAAGACACGCGTTCAACTTGGGCAGCACCAGAGGCACAGGAGCCCAGGTTGTCCCCGTGCAGCCACACGCTGTTTAGTCAGCAAGTCTTTGTTTGATTATGAAGCACAGATGACCGATGATTGATCACGAAACACAGAATGCAGGCAGTCTTCATCTGATCTGCCAGTCTTTTGCTTGATCATGAAGCACGGACGATTGATGATTGATCATGAAGCACACAAGGCAGCCAGCCTTTGTTTATCATGTAGCACATCTGTCAGTATGGGGCTCAGCAGCAGCTAAAATGTGCCATTGTGGGGCCCAGTGGCAGCTAGAATGTAAGGCAAGGAGAGGGAGCTGCCTGTTGCAAACTGGGATGCGGGTTAAGCTGGGCCTCGCTGGACTCTAAGCTAACAGCCGAGTCACATGAAAAAAGATTTGGTTACGTTAGGCTATTAGTTGAGTCACACGAAAAACGTAGGGTTAGGGCTGGGTAACATAGCTGAACCTGCCGATGGAGGGCAGCCTAGCTGAAGCCTATCAGGCCTGCAATCTGAAACTGAACCTAGGAAGGCACTGATGTATGCCAGAAAAGGCTGTCACACAAAAGGGGAGGTACCTCTGCTGCTAGCTGCAACTGACAGGTACACTTGCTGGCAATCTCACCTGTATATATGCTTGCATGTGATAGGATCCAACTGAGAACAGACGTCTGCAAAGCAGAAAGATGTGGCAGCTGAGCATTGGAATGCAACTTCAAAGCACATAAATGCCTACACACACGCATACACACACGCACACAAGCACGCGGACATAAGCATTCAAGAAACCATACCCATGCTGCAGCAGCTACTGTGAAGCCAGCGATATTTAGTCAAGGAATGGGCCACAAGCTTGCGGCAACGGAGAGCCTCATTTGTGGCATAGACCGTGGGATACACTAGAGGTGAAGAATCCAATCACGGAGCAGACTTACCACACATGTGCAATGTATGCAGCATTGACTGCTGACTTGCAGAGGTCCTAGAAGCCACTCGGCATCTCACCTTGGATATGCGCTCCTTGTACCACTTTCACCACGTGCTGCTTAGCGTCCTGTGCATGAGCAGGAGTAGCAAGAGAAGAAACAACTTGGCGCACTGAGGAAGATGTGGCATCCTGCTTTGCCAGTGAATGAGCCTGCAGCCCTTCAGCATTTCTGAGCAATCAGCACACCGGCGCCTCCCAGTTCATGTAACGCAATGTACGGTGCGCATCTTTTGAACGAGTGTATCAGTCGGGAGACGGCATGTACACTTCAGCAAAAAAGCACTCCGAGGAGTACGAAAGTATAACATTCAGGTGTGCGGTTGGGATCTGCTCACGTAGAAGATCCAGGCAGGGGGTAGAGTTCCCCTGAGCAGCACATTTTGTCAATCAAATGACTGAAACTTTCAGTGAAAGATTGCACTATCCTCGGACCACTCACCTTTGTCCACCCAGAGACCAAGTATGTTGCAGCAACTTGGCCCTCCAGGTCGTCTGCGAGGGTGGCTAGCACCCTGAGCATACGCACATGCATAGCAGTTAGGATCGAAGTTGTGTACCCGCACAGAGAGACTCCGCTCAGATTGCTATTATCTGACCACCCTCATCGAGACATTCAAAAACGGCAAGTAAGGGCACACAGCTGAGCAAGAGAGGAATCCTTACCGTTTGGCCAGATTTGCATTGATTTGGTGTTGCCGGGCCAACCACTTGTAGGAAACAACCTGCAGGAATTCATTTCCAGTTCCATGTTACCAGCATGCTGGATGGCGAATGAACATGTCATGGAACAAAGCGCACATGCCAGGCATGCTGACAGATGGCTGTCTATCTGGCTGGTCATTTTAATGTCGGTCCAGCCCACGCACAAGCCCACCTGAAGATCCTGGCAAAGGAGCCCCTTCACCTCTTCCACTATGGAAGGCACATCCACCTCCCCGTTCATGGCGGGGCACTGTTGTTTGACGCACGGGCTAAATATTCAATTATTTTTTATTAGCAAGACTTTGTTGGTGATTGCAATCGAATGCAACAAATGCAAAACCTAAAACATCAGAGAAGGCTGACAGAAATATTATAGCAATGAGCACTCATACGTCCACTTCTTGCAGAGGCATCATATTTGCTACCCTGCGTTACACACTGCTGACCTGAGGTTTAGGACGAGGAAAGTGTGGAGGGCCATTGCCGATATGAGACCTTAGGAAAGCAACAAAAAACTTGTGAATTCTCACTATTGGTTTGCCTCTCCCCCCCTAGATCTACAAGCTGAATCACACACCCATGTGAGGAAGGGGGTGCTCCCCTGATGCCACCTCGCTATTCGTACCTTGATCTCAAACATGTTATGAGGAATGTGATAGATGACCAGCCACAAACCAATCTGCTCAATGGCCAGGCTGGCGTCCGACCTTGTGTTTTGTAAGCGCTTTAAGGCTAAAACTTTTAGTAGAGTCATCCGTCACACCATCCAAGAAAAGAAAGGAAAAGAAGAAAGAAGAACTACGCAAGCAGCAAAAAGCTCCTCGCATCAATTAAGGAAAAGGGGCCACTTGGGAAGAAAAGCCCCTTCACCAGAAAAGAAGAAAGCAGCCATGGCTGGCCAGTGACTCACTGGCTCCTCGGAGGATCAGGAGGGTTGCGGGCAGACGAGCCAGCAGATTTCTCCTGATTGGTTTGAAGGTGAGGATAATGCTCAAGAGAATGTCTGGTCTGAACAAGCTTACGAGCATAGTGCATAGAAGAAAGAAAGAAAGAAAGACTACGCCAACAAGGTAACCCCTGTTTGCGTGAATTAAGGAAGAAGTTTACAACTGGTGCAAGCACCAGGCAAACCTCCAGCATCAAACTAGGAAGAAGGTCATTAGTGGGGGTCTGGTCTGAACAAGCTTATGAGCATAGGTAAAGGTTTCAAGGCTGTATCCGCCGAACGAGGGCAGCTTAGCCGGTAGTAGCCTCCAGTGAGGTTCGAACCTCGAACCCACAGGTTGCGAGGGTGGATAATTGACTTTCCATCGCAGGTGCCCCGCCGCCTGCTCGAATATCCGGAGCTAGGGTAGCCTATGAGCATAGTGCACAGAATGAGCATGGAGCTTGAGAGCAAGTTTCTGGACTCATTGTGAATCAAGGCTTAGACTCTTCAGAGGAACCAAAGTGTAAGGAATGTAAATAACACCCCCTACACCTAAGAGAATGACATGATAAACATAGTCTCCTGCAATGCTGCGACACCATCCTTCTTGATGTGGGCGGCTCTATCCATACCACACTTAAACTGAAAAAAAAACAGTGGTCATACTTAAAATCATTTTATAGAGCTCGGCCTTGTAACACAAAAAGCCAATGAGACTGCTCTCGAAGTGCGCGCGTCCTCCAGATCCTCCCTAGTACTTCTTTTTCCCTGGTGGAGGAGACTCATGGCTCTTCGGGCCAATGTATCTCCTTCTCCGAAAAGGAGAATCTCAACTGGTGTAGGGAGTGATTACACTGCCTGTGCAGTTTTTTTGTTCTTTTATTGTAATATGAACTTGTATCACATGAAATGATCCATGTTTCCACTTGGATGTTTACCTGCTTCGTCATGTTGGCACACGACTTCAATTTTTTGTGGAAACTTATGCTTTTGCTTGCGGGCCCGATAAGCTTCTGCTAGCAGCCCTCGTTGATACAGCAAGGTAGACAAGGGGATCTTGCTTCCAACTCCAGTTTTCAGTGATTGCATGTTCCATGCACTAGAGGAGGTTAAACTCGCGCAGTAAGTAATGCCAGAAAGGAATTTATCAACCAATGAATGGGACTATCCAAAAAATAAGCCAAGTACGCCATATAATTTATGGAACTTTATACAGACAAGAAAAGACCAAGGCAATGCTGACATGCAAAAGACAATAAAGCAGCTTTTCTCTGTTGTGCGTTGCGGCCAAAATCAATGTTTTCTCTTATAGACCTGTGTGCAACAATCCAACAATATGCATTTGATGCTGCGTCTGCTATGAACTGTTAGTGCTCAAGTTGTATAAAATGACAAGTCCTATTATTTGTCAAAGGCTCTCAAGCACTCTCTCACTCCTACAAAGAAGCCTCTGAATAAACCAGACGCAGGCACCATTATGCACCTTAACATGGTTCCTAAACAGACATGACTGCCTCCTTGGGCTTTATACACTAAGTATTTGGAACCTAGAGTGACTCACACACTCAATTTGGGCACATAAAGTATGCCTGAATAATACAAAGCATTGCACCTCAATCAGGTGACAGGTGCAATTTGAATGCACATACGTCTTCAGAAAAACAATGAATCAGCATCAACCCTTTACATGCTCCTGTTGGAATATGCATGACAACCAGTAAACTCACTACCTACACAGCAATTCCAGATTCCCTTCAGGCGCTCAAATGAATACGCGTTCCTGTGAGCGCACAATCACAAGCATACTCCCCTGCAAACCTGCGCAGCCACGAACACAACTGGCTGGTCTTCATGAAGGAGCAGCCAGCATGGAGTCGGGACTTGGTCACCGCCTGGAGGTCGTGCGCAGCTTCATGATGACACTCCACAGTTGCTGTGCACCCTGCCAGAGCGAGCCCATTCTTGTCTGTGTTGTTTGCCGTGGTGCTGCAAGTCACACGTGGGGAATGATTTGTGGACAAGGAGCAGGTCTTACACAAAGGCGCGACTGTTCATGACCAGGAGTGAGAACAATGTTGTGCAGCTGCCGAGGAAAGGGTGTAGCAGTAATGCTTAACTGGCACATCTTTAGCATTTGAGGCTAATGCATCCTGCAAGACAAGCACGTGCGCGCGCGCACACACACACTCACATTGGCATGGCCTACTTTTGTGCTTTGCTGCGCCTTACCAACGGTCAACGACAGAGACAGAGCGCGGGCAAGCTCCAGCTCCTCGTCTTCCATGCTTTCCATACCAATAAAGGCATTTGAAGAGGAGGCTGCCACTGGGGTGGCTGGCCTGGAATGCACAGGTGGTGCTGAAGGCACTGGTCCTGAGGAAGCTTGACGGGGCGGCCTGGGTGCAGGCGTCCTGCACACCAACACCATGTGATGAGGAGTGGGAGACAGAGGCGGCTCCAATTGGTGCACGCATCGGTGACTCCACAAGGGCACCAAAGGCTTTCACTTTGTAGGAAAATATTTTGCCATAATACACCCAGGGTAATCCCAGGCATATTTTATCAGCCCCAGCCTAGATGTGTGGCAGGACGGCCAGGAGCAGGTAGGTCCATCGAGGTGAAGTAGAAAGATTCTGCAGTGGGGTTTCCAATGCTGGCATTGGAATATGGGGCGCACTTCCTTTCCATGCAAAATTTATGCAGCAAACAAAAACAGAGCCAGTGATGAACTCACAATGAGGATGGATCCTCACACAACTCTGCCTCCTGGAGGGATATTGCCAAAACAAAGTCGAGCTGCTCCTGCTCGTCCTTGGGCAGCACAGGGCTGTTGCAGCCACTGCTGCTATCTCCTCTGCTCTGAGGCCTGGAGCTGCGTGCCCCTGGCGCTGACAGAGTTTGACTCCAAGCTCCATTGGCGCTGCTACGGCGAGAGGATGTGCGCGATTGAGACCTGTGTGTGTATGCATGCAAGCGCTTGTGAAGTTTGTATTCGTATGTGTGTGTGTGTGCATGTGTACATGTGCGTGCGCGTGTGCGTGTGTGTGTATGTGTGCATGTGTTGGTGTGCACGCGCAAGCTTGCACAAGTTATCCTTGCTCTGCAAGTTCCTCTGCAAGTTGTTGTACTTGCAAGATCATGGTAAACCAAATCTTCTAATATCTTACACAGGAGCAGAATCGAACCCATGCATTGACAGGAGCTATTCAGACCTTCAGCTCACACCTACTTTTTCTCACGTGCACCACTGACCCTTATCGGCCCCACTGGCCCTCAGGATGTCTGAACCAAAGCAACCAAGCAGATTAAGCTTACTTTTGAAATTTCAACGGCAAACTAAAACTGGCTTGACGAAGCACGTGCACGGGGGGTCTGCAGGAATTTTCCTGCCTGCAGCACCCACATGTTACTTGGTGTGTCCCCAGCGCCAACACCACCAATGCGCATTATTCTACCCCTCTGTATTGGCCTGTGAGGAGATACATGGAGATTTAATAAGCTGGGTGCATGAGTTTGTGTGCAACACATTTGGACAATTGCGCTCCAACCATAGGGCCCAATTCTTAGGACAAATCAGGAATATACATGGACGTACAGATAACATGTACGTGTTTGAACTCACGTTCGGCATATTGGGCAGTCTTGGAAATGGCGCAAATGCGCATTGAGGCAGTGCCGGTGCAAGGTGTGCCCCACAACCGGACAGGGCAGCAGACACCAGTCCTCTCCTCCAGAATCCAAACATATACAGCATTTTAGAGTTGCAACACGCTCTTGAGACATAGCTGCCCCCTTGGCCACAGCCAAAAGGTTGTTTTTGAGGTTTCCTATGTCAGCTCAAACGTCACAGTAGTATGTGAATAATTGATTATCACACAACCAAATATCAGAGACTCGTCCGTATTTGATACCATGATCGGTTCATTCTTTCCAAACTGTTTTGAATTCTTTCTGCGAGTCTCACCTCATAAGATTGCATTCGGATATTATCACGTATAACGACAAGAGGTTAGGGGTTTAGGGTAAGGTTTGGGGTTTGGGTTTTTTTAACGAGGAGCATGCCTGAACTTTTGCCAAGTTGTTGCCCCCCTCTGTTCTGTTTCGATAAGCAACTCGTTCCACAGGACAGTTTATCCGCCTTCTCAGAATGCAGCATAGTTTGTTCGCCTTTGCGGGGCTGATATGCATTCTTAAGCCCTATAAGATGGCCCCCATCTACTATAGTAGCTACCCAGGTCTATATGCTGACCTAAGATTCAGGACGCAGAGATTTCTAACAAGGTCCTACAGGCGTGCACGTGCAACAACGAATCTGCCTTCCTTCATGGACCATGAATCATGGTCTGCCTCTCGTGAGGCAGATCTTTGGGCTGGTTCACTTGCGCATGCACAAAAATAAGATATCTTCTTTTGATCGATCTTTCGCCATCACCCCCTCAGAATATGTACCTTGATCTCCCTAAGCAAGTTTGTATGTGAGCAGGTTTTGTTTGTGTGCGCACGCTCTTGCAGTGGAATCCCCTGTTTGGCGACGTGTAAATGGATGTTGTGACAAATGCTCATATGCTGCTGAGAGGATCAAGTTACACGTCCATTTGTCACTGTCAAGAAGTGAAGAAGAAAGGCAATCTAGCAGGGATGATCTCGATGATATGTGTTTTTAAAAGGAAAACTTTTTTTTGCTGTCATTTGTTTTATGGAGTTCTTCACTTTTTGCATGTACATGGAGTCTCCTTACTGATTGCTGAAGCCCTAAAAGGATTCTGGCAGGCTAAGAGATATGATCAATTAAACAGATATCAAGGGTGTAGCTTTACTACTGCACGAGAGCTTGCATGGCCTACTGTGTTAAAAATTTTAGAGCACCATTTTGTTTTTTCAGCTCTTACTTGGTTGCAGGCCTGATGGGCACAAATTAAGCTGCCCTCAACTGGCAGGTGCAACTCTGATCCCTTACCCCATGGTATTCTACACTCACAGAAGGGCATCCTAGTCCGAATGAGTGTGTGTGTTCTCTGATGAGAGCTGTAGAGGGGATAGTCCTGTCCATACCAAACTTTTCCTTCACATAGTGTCCTATATTTTATCCCATCTGTTCATCGGAATTGGAGTGCATGGTACCACAGGTAAGGAGTGAGGTAGGCTTGGTGTGATGGCAGTACTAATGATACGTTTGGTTTGGTATGGGGAAGCATCTGATCAAGGCGTTGAATTTATGAGTTGTCTGTCATGCTTTTGTGTTGGTAGCTCCGATCAAGCCACATGGTGAGTGTGACGCCTAAGCATTTAAAAGGGTCTGTGTCTCTTATAAAATTGAGCATACTGCCCTTGAACAACTATCTTCTCTTTCAGCTGGGTTTTCAGGTGTTGACTATCTGCTCCATAGATGCCGGTCTGCTTGGCTTTATGTAGAACACCAGTTACTTAAGCTTTCTTTTCCCATACTTACAAGGCTGCCCAACTGCATATCTTGAGAGTTTGTCTGCTTGTATGTGAAGACTGTATAGCCTTTGGTTTATGCACAGGAAATCGTCTGCAAAAGAGCCATTGCCTATTTATCCGTATTACTATAACATTTTATGAATGTGTTGGTTTAAATGGTTTAATTGATGTGGGGAGTGGTTTCACTGCCTTTGTAGTTTTTTTCTTTTCTTTTCTATGAATGTTGGCATGGCTATAGCCACGTCCTCCCACTTGGAGCCACCATGTACAAGAGGAACAGGAAGGGGACAGTATCTCCTTACATTGTCCATCTATCGACAGGATTTTGGTCTGTGTGTCCTCCTTGGGGTAAGCGGACCTGGATTTTGGCATTTCGATACTGGTTCTTAACTACCTCTTTCACGTCCGTGGGGAAGTCCAGGTCATACACGCTTCATAACGTCCTATCATGGTCTGTTGTATTGAGCGCAGAGGTGAAGTGAAGTCCACAATCAGCGCGTACATGTCTTGTTTGAAGAGTTAAGCATCTTTGAGGGCCATTACAATATTCTGAAGCTGGTGTATTGTATTCTTCTACTTTCTTAAACCTGCCTGGCTGTACTTAGTCGGCAATCTGCTTCTGCATATTCATACAGAGTGTTTGTCACCATGCGGGTCCAAAGCTTATACAGAGCATTGGCTAGGCCTACAGGTCTAAAGTATGTAATCTCAGTTTCCTCTTTGTTTATGAAAACTGTTTTGCTTGTTTTCAAGGTATCTGGGGTGTAGCCAGAAGCCCATATAATGTTTAAAAGCTTGTATATAGTTTGGCTGACATTATGTGGCAGCATGGTGAGGACTTCATTCACCACTTCATGAAGGCCTGTGGCCTTATAATTGCTCAATGATTGCATGCACTCGCGAAAGGCAGTCTGGTCTATGATGGGGGAGTGAAGCCAGGGCCTCTCTCGTTATCCTGTTTTTCATCCCTTGTTGTATGTGACTCGAGTTTAAATGAATCAGGGGACTGTGTTTGTTCCAATGGGTAATAGCGGGGTGCTTCATTCAGCAAGTATTTGCCTGTTTGGGGTTTTACAGCTGAAGGAGACTGCTTGTAAATGTCATAAATGATACCCATAAGCATTTGTGGGTCAGATATGTTGCCTGTCTTAAGATTTTTTAGGGCTGATAAGCCTGCTCGTTTCTGACCAGAACCAGCGAAGATATGCTTGTGGGCTTTTTGAGGTCCTTTATCAATTGTCTTTTGCTGCTTTTTCCTTTCTCTTCAATGGCATTCTTTGGCGTGTGTCTTGTCTTTAAGGGCCAGTTCTTCTTTTATAAAAAAATCATCATTCCTTATTTGTTCATGGAATGTCCCTTGCCTGATGAGCTCAGGCATGAAGTTGCTCAAGGTATGTGCAGCACAGTTTAGGGAGTGGTTTTGTGGTTATTGTACTTCTCATTCTTCAAAAGACATTGCTGAGCTTGTAACCAGAGTTAAGATGAGATTTAAGACGTTTAATGGTGTTTTATTGCTTAGTGAGCTTTTGTCCCTTCCCGCCTTAAAAGAATAAAGAGATGCACGTAGGCAATGCATCACTCCCCACATCAATTAAATAGACTCGGGCCAAGACATGCTGGGATTCTAACATCTTGCGCGCCTTTCAGGGACTGTGGGACTGTGACACATACACACAAGCCGTCTTGCGGAGAAACCCTGCTTGTTACTCAGAACTTTCTCCTGACCTAAAAGGATAAGGCCTTGTTCATGCATGAGTGCCACCTGGATTGCTGTACTTTGATCTCAGAACACCACCTTGCTTTTCGTCTATTTTGGCTGCAGGCCTGACGGGCTTTGCTAAGCTGCCCTTGTTTGGCAGGTAATGCTCTATAATATAGCCTTTCCTAATCTAAAAGGATGAGGAAAATGTGGAGGGCCATTGCTGTATGAACCCTCAGGAAAGCAGCAACAAACTTGCAGCTTGTCATTATTGAATTGCTTGCAGACACTGCCTTTCTTCTGATTTGAGCGCCTTCTGTATTTTGGTTCAGGTCGCAGGCCTTCTAGGTTTCAGCTCAGCTGCCCTCGTTTGGCGGATACAGCCATGTAACCTAACCTAGATCTTCAAGCTAAATCGAGCGCCAAAGACATAAGCTTTTGGGCCATTGACACAGTTGCTGGATGCCTGACCATATCCTATCCATCTTAAAGACTTGTACCATGCTGATGAATATACATTATTGGATGGGGATAAGAAAGCTTCAGTGCAGCCATCTTTCTGTGTTAAACAAAGAAAGTCCCCTTTCCCCTCTTCTGTTTGCCATCTACTTGAATAACATTGACAGCATTGCAGACGGGGTGAAAGGCGCGCTCACCGGAACTCCAAATTTTTTTGTGACCCACACTCTGTTCGCAAATGACCTTTGCCTCATGTCCAATGCCCCCAACCGCATGCAGACCATGTTGACAAATTAAACTACAAGCGCATGCACGAAGAAAGTCTCTCACTGTCAATGCACAAAAGTCTGAGGTGATGTGCTTCAACTCTTACGCCTGCAATCTGGCCCCTCTCTTTCATGATGGCGCGTAGCTCCCCTACACAGACTCCTTCAAAAATCTGGGCATGGTTTGCGACAGACATATTAATTTGAATACTGCAGCTGATGCAGCGCTGCGTCCATTCACAGCTGGTACTTTCCGCATCAAACAATTCATTCGGGAACATGACCTTACAAACAGGTTACACGTCTACATGTGGCTCCTCAGAACGTGCGCACTTCCTGCTGATATGCATGCGAACCAGGTTTGGGCCACCCCATTCTTACAACATGGCAAAGAAATGGACAATCCTTAACAAAAATGGCTGTAGGCAGTGCTCAAGAGGATTCTTATGGTCAAGGACACAACCCCTTCATGGTGCTTAATGCGCGAGTGTGGTCTAGAGCCTCTACAATTCAACTGGTTCCGGGCGGCTGTACGGCTATACAATGCTTCAGCCCAAAGCTATAGCTCCAGTGCTAGAAAGATCTTAGTGGAGGTACAGGCGCTTTTTATTTTGACAACATCGGAGCTGAGGATGTAAATTGTTTCTTTTGAAGCAGACATACAAATCATTCCTTTTTATCTCTGAGACTATGGATGTTTTTTGTCGAGCTGGCAATGTCCAGCAAGCCCAGCAGTCAACCCATCTGGCTGAAG
>LKMJ01003872.1_pt1 | contig 13994 bp, 23 predicted proteins | sample 643391 | NCBI WGS metagenome assembly LKMJ01 (sample SAMN04112250, study PRJNA286221) | soda lake metagenome | biome: soda lake; feature: Kulunda Steppe; material: water; isolation source: sample PL-Br10 brine of Picturesque Lake | place: Russia: Kulunda steppe | collected 2010-07
GAGTTTGGACATGCTCCAAAAAGCGTTGCTTATGCCTTTGTGGACGTGTGGAAGCAGACTCTGGTAATAAGAGTAGTACCCTGTTTTTGAGTTGGCATAGCCCAGTTTATGGTTTGAGTGCATGTGCCATTTTAGTGCAGCTTGGAAGGTAAGTCAAGCTAAGCTGTGTTGAGGGGCTGCAGTGCCAGATTCTTGCTGATTAACCTCTTCAACGGCTAGCCAGTTAATATCAAAGAAGTGATTGCCACCTGCCAGCCTGAGTGGGCCTGCGATGCGGATGGTTGTTTCAGCTTGGAAGCTGTCTCCATGGCAAGCTTGTATTTAGCGTGTTCTAAAAAGGAAAACAACGTAGGCAGTTCAACACTCCCTACTGCAGATCGAGATATCATCATGCAAACGGTATGCTTCAAGTTTTTTCAATGAATGGGTCAAGCTGTTCAGGAGTTGGACATGCACTGGGCTTAGCATTGCAATTCAGCCCGCAGAGCAATCAAGCTTAGAGAGGTGCAAACCATGGGCACCTTTCTTATCAGAACGTTTCCCACTTTTGGGCCTTTTAGCTTACTAACTTTAAGTTAGTAGCTCAGTAGCTTGAAGCTACTGACTACTAGTAGTAAACTATTAGGTCCAGCTTGCAGGCCCTCTAGGTTTCACCTCAGCTGCCCTCGTTCTGGCAGATACAGCTTTGCAACCTAATCTAATCTTACCTTATCAGAATGACACAAGCCCTTCTTTTCGACCCCCTAAATCCTTACTCAAAAAAAGCCATTTCCTCTCTGGTGAGTCTTAGACAACTTGTCTGTTGGACTGAGCCTCCCAGGCCTACGTGTGGCCTTTAAAGTACAACTTTTGAATCCATCGTTTAGAGCTGTCTTCTATGCCAGACCATGACACAAGTCGAATTACACTCATAAGGAAGCAAAAGACTGCCCAGGCTGCATTTTGTTCATGTAGCACAGCAATCTCCCCAGCCTATCATAGCCAATTACAATTGGGCTCAGGCTGGCAACAGGATTGCCATGAATTGAGCGACTTGTTGCTTGGGGCAGGTACGGGTACGGTGCACTACTTGGACGATCAGCTGATCCCTTGAAACATCACAGCGTTGCAAATTACAGGTGTCATGTCAGTCCTTAGTTTTATACAAGACTTCGCAAATGCTCTAAATGATGGCCTAGTGCAGCACTTGCTGATGTAACACGCTTCATCAACACCCTTGCACAAAATGACAAAAGTGAATCAAATGAAGCTCAAGGCCAAGGCCTAGGCCTCTTGCAGACAGCAACGTCTTGACCTTCATAGAAATTACCATGTGACTGGCACTGTGTGCAAGATAAAGGCACGGTATCCTAGATCTTTCAAGCCCAGATCTGACAAGCGCGCACACCGAGCACTTGCTCAACGTTTCTCTATGGCCTTGTTAGCAACTAAAACTAAACCCTAATTAGCAGGCCGGGATACAATCAACCAGAGACTAAACGAGTAGCTATCTTATGCATGAGTATTTGGCCTGCTGCGTCTAAGATAGCGGAATGCCACCTTGCTTCCCTGGCACTATAGCACATTTTGTGTGTTGGGATAACTAGCAGGCCTGGCAGGCTTCAACTGAGCTGGCCTCGTTCAGCAGGTACGGCTTTGAAATCCTTACCCTTGCACTTCACAGTCAAAATGCGCCCATGCTTCCAAAAAGGCGGTGCACGCAGTCCTGGTAATTCAGGTTGCCATCCATGTCCGTGCCACACTTGTGCATGATTTGCTTTGCAACATCCTCGGTGACTTGCACGCCCAACGCTGCAAAGCCATCTTTCACACCCTCCAAGTTCAGGGCCCCTTGCTGTTCAGTGTCAATAAACCTGTCACACAGCGAGCACGCATGGAGCATTTGTGTTGCTGACCTCATGCAAGTTATGGGGTATGGAGGCATGATGGAAGGTGTTGCCAGGGACAGCTACAAAGCTTGACAAAGTTTGTGTGATGAGCATGCGGGTTCAAAAGCAAGGCTTGGACTCTGCATTTAATCAAGGTATTCCTAAGAGACATACACTTCTAAATACAAAACAGTATGCATGCATCTAGGCACAAGCATGCTCTCACAAAATAACGCATACGCATTCAGACGCTCACAGTCCCTACCACAAATCTTGCATGCACTTGCAAGAAAGGCCATGAGCATCAGCAGGTACGCACTTGAAGCAATTCATGATGAAGTCCGCGTAGTTTGCCGCATGGCTTGCCCGCATGACAGCATTGGTGCGCGCCAAGGTGATCGCAGCAGGCATGGTCTTGACCTGGCGCAATTCCTGGGATGCCCAATACTTTCCAACCTGCACACATGAATGCATGCCATTTATGCAAATTTACGAAGTAATTGGTCAAATCAGCGGCAACCCGCCACTTGGTGACATGTGACTTATTGTACGCACATGTGGATGCCTGTGTGCCAAGCCTCCATTTGAGAGTACTTTTTCTGGGGCACTGATCACTCTAATCCCTTATAGCGTTGCAGCCTAGCTGAAGGGGAAGCTGGCTCGTCCTTTATTCCATAGAATCGCTTGTCAAGAGGAATGAAGGCAGACCCTGGCAGACGTTTAGCTGCAGCTGTCGGCTAGGATTATGGCAGTGTAAAAGATGCAGTTGGAGGCCCTGAGTCACCTGTTCGGGAGTGGATGCTTGCGTGGGAAGACCCATGTACTTTTGCATGTACATCAAAGAAAAAAGCTCCACCACCTGCATAAATAACAGTGGGTGGACGAGCATGAGACATTGGGTACAGGCGCAAAAAAAGACATCAGGTACAGGAACTGTGGGTGGATGAGCATCAGGTACATTAGGTGCATGAGGCATTAGGTGCGTAAGGTTCATGAGTGGATGAGCATGAGACATTAGAAAAGTAGGTACACGACTCATTTAACATGAGCGAATGAGCATGAGACAGGTACATAAGGTGCATGAGACATATGGAGTAGGAGGATATACAGGTCAGGGATTAAGTTTGACATGCATAGCTCTATAATGCAAACATGGATACGAGGCACAGAGTTATTTTGAGCACGCATCATTCCCTTTTTAATGGACTCAAAGCATGAGGCAGAAATTTACTGCCAATAAAACACACATTAGGGAGCTGTTGAGGTGCGTGATGAGTTTATAGGCACGCTGCTTATGGTGTAGATGGAAATATGGTGGAGCTTATTGTTGCCCTCACACGTGCTGCAGACTTCCAGCTCTGGAACTGGCTTGGGCATACAAACAAACGCTTGCACAATGGCCTTGCATGGAAAGCAGGCTCCACGGGCCGATCAAAAGGGGGAGAGAGAGATAGCAGACACCCATGTGTTTGCAAATGTGGACACATTAATGCGCATGCTTTTGCATGAAAGCACATGTAAATGTACACACATGTACACTTCTCAGTCTTTTTAGCAGTAAGTACAGAAAACGAATGCATGCATGTCTGGAGTCTGCAGTCGTGCTTGTGTGCATTTTTTTGGATGGACATGGACCGGCGGACAAACAAGCACACTGGCAGACTGAGCCGGCAAACAAACCTTGACAAACTCCCTGTCTCCCCAATCTGCGGCCCTGATAAAGCCCTTGTTTGCTCTGTCCATCCTGCACAACAACACAAGAACGCAGGCCTGGGTCAGTGAGTGTAGGCTTGGAAATCCACAGTCTGAATACTGGAGGGAAGGACACCTGGCTGCAGGAGGACGTGCTCCTTGACATACCTCTTAAAAAGCTGGTGCGTTTGCTCCAAAGTGAACCCCAGGTTCAGGCCCACATCCTCAATCTCAGCCATTGTGACCTTGCCGTTTTTGTCCTTGTCCAGATGCTGCGCAGCATGGGGGAGATGGACATACTTGGAAACTAGCCCGAGCAAAGGCTCATGCAATAGCATACATAACACATGTGAACGCATACAAACTAGCTCAAGCAAAGGCTCATGCAATAACACGCATAACACATGTGAACACACACAAATTAGCCCAAGCAAAGGCTCATGCAATAGCACAAACAACACATGTGAACACAAACATTCATACATTACATGTACAACCCTGCCTTGAGCGCACCTGCAAAAGAACAATGGTTACACCCGCGCCACCAAGCAGCACACAATGTCCGCCACCTTCATTCCCTCATGTCTTACGGGGGGCAATGAGCTGCTGGCCTCACGCACGACATCTGAAAGGCCTGGCCCCACCTGTAACGCCTGTTAGGCCTGCCCCCGCCTGCAACGAATGATAGGCTTTGCTCCACCCACGACACCTGAAAGGCCTGGCCCCACCTGCAATGCCTCGTAGGCTTGGCCCCACCTGCAAAGACTGATAGGCTTGGCCCCACCCGCAATGCCTCGTAGGCTTGGCCCCACTTGATGCCCCGTGAGGCTGGGCCTCACCTGAAACACTTGCAGGGCTTGGCCCCGGGTAGGCTTGAAGTTGGCCATGGGGTGAACCATGCGCGGCCGGAAGGCAGTGCTGCTCCCCACGCGCGCCGTGAACGGCCGCTGCGCACTGTACACCGCGCCTGCGGGGTACGCGCAAGGGCAAGAGGGCCTGTGGGGCGCAAGCGGGTGGCTGCGCTTTCTCTCAAGAGGGCGCTTGGCGCGCAAGCCCACGCCCGCGCCACGGCTATTGACTTAGGCCTGCATGCCACATGCTGAGCTGCTGGCAGGGGCGCCCTAGGGCTGAACTTCGGAGCTTGAGAAAGCTGCAGCTGGGACGCTGCCGGCATGCGGGTTGGTCAAAAAGATGCTGCAGAAGGAGGGGGCTGTGAGTGGGCCTAGATGGCTGCTGGTGCTCCTGCATGAAAGGGCTGTGGGGGGTCAGCCGGGGGACACACATACCACTCCTCAAGTTGACTGCGCGGAAAGCACCCACAGTCCCTCTTGCTGCAGTCTCATGCACCTTCAAAGACCTTGTGCAAAGCAAATGTACACTCACAAACGTACTCATGTACATAGATACACACCCCCACCCCACACAGAGGAACGCACTCCTCCCTTGGCCGGGCCGACACGTGGACCCCTGTGCCAGCGGGCGCCCAATTGACGCCTCGTGGGACAGCGCAATCATACCACAAGTCCAAAGGCAAGAAACAGGGGGAATTCAGGGGGAGTGCATGCAAAGCGCAGGGCGAGGGCGGGCTGGCGTGCACAGCGCATGCGCTTGCATGGATGCAGGGACACATTACACACTGCATGAGCAGCCTGGCATCATTGCACTGCAATAAGTTGATAAACACAATTCAGGCAGCATAAAGCAGCATGGTGAGGCTGACAGCAGATGCGTGCTCACAGGGGGCTGAGGGTGCACCAGCCAGCTATGGCTAGGGATGCAGCAGCCCCTTCATGACCAGCAATGGATCAAATGGCAATACATTCAATCTATAAGAGAACGTGCATTGCTCTCGACAGTTGTGTGTGTGCACGCGCTGCTGCTGCTGCTGCTGCTGCTGCTGCTGCTGCTGCTGCTGCTGCTCGTCCAGACTCTGCACATGCATCCCGTGCAGGCCCATGCAGGCAGTTGCCTTGACCCTGGCGCTGCACACCCCCGCCTGCACATGCCCCTTTGCTGCAATGTGATTTGCAATATTTACACCAGCATGCAACAGCTTTGATGCGCTCGAAGGCCCGCACAACGTCTGGGCTTTGCGGCTGCATCAGTGCTCGCGTCACCACCAAGTCCATACATAGGACATCCGCAGCTCGTTCACACCACCACGAGACCAGACGTGCCGCAGAAATGGCGTTATTGTGCCTGCTCAAAGCACACCCACGCTCGGGTACACCTGCTGGTCGGTATGTCGGAGCAGGTCGGAGCAGCGGAAGCTTGTACGGAAGCAGTGCTCACTGTGTACCAACCGGCCCCAACTCACTCAACGAGGCATCAAGTGAGTGTCTGCCAGCGCCACTCACCATTTGCGGCCGCCTGCTTGGACGCCGCCAGTGACGCCACGGCCCCCTCCTGTATATCCTGGACCGGCAAGGGCATGCTGGCCCCCATGCGCGGCTGGTACTGCTGCTGCAGCCCGGCAGCCGTCCCGTCGGCGGCGACCCAGTTGCCTTCAGCATCCCAGTAGCCCTTGCTGCCCTCCCCCCCTCCGCCCTCCTTGCCCCCGCCCTGCTCTCCCGGGCCCCCATGCTGGGTGTGCGCGCCGCCTGCCTGCTGGGAGGCTGTGGCCAAGTGGTTCTCGAACAGAGGCCCCTGGGGGATGAGGGGGCTTGTGGAGTTGAAGCTGGGTGCCCAGTGAGGCTCATTCAGGGCCTGCAAGGCATGGGGCAGGCAGGCGTGGCTTCACACAGGGGGACCACACACAGGGGCCTGCGTGGAGTGGGACAGGCCTGGCTGCTCAGGGGCCACACACAAAGGGGCTGCAGCAGTTGCCGCGCGAGTGCTATGGAAGTGTACCACAAAAGCATGCCTCCCCACGGCAGTCAAATTGTAGCGCAGGTGGGAGATCATCAATGTGAAGGGGGATTAGCATGCACATGCGCATGAATGTGTGCATGTGTGAAAGAGACCAGACACAAGCATGTTCGCATGTGTGCGTGCTAACAAATAAGTATCCAAGTCAACAATATGCTGAGAACAAAGTGAAGAAACAAGCTAATTTGAAGCCACAGGCAACACTGCTTGAAACAGTGGAGGTGAGGGTGAAACCTTGGGTTCAAATATCAATGCGTAGGGCGCAGAGTGCTGCTTACAGGCAGTTCAAAGGCTTTATTGCCCAAAGGCACACTGAAATCTGAAGAGCACGAGGACCGGCCCTGCTACAGAGTGGCTATGCAGCAGACCCTCATCCACTTGTCATGACAGGAGCAGTCGCAATGAAGCTTCCGTCTGGCTGCCAGGCAATGGCTGCCAGACAGTCACACAGACCAAGCGCGCTGTTCACAAAAAGAGTCATGTAGCAGAACGTACAGCAAAGCACAGTGCAAGGATCATTGCCCCTGATTACTTTCGGTACGTGTTGCTGCAGGGCTCCTGGCGGACATGTGCCGTGTAGCCGTACAGCTGCTCGTCCCACCAATGGTCACTGGCGCCTTATTCGTCCAGCAGCAGCACCAGTGCAGCAAAGCAGCTCCTTCTATGGACCTTGCACAGCGCGGTCAGCTGGGTCTGTTCAGTATAGCACAGCACAGCACAGTACAGCAGCAAGCCCGCTGCCTCACCTGCAAGTTTGCTGTGTTCAGCCCTCCCCCGTTGGCCACCTTCAGGGAGTACAGTGAATCCACTGACTGGGCTAAGCGCCGGAACCGAGCTGGGCCGTTGTTGCCTGTGCGTTAGTGTGGGTATGGTAGAGCAAGGTGGTGGTGTGTGTATGTGTGTGTGATGTGTGTTTGGGTGCCCGCGCATGTGTGCTTATGGGGGGTGCGATATGCGCGGGCAGGGTGGGAAGGTGGAATTACTCGGGGGTGATGCCTTGTTGGCCACAGAGTGAAAGTCAATAGTGGAAGTCAATGCGACGTAGCTCAGCTGAGCCGTAAGCGAATGGCTATGCGACGTAGCTGAGGCGCAACTCAGGTGTGACACAGTGCAGTGTATGGGCAGCTTTGAGCTGAAGGTGAGGTTGCAGGTGCAGACGGAGTGGCAGGGCTGCGTGGTTTCCCGTGCAGGGCTGCGTGGTTTCCCATGCAGGGCTGCGTGCTACCCTCCTGTGGTCTCATGTAGGGCTGTGCGCTATCCTCCTGCACTCCTCCTGCAAGATGGGGGCCCTGAGGCCAGAGGCCAGCTACTTGCCCATGGCAAAGCCCAAGCCACGCTGAGGCTGAAGACGTGTGTTCTTGGACGCATGAAACGCATGGGTGCGCATGCAGTGTGAAGACGTGGCACAAGCGCCTGTGCGTGGTTGCATGCATGCACCCACAAGTGCCCTCACAGGCAATTATGCCAGGGCCCTCCCCAAGGGCATGCGCATGTCCAAAGCCTGCTGCGCATCTGCTGGAGCCATTCAGGCAGTAACAGGCAGGTAGGTAGGCAGGCGCACACCATCCCTAGCCGCAAGCAGTGCATACCGCGCCGGAGATGTGCGTGCGCAGCAGCGGTGTAGGTCAACGCTCCGCGTGCATGCGTGTGTGCACGCACCTAGCAGCATGCCTTGCGAGGCATCCATGGCCGTCACAGGCCTTGGCCCGCTGCCTGCAAAGTGCACAGACACCTGAGCAGGCGAGGCCGCCGCACCGGCTGCTGCCCCCGTTGCTGTGGCTGCTGCCGCGCCTGGGCCGCCGCCACCGCTGCCGTTGTGTCCGTTGCAGGCGTGCTGGTGCGCCTGGGTGGGGGCCGTGAACGGGCGCAGCGCTCCGGGCGCGCTTGTGGCCCCTGGACCCGCGGGGGGATGCACGAAGCGGGAGGTGCCGGGCGGGGTTGAGGGGGGATCGGGCAGGGGGGGATGGGTGGTGAGGGACCTCCTTCCCGCCGGGGATGTGGGGGTGCTGGCGGAGATGGTCTGAGTGGGGTGCAAGGGGGCGCCACCCTGAAGGCTCTGCAGGGCCACAGCGGGGGGCAGAGGGGTGCATGCGGGGCAGGTGGCGTGGGCATGGGCAGAGGGGTGCATGCGGGGCAGGTGGCGTGGGCATGGGCAGAGGCTGTGAAGGCTGGTGCAGGCAGCGGGCTATACATGTGCGGACAGGCGGTGTGCGTACGGGCAGATGCTGCTCAGGGGGTTAAGGGCAGCAGACATGCAGTAAGAGGCAGGTCAGGCGGACATGGACAGGGGTGCACGAGCAAGAGAGGCAGGGGATGCACAGACTTGATGCGGGGGGGCTTGATACACGGTTCACACACAAGGCACCATCCTGGCCTTCAGAAACCCTCTGCCATGGAGTCTCTGTCCAGAAAGCCAGGGGAGCCCCTGAGCTTCATGTGAAGTGTGCGCCAGCCATGCAACTCAATGAAGCGGCGTTGATGGGCAGGCCGCCAGCGTGCGGGCAGGATGTGTGCATGGGCAGAGGGTGCGCGCACGGGTAGAAGGCGCGCACATGCACTATATGCGTCAACACAGCCAGAGCTTGCGCATCGCAAGGAGCACCAAAGGGGGGGGGAGCTGCAGCTCGAGGCACGATGGCGCGCATGCACGGGCAGAGGGCAGCGCGTGTACGGACCGGGCACTCCTGCAGCTGAGCTGCGGGCCAGTCGGCACGCCTCTGGGCTGCCTCCCGCAATGGGGCACCTAACAATAATAATAGGGCACCCCTGCGGCTCTCGTGCTGGCTTGCATACACAGGCGCCTCCCTCGTGTAAGCCCATGCAGGGGTGCGCGCGTCTTGGGGGGCTGGTGCAAAGGAGGGGGGGAAGAGTGGCTGGGCGTGCGTGCACATGTGCCCCAGCCACGGATGCGCATGGCCCACACAGGTGCAAGTGATGCGCGGTGCAGCCATGCCTCCCTACTTGCATGTCTGTACGCACATGCACATGCACACGCATATGTAGGCACACACACAGGAACATGCACATTCCGAACAATTAAGCACGGGCATGCGCCCCACGCGCACGCACGCACCGATTTGTGGTGGGGGCCCTTTGCGGTGGAGAAGATGACACTAGAGGCGACACGCGGGCGACCGCTGCGGCCCAGGCCCAGGTGCCGCTGCCTGTGCTGTGCCCCCAGGAATGTCTCTATGCTGAATGTGGGTGGCGCGGAGGTTGGGGATTGGGTGCTGCCTGGGGGCGTGACCTGCAGGAGAGAGGAGGGCCAGGGGCAGGGGCATTTGTAAGGCCAGTGTGAGGCTTTTATGTGACATCAGTGTCGGATTTGTAAGGCCAGTGTGAGGCTTTTATGTGACATCAGTGTCAGATTTGTAAGGCCAGTGTGAGGCTTTTATGTGACATCAGTGTCGGAGGTGTCGACACGCCTACAACCCTTGAGTGAAGACCTACTGGCACGCACATGGGAAGAGCATGTGCTACAAGAGCGGGAACTGCGTGTGCCCAAGCGTGCAGGCAAACTACTTGTATGCTGGCCCACGAGCAAGATTGTGCAGCTATGCATGTGTTCTTGCACACGTATGCTAAAACTTGCGCACATTTGCGCGCGTCTGCGTACAGGTGACTGTGCGCGTCCACGAGAAGCTGTTTGCCGCGTGTCTGTGACATAGAAAGAGGCGTGTGCGTGGGAGCATGCAATCATATCCAATGTTTTTAGGCTCTCAATGGCCAGCATGAGGCCACAACTAATGGATGTGTGAAGTTTGCTACCGTCATGAAGTGAAGCAAACTGGTAGTCACCTGAATGAAAGCTGGCATGTGTCAAGCAGACTAGAAAAGTCAAGCACCCATCGTAAGCACACATTGTGAGCCTGAGGCTATTAAATGATGCACAAGGTGAGACCTATGCACAAAGGTCAGGTGCGCACATGGCCAATGGCATGAGAGGCAACCTCTTCATCCACCCACCTGTAAGTTACCATTGTCCCAGCCAACGTCAAAGCCGAAAGCATTCAAGCCTTCCGTCAAATTATTTAGGGCCAAGGTTGGTTTCACCCTCCGTCCTGCTCGTTCGAAGCAAGCATGGCGTGAGTGCATGCTAGCCACAGGCACACACATGCTCATCCTCATGCGCTGCTTCTGGTCCACATGTCACGTGGAATTGTGCATGGCCTGCTGAGGTGTGCACTAGCCAGACATAGAATGGATGCATCAGCAACCTGGAAAATGTAAGCAAAGCCTGATAAGGAGATGCAAGTTCTGCATTCAGAGTTCCTGTCTTGGCAAAGCACTGCTTTCTGATTACGCACTTCATAACGCCAAGACAAGCTTTCTACGCAAATGCGCCATATTCTTTCTAAAATCAGGAGCTCACATGGAATTAAACAATCGATACGGTCAAAAGCATCATAAGTAGCATTCAGGCCAGTGGATGCAGAGGCAGAGGAAGGTACTGTGAGCAGGAGCCTTACTGCACAAATTACAACAATGCCATAATGCGAAATTGAAGTAAAACAAGCTGCAAAACAAGCCCAAAAACATCATCATATCATGATAAAAATGAGGATGAGGATCATGAGGATGTGGATGCTTATGCTCATGAACACAGGTGGCAAGACAGGAGGGGAAGGCCCTCAACCAAGTTATGCCACATTGAAGGACAAGTGCACACACTGTGTTCACCTGCCAATGGTGACAAGCTTGGCAGCGTCACGCCCCCCTTGAGTGGCTTTGTTGTGGTGCTGGCCATCAGGGGCTGGATGTCTGTCATGACCTTTTTATCCCCCTGTGAGAGCAACACATGACGTCAACTTGAGCCACAAACCTTGTGTTCTAGTCTGTACACAAGTCAGACAGAAGTAGAAACAAAAAGCAAAAATGTTTGCCTAATTCTTCGTGCTGAATTGATGTCTTTGAACATTATGCACGCATTGTAAAATACAAATCATGTGCATGCACACGCACAGCCAGGCATTGGAAGTGAAGTGACAAGGACGCAAGTTCTTTGTTGCTCTTGCTTACTATACGGCTTTTATCAGCCAGATGGATCATACAGCTATGCTAGTTTCTAGATGATGCATATTCCTGCATCGTACCTTTTAAGCCCTGAGTGAGTGTGACTGATTGTACTGCATGCACTATGAAACACATACGGGAGACAGTTGGACTATTATTATTTTTTTCTTAATTGATAAACTTAACTTAATAATGGAATAGGAGCAAGGAAGCAGTGTTATAAGGCAAGCTGCGTTGCTGCTGTTTTTTCCTATGATGAACGCGTATATTGACTGAAATATATGTTAACTCAAACATACGTTGTAGAGCTGACGTTGCCTTGCATTGCACCAGACTTGTTACTTGATCATCATATCAGCTGCATCAGCTGTATGAGCTATAATTGACTATAAAGGTTGCCAGTAACCAACCATCCAAATGAGATGAGTCCACTTTGGCCATGATCTTTCGTCCCTATTCTCCACGAGGACCTTTCTCTGTTGGCATCAGGGACTTCGCCTTCTGTTGTGGCAAGGCTCTGCTGCCAGATCAGGTGCTTCCTGGCTGGCTGAACTTGTGGTGGAAGCGTACGGTCCTGTATTGGCAGCTGCTGGGCCAGCTCGCTTTCTACAGGCAACTTGGTCATGATGCTTTCCTCACTACATTATCTCTCCAGCATTGCTGCGGACGGATCTTTTATCCAAGCGCAAAGAGAAGGAAAACCCGTTTCCTGGGCCTTATTGTCAACGCCTGCCTGTGGCTTCCTCATTATTGCTATGCCATCGGTGAGACCATATCTGTCGCAAGCATTGGTCTTCCTTCAGATGGGATTGCTGCTCTTTTGAGGCAACTGCTTCGTCACAAGAGCCTTGACCTGGCTTTCCTGGTGACTCCCCCTTAACCCCTGCAGGCTATACCAAATTCCTGTTTTTCTTTGTTAGGACAGATACTCGGTGGCGGATATGGCTCGCGCGAATCGGGGTGCAGTCCATTCTTACCATCATGGGCATGCTGTGCTGTATTTCTGGCACATACAATGCTCCAATTGTATCACAAGGAGAGGTGCCAGTGCGACTGTCAGCATACAGAGACAGAGGGGAAGGGAAAGGCAAAGAAGGGAAAGAAGCAATACTGACAGGGGCAAAAATTTGCGAACAGGGCCGGCACCCGGTGATCTTCTTCAGTCACGGGTGCGGATCAGCGAAAGCTTCAAATGAGGCAACCAGCACTGCTTTTTGATGGATTTGTTCTTGCACAGACCATTGAAAACTGCACGTTGTTTCAAACCAGCCTGTATTTGGCATTATACGCATGGCCTGCTTTCCGTTTTTAATGGCATCATGAGGTTCCTCTTGCCCCTACCCTACAGGCTGGCAGGGACGCGCAACACCTACAGCAGCATATGCACTGAGCTGGCATCTGCGGTAGGTCCTGAACCAAATTGTCATCTGTTGAATGGCATCACCACCAACGGCAGCTGCGCGCAAAAGGAGTGTGTGCTCGAGCTAAGTCCTTGGCTGCCATTACTCCCACTCCCTTTTAGGCTGCTGTGACGCCTGCACTTGCCCTTTCCCGATTGAACAACTTCTACCTGGTGAACGTTTGTGCGCAGGGCTTCATTGTCGTGGCCGTAGAGCATGCAGATGGTAGGCCAGCATGCAACCATCCGGGAATGCATGCTAGAGTTGCGTTTAAGGTGCTGGCACTGCCTTGGTTGAAGGCTAAGCAGGTAGAGAAGCTTTATTTCTGTCTGTGTAGCATGCCCATCCTTGCGGATATTTAAAAGGCGTCCCATTTAGTACAGAAATTCCTCATTAAGCAGCCCAAGTCGGTGCGCACCTGTGTCACTGGTGCAAGCATGATAAGGAAAGAAGGACATTACCATTACTTGTGGCCGCCTCTTGAGCCAGATCATGAGAAAACGCTCAGACCCATGCAATGATACAGCAACTCCGTCTGCCTTTTCAGCTGCAGCTCCGAGGATGCAATAGCTGTGTGGCACTGCATGTGCTCTGTTTCAGGAACAGCAAGCACAGCGCGGCTGGCCTTTGGGCTGTGCAGCCCATGTAGAGATGGAGCAAGGTGGACCGAGCAGCATGAGCACCAGCAGCCTCTGATCAAGGGGCAGGTCTACTCTGGGTCAGAGTGGCTGTTCTACAACGGCTTGGGCGATGAGAAGGTGTGTTGATCTGCCGGGCAATGCTTTTGGCCTTGAGCATGCAGCTGTTGCTATGCCTCTGCACGCCTACCTGCCTGTGCACATCTGTCCGCTACAGACTTGGTCTGTACCTAGCCATCAGCACACTGCTGCACAGGCCTAAACCAAATGTTTTGTACTGATGCCTTGTTGGGGGAACCTTGTCTGCATTTTGTCAGCAGCAAATGGCTTGCACCGTGTCAGACCTGATTGGCACCAATTGGTGCAGGTCTCTCTCTCTCTCTCTCTCTCTCTCTCTCTCTCTCTCTCTCTCTGTGTGTGTGTGTGTGTGTGTGTGTGTGTGTGTGTGTGTGTGTGTGTGTGTGTACATTGAACACCTGTGCACTCCTGTATGCAGGCCGTGGCTGTGCTCCCCA
>LKMJ01003873.1_pt1 | contig 13991 bp, 14 predicted proteins | sample 643391 | NCBI WGS metagenome assembly LKMJ01 (sample SAMN04112250, study PRJNA286221) | soda lake metagenome | biome: soda lake; feature: Kulunda Steppe; material: water; isolation source: sample PL-Br10 brine of Picturesque Lake | place: Russia: Kulunda steppe | collected 2010-07
ACAAGAAGACAGAATGTTACTTAAGCAGTTTGGTATTGGGCTGAAACAACGCTATACCGTCGAAATTGCGGTGAATGACCCTGATAGTCTGCAGTCAAATGGCTGATAAAAACCGGATATTCTTTGATGGTTCCCGGCCGAGTACTGGTATGTCGTCTCTACGGATCGTCTCGCTGGCTCCCAGTGCGACGGCAACGCTTTCGGCACTCGGAGTCGGCAATCGGATTGTCGGCGTCACCGCCCACTGTGCGCTTGATCGGCCGGCCGTCGGCGGCTGGCTGAATCCGGATTACGACCACCTAGACGCTCTCTCGCCGGACCTCGTCTGCACGAGCGATAGCCTCCAACAAGAGATTCGCGACGAACTCACCGACCGCGGCTACACCGTCTACCACGACGAACCAAGTCGGCTCTCGGAGGTCGTTTCTGGATTCGGCTCGCTTGCGGCGGCCGCCGGTGTTCCCGACGCCGGTGACCGCCTGATCGCTGAGAGCCAAGACCGACTCACTGCTGTCGAACAGCGTGTTGAGGCCAATCGTGAACGCGACTGTGCGGACCGCCCAATTGTCTACTGCGAGGAGTGGTCCGAGCCGCCGATGGCCGCCGGCAACTGGGTTCCCGATGCGGTCGCGGCCGCTGGAGGGCGGTATCCCTTCGTCGAACCGGGTGCGCGCTCAACTGAAGTCGACCGCCAAACGGTCGAAGCTGTTGACCCCGAGCACGCCGTTCTCCATATTTGTGGAACCGGCGACCAGGTGTCTGCCGACCGGATCGCCGACCGCGGCTGGTCGCTCAATGCGGCCGTCCACGTGTTTGACGACTCGCTGTTGAACCAGCCGAGTCCGCGGCTTATCGATGGCATCGAGCAGCTTTCCGAACGGCTGTATCCCGACTGAATCCCTCAGCAGCCGATGCTTGTCGTCTGTCGGTGGATTTCGATACGGCTTTGCTCCCGCTTCCCGGCTATCGATCCATGCATGTGGGAGTCGGCAGCGGCAATCCGATCAAACAGCAGGCTGTCAGTTCGATTCTCGGGGCTGGAAGTGATGCGTTCGGTACGAACGCAACCGTCGAGACAGTTGTTGTCGACTCAGGAGTCGCCGAACAACCGACTGGCCACGCCGAAACAAAACAGGGTGCAATTACCCGTGCACGTGCCGCCGATAGAGCCGGTGACTTCGATCTCGCCGTTGGTCTTGAAGGTGGGGTTACCCGATTCGAGGCGGCCGACCCGTTGTTTTTGATTATGTGGGCTGCGGTCACTGATGGCGACCGTCTCGGCTGTGCGATGGGGCCCGCGTTGCCGCTGCCGGCGACTGTCGAACGACGAGTCGTGGCGGGCGAGGAACTCGGCCCAGTTATTGATGATTGCTGTGGCACCCACGGCATTGCGAAAGCCCAGGGTGCTGCAGGCGTTTTTTCGGGTGGTCGAATCGACCGCGAGGCGGCACTGTCCCAAGCGGTCGCCGGTGCACTCGGCCCCTTCGTCTGTGCGCTCTATGAAGCCGACACGCAGTTCTCTGAGACCGACTAAGTCGAGACGCTCGGTCGATACGCACTGTGTTTCACACTGATGCGTGTCGACTGTGTTAACTGATCGTACCTGTTCGGCCGTCGCCAGTCGGCTTTCGCCCACATCACACCACTCAAATCGGGAGGCGGCGGCGTGTTAACCAGTCGTACCAAACTCCCTATTAGCTGATATTCCGTTATGTGATCTATGAGTACGACCAGCCAGCCCGAGACGGCACCAGCGCGTTGTCCAGAGTCGGCCGCGCCGACGCTGACGGCCAAACAGCAGCGGATTCTCCGTTATCTCAAAGAGGCCGCACAAAACCAGACGTACTTCAAATCCCGACTTATTGCCGAAGAACTCGGTATGAGTGCCAAAGAAGTCGGCGCGAACATGTCGCCACTGGTCGACGGTGAGGTGGGCCTCTCGGTCGAAAAGTGGGGCTACTCTTCAGGAACGACCTGGATGGTAACGGTCTAACAACGCACTATTCGGTAGGGCCGATCGTACATTCGCTCTGAGAGAACGCACTATTCGTTAGGACCGCTCGTACTGAATAAGCTCATCGGCATGTGCGGCGAAGCCAACCGCATCCGGGCCGAACGAATCGGCATATCGGACCAAGAGCATGAGTACGGTCTCTGGCTGTTCGATTCGGTAGCCAGCCGACCGATCAAGCAGGCCCGCATCCTCCAAGGCGCTGGCGTAGTTGCTGACGGTTGCCCGTGACACACCGAGGCGGTCTGCCAATGCACTCCCGGTGTCGGCTGGCTCTTCGAGGAGTTCGATTACCATTCCTCGGGGTGTCTCACGTCGGAGATAGCCAAGGGCGGTCCGTTCGAACGACGAAAACCGGCCGGCTGGAAAGAACCGGCGGTATTCTCCGTCGCGATAAGATTCGACTTCGCTAGCCTCGATAAGCCCACGTAGGTGATGTTGCGTTTCGCCCGTTCCGAGCTGTAAGTCATCACGGAGTTTCGAAAAATGCGCTCCCGGTGTCGCCGACAGATAGCCGCGGATCGCATCAGGAACCGCACTACGGGAGGTCTTGTCGGCTGACGTCTCGGTGTCAGCGCTTGCAATCCCGACGAAGGGTGTTGCCGCTCCGAGTGCGGCAAACCGGCGGAGCGTTGTCCGCTTTCGTTCATCGACGGGAGTGGTCATCTACACACAGTTACTGTTGGTCATCGATAAAAGTACTTCGTTGCTGAACGGTCGAAATACGCCGTTAGGGAACGTATACTCCCAAAATACAGTCGAATAGGGGTCGGTTACTATCCAGCTGGCTTCGTGTCTATTCGACGCTTACTCCGCGCCGTCGGTTTCGGTGAGCAGCTCTTCGTCGGCGACTTCGTCGTCTTCCTCGTCGATGACGACATCCGAACTGGCGATTTCGGTGTCGCCGGTTTTGACCTGTTCGGCCTCCTGTTCGAGCTGTTCGATATCCATTTCGGCGGCCTGATCGATTTCACCGAGGATTTCGTCGATATCGTCGAGCCCGAGCATCTTCCGGGTGTCGGCGTCGAACTCCTTGCCTTCCAGCCCTTCGCTCTCTTGGACATCACTACCCGAGAGCTGCTTGCCGTAGCGACCAACCAGCGAGGTGAGTTCCTGCGGGAGGACGAACGTTGAGGATTCGCCCTGTCCAATGCGTTCGAGCGTTTCCATCCCGCGTTCGATGATCGCGCGCTCGCCCATTGCCTCGGCGGATTTCGCACGCAACACCGTCGAGATGGCGTCACCTTGGGCTTCGAGGATCTGGCTCTGTTTTTCACCCTGTGCACGGATGATGTCACTCTGTTTGTCACCCTCGGCCTTTTCGACCGCAGAGCGGCGTTCACCTTGGGCTTCGAGGATCATTGCCCGGCGACGACGTTCCGCGGAGGTCTGTTGCTCCATGGCCTGTTGGACCTCTTTCGATGGGTTGACTTCACGGACCTCGACACTCTCGACGCGGATTCCCCACTCGTCGGTGGGTTCGTCGAGTTCGGTTCTGATTTTCGCGTTGATTTCCTGGCGCTTGTTGAGCGTGTCGTCTAGTTCCATGTCACCGAGGACCGCCCGAAGGGTGGTCTGTGCGAGGTTGGAGACGGCTTTTTTGTAGTCGTCGACTTCGAGGAAGGCCTTCTTGGCGTCCATGACCTTGATGTAGACGACGGCGTCCGCGGTCACTGGCGAGTTGTCACGCGTGATCGCTTCCTGTCGAGGCACATCGAGCGTCTGGGTTCGCATATCGAACGCATAGGTTCGAGAAACGAACGGCGGGATGATGTTGAACCCTGGTTCGAGTAGCTTCCGGTACTCACCGAAGACGGTGAGTGCCTTTTTTTCGTATGCATCGACAATCTCGACCGTCTGCCAGATCGTGACGACGGCGAGAAAAATGAACAACAAGCCGACTGCGGTAAGCGTCAGCGTGGCCTGCAGTACGAATGGCTCCATACATACCCAGAGGGCTGACAGGCCCATAAGGGTTGGCTTCGCGTTATCTTTCGAACCAGTTCGGCGGCGGATAAAGGGGCAAACTGAGGTGGTCTTGCCCTCCTACTGTTCGAATTCGGTCTCCTTTTCGAGCGTGTTTTCGACATCTTCCCCGGCCGATTTGTCGACCGATTCCGCCTCGTCGGCCCCCGAATCACGTTCTTTTCGTTTGTCAATAAACTCCTTTGCAGCCGTTTCGTCCTGTGTTGGTGGATCAGTCTCGGCTTCGCGTTCTTTCCGACCAGCAGCCAGTTGACGGTCAATATCGTCTTCGATGACCGAGAGTGATTCGACCGTTACCACGTTACCGCCGCCGGGATCAACGACCATGACGTCTGTTCCCTCGGGGATCTCTGTATCCATCGAGCGCGCCGAGTAGTACGGATTGAAGCCGCCGCCCTGGAGTTTGATCTGGCCGCCGGTCGGCGAGACCGCTTCGGTGACCCGACCTGTCATTCCCTGCAAGGAGTTCGAATCTCGTGTTTGTGCTTGGCCCTTGCCACCGTAAAAGTCGAACTCGTGATAGATATAGAAGGCAATCGAGCCGAAAAGCAAGACGAGAATGCCGAGAATAAACGGACTCAGTGCAATGAGTGGGCTCAACAGCAATCCGACGAGTCCTGCCCCAAGCAAGCCAATGCCGACAACGATGAAATTCGCCCCCGGCGCTAACGCCTCTGTGAGCGAGATCAACAGCCCTGCTGTGATCAACAGCAACGGCAGCGTCTCGGGACCGATGAGGTCCAACTGGAGTACGAGTGTCATACCCTCTGTAGGTGTTCGACGCGTTTAATGGTTGCATGAACTGCTCGCAACGCTCGGCAGATAGGCTGTCACTTACAGTGCGGTTGCCACGACAACAAGCGTCAAGACGACACCGAGGACGACAAAACTTGCATGTTCCAGCGAGACCGACTCGGGCTCGATTGGATCGGGTTCGGGAATCTCGGGTTCGGCCTCGGGGCCGACATCATCGATGCCGTATTTCCACTCACTCTCCTCGGATTCGGGCTCCTCTGGGGGCTGCTGACTCATATCAAAAAAAGAGGCCCTATCGCCAAAGACCTACCGTCTCAGCGTGTGCCGCTTCGGAGCACGTTGCCCTCGAAGACGATGCCACGTTCGGCATCGATGCTTAGCGTCTGGCCGTCTGCAACCGTCTCTGGAATCGTTACGCCACTGAGCATCGGAATCCCGAGCTCGCGGGCGACGACTGCCGGGTAGCCAGTCAGGCCGCTTCGAGCATCGACAATTCCTCCGATTTTTTCGAGCCCACCGGTAAATTCGCCATCGAACGATTCACTGAGCGCGATGATTGCTCCTGCAGGGATTTCCGAGAGGTCGCCATCGGTTACCCGAACAAGTTCGCCGGCGACACGGCCACCGGTAATCTGTTTGCCGTTGGCGATTTTCTCGGCTGCGACATGGACCTTGAGCATATTCGTCGTGTGAGCGCCCTCGATTCCCGAGAGGAGTCCCGAAATCGCGACGACGGTATCGCCACTTTTCGCTGCTCCCGTGCTGAGTGCAGCCTGCACACTGGCTTCGAGAATCGTCTCAACGTCGTCTTCGTACTGGTGATACTGCGGAGTGACACCCCAGACCAACGCCAGCTGCCGGCGAACCTGATCGTTCGGGGTTGTCGCCACAATCGGGACCGGTGGCCGGAACTTTGCGGCTTTTTTCGCGGTGTAGCCGGATTCGCTGGCAGCGACGACGGCGGCCGCGCCGATATCTCGCGAGAGATACCGTGCCGAGCGGGCAAGCGCCTCCGTCCGTGACTGATCGGTCGCAGATGGAACCCGTTGTTCGACCGTTTCGGCGTACTCCTCGGTTGCCTCGACCCCGTTGACGATGTTGGCCATCGTCTCGACGACGCGAACGGGATGGTCACCGATTGCCGTCTCTCCCGAGAGCATGACCGCGTCGGTACCGTCAAGCACCGCGTTGGCAACGTCGGAGGCCTCCGCACGGGTCGGCCGGCGGGTTTTGACCATCGAGTCGAGCATTTCGGTCGCCGTGATGACGGGCACGCCGGCGTTGACACATTTCTTGATGATGCGTTTCTGGACAATTGGGACGTCTTCGAGCGGACACTCAACACCGAGATCGCCGCGGGCGACCATGACGCCGTCGGCGGCATTGATGATGCTGTCGAGGTTTTCGACGGCTCCGGCCCGTTCGATCTTGGCAATGACGGGGATGTCAGCGCCGAACTCGTCGAGTTGGTCGGCAATCGAATAGACGTCTTCGCCGTCGCGGACAAAGCTGGCGGCGACGAAATCCGCATTCTTCTCGGCCGCGAGTTTGAGTTCGTCGAGGTCGCCTTCGGTAATCAGTTCGATATCGAGGTCGACACCAGGAATATTGACGCCTTTTCGACTCTGGAGTCTGCCGCCCGAGACGATTTCGGCAACGACTTCTTCGCCATTGACACGGCGGACCGTTGCCTCGATGCGGCCGTCATCAAGCAAAATTGTATCGCCCGGTTCGACCTCGCTAATCGACACCGAGAGACCAACGCGGTCTGCCGTTGAGGTATCGCCCTCCGCAAAGATTACCTCCGAGCCAGCTTCGAGCGTGACGTAGCCCTCGATTTCGGCGGTTCGAACTTCCGGACCTTTGAGGTCAACCATTAGTGCCAACGAACGGTCGCTCTCGTCGTCGACCTCGCGGACGCGGTCGATGACCGTCGCCCGGTGTTCGGTCGTCCCGTGGCTTGCGTTGAGCCGTGCAACAGACATCCCCGCCTCGCAGAGCGCACGGATAGTCTCCGTATCGCTTGAGGCCGGCCCGAGTGTACAGACGATTTTCGCATTTCTCATACCGGGCGCTTGGGCAGACGGCTTAAAAAAGCCCCACGGTACAGTTCTCTCTGCATTACTATTCATGTTATTTCATCCGATGGCAGTGATTTGTTGTGTATTCGTCCCGTCGTCGCCATATTTTGGAGATAATCCTCTGAGTGTATTATGTCATACAAACAGCTTTTAGTATGCAATCGGTGTGTATTTGTATGAAAGAGACCGGCGTCTGGAGCTTCCGGACACAGACCGGTATCGCCCGCGTGGTCAACGGGAGTCTCGACACTCGGCACACCCTGCGTGGCATTGTACTCGGCACATCCCGTCGAATCGAACGCAACTCGCTCGGGAAAAATCTCCTTGCTGGTCTCGCCGCGTTCGGACTGTTGCAGCCGCTTCAACCCATTCTCGAGACTGTTTTTGCTGACAATTTGTTCGCCGAGATAGCCACTATCGGTCTCGGATCCGCCCTCGCAATCGCCGGAATGATGCTCACATTCAGCCTTCCGGTCGCAACTATCCTCCGACCGAAAGCACCCGTCGATATTTACGACATCACGGCCGTTACTACCGATGAGAGCGATTGCGAACTGACTGTCGAGTATGTTGACAGCGACAACACCCATGGCACCACTACCATCGAGGTCTACGACGAGGACGAACTCGATGAGGCGATCAGTATCCTCCGACTCAAGGGGGCACCTATTGAGGAATCATCTGTAGGACGCCGGTCGTGAGCGAACCGCCTCGACAGTAAAACGAAACTGCCGGTTACTGAACGCGCGTCCCCGGCTCCGAATCGCCATGGGTCGTCAGGATGTCTGCGTCGTCGCCAGCGGCCAGCAGCATGCCGTTGGATTCGACACCGAAGAGTTCGGCTTTTTCCATGTTGGCGACGATGATCACACGGGTTCCCGGGAGCTCTTCAAGATCGTGGAGCTGTTTGATTCCCGCGACAAGCTGTCGTTCCTCGTGGCCGATATCGACTTCGAGTTTTGCGAGTTTGTCCGCGCCCTCGACCGATTCGGCCGAGATAATCTCACCGACACGGAGATCGAGGTTTTGGAAGTCCCCGAAGCTGATTCGCTCGTCGACGAGTGCTTCGAGATCGGCCGTTGCGTCGCTGCCATCGCTGTCGGCTGTTTCGTCTGTCATGGATTCGTCCGTGTTGTCTTCGTTTTCTTTTTTGTCGTCGTCGTCCGCGGTCGCTTCCACAACGCGCTCGTCGAGTTTCTCGTTGAGTTCCTCGACACGTTCGGCCTCGATTTTCTCGAAGAGCGCATCGGGCTCATCAAAGCTCCCCGTTGGAGCCTCAAGTGCGGCGTCGACGGTTGTCTCGTGAACACTGCCCGATTCGCCGAGTTGCGCCCAGAGCCGTTCGCAGGTCTCGGGGGCGATTGGCTCGAAGAGTACCCCCAGCGCCTTTGCGAGGTGGACACAGTCGTAGATGACCTGGGCGGCAGCCTCAGGGTCATCATCGGTGAGTTTCCAGGGTTCGTTGTGCTGAATATACTCGTTGCCGAACTGCGCAAGCCGAATGGCGGCGTTGCCCGCCTTGCGGATCGAGTAGTCGTTGATCGCCGCCTCGAACTCCTCGATTGCCTCGGCGATTCGGCTTTCAACCGCTTCGGAGACCGTTGCGTCGGGCGCGCCCCCGTAGTTGCGCGCGGCGAACAGCAGCGATCGGTAAACGAAGTTTCCGAGCGTGCCGACGAGTTCTGTATTCACACGGTCGCGGAACTTGTTCCACGAGAAGTCAACGTCCTGCTGGAAGCCGCCATTTGTGGCGAGATAATAGCGCAGGAGGTCTGGATGAAAGCCTTCCTCGAGATACTCGTCGGCCCAGACGGCGCGATCTCGGCTCGTCGAAAATCCTTTGCCGCCCAGCGTGACGAACCCTGAGGCCATGATCGCCCGTGGCTCGACGTAGCCCGCACCGTTGAGCATCGCGGGCCAGAAGATCGAGTGGTGTTGGATGATGTCGCGGCCGATGATGTGGACGATCTCTCCCGCATTCTTCCATGGCTGCTCCCAGTCATAGACGTCGGGGCCGACCCGGTCGGTGTACTGCTTGGTCGAGGAAATGTATTCGATTGGCGCGTCGACCCAGACATAGAGGACGAGATCTTCGGCACTGCCATCCTCGTCGGCGTCGGCGGGATACTCGATCCCCCAGTCCATATCCCGGGTAATACACCAGTCTTGCAGGCCGGATTCGATCCATTCGCGCGGCTGGTTCTGGGCGTTCGAGGTACCTTCGAGACGGTCAAGGAAGTCCGAAAGGTAGTCAGTGAACTCGGAGACCTCGAAGAACTTGTGGGTACGCGTGCGGTATTCGGCAGGATTGCCGGTAATCGAGGAGACGGGATCTTCGATTTCGCCGGGTTCGAGGTGTCGCTGGCAGCCCTCGTCGCACTCGTCACCACGGGCCTTTTCGCCGCAGTACGGACAGGTGCCCTCGACGTACCGATCCGGGAGGTGTTGGTCCTCGGCGGGGTCGTAGGCGACCATAATCTCCTTTTCATAGATGTGGCCGTTGGCCTCCAAGTCGCCGACGATTTCCTTCGTTAGCTCGGTATTTGTCTCGTCGTGGGTGTGGCCGTAGTTGTCGAACTCGACATCGAAACGGGGAAAGGTCTCCTCGTAGGTTTCGTGCCATTCGAGGGCGAATGCTTCCGGCGAGACACCCTTTTTTTCGGCGTTGACTGCGACGGGTGTCCCGTGCATATCCGACCCGCAGACAAAGGCGGTCTGCTGGCCGAGTGATTCGAGCGCGCGCGAGTAGACATCGCCACCGACGTAGGTCCGCAAGTGGCCCACGTGCAGGTCGCCGTTGGCGTACGGCAGCCCGCAGGTTACCACCGCAGGCATGTCGGTTGGAAATTCCTCATGACTCATTAGCTATGAGTTACCGATGATAGCCTAAAAACCGCTGATTCACGGCTGGGGACAAGCCAGTGGCGGTTACGGCACGAGCAAGACGGGAATTTCGTTGCTCTGAAGCAGGCGGCCGGTGGTATCGCTTTCGAGTACCCGGTCAAACAACGGCTTCGACTCGTAGCCGAGGACGACGAGGTCAATGTCGGCGGTTTCGACGAGCTCGATGATTGCTGCCCGGATCACCGGTTTCGACAGCGACCGCTTGCTAATGGTTTTGATTTCGGCCTCGACGGTTGCGTCGGCCTCACTGCCCAGTGATTCGATCTCGCTGGCGGCGATCTGGGCGGCGGTCTTTTCGCGGGTGGTGATGTGTGCGGCGGTGATATGGACATCATCACGGTCGCCAAAGAGGTCGAGTGTCGTTCGGATTGCTCGCTCGCTGACCGGCGCGATGGTGAACGGCACAAGCACATTCATACTGACTGAGTTGCGCTCTCAGTGGTTATCAGTTGTTCAACAAGAATTGGAAGTCAGTGCAGACGACGGGTGGGCCCCCGGCGCGCCGAACCCTGCGGACTGACTCCGTTCTGCCAGCCACCAGAGCGGTCGATCACTGGACGACCGTCACCGGACGACCGTCACGGGGACCGGTGCGCGGCGGACGACGCGTTGGGCGACACTGCCGAGCAATACCCGCGAGGCTCCGCTGCGACCGTGGCTCCCCATAACGATATGCGAGATGTCGTGTGCTTCAGCATAGGCGACGATTTCGCGGGCTGGCTTGCCGACGACAGTTTCGACCTCGTAGTTGACGTCGGCGTTGCTGAGCATCTTGAGCAACGCTCCGGAGAGATCGGCGGCCCCCTCCTGACGTGACTCCTTGAGCCGTTCTTTGAGCAGGTCGACACCGGCTTCCAGCGAGCCGTCGGCGGCTTCGATCACCCGCAGGAAAATGAGTTCGTGATCGCCCCAGTTGGTGATCGCGTGCTCGACTGCCTGCTGGGCGGGTTCAGAACCGTCGTAGGGAACGAGGATTGCCATGGTGGATGTCGAGGCCGATTCAATATAAACGTCAGTTGTGGGGCGCTACGAATTGAGGGGCCGTCTGACTCTGTTGGAATCAACGAGAAGTGTCTGTCTCCGAGTCGTCTGCTGAATCTAGTGGATGAATCCAGCAATCCTTAGCTCCGGTTGTCCCCGTCCCACTCTTCCGGCCAGCCCGATGGCGGCTCCGTGCATTCCCAATGAACGCCAACTTTCGAATCGTTGGGTCCGTCAGAAAAGAAGCCACTGTCGTTCTCCCAGAGCGTACCTGTGAGGAGTCCGTCATCGGAAATCTGTACCCAGTAGTACTCGAACCAAGGGTGAACACTGATCGTGGTCGTTTCGACGTGTTCGTCTTCGACAGTTTCAATCACTACCTCGACGTCGTAATCCCGAAGCTCGTCCGGAAATTCGACACCCGGGAGCGCCTCTACCAACGCTCTTTCGCCCGCGTACTCTCTATTTGACACAGCCTCAACTTCCAGCACATCGTCTGCGGGGTCGACGGATAGTTCGGTTTCGATGAGCTGCTCACCGTCCGCGGAGATTGTTGCAGCGAACTCGACTGTGTCGGTTGTTTGATTACTTATTTTTATTTCGCCCGAGTCCTCACGGCTCGGAGTAATTTCGTCAAACAGTAGTGTCTCAGTGAGGAGACCAGTTTCAATTTGGTGTGTGTAGTAGCGATTGGTATCGACATCCCACAGTGTCGTGTCATCGCTGACGAGGTCGGAATATCTGAGTGAGATAGCGGTGTGTTCCCCGTCTTCGAGGGCTGCTTCGACTTCTTTGCCGGCACTTAGGAGAATCCCTCGCGTCGGGATTTCGTATAGGGGAACGAATGACTCCGTGCATCGCTGATAGTCGGGGTCTTCGGGAAGACGACTTGCACAACCAGCGGTCGCGGTTGTGATGCCGGCTACAGTTGTCGCTAACAAGGCACGTCGACGCATGTTCGGGACGTGCCGGCCCCGCGTAAGTGCTTTCTGTTGTCCACACCGACCTTCGATTTCGGCTGATATCTGAGATGAGAGACACGTACATCCAGACAGATGCCCGTTAGGCTATCTCGAACAGAGCGACCAAACAACGAATCCAAGAGATCACTGACTGATATGCGCCCTGTATTCAGCACACTGCTTGTGCTACGTATGTATCCGCTACACACACCGTACCATATTTTTGTATGCTCTTAGGATCGAATCCGGTCGAGATCACTCACAAACGTCTCTAAGCCATCGCGGGTCACGTGCGGCATACAGACGATTCGCAACTCGTTGCTCGCTGTACGAGAGATCCGCCAGCCCTCCTCGCGGAGCGCCTCAAATTCGGCCGTTGGCAACGACGCCGTCACGAGCGGCAATGTCGGGGGCACAACGTCGACCCCGCGCGCCGAGAGTTCGCTGGCCAGATAGTCGGCGTTGTCCATCTGCTCATGATATGTCTGGCGGTAACCGGCGGGCCATAGTGCTTCCATCGCTGCCAGCGCGCCCGCGACGCCAGCCCCGCTCCGGGTGCCGGTCAGTGTCGCTTGCGAGGTCGTCTCCAAATACGGCGTTTCGACGGCGAGTGCATCGACCGTCTCGCGGTCGCGGGCGAGAAAGCCACCGGCGGGAACGGGTGCTTGGCCGAACTTGTGGGGATCGATCGCCATCGAGTCGATCGGGGCGTCCCCAAACGACCACTCGTAGTCGGTAAACGGCAGAATAAAGCCGCCCCACGAGGCATCGACGTGCATTCGTGCCCCGGCGTCGTGGGCGATATCGGTGAGTTCGGCAATGTGATCGACCCGGCCGTATTCGGTCGTCCCGGCGACACCAATCACGAGCGCTGTGTCGCTGTCGACGGCCGTTTCGACGGCATCGAGATCCGCGCGGTAGTCGGCGTCGACGGGCACGACTCGGAGTTCGAGCCCCAGCATTTCGGCGGCTTTGTTGACGCTGAAATGAACGCTTTCGGGAGCGACGATGTTTGGCGTCGTCGGTGTCGAACTGGCCGCAGCCGTCGTGTTTCGTTCTCTTTGGGCGAGATTCCGTGCGGCATGGACGGCCTGAATGTTTGCCTCCGTTCCACCGCTTGCGATATAGCCGTTAGGATCGCTGAGGCCGGTAATCTCACCGAGCAGGTCGACGGCCTGGGTTTCGAGGTCGGCGACCGCTTGGTAGGTCGCGGGATCGCCGGGGTTCGTTGCCAGAAAGTCGACGGCGGCCGCTTGGGCATCGGGATGTGGGCGGGTGCACATCGAGGAAAGCACGCGGTCGAACTCCTGCGGCGTTGGACGCCGGATACGCTGCATCGAAACCTAGTAGCGGAGAGTGCGGTTTAGCCGTTGTGTTATTTTCGTGTCGAATGTTTGTGTTCGATTTCGATACCAATTGTGGTCGCTGCTATCGGGTCTCAGCGAACCGAATCAAGCAGGAGCTTCTGTTCGACCCGCTTGACTTCGTGTTGGACATCCCGAACGGCATCGATATTCGCGCTAATCGAACTCACGCCCTGTTCGACGAGGAATTTAACCATCGCCGGTTTGGAGGCGGCCTGTCCACAGATACTCGTGTCGACACCGAGTTCGCGGCAGGTCTCGATTGTCGATTCGATGAGTCGCAACACGCCCGGATGTAGCTCATCGAACCGGTCGACGACGTACTCGTTGTTGCGGTCGACTGCGAGCGTATACTGGGTGAGGTCGTTGGTCCCAAAGGAGACGAAATCGACACCGGCGGCCGCAATCTCTTCAATCTGGAGTGCACTCGCAGGGGTTTCGACCATCACGCCCCACCGGGCCTTTTCTGGGTCGATGCCGACGGCCTCGATATGTTCTTTGGCCCGTTCGACATCCTCGGCGTCGTTGACCAGCGGCAACATGAGTTCGACGTTGTCGTAGCCGACCTCGAAAAGACGCTTGAACGCTGCCAGCTCACAGCGGAACGGGTCGGGTTTGTCGAGACTCCGGCGAATCCCCCGGTAGCCCAACATCGGGTTGTGTTCGTGTGGCTCCTCACTTCCACCCTCCAGTTCGCGGAACTCGTCGGTCGGCGCGTCGAGTGTTCGCGCGCGCACCGGCCGCGGATAGAAGGCTTCGGCGACGGTCCGAATTCCCTCGACAAGCTCGGAAATGTAGGCGTCCTCGCCGTGGTCGGCGATATACTGTTCGGGCGTCTTGCCGAGTGAAATTACCATGTGCTCGATTCGCAGTAGCCCGACGCCGTCGGCTCCGGTTGCCTCCGCCCGTTCTGCGGCCTCCGGAATCGAGAGATTGACTTTGACCT
>LKMJ01003874.1_pt1 | contig 13991 bp, 10 predicted proteins | sample 643391 | NCBI WGS metagenome assembly LKMJ01 (sample SAMN04112250, study PRJNA286221) | soda lake metagenome | biome: soda lake; feature: Kulunda Steppe; material: water; isolation source: sample PL-Br10 brine of Picturesque Lake | place: Russia: Kulunda steppe | collected 2010-07
GCGCCCTGCTTGCGCCACTCCTGCTGTCGTTCCCAGTGTAGCTGTGCGACTTTTCCGTCGTCCGGGTCCTTCCATGCGTCCCGGATGTGCGAGTAGAAGCTTCGTGCCATATGTCTATCACCACGGGCGTTGCGTGGTTCAAACCATGCGGGGTTCGACCCCGGCGAGGTTCACATCCCGACCTGTGCTGAAACAGGCGCCCACTGGTGCCCGTCGTCCAGTTAGCTACTCTGTTCTTTCTGATTTGAGGACAAAAGGGCTTCGAAGACGAGTCGCAGCGAACGCGAGCGCAACGGCTGCTATCGTTCTCCCTGGCTGAGCTGCTCTCTACCGTGAACGATACCCGGGCCCTGCAGAGCCAGTTATTATACCAGTATACAATTTATCACCCACGACCGGACGTGTTGTCACGAGCGGCTAACAGAGCCTTAGAGAGCTCGTCCGTGTCTCGCTCACCGCAACTGGACACCCGTTCTTTTATTTCGCCGATTCCCGACTACCACCTATGTTTCCGAACGCTATCGAGACCGATTCGCTGAGACTGGTCCCGTTCACGCCCGAGAACGTCGACGAGTTCGAGCTATACGAGCTGTTTGCCCGAACCCGCGAAGACGTGGCTGCCGTGTTCGAGCACGTCCCGCAGGAACCGTACGACTCCGTTAAGGAAGCCCACGACCAGCTAACGGAGGCCCAGTCTGCATGGGACGACAGCGAGGCAGCACAGTTCGCGGTCTACACTACGGAAGACGAGCTTGCCGGATTCACAGGACTCTTTCTGGAGTGGAAGCGCCGCACCGGACGCATCGGATTCATCCTCGGGAGCCCGTACTGGGGTCGTGGATACGCGGGGGAGTCTGCGACTGCCCTGACCGAGCTAGCGTTCGACCGACTCGACCTGGAGCTGGTGTCGATTGGCTACGAGGACGGCAACCAGCGCTCGGAACGCGCCGTGGAGAAGTATATCGGCCGCGTCGGTGGCCAGTACGATGGCTGCCTCCGGAACTGGACCCCACTTGGGGAGACGGTCGCGGACCACCACCGCTACACCGTCACGCGCGCGGAGTACTCAGCCACCGAGGAGTAACAGGAGCGAGTAACTGGTTTTGGCTGTTCAGCAAGCTCAAGTGAAAACCCAAGCCGCTACACGACGCCGATATTCCGGCGAGGGCGACCAGACCCCGTACGAGCGGGGCGGTCTCACATTGCCGTGATAAACGATATATTACGATATCAATTCGCCAGATGGTGCTTACAACGCCGACGAGAAGCACGTAAGCCGATGGCTACTCGTCGTATCTCATGACAGACGAGTATTACAATCAGAAACGAAGCCAAAGCCATTTGCTGCAGCGGGCAAACGAGCACGTATGCAGCCCCTCCTCACAGCACTTCCACAGGTACTGTCGACAGCCCTCACCCCGAGGCGTCGGGATGCCCTCGTCTTTCTCGTGGGGCTCGCTCTCCTCCTGACACCGGTTCTGGTCACCATGGGGTTTGTCGGCGGAAACGAGTACCACTACGAAGGTACCGAAGTCGTCGAGACCGATGCTGGACTCGCATACGCCGACGCGAGTGCTGTCCCTGTCGGGACGCCTATCAGCGACGAGATAGCCTGCAGCGGCACACACGTCGAGCGCGCGTGTGCGCTAGAACAGGTGCTGACAGACGGTGACTCACTCCCGCTGGGTGTCTCCAGTGACGACCCCGACCGCGACCCGGCAATCGCCGAGTCGCCGTACGAGTTCGTCCAGCTAGACGGTGAGATATACCGAGCTGTCTACGACACAGCTGCCGACGGCTCGGTCGAAGTCAACCTCAGCGCCAGCTCGGCGAGCGTCGCGCTCCACGCCGTCTCGGTCGACCCCGACCGCGACAGCGTTTCCAGTACGGTAATCGAAGCAGCCGAAGAGGGTGAGACAACGTCACGGAGCTCGGCCGACGTGCCGGAGACGCCCGTCATCGTCGATGACCAGTACTACCGTGTCTATCTCGTCGAGGAGGCATCGGAAGGGGCAACGACACCAGTCAGTCTGGCCATCTTCTTCGGTGCGGCGCTTGGCGGTATCCTGCTCCTGAGCCTCGCTCGCAAGGTTCGAGTGAGCTACTACCCGGAGCGATAGTATCGGCAGGCTGGACCGCTCTCCCACACCGGTACTCGAACCACCACGAGACCGGGTTTCGGTACATCTGCCTGCAGTGCTCGGCTACACCACTGCCAGGAGCGCTGGCTGTCCACCCCTGTGTTGGACGGGTGGGAGCCGGCACCGTCGTCGCTATCGTGGTGCATGCGAGGTCGTGGGGCAGTTCTGTCAACACATCGGCCGGGTGTCGTGTACAGCCCCATCTCCACTCGTACCGTCTATGGAGCTGTCGTCATCAGCAGGGTTTCCCGACGACAGGGGATTCAATATCGCATCATGGAGTGTATTACCGAAGCGAGACAGCACCCGCTCGAACACGCAAAGCACGGAAAACAGGCTGCAGCTACTCGATTTGCTCGTGATACGCCTCGGGCGAGAGGAGCTCGTCGAGCTCGCCCTCGTCGTCGAGTTCGATTTCGATCATCCAGCCGTCGCCGTAGGGCTCGTCGTTGACGAGCTCGGGCACGTCGATGAGCTCATCGTTGGTTGCCGTCACCGTCCCGGAAACGGGGGCGTAGATGTCGGAGACGGCCTTGATTGATTCGACGACGCCGAAGGTCGCTTCCTGCTCGACGCTGTCACCCTCGTCAGGGAGTTCGACGAAGACAACATCGCCCAGTTCGTCCTGTGCGAAGTCGGAAATTCCGACGCGAACAGTGTCGTCTTGCTGGCGAGCCCACTCGTGGGACTCGAGATACAGACAGTCCTCGGGAGTCTCGAAGCTCATGAGAGAAATGGCGTCGTCCTAGTATGTGCTTTCTTCGGTTCGCCACGGATGACCACGCGAACCGCCATCTCGTCGCTAACGTACTCCGCAGGCAGATAGCCAAGGGCAATCGGCTGGTTCAGCGTCGGGCTCATCGTCCCGCTGGTGAGGGTCCCCAGCGGGTCGCCGTCGGGCGTTGTCACATCGTAGCCTGCACGTGGAACACCGCGCTCTTTGAGGACGATGCCGACGAGTTTCTCCTCGGGACCTTCGACCTTGACACCCTCGAGCGCGTCGCGGCCGACGAACTCTGTGTCGAGTTTCACCGTGAACCCGATGCCTGCTTCGTAGGGGTTTCGCGGGTTCTCCTCCGGGTGGAAATCCTGACCCGAGAGCAAGAACCCCTGTTCCAGTCGGAGCGTGTCTCGGGACCCGAGCCCGCAGGGCTGACAGTCGAAGCTGTCCCAGACCTGCCTGGCGTCGTCCCACGGACAGAGCACTTCGAACCCCTTCTCACCGGTGTAGCCGGTGCGGGCGACGTAGGCATCCGTCCCGCTGACGGCCCCACTCGCCACGTCGAACGGCGAGAGCTCACCGAGGTCGATATCGGTTTCGCTACCGAGCAGTTGGGGGGAGTTAGGCCCCTGGATAGCGAACATGGCGTACTCCTCGGTGCGGTTGGTGATGTCGGCGTCGAACCCCCACTCGTCGCAGTGGTCGACCCATCGGTCGTACATCTCCTCGCTATTGCCCGCGTTGGGGATGAACAGGAACGCTTCGTCTTCGCTGTCTGGCAGGTTGTACAACACCGTGTCGTCGAGAATGACGCCATTGCTGTCGGTTATTGCGGCGTACTGTGCCTCGCCTGGTTCGAGTGCAGTCACGTCGTTCGTCGTGAGCCGCTGCATGAGACGCTCGGCGTCGGGGCCCGACACCGTAATCTCGCCCATGTGTGAGACATCGAACTTGCCGGCCTCCTCGCGGACGGCCTGGTGCTCTTCGCGTATCGAATCGAACTCGACGGGCATCTCCCAGCCCCCGAAATCCGTCGTCTTCGTCTGGTGGTCGACGGGCGGTTGTCGCAGTGCCATACCTGAACTGTCTCCCCCCCTGCCCCTAATGGTTGCGTCAGCGGATGGCATATATTTCATGTCGCTATATAGAATGTCGTTCTCAGACAAGTGCCACGGGCGGTCAGTGAGCCAAGAGTCAACAGTAGGAGCCGTCTACTACGAAAGCATAACTATCTGACAACTGTATGGACTCTATTCTTTTCCAGTTCTTCGCTATTGGACAGTGATAGGATGGTACTGAATCAACCCAGACGACGGTACACTGTTGGTTTCGTGAGGCACCGTAACCGGCAGAGAGCGAGGTGGGGATGATGTCGAGACGGGCTCGACGGACGGTAGTCTCTCTCGGAACGCTTCTGGTGTTGCTGGTCGTCATAGTCGGCGCAACGGTTATCGGAGTCACGGTTGCCCAGGAGGAGGTGACAGTCGACGTGGACGCCACGCTCTCACACGCTCCGGGCGAAGAGACGACCGTCTCGTTCGAACTGGTCCAGACAGACAGCGGTGCCGTGCTGGACCAGACTACGGGGACGGTCGGGGCCAACGCGACCGAGACAGACGGCCACGTAACGTTGACGGCAGCGTTCAGCGATGAACTCGGCGAGAACGACGCGCTGGCAGTCGAAGCAGAAGCAGTTGACGGGAACACGCACTACGAGCCCGGCGCCGTGCAGGCAGTGACGAACGTGGAGGCCGGTGGCGAGTACGACCTCAGTGACGAACTCGAACTGGCCGCCAGCCCCATGACAGTCACGACCGATGCCGAACTCTCGACAGCGCCCGGTGAGGAGACCAGGGTCCAGTTCCTTCTCGTCGTGCGCAACGACGACGAGCGGTGGGCCGACACCATCGACAACACGACGGCGACCGTTGGGCCCGACGAAACGAACACTGGCGACGTCACACTGACAGGTGAGTTCCAGAACGAGCACCTCAACTCCAGTCACGACGTGAGCTCCAGCGGCGACAAGCTGGCTATCGTCGCCAGCACCATCGAGGGCAACACTAACTACCAGGGCGACACCGTATGGGGTGGACACCATCTGCGGCCGGGGGTCGAGAACGACGAACGGGGAGAGTCCAGGCTGGCTGCCGACCCGGTGACCGTCGACGCGTCCGCGACACTCTCGCACGAACCCGTCGAGGAGACGACGATAACCTTCGAACTGGTCGACGCCGATAGCGGTGACGTCATCGACGCTACGACGGACGATGTCTCGACCGACGCGTCCGAAACTGGCGAGGCCACGCTCACCGGAGAGTTCGAGACCGAGAGCCTGAGTGGCGGTGATGCACTCGCCGTGGTTGCCAACGGGACGAACTACGACGAGAGGGTCGTCGAAGTGACCGAGGCTGTCCAGCCAGGAGACACATTCGACGTGGCTGACCGGCTCGCGCTGGATGCCCACAGGGAGGCCGAGTTCGAACACACGAACATCGAAGTCGAGTCCCAGGACACCGACGGAGTCGTCTCGGTGAGCGTCGACGTCGAGAACGTCGGCGACGGGCCCGGCTACTACGACCTCTCGATTGCTGTCGACGGCGAGCGCGTGGTCAGTGACGCCCGCCAGTCACTCGCGCCCGGCGAGTCGGTGACCGACTCGGTCGAGCTCGTCCTTCCAGAGTCAGATGAGTACGAAATCGGCGTCGCCGAGATGGACAACCACCCACGGAATCAGACCCTCACCGTCACCGGGCTGCCACAGGATATCGAGATAGCGGCGTATGAGCCGAGCGAGACGCATCTCTTCGTCGAGGAGAGCATGACCATCGAGGCGACGCTCGAAAATGCCGGTGACGAGGCCGAGACGGTCGACGTGCCACTGCTGGTAGACGGGAACGTCGTCGATAGCGAGACGGTCGATATCGCGGCGAACGCGACCCGGACGGTCACGTTCGAGCGGACCGCCGACGAACCCGGCTCCGTCGAGGTGGCTGTCGGCGCACTCGAGCGAACGTCAGTTGTGGTTCGAGCTGAGCCCACCTTCGACGAGTACACGAACAGCGAAAGAGTCGACGTGGCCGGACTACAGGACGCGACCGGCGACTGGCGAGCCGGCAGTATCGACGCTACTCTGCTCCGGGACGTTATCGACGCCTGGGCGGCACAGGAGTCGTCGTATACGGTCTCGAACGGCGCTGCTGTTCCAGTCTGAGTTCGATAGCGCCCGGCGCAAACCGAAACCGACCAGTACCCGGCGCGGTCAGCGAGGGTATGGACGAACAACAGCAGGTCGCCGAGTTCATCGACCGACACGACCTCGATGCACCGCCCGCGTTTCGGCTGCTCGACCTCGTCTCCGAGCTGGGCGAGGTCGCCAAGGACGTGAACGAGTCGACTGGATACGGCACCGCTCCCGAGGACGTGGCCGTCAGCGAGGACGAACTCGGCGATACGCTGTTCGTGCTGCTCGCGCTCGCAGCGAAACTCGACGTGGACGCTGGCAAAGCGCTCGACACCGCACTCGAAAAGTACGAATCTCGGCTGGAGACACAGGACAACCCGTCTTCGGGTGAATAGCCACCCCTAGTGACACCACGTCGTTACTACCTCACTGGGTGCGCCTCGGCCATCATCTCACTCCCGAGCTCAGAACAGGTGCCGCGTCCAGTCGCGGCGAGTTCCACAGGCTGTCCGTGCGTGCGGCAACTGTCGGTCAGCTTCGGAAATCGAACCAGGCCACTGTGACTTCCAAATCGAATCAGTTTGCTTCTTGAACCAGGGAGGATGGTGCGTCTGAGTGACGGAGTATCGTCGCCTCCAGTCACTGGGCAGCCCACTGTCTATCCACCCTTCTCTGAGGGACTTATTTCAGTCACGCCAGTGCACGTCGAGCGTGAACTGGTCGTCGGGTGTGTAGGTGAGTTCCAGTCGGTCAATATTCGAACGGACCACTCTCCTGTGGCGGCCTTCCGTCGAGATTCGGAACTGTTCAGTGAGAAGGCCCATTTCAAGCAGATGGTCTATCTTCCGGTAGATGGTCGACAGAGAGAGGTCACAGATGGATTCAAGCTCCTCGGCAGACAGCGGATGGCGACTAGTTGCCGACAGTATCTCCTGAACGTGCTCGTCAACCAGTACTGCCAGCAGCGTCGACGGGTCATCAACAGTAGTCGCGTCACTGTCCGTCTGACGACCTGACAACGATGAGCGGTGGTGCATTGTCGTGACCTCCCTGTGTCCACTCCGTTCTCGACACGGATGGGTTCTCAGTTGGCATATGCCAATGACTACTCTCGAGGAACACGGACCCGGGGGTATCTCCCGTTAGAGTGTTTGCTGGACAAACTGCGACATGATACGGTCTTCAGCAGTCCGGAGGCGGTACTGCACAGTTGAACGGGGCTCGCCCAGGATTGCTGCCAAATCAGAGACGGAAACGTCCCGCGGTCGTTCGTAGTAGCCGTGGGCGACAGCAGCCTGTAAGACCCGCCAGTGTTTGGGTGAGAAGTCCGAAATAATCCGCTCAACTGCGTTCCAGTTGCCGGCACTGGAGATATGAGATAACGAGAGCGACACGCCTTCACGAAGGTGTGATTCTATCGAGTCATACACCTCACCGACAGGGTGGTCGCCAGGTAAAAGAACACGCCAGCGGTACTCATTGCTTACTCGCCGGGACTCAAATATAACCCCTTTTTCGACATGGTTCAGAATAAAATACGGTACTGAGCGGCACGCTTCAATCTCATGACGGAGTGTGTAAATCGTCCGACTGGTTTCTCGGCGGTCAAGAACATAATAGGTGCGGCCAGTTTCGCACTTGTGAACATCAAAACACTCGTTGCAGCGGGTGTCGTCCAGAAATATCTCGTCGAACGCACCCAGCGCTTCGTTCGTGCCTTTCGCGTGGTCAAGTCGCCACATGTGTTTGCTGTTCACGAAAATTGCGGATGACCACAGCGAAAGAGAGTCGTACTGCCTGAAAACGTCCATCAATGTGTCAGCCCCTGGTTCAAACTCGAGAACGAACTCGAACTCGCGTATCTCATCGATTGTCGGAGACTCAGACGCCATGTTGGTTTTTGCTACTGGTTGTGCCTGCAAATACGTATCGTAAGTGATGGCCACGTACCCGTCTTCGAGGGCAGTGTGTTCTAGAGAGAACCCAGTACCGGTTGGTTGATACCCGGACCAAGCGTGCAAAACGGGGTTGCCGCGGTCGACTACTGCTTCTGGATACCCACTCGTTGGCACATGCTAAACAAGCGTTCATCATCGTCCACTGAGTACGTCCTACTGAACACCACAGATGTCAGAAAACAATATGAGGGACGGAAAGACGACTCAGGACTGGTGGCCGAACCAGTTGAACGTAGAGATTCTCGATCAGAATGCTCGACCGGTAGAGCCGTACGGTGATGATTTTAATTATGCAGACGCGTTTGAGTCACTCGACTTCGATGAGGTGAAAGCAGATATCGAAGATGCGCTGACCGATTCACAGGACTGGTGGCCAGCAGATTACGGTCACTACGGGCCGCTTATCATTCGGATGACGTGGCACCAGGCCGGAACGTATCGAACCACCGACGGACGTGGCGGCACATCCGGCGGTACGCAGCGATTTGCGCCCGTAAACAGCTGGCCTGACAATGCAAATCTCGACAAGGCCCGTCGCGTACTCGAACCTGTCAAGCTCAAGTACGGCCGCAAACTCTCCTGGGCCGACCTGCTCGTTCTCGCCGGAAACGTCGCGATGGAGTCGATGGGCTTCGAAACCTTCGGCTTCGGCGGCGGACGTGAAGACGTCTACGAACCAAACAAAGCCGTCGATTGGGGCCCCGAGCAGGAGATGCTCGAAGACAAACGCCACGACGATGAGGGGAACATCGACGGTCCGTTCGCCGCCGACCACATGGGCCTGATTTACGTGAACCCGGAAGGCCCCGGCGGTGAGCCCGACCCACTGGAGTCTGCAAAATACATTCGACAGTCGTTCGACCGGATGGCGATGAACGACGAGGAGACCGTCGCACTCATCGCCGGCGGGCACACCTTCGGAAAGGTCCACGGTGCTGCCTCCGACGAGCACCTCGGCCCAGAGCCTGAAGCCGCCCCAATCGAGCAGCAAGGACTCGGCTGGGAGAACGAGTACGGAGAGGGCAAAGGCGCAGACACGATCACGAGTGGTATCGAGGGACCGTGGACGCAATCCCCGACGAGTTGGGATATGGACTTTCTCAACAACCTGCTCGAATACGAGTGGGAGCCACACAAAGGCCCTGGCGGTGCATGGCAGTGGCGACCGAAAGACGAAGAGCTCCACGGCGCCGCAGAGCCCGCTCACGACGCCACCGAGAGCGAAACGCCGATGATGCTGACGACGGATGTCGCACTCAAAAAGGACCCGGACTACCGCGAAATCGTCGAGCGGTTCCACGAGAACCCGATGGAGTTCGGAATCAGCTTTGCAAAAGCGTGGTACAAGCTGATTCACCGCGATATGGGGCCTACGTCCCGACTCCTCGGACCGGAAGTTCCCGACCAGGAGATGCTCTGGCAGGACCCGATTCCGGACGTCGATTTCGAACTGATCGACGACGAACAGGCAGCACAACTCAAAGAGGAGATACTCGCGACCGACCTCTCGGTCTCACAGCTTATCAAAACGGCGTGGGCGGCCGCCTCGACCTACCGTGACAGCGACAAGCGCGGGGGGGTCAACGGCGCTCGCATCCGCCTCGAACCACACCGAAACTGGGAGGTCAACGACCCGGTGCAACTGACAACCGCTCTCGAGACGCTCGAAGCGATTCAGGAAGCGTTCAACGCTGCCCAGTCAGCTGACACGCGTGTCTCACTCGCTGATGTCATCGTGCTTGCCGGCAACGCAGGCGTCGAACAGGCCGCTGCAAACGCCGGGTACGATGTCGAGGTCCCGTTCGAACCGGGTCGAACGGACGCTTCACAGGACCAGACCGATGTCGAATCTTTCCAGGCGCTCAAACCCGACGCCGACGGCTTCCGGAACTACTACACCGACGACGCCTACAAACGCCCAGAGGAGATGCTCGTCGACAAAGCCGACCTCCTCGACCTGGATGCGCCGGAGACGACTGCACTCCTTGGTGGACTCCGCACAGTTGGTGCAAACTACGATGACTCCGAACTCGGCGTCTTCACCGACGAACCGGAGGCGCTTGACAACGACTTCTTCGAGACTGTGCTCTCGATGGAGTATGAGTGGGTTCCAACCGAGGATGAAAACCGCTACGAACTCCGCGACCGCGAGACGGGCGACGTCGAATGGGAAGGCACCCGCGTCGACCTCGTCTTTGGGTCGAACTCCCGCCTCCGTGCTCTTTCACAGGTCTATGCTGCGAGCGATGGTGAAGAGAAACTCGTCGAGGACTTCGTCCAAGCGTGGAGCAACGTGATGCAAAACGACCGCTTCGACCTGGAGTGACCGGGAAGCGGGGGGATGCAAAGCAGTTGAGTTCGTTCCCCTGAAAACGACGTTCTTGCTCTCGCGTGAGTTGCTCCGTGAGGAGGCGACGCTCGGACCTGACAGCTAACGGCTGCTTTTCGTTCCCGGGAGCACGGACGCACTGAGGGTCGCCGTATCGACGCCCGACACGAGCAGGTAAGCGCTCCGAACGCCGCTTGTCGGTGAACAGTCACAGAATCTCGACCCGTCCGGCGGGTTGAGGGCGCGTTCGAACTCGTCGAAAGCAGGAACCAGTCTGTCAGGAGACGCCATGCAAGATGGTGGTGCGAGTCTCTCTCAGGAGGGTTACGGAAAGCCGACTGTTCGAATCGTTGAACTCGTCACCGCTCACGGGTGCGGCCTCTGGGACTGGGGTTGCGAAAATCAGGCGGAAAACTGCACTGTGACAACAGTTCCACGTGGCTCGTTTGCAGTAGCCGTTAAATCCCCTCCGGAGTGGGTGACGGTCAGATAGACGAACCAGAGACCCAGTCCACTCCCGTGATAGAGTTGTTCGGTCTCTGCTCCGCCTGTCAGTATCTGCCGGTCCATCTCGGAGATACCCGGGCCGTCGTCGGCGATAGCGACTGCCGGGCCACCTTCGTTCGCTGTCACCCGTATCTCGACCGACGGCGTCACCTGGTCCGAATGGACGACAGCGTTCTCGACCAGCTCTTCGATAGCTCCTTCGAGCGCCATGGTGGCCCTGACGGGACACGTCTTCGGGAGGTCGGTTCGGAGCTCGGCGTCCGGATGCATCTGACGCTGTCGGGTGACGACAGCCTCGACGGCGTGAGTCAGGTCAATCGTCTGTTCGCCAGGAGTGTCGGTCAGGAACTTCGTGATTTTGCGTTGCTTCTCGACCATCCGGTTGACCCGTTCGCTCGTCAGCTGGATTCGCTCGGCATCTTCGGCCAACTCTCCTGAGAGCGACGTCTGCAGTTTCTCGGCAAACATCCCGACGGCCGTCATTTCGTTACGCAGGTTATGTCGGAGCACCCGATCCATGACCTGCAGCTGGTTTTCCCGGGATTTGAGGTCTGTCACGACGCGACAGATTGCAACGGTCCCCGCCAGGGAGCCATCCTGTCTGTAGTACGGATACCGGACCGTCGAGAAGACCTCGCCATCCTCCGTCGGAAACGCTGGTGAAATCGAGTACCGAACCGGTTCCTCCTGGTGGAGTACCTGTTCTTTTCGGGCCTGGATGCGGCGCGCTGCCTCGTCGTCCATGAACGCAAACTCCGTCTCTCCGCGAATGTCCTCACGGGACATCTCCGCGTACTTCGTGACTGCCTCGTTGACGACCCGAAACCTGCCATCACAATCCTGCAACATGATGGGGTCCTCGAGACGCTCGACGATATCCCGAAACAGCTCGAGTCGCTGCGCAGTATCCACGCGCTCGGTAATATCCGACTGGATTGCCACGAACCTCACCGGTGTCCCAGTGTCGTCTGTCACCGGCGCGATCGTCTGATGGGCGTGATAGACCGTCCCGTCTTTGCGCTGGTTGATAATGTTTTCTTCCCAGTGTTCACCGGCGGATATCGTCCCCCACAGCCGGTCGAAATAATCGTCCGGCATCTCTCCGGAGTCGAGGAGTTCTGGCGTCTCACCGACTGCATCCACTCTATCGTAGCCAGTCATCTCCTCGAAGGCCGGGTTTACGTAGTTGATCGTCCCGTCAGTATCGGTGATATAGATGGCGTGTCCAGCAGCTTCCGCTGCCTGTTTGAACAGACGCAGTTCGTGTCGCTGGCTGTCCAGTCGTCGTGATTGCGCCCGCAACCGGAGCAGCGCCTCCGTTCGCCACTCCAGTTCGGCCTTTTTGATCGGCATCGAGACAACTTCGTCGGCAGTCTCGAACAGGACGCTGTCTGCAATCTCTCCCCGGTCTGCTTCGATGACCGAGAGGTCTGCCTCTGGCACGAGCAAGAGACACGGCAACAGGACCGGCTCGGCCTCGCGCTTCCTGGCTCGAAGCGTCTCGGCGTGTGTCTGTAGCGCCTCTCCATCGAGGAGACAGCAGTCGAACGCTGCTTTCTCGACCGACGCCTCGGGATCGACCAGTGTATAGCGGTCGTGGGCTTCGATCCACTCGACCAACAGCCGCTGGTTCCCCTCCCCCGAGAGCAGGGGGAACAGTGCTGCCTGCTCGAAGTCCGCACCGGTCGATTCGTCTGCGGCCTGCTGTCTGTTCATTGCCAGCCCTCCATACCTTTGCTCTGTTTTGTCGTTGTCCGTAACTCGACCACGAAGACAGTGCCGGTTTGACCCGCTTCGTCAGCCTCACCGGCTGGTCCGCTCTCCGCTCGGTCCTCGATCCAGACCTCCCCGCCGTAGCTCTCGACGAGACTCTGGACCAGAAACAGGCCGATTCCAGTTCCCTCACTTTCCAGCCCTTTCTCCCCTTCTCCGAACAGCGTCTCTTTCATCTCGTCAGGAATCCCCGGCCCGTTGTCGGCCACCTTGACACGGACGGACTCGTCGTCTTCATCGACGGTGATCGTCACCTCCGGTTGCGCTGTGTCGTTGTGCTGGACGGCGTTGTTGATAAGATTCCGGAACACCGAGGAGAGCAACTCGTTTGCCAGCACCCGAGTACCGGGGTCGGGTGGCTCGGGCATCGTAATCTCGGCGTCGGTAAACGTCTCCCGGCGCTTTTCGAGTTCCTCACGGAGGATTCGTCGAAGAGAGATCGCCTCGAGTTCTGGCATCTCATCGCCCTGAATAATCGCCGAGAGATCACGGGCAACGTTCGTGAGTTCGACGACGTGTCGGCCAGCCCGCAAAATACGGTCGAGATGGTCCTGGCCGGTAGGCGTCACCTCATCTTCGAGCAGTTCCCCCCACGTGAGAACGACGTTCATGTCGTTACGGATATCGTGCCGGAGAACCCGGTTCAGCACGTCGAGCTGCTCGCGCTGCTCGCGGAGGCGCTCCTCCAGTTCCCTGAGCTCGGTAATCTCGTGATTGACAGCAATGAACTGGTCGATCGCTCCGTCAGGTCCTTCTACCGGAGCGATTGTCTGTTCGACGACGTATCGACTGCCATCGTTTCGCCTGTTGATGACGGTTCCATCCCAAACCTCACCTGCTGTGATGGTGTCCCACAACTCCTCGTAGAACTCCTCCCCGTGTTCCCCTGACTTGAGGACGCGTGGATTGTCGCCGATGACCTCCTCACTCGTATAGCCCGACTGGGCCTCGAACCCCTCGTTGACGTACTCGATCGTGCCGTCCGAATCCGTGACTATCACGCCGTGACCGGCGTGCTGGTCCCGAATCTGTCGGAGCTGTTCGCGCTGCTCGTACGCTGAAATCGACTGGTCTCGGAGTCGAAGAAACGTCTCGAACTGCTCGCCGAGCCGATCCTCTGTGAGCGGTATATCGATCAGCCCGTCGATGACATCCCATAGCGCCGGGTGCTCATCCCGGAGACGGTTCCGAATCTCCCGGTGTCTCGAGTCCGGAACCAGCAACAGATAGGGGAGGACGACCTGCTCGCGTTCCTTGCGCTCCAGCAGCTCCGACCGGTGTTCGAACAGCATCTCTCTGTCGAGCAGACAGCAATCGAACGCGGCTGTAGATATCTCTGCGGTCTCGACGAGCGTGTACTGCTCGTGTGCCTCGAGCC
>LKMJ01003875.1_pt1 | contig 13989 bp, 13 predicted proteins | sample 643391 | NCBI WGS metagenome assembly LKMJ01 (sample SAMN04112250, study PRJNA286221) | soda lake metagenome | biome: soda lake; feature: Kulunda Steppe; material: water; isolation source: sample PL-Br10 brine of Picturesque Lake | place: Russia: Kulunda steppe | collected 2010-07
GTCGAGTTTGCTTGCGAGCGAGCACGTGTAATTTCTCTCCCAGATCCACCTACTGCAACCAACCTAGTTTTCGGTGCTCTCAATCCAGCTTTTCTGGCTTTCGCTTCTGCCCTGTTGGCAAGGTAGGCCTGTTGGAAGGAAAGGGGTAGGGCCAGCATTTTAATTTATTCAAGCCTTTTTGCCTATTTATTATCAATGTTTGAATTTTCCTCCCTCTTTTTGGGGGCTGTGCGCCCGAGCCGCCCTAATGGAGAATAAGGGTAGGGGATAAACCCTTTCATGCCCAGTTGAGAATGAAGCAAACATTCCCGCTTGTCCCAGAGGTATGGGAGTTGGTGCACATGAGAGCACGAGGATCAACTGACTGGGCTTATCGCCAACCTGCGCAACACGCATTTGCCACACTCTATGGTACAGGAATCCTCTGAAGAAGCTCAGGATCTTAAAACCTGCTTGCGCCTTGCCAGAACGTTGCTCAACACCAAGCGGCCGGCAGATGCTCTGACTCTCATAGACCGGATGGTAGCGCGTTTTCCTGCGCACACTGAGCTGCTGCACGTGCGGGGGCAGGCTCTGCAAGCAGCAAACAATGGGCCAGCTGTGAGTTTGATCGCTTAGAGAGAGCCGGTTTGCCCCATCTTCCGGTGCTAGCTTACCGCCTGGCATCGGCAAATGGACTGATGGAGAACTGCACACCATTTGTACCCTGTGTGCATGCCAGTGCAAAGTAAAGCCTGTATCTCAATGACGCTTGCCATGCAGGCTTTTGCTACCTTTATGTCGGTGCTCAGCATTGACAGCAACCATGTCCCCTCCCTCTGCTCCATTGGCGAGATCTACAAGGCCAAAGCCATGCTGCAAGTGCGTGTCCATGGTTGTGAGTATGCACTTTTTTTGGGCAAAACTTACATTGCAAATCAAGCATGTGGGCTATGTGCGTAGTATGATTGGCCTGGCAAGCAGCAATGTGCACTCTTTACGCTTTTTGTTTGCTTGCATGGCTGCACTGTTATTAGCTTAGGCTTGCAGCATGCCAAATTGCTGCCATGCTCCTCATTCATTCTGTGTTTACAAGCCTTTCATCTGGGGCAACAGTTCTTGCTTGTTTGCTGCTCTGGTAGCACTCATTCAACGCTTCAGCGGGCCAGCTCACAGTTCTCTTCCTCCCTGCCTCGACCAGACTTGCCGCCAGCTCGCATCAAACTCTCGCCTTTGTGGCTGCAGGAATCAGCAGCAGCATATACCAGGGCAACAGAGGTGGCGCCTGACAGTGCGGAGGCGCGCAACGCCCTCGCTGCAGTCCTCACTGACCTGGGCACGAAAGCCAAATCTGCCGGGGCCGTTCAGGTACAATGTACATGCTGGCTGAAGAAGAGGCCTACTGCCTGTCCTTGCACCACATGTTCATTGCACAAGCCATAGCTTAAAGGGCTGATAAGAACTTGTCAAAACAGCCTCTTGAGCCCTATGCCCACCCCTAAGTACAAAGAGCGGACACCTTTTGCCCTTTGTCTTTGGATTGTCTGGTTGACTCAATTTGAGGACCCAAACTGCTGTACAAAGTGCTACAAACTTTGTATTACAAACTATTTAGAACAAGGGACTACGCGCTATGTGCTTCAAGGTACTACAAACTAAATACCACAAGGACTACAAATATGTACTATGAGGTACTGCAAAATATGTACTACAGAGACCATGCCTTCTCACGTGCTTGCCGTGCATGAAGCTAGCTCTGGCCTCTGCCTTCTCGGTGCTCTCAAATCTGACTACAGCTGTAGCTGTCAAGTTCATGCACATGAGCATGCTTGAATTGTTGCAATAGCTGCTATTGAACACAAACAAGCAAGTCGTAGAGTCCGAGGGTCCTTAATCTGGAGCAAGGCTTGCTCAATGCTCTCGCGGGGGGCAGGGCTGAAGCATGCGTGCGCCCCTTTGCATTATTGGTGCCTGCAGGAGGGTATGGCTTTGTACGAGAAGGCTATTCAGCAGAGCCCTGGTTATGCGCCGGCCTATTACAACATGGGTGTGCTCACTAGTGAAGCGAAACAGGTAAGGGCATGCAATGGAAGGCAGGCCAGGGCTCAGTTTCAGCTCAAAGGCTGCATGCTGGAATGAAAGACTGAAAAGTGCATCTACTCATTCGTCCCCCTTGCAGACAGCTCTGCAGCCTGATGCCGTCTGATTCTAAGGCAGGAATTGAAAAAAGATAGGATCTGCATTGCGTTTCTCTGATAGCTGCATCACATTCAGCAGTCATGGGGGATAGATTTCACTTGCATAGTAGAGCTAGCAGCTGCTCATCACTGAACCTCCTTCAAGGTTTTATTGAAAGATTCTGGAGCACTCACGTCATCGCGCCACAATGGAGCCAGTTCAGGCTGTGACTTGCCTTGGTCTTGTACTCTGCCGTGTTCACAGTTTGATACTGCGCTTGAATGGTACCATAAAGCCACGCAGTTTCACCCCCAATACGCGGAGGCTCACTGCAATGTGGGAGTCATCCTTAAGGTAACTTAAGGAAGCATAATACGCACATCATGTTAAGCCTTTTGCTGGCTTACACCTTCAGATTTTGTTCTTCATATCTTTGGCATTGAATACTGAACAATGACCCTGGCATGCCCACCGTTCTTAAGCCTGGCCACAAGTTGATTGAAATGAGGTTAGACCCATGAGTATGCTGATAACTGCACTCTGTCAAAATGCTTTGCTGAGCTCCCCTGCCCTTAAATTTTGCTCTATTGTTTTCCAGGAACGAGGAGATTTAGAAGGTGCCATTGCTGCCTACACCCGGGCACTGAGTGCTGCACCCAACTTTTATATCGTGCATGTAAGTCGAAAAAGCATCCCAGTCTTACTTGTGCATTGGCAACGATTGACGATGAACTGTCCACTTCAGGCAGATCCAGGTGTGCACTTGCGTCGCAGCATGCATTTTTACATCATGAGCAAATTATAAGAAACTTTGTGGGAAAGTGATGTTGGGCCTGTCTTGCTTTGTAAGACTAATCCACTTCTTTGGCTGATCTGCAGGGGAATCTTGCCATAGCGCTAACGGACTTGGGTACACGCATCAAAATTGAGGGCAACATAGCTGAGGGGATTGTGCTGTATGAGCGCGCGCTTGCATACAACCCCAAATATGCAGATGCGCTGTACAACCTGGGTGTGGCTCACGGTGGGTGACTTGTGCCTTTGAAAACTTGAAGGAACATATTTGTGAGCGGAAAGCCCAGTTAAACGTGTGCACAGTGCTCGACCTGGTGCAAATTTAAGGGTGTCACTGTGCCTGACTGCACCTGTTCTACATCAAAGCAGATAATCTGGCAGCTGGATGGTAAACACTAAATGGGCATTGCCATAATTTGGTGCAGCTTGTGTTTGATTGAAGTGCTGGCTAGGACTCGTAAGCTGCACAGCCCCTCTTGCCCACATCTCTTGCTGTTAGAGGCTTGCCATGCTGGTGAGGTGCAATTTTGTTATGTATAACTGTTAATAACAAACTTCTTTTTGATGAACGCGCACTGCTTTACTCACCTGCCTACCTACCCGCAATTAAACATCTTTGGTTTGGGCCAGGGCCCCAATCCACTTAATGTTAATCCTGCCTTCCTTCTTTTATGGCACCCATGCAGGTACCCTGAAGCAATATGAAAAGGCCATTTTCATGTATGAAACAGCCATCCAGCACAATCCCAAGTGTGCTGAGGCATACAACAACCTGGGTGTCATATACAAGGTGATCGCAAAGTGTTAGCCAAATCATTTGACCTGCCTTTTTTAAAGCATCAATTTATGCTATGATTTCAAATTCAGCGCATCTTTCACCTGGAACAGGATTTGTAAGCCACCATGGTGCTTATTTCCTTGCAAAGGGGCCCGTAAAAGCGCATTTCCCGCTGTCGATAAGTGGCTACTGCACCTGTGCATTTTGTCTTTTTAGAGCGATGCATGAACACACAGCAGACAAAGGTGAACGTGCTTTTGTTGGGCTCCCAGGAGCGTGACAACTTAGATAAGGCCATGGAGTGCTACTCGGCCGCGCTCTCTGTCAAGCCGGACTTCCCTCAGAGTCTCAATAACATGGGCGTCATCTATACTGCCCAGGTGCGCAGGCAGAGTGCGCTGCCCATGCAGACTTGTGGTAGTAACCATTATTTAACTTGATAGAGAAGATGGCTTGGGAGGGTGAGCAGTTGCGAATTAGGCCTGCTGCAAGTCTGATCATGCAGATTATTGGCAAGCAGGATTGTATGTGCATGCACGCTATGTTACATGGGCGCCCCCTTGGTATTCATGGAATTTTGTCTGTGCTTGATGAAGTCTCAAGCTGGACCCTAACTCCCCACCCAGAGAGCATACTCCCTGGAACAAATTGCACTTGCAGAACCAGGACATATTTTGCCTCCTCGTGCATTCACATGCCCGTGCAGGGGCGAGCGCAGGAGGCATTGACCCTGCTGACTGCAGCGATTGTGGCCTCACCTACGTACGCGGAAGCCCATAACAATCTGGGTGTCTTACAACGCGATGTCGGAGCTATCCCAGAGGTTGGTGTCATGTCTGCGTGAAGGGCTAGTCCTTTTGGAAAGAACACAAGCTTGACAAGTTTGATGTCACATGTGTGGCCATGCCTTCTTCTTCTTGCCAACTGCTCTCACCACCCGCACAGTTGTCCCCACAAACAGATCCCCCAAACTGTCTCATTCACCATACCTTGCTCTTTGCACTCATTCATACGTCCCTTGAGCGGGCGAAACCTCTTTGTGTCCCAAGCATTGAGCTTTGCTGAAAGTTTGGCATCCAGGGGTGCTGTGTGTGGCTCAAACTCTGAGTCGAAGGCTGTTTTGTACCCATTTTGGCAGGAACAGGTGAAATTCCAAAGCTGCCCTTAATGATCAGAGCTCCAGGACATAAGCTGCTTTAGGTTGACAAATGATGCTGCAATGCAAAGTTTGCTGGGGGTGGCCTGGGGGAGCGTGCTGGTGGGGTCAAGAATGGCAAATTAATTGAGAATGGGAGGTCTCTCATCACTCCCCATCAGCTACACCTCTCCTCCAGCCTTTTCCCCTCAATTTTGAGGGCAAGTAAGAATTGTGCTACAGAGCTTGAACGGGGCCAATCGGTGGCCTGGCTGATTTTTGGTAAATTGTTTCCCTTGTGATATAGGAATGCTTTTTCAACTATGCTGTCCCGTTGATTTCGTGACCCCCAACTCACATCAGAGTTGAGGGCAATAGGATAATGATTTATAAAATTGAGAGTATTACTCACAGCTCTGGGCCAATGTGTTTCCTTTTACTTTATTGATGCAGGGAGTTCTTTGATGCCTGCATAATTTTCTCGTCTTTTCTTTTTGAGGGGACATTGATCGGTGCAATGTGTGAAGGATGGTGCCTGTTTTGCTTTGTGACATTTCTTGAAATTAAGATTCCTGGCCACACTCTGCCCTTAATCCTTCAAAGCACAGCCTTAAAGAGCAAAAGGTCAGTAGCCCAACACACTTTTCAGGTCCCAGTGTGCAGGGATGAACAAGTAATGGAGCTATAAAGTTGTTGACACTGTTGCCTAGACAAAAAGGGGGTCCAGCCGCGGGGGCTACTATACACAATGTGCGAGTTTTCCTTGAATATGCCCCCACCTTAAGTGCATTTCATTGCATCCAGTTTTAGATACATCACATGCAAGACAAATTCTAGCACCCACCAAAGGAAAGCCGCCTAGTCCTTGATCTTTTTGGAGGTCGGCTTCCATACTGATAACGCTTCCTTGATGGCCCGGCTCATTACTTGTTCAGGCCGCTAGGTGTGACATTTGAGTGAGTTTCTGCCTCCATCCATGGCCACGACCTCAATTTGGCTGCACTTGCTATCCCTGGCCAGGCTTGGTCAGGCTCTTGGAGCTCGACTTTGATAGTGCTCTGCTCTTGCCCCTGCTCTAATCTTGCTCGCCCTTGTCCATTTGGTCCTTCTGGATTATTTTTAGGCCCTGGCCTCGTACTCTCGTTGCTTGGAGCTTGTTCCCGACTCGCGCAATGCAAGCCAAAACCGTCTGTTGGCCCTCAACTATATCTACAGTGGTGAGTAGCACAAAACCCTGAACAATTTATGTGGCTTGGAGCAGATTGTGTGACATGTCTTAGGCAAGAAGAAATCCCCTATCATCTTTGTCTTAGGTTCGAAGGTTCTCACTTTCGTCGCAAGTTTTGACTGTGTACATTTCAGATCTGCTGAAAGCTGCTGAGGATGTGCTCATGCACAAAATACAGGATGGTGTCAGAAAAGCATCCCACCTATGCATGAAGGCTTCAGGGTATTTTGCAATGGAACCCTTTCCGTTTCCTCTGTTCCTCTGCTGCAGGCAGTGACCCAATGGTGTGCCAAGCGCATGCAGAATGGGGCACGCGCTGCCAGCAATTGTATACTTCTCTGCCTCCGCTGAGTCAGGAAGAGCAAGATCTGAGCGTGGATAGGTATGAGAGAACTCTGCTTGCCTGCGCTGCTGAGCTGTGTGCTTAGCAAAGAGGGTATGCCTGGCGCCTGAAAACAGGGCATTTTAGGCCCGGGCATGATATATATCCTCTTAACTTGACTAGTGTAGGTACATGAGCAGATCTGGGTGATTAGCCTGAGACTGCAAGAAGTTGCTTATTGTCATAAATATCTGGCATCCACATCGAATGGCCAAAGACACCACCTCAGACGCGCCTTGCCAAAGAAGAGTTTGTCTGGGCTGAAGAAGTGTGCCTTATCTGACTGGTCGTCCCTCATGGGCCAGGCTCAAGTCCTTGCAAATTGGTGGAGGGCATGCAGTTCACTTCCATCTTCTGTTGGACACTGTGTGGCAGGCCTCTCCGCGTTGGCTACATCTCCCCTGATCTCTTCACGCACTCTGTGTCATACTTTGCTGAGGCCCCTTTGTCCCACCATCGCACACCCTCGAAGTATGGAGCCGAGGGATGTGTGCAGCACATTGTGTACTGCTGCACGCCCAAGCCAGATGCAAAGACCGCGCGCCTCAAAGCGGGCGTGGAGAAGGCAGGCGGCCTTTGGTAAGTTGTGGTGGATTCCAGCATTACCCTGATGCCCTGTGCGACGCTCCTGATGCCTGTGTAGGAAATGGGGCTAGCCTAGATGCGGCTGTGTGGGAAGTTTGTTGGAGGGTGGTTGAGTGGTCTACTCCCAAGGAAACGCCAGCCGACGGATCCCTCCCGCAGATGGGGGGCTCAACAAAAAATCACTATGTATCTTGCAGGTCAAACACTGCAGTGCTGCAGGTTGAGTCGGAAGCATCAGTTTATAACCTGCTCTGTGCTGCTCCATGCTACTTGCTAATCGAAGGCATTGGGCTCCCACCTGATAGGATAGAGCAAGCTCATTAACCTGTCTTGCATGCCAAAGTCATGTACTTAATGAGAGAGAAAAATTCAGTCACTGAAATCCTTTTCCTCTTGTGCGAAACATTTCCTGTTACAGGCGTGAGGCATCAAGCCTGAGCGAGCTCGAATTGGCGCAATTGATACGAGAAGACAAGGTGGACATCCTGGTTGAATTGACAGGTGAAGCCGCTCATTGCCTTATTTCCTTCTGCTTGTTTGTTTGCAAGCCTCGATAATGACACATTGAGCATCATGGCACTAGGGTATTGCAGCAAAAGGAGGGCAAGCCTTTCCAAGTGAATGAAAGCCTTTGCAAGAATCTCTTCTTTTTTGTGATGCTGTTGCAGGCCACACTGCTAATAATCGGTTGGGGACCATGGCCATGAAGCCGGCGCCCATTCAGGTCACATGGATTGGCTATCCCAACTCAACAGGCTTGGAGGCTGTTGACTACAGGTTCACAGACGAAAAGTGCGACCCTTTGGAAACGCAGCAGGTAGGCGCATTCCTTGTCCCCGCAGGTGTGGGCACCGTTATGCCGTGTGTCACCCTGTCTCTTGGACCTCCATATTGCCAATGCTGTCTTAGCCACTCGAACCACACAAGAGTTCCTTGTTCCATTGATGCTCTGATTGTGCAAATGTCAGCACATCCAGCCTTGGCCCAAGTGCCAGGCCATAGCCACCCATTTGCCTTACCACTTTCCCCTCTTCAAGAGTTATTGCAAACAGAACTCTTTCACCAGAAAACCTGTCTTCCTTCTGGCGCTTCTGGTTTAGATGTCTTGTTTCTCAAATTCAAGCTTTCATTTTTAGTTTGAGGTTCTGATTGCAGGCCTGATAGGCCTCGGCTAAGCTGCCCTCGTTCGGCAGGTACAGCTATGAAACCTTACCTTACTTTACCTACTGCAGACACACGTTGAGGAGCTGATACGCCTGCCTGGATGTTTCCTATGTTACACGCCTGCGATGCCGGACCAACCACCTGTGCAGCCGCTCCCTGCTCTCACAAATGGTTTCATCACGTTTGGCTCCTTCAATAATCTGGCAAAAGTCACCCCTGAGGTGAGATCATGATAGCTAGCCTGCCACACAGGCCAATGGCAGATAACCCTCAGGGATGGGGTACTAGGGGACGGCGCAGTCACATTTGATGTGCTGGCTGATGGTGATGGGCTGTTCATCATGCCTGCCGTACATTAAAGTAAGGATGGCATCAAACAACGGAGCATGTTTCATACTTCTGCATTAAAACGAATGCCAATACCTAGAAAGCCACGCGCTGGAACATTTACACATACATATAAACCCCTCTTGTGTGCGCGCACACGCACACGCACATGCACATGCTTGCACACGCGTACTCACACAACACACATCTCTCTTGTGCACACACAATGACACACAAATGCAGACTGTAGGGAAGTTTGTCCACTTGATATTTCAGCTTCCCATGGCAATCATTTGTTTTGAATCTGCCAGGCACATAGTTGCCGCTCCTGCTCAAATTCTCCCCATGCTCCTGCGCAAGTTCTCCCATGCTCCCGCCCAAGTTCTTCCCATCCTCCTACCCAAGCTCTTCACTGTATCCAAGCTCTTCCCATGAAGACCATCACACCCTTGCTTTGGTGCAGGTCCTCAAGCTGTGGGCCCGTATCCTGCTAGCAGTACCCAACTCTCGCCTTGTCCTCAAGAACAAGCCTTTTGCTTGCGAGACCGCGCGCAACCACTTCCTGAGCCTGCTGCATGCCGAGGTACATTCCACGGCAGCAGAGTGCATGGCAGCAGTTGCGCTGCTTCTTTGGGCGTGCCCTCCGCACATTGCTTGCTGTATCAGGTGGCCATCATTATCCATTTGATGCCACCAGTATTACTCTTTCATTGCACACCTTTTTTTGGTATTGCCTATCCTTAGGGTGTAGAGTCCTGGCGCGTGGACCTGGTTCCCTTGGTAGCTGGCACATCAGAGCATCTAGCAGTCTACTCAAGCATTGACATCAGCCTGGACCCATTCCCGTACGCAGGTGGGTTTTAAACTATAATCTGGCCTGCTATAAACGTCTCATTTATTTGGCATGCCGTCCACCTTGTGAAAAATAACTTCTGCAAAACTCACCGATCCAATACATAATAAGTGCCAACGCCTTACTTTGCAAATGTTTTTACAAGTACCTAGATTTGTCCAAGCTAAGGCATATCTGTCGTGCCTCTGCCTTGTGTCCCAAGGCTCATACGTCTTCGTTTTAGGTCCAGGGCCTGGGTAGGTAGTAGGTATAGGGTGGATTTCAAGTATAACTTGTGGAAGAGAACTCAGGCTGGAACATGCATCCAGGGCACAGTGATGAATTCGGAAGTCAACGCACACATTTCTCTCTAGACACGTAGTGAACCTTTATGTCTGTTATTGCTGAGCACAACACATCTTAATCTTAATGAAGCACCTCTAGCAAACACCTCTTCACCAAATTTATTTGAGCGGCGACTGTGCCCACACTCGCAGGAACAACTACAACCTGCGAATCATTTTTTATGGGAGTACCATGCATCACACTGGCGGGTGATTGCCATGCTTACAATGTCGGTGTGAGCTTGTTGGCTGCAGTAGGGCTAGAGGAGGTGAGTCACGTAAAAATCATCATTAAATTATTATAATTTTAATGCTTGCACTTCATGGTATCCTACATTCTACCCTATATTCTACATTCAAAGTGTACTAGTCCCAGAACGTTGCAATGTTGGGGCATTGTATGGGCAGGTCAATGGAATTCATCAAGTACACACAAGTGCAAGCTCGAAAGTAAGGCAGAGCTCTTGAGGTGCTGCTCCGGATTGATGCCTTTTGAAAGTGTAATTGCCCGTGTGTATGGGGTTGCCAAGAGGGGCAGGCAACCAGAAGGAAAGCAGGGCAGCAGGGTGCTTCTGCATGTGCCTGCCCATGCTGCGCCAGCCCAGCCTTCTAAAGCCACTTCAAGATGCCCCTGTGCATGCTTGTGAACCCTGTGCCAGGACTGGGTGGCTCACAACCAGGATGAGTATGTGGCCCTGGCCGTGAGGCACTCCAAGCAGCTTGACCAGCTGGGGGCCCTCCGCAGCTGCCTGCGCGCACGCATGATGACCGGCCCTTTGTGTGATGCCCCCTCCTTCATGGCGCGTGTAGAGGGCATCTACCGGCAGCTGTGGCACAGGTGAGGGGACAGCCCTCCCGGGAACAAGGCTCACGAATGAGCACAGGCATGATGGCGATCAGGCACGAGAGCAGGCGGTTGCTTGCAGTGCCAGCCATTGAGAGCTAAGCCAGGCACCAGGGCAGGCAGCTGCAGCGCTGGCTCTTGCCTTGGCAAAGGCCTTGCTGGTGACCACTCTGGAGCCTCACACCTGCCTGGCCTTTAGCAGGGCCTACAATTGTTGTAGCTCTGGTCAACAATCAGCGAGCTCGTGATCTGGGTTGTGGAGCCAAGGCAGCGAGAGGGAATGGAAGGCGAGAGCAGAAAACAGGAATGTGATTAGTTGAAAAGAGATACTGATTGGCTAGGGCAGCTTGGCTGTGGCGGCCACACTCCGCACAATTTGTCTGTGTCCTGCAGGTATGTCAGAGACAGTCGTGAAGGGATGGATCAGCAGCGTGCAGTGCGCCTAGAGCATCAGCGCCAGCATCTGCACCAACGGCAGAAATTACTTGACCAGCAGCAGCAACAAGAGAAAGAGGCTGGCGCGGATCAGGTAGGCCATGACCTATGCGCTTTAGTGTGCACTTTTTCATGCTTGTTTGACTGCCTGGGATGCTGGATGCTGGCCCGCCTGCCTGCCTGCCTGCCTGCCTGCCTGAGGGGCGCAAGCAGAATTCCATGCCACGCTCTGTGCTCTTTGAAGCCTGGGCCCTGGAGCATGTGCCATTGTATAAAACCTGTGCATCACCCAGCGCCTTATCTTGCACCCACTTGCTGCCTATGCCTGGCAGGGCATAGCAGCGGTGGCCAACAGGGTGGTCATGGTAGGGGGGCCGGCGGAGCCCTCGCGCAGTGTCCTCACTGACTCTGCGCGCTCAGAGCAGGGGGGTCTTCCCTTTAGAGCCGAGGAGCCCAGCAGGTCGTTGGGCGTGGGCGCCAGCGCGCACGCCATGGAGGGGTTGGAAGCAGAAAGCGCCTGCATGGCCACGCTGCACGAGGCGTGCCAGGGTGAGGGCACGCCCGGGGGCAATGGCGATGGAGTAGGGCTAGGGTTAGTCACGCTGGGGGAGCCGCACAACCACGCAGTCGTTGGCCTTGCGGCACCTGGCAGGCATGAGGAAGAGGATGCCATGGCAGTACGCTGCGGCTCCCTGCTCCTAGAACCCCAGCCAGATCCGCGCGGCGTCGAGCTGGAGCACCAGCCCCAACAGCAGCAGCAGGAGCAGCAGCAAGGCAATGGGGTCACAGGACTGGCTGCAGACGAGCAACTGCCTGATGGGGTCAGGCAGGGAGGGAGGAGTGCACACGAGGCGCAGCTGGGGCGGGGAAAGCAGCACCAGAAGCAGTCTGCACAGAGAAGCAAGGTGGCTCGGCAGTGCCATGGGCACCACTGACGTGATGTGATGCAATCTAGGGCTTGCTTGCCGCGCTTGGATGGGCTGTCGGACACCGACTTGAGCTCTGAGTCGGCACACCCAAGCTGAGCACTGCTGGCGTGCATGTGTGGGTGGATTGCCTGCTCAGGACCTCAAGGAGGAGTGCTCAAGCTTTGGAATGTTGATCATTAAATTCTCCTGTACCAGCTGAAGGGGTTGAGGAGGTAAGGATTACTAATGTAGTACATAGCTGGACCTGCCGAACGAGGGCAGCATAGCTGAAGCCAATCACTTGTGTGACAGCCCTTTGGTCAGACCTCCGATAAACTGATTAACTCTGTCAAACTGCTAGAGCAACTGAAGAGGGTGCGGAAGAGGCGTTTTGTTCTTGGTGTGTTGGAGTCTAGGAGGACATGCTCTCCATCTTGCAAACAGTGCAAGCAATAAGTGCATATTTTCGAAGGACTCGCTCTCTGAATGGCAACGCAATGTTTCAATGTGTGAGTAAAGTTACAATGGGTTTAGACTTTCAGCCACTGGCAGATGGGTTGACTGCTGGGCTCGCTGGACACTGCCAGCCCGACAAAAAATATCCACAGTCTCAGAAAGAAAAAGGAATGATATGTATGTCTGCTTTAAGAGAAATAATTTCACATCCTCAGCTCCAATGCTGTCAAAATAAAAAGCGCCTGTTTCCAATCATTATAATCATAAGTTATACAATCATGATGTAAGTCCTACCAGTACAATCAGCAAATTGTACTTCGAATCTCCTTCTCAAACAGCACATTTCTAAGGTAAGGTAAGGTTTCAAGGCTGTATCCGCCGAACGAGGGCAGCTTAGCCAGTTGTGGCCTCCAGTGAGGTTCGAACCCCGAACCCACAGGTTGCGAGGGTGGATAATCGACTTTCCACCTTCTCAAATAGCACATTTCTAAGCAGGGGCATAAAAAAAAGGACATGCTTTTCGTCCTGGACATCATGCAAGTCACGTTTGTCAGAGCCTATTGTGGATTTGCCAACAACCGGTTTCAACTCTCAGGGTATGGGCACGCAAACAAAAACGAGCAATGTTCCGAAGCACATGCCTACTTAAGTTCCAGCTTCAGGTACCTAGGCAACAAATGGGAGGGGCCACGTACATTGCTTGGTTTGAGAGGTAAGGCCATCCATGCATGATAAGTAGCCGGTTTTTGAGCATGTGTCCTAGGATCTGCACCATCCAACTCCCTCCATACCGCACGCAAGCGCTCAAGCAAATCCACCACAAAGTCTTGTAGGGGAAGGGGAGTTGCAGCCTTAATGCAATTGGCGTATGTATCTGCTGCACGTTGACCCACACACGCCTCTATGAACTCGGCAGTCCAACACTTTCTGTAGGAAGCACCTAGAGCAATATCTGCATGCACAATCTTCTTGAGCAAGCCACTATTCCCGCTGAGCAGAGAGTTGAAAAACTTGGCAGCAACGCGGAGCCAATAATACTGCAAAGGCTCCTGGTCACACTCTCGCAACACAGCCCAGTTGGGCGTGGACCTTGTCACACCAAGCACACCTTTGAGAAAGCACAGATGCGCAGTTCGAAGGGGGCTGTCAAACTCACTGCCCTGCTTCATGAACCGTGTTCCCCAGATCTGGCAAGCATACATACTGGCGGGGATAGCGTAACATTTAGCCAACCAAAGGAGAGCATGTGGCCTGTCTTACAAATGATGCTCTCGCGCACATTGCCTAATTTTGTGACAACCAGCCATGAAAGGGCCAAGCATATGTTAAGCAGATTTGGCAATGTTATATGTCCTATAGAAAACCATGCCTATTTGAACGAATCCTTGCAGGCTAGCGGAGCACCCTCCACACTGAAAGCGGGGATGTTGAAGCCATGAGAGTTAAAATGGACAACTTCAGACTTAGCGGTATTGATGGTTAACCCTTTCCTCCTGGCATACCCGTCCAAACGATTGAGCATGGTTTGCAGTTGGTCTGGCCTATTTGCAGTTAGGCACAAGTCATCTGCATAAAGCATGTGGGTGACCCGAACAGTGTAGTAACAGTGTAGTAGTAGA
>LKMJ01003876.1_pt1 | contig 13987 bp, 13 predicted proteins | sample 643391 | NCBI WGS metagenome assembly LKMJ01 (sample SAMN04112250, study PRJNA286221) | soda lake metagenome | biome: soda lake; feature: Kulunda Steppe; material: water; isolation source: sample PL-Br10 brine of Picturesque Lake | place: Russia: Kulunda steppe | collected 2010-07
GGCGGGGCGCTCCCCAGCGCAGCAGCCAGCCGAGGGCGAGCCAGGCGCCGGCGACAGCCGGCAGTGCCCAGGTAGGGAGTCGGCTCACGGTGACGACGGCGTAGCCGAGGCAGAGCCCGATGGCGAGCAGGGACCACCAGCGGGGGTGTGACAGGACCAGGCGTTTCGGCGGCGTCAGCATAGTCGATCTATGGTATCGTTTGGCTCGTGGTAATAGGGCACCTTAACAGTGTGCCCTGCGTTCAGGTAGCCTTGGGACCCCCCTTTAAATCCGATGCGACTGGCATATGCCGGCCGCCTGTTCTGTCTGCAGCGGGAGACTCGCAGTGCAACGTACAGTGAGTGCCGGCTCCGGGAAGCTGGAGTGCGACGGTTACCGCGTTGAGGCCAGTGTCTCCGATGATGAGGCGGTCTTCCTGCTGCGGGCTGTGCTTCAGCAGCGCTATCGAGTGGTGACGCTCTTGAAGGACAGCCGCCACTGCTGGGCGGCGCGGGTCGCCATTGGCGATCGTGACCTGGTCCTAAAGGTGCCACGCGCCCGAAATCGTCGCGCCTGGGAGCGCTTTCTGACGCTGTTTCGCCCCGGGGAATCGATTCGTCAGCATCGCAGCATCGCAACGCTCGATCGCCTGGGAGCAAGGGGGCCCGAGCCGATACTGGGCGCCGAGCGGCGTGAGGCAGGCCGAGTGGTGGATGGTTTCTTCCTGTACGGCTTTGTTGCGGGCCGACAGGCTGCGAGTCGCGATACCCGAACGGTAGCCGAGGCGCTGCTCGAACTGCACGGACACGGCTACCTGCGCGGTGATCCCCAGGCGCAGAACTTCATTGTCGATGAGGGCCAGGCTCGCTTCATCGATTTCAAGATGCAGCGGCCACGCTTCCTGGCCAGGATTCGACTGCTGATGGAGTACAGTAAGTTTCTCGAAAGCATGCCCTTCGGCTATCGCTATCTCGACCGGGCAACGCGTGACTCCCGCGCCTTTCGCCTGGCCAATGCGCTGCAGGCAGGGCTCTCCTGTATGCGGCGCCTGCGCAAAGCGGCCAAGCGCCAGTTGACGGGATGGCGCAAGGCCTGAGTCGTCGCGCCGAACACTAGCCGGCCCGCCGGTGCCCCTCGAGGATAGCGCGCATCGCCTGGGGGTGGCCAAGCTTGTCTAGTGAGCGCGCCAGTCTCGCCAGGTTGTCCGGGACATGGCGTCCACCGTGGCGTATGCGGCAGCGATCCAGGTCGATCAGCCAGGTCTTGCCGGCATCGTCTACCAGCAGGTTGCGGGCATTGAGATCCACATGGTCGAGGCCGGCATCGTGGAAGAGGCGGATGGTGACCCCAACGGATTCAAGCAGGGTGTCGTCGGCGTGGTTTTCCGTTAGCCGCTGGGCGAGCGCCTGCGCACCGGGAATGCGCACCGTGAGCAGCGCTGCCTCGTAGGTCAGCCCGTGACGGATCACCCCGGCGGCAACGGGGCGCGGAACCGGCAGGCCGCGCTCGTGAAGGTCGGCGTTGAGGCGCAGTTCGCGAAAGGCGCGGGTGCGCTCGAGCCCCAGCCACAGGTAGCGCGCTTCGCTGACCCTGGCCACCAGGCCGCCGCGACGGTAAGGGCGCAGCACCCACTGATCGGCACCGGCCTCCAGGAAGAGGCTGCTGCCACGGCCCGGCGCCTCTCCCACCACGCGACCCTGTTGGCGCCAATGGTGAGGATCGAGCAGCGCCGGGCCGAGTTGTGACGCCATGTCGGCGTCACATACACTGCCCGCATCATATAGAATAACCGTCTTTCCCGTCCGATATGTTGCCAAGCGCATGAAGCATCCCCTGCCTGCCCGTCCCCGCCATATTGCCATACTGCGGCTCTCTGCCCTGGGTGATGTCTGCAATCTGGTGCCGACGGTTCGCGCCCTGCAGCGCCAGTGGCCCGAGGCGCGCATCACCTGGATCATCGGCAAGGCCGAGCACAGTCTACTGGCGGGCCTATCGGGGGTCGAGTTCGTGGTCTATGACAAGGCCACCGGGCTCGCCGGCATGCGCGCGCTGTGGCGCGAGCTGGCCGACATCCGCTTCGACGTGCTGCTGCACATGCAGCAGGCGCTGCGGGCCAGCGTGCTGTCGCTGGGGTTCAAGGCCGAGGTGCGGGTCGGCTACGACAAGGCCCGCTCCAAAGACGCCCAGCACTGGTTTACCCACCGTCGGCTGGCGCCGCATCCCCGGGCCCACGTGGTGGAATCCTTCCTCGATTTCGCCCGCCTGCTCGGTGTGGAGGATCTCTCCCTGGAGTGGAACCTGCCGATTCCTGAAAGCGCAGTCCAGGAAGCCGTCGAGATTGCCGGGACGCGCCGCTACCTGGTGATCAGTCCCTGTAGCAGCCTGCGCGCGCGCAACTTTCGCAACTGGTCGGCAGAAGGCTATGCCGCGGTGATCGAGCACGCCTGGCTCCAATACGGCATCGGTGCCGTGTTGACCGGTGGCGGAAGTACCCAGGAGCGCGAAATGGGCGAGCGCATCCGGTCGCTATGCGAGCCGGGGTCGGTGATAGACGCCATTGGAAGCAGCTCGCTCAAGGGGCTGCTGGCGCTGATCGATGGCGCCGAGGCGGTGATCGCCCCTGACTCCGGGCCGGTGCATATGGGCAATGCGCTGGGCACACCGGTGGTCGGCCTCTATGCGACATCCAACCCGGATCGCACCGGGCCCTACCATTGGCGGGCCCAGGCGGTGAACCGCTACCCCCAGGCGGTGCGCACCTACCTGCATAAGGAGCCCGAGCAGCTGGCCTGGGGGCAGCGGGTGCGTCATCCCGATGCCATGTCGCTGATCCATGTCGAAGAGGTGATCGAGCGGCTGGACGCAGTGCTTTTTCTGGACGCCAGTGCACCTACAGGGTTTGCCGATGAAACTTGATCTTACCGCTCTGGAGCGCTCACGCCTGCTGGTGGTGGGCGACGTCATGCTCGACCGCTACTGGCATGGTGGCACCCTGCGTATCTCTCCGGAGGCTCCGGTGCCGGTGGTGCGAGTCGAGCAGAGCGAGGACCGCCCCGGCGGCGCGGCCAACGTGGCGCTCAATATCGCCTCCCTGGGTGCCCAGGCCGCCCTGGCCGGGCTTGTGGGGGGCGACGACAATGCTGCCCGGCTCAATGCTCGGCTGGAAGATGCCGGGGTGAGCACTCACTTCGCGAAAACCCCCGGCGTGCCGACCATCACCAAGCTTCGGGTGATGAGCCGCAACCAGCAGCTGATCCGCCTCGACTTCGAGGAGGGGCTCGGCGAGGTGGACACCTCGGGCCTGCTGACGGAGGTGGAGGCGGCGTTGCCCGAGGCGGACCTCGTCATTCTCTCGGACTACGGCAAGGGCACCCTGAACCGCGTCCAGGAGCTGATTCAGCTGGTGCGGGCCAGCGGCAAGCGGGTGCTGGTGGATCCCAAGGGCAGCGACTTCTCCCGCTATCGCGGGGCCAGCGTGATCAGCCCCAACCTCCCCGAGTTCGAGGCGGTGGTGGGCCACTGCCGCGACGACGCCGAGCTGGCGCAGCGCGGCGAGGCGCTGCGCGCCGAGCTCGAGCTCGAGGCGCTGCTGATCACCCGCAGCGAGAAGGGCATGACCCTGATCCGCGGCGACCACGAGCCGCTCCACCTGCCGACCCGGGCCCGGGAGGTCTACGACGTCACCGGCGCGGGTGACACCGTGATCGGCGTGCTGGGGCTGGCGCTGGCCGCCGGGCACGCCTTCCCCGAGGCGATGACCCTGGCCAACCTGGCGGCTGGCCTGGTGGTCGCCAAGCCGGGCACCGCGACGCTCTCCATCGCCGAGCTCTATACCGCCCTGCAGGGCGACAAGCTGGCAGAGTTCGGGGTGATCGAGGAGGAGCCGCTGATCGAGGCGGTGCGTGCCGCCCAGGCCCGGGGCGAGCGGGTGGTGATGACCAACGGCTGCTTCGACATCCTGCACGCCGGCCACGTGGCCTACCTGGAGCAGGCGCGTCGGCTCGGCGACCGGCTGATCGTGGCGGTCAACGACGACGCCTCCATCGGCCGCCTCAAGGGGGCCAAGCGTCCCATCAACCCCCTGGTCCGGCGCATGCAGGTGCTGGCCGGCCTCGGCGCCGTGGACTGGGTGGTGCCCTTCGCCGAGGATACCCCCCAGCGGCTGATCGAGGCGGTGCTGCCCGATGTCCTGGTCAAGGGAGGGGACTATCGCCCCGAGGAGATCGCCGGCGGCGAGGCGGTATGCGAGGCGGGGGGCGAGGTGAAGGTGCTGGGCTTCGAGGATGGCGTCTCCACCACGGCGATGATCTCTACCATCCTCGACCGCGAGGCCTGATGGGCTGGCCCAGGGGGCTCTATGCGGCGGCGCTTCACGCCCTGGCGCCGCTTATCTGGCGGCGCATTCGGCGTGAGCATGCGCTCACTGACTCCCGCCGTAGGCTCCGGGCGCTGCGCCTGGGCCGCATTCCCGCGACGCCCCCCGGCGAGCCCATGCTGTGGCTCCACTGCGCCTCGGTGGGCGAGGTGCTGGCGGCCCGCCCGCTGATCGAGGCGCTGCTCGAGCACTACCCGGGACATCGCCTCACTCTCACCACCATGACCGCCACCGGCGCCGAGCGAGCGCAGGCCCTGGCATCGGCCCGAGACGACGGCCGCCTCGTTCACCGCTTCGTGCCGCTGGATTTTCCCGTCGCCGCGGCGCGCTTCATCGAGCGGCTGCGCCCGGCGCTGGCGCTCTTCTTCGAGACCGAGCTGTGGCCCAATCTGCTGCATGCCTGTGAGCACCGCGGCATACCGGTGGCGGTGGTCAACGGCCGCCTCTCGCCACGGGCCTTCCGCGGCTATCAGCGGTTGCGCCCGCTGATGCGCGAGGCCCTGTCCTGCGTGGACTGGCTGGCCGCCAAGTCCCCGGCCGATGCCGAACGTTTCCGGGCGTTGGGCATGATGCCCGAACGCACCGCGGTGGTGGGCTCGCTGAAATTCGACACCGTCCAGGATGGTGAGGCTCTAGAGGTGAGTAAGCGCTTGCGTACCTGCCTGGGCGAGCGGCCGATCTGGGTAGCCGGCTCGACCCACGAGGGCGAGGAGACGGTGCTGCTGGCCGCCCATGGCCGGCTGCGCGAGCGCTGCCCGGATGCGCTGCTGGTGCTGGTGCCGCGCCACCCCCAGCGCTTCGATGAGGTGGCGGCGCTGTGCGAGCGGGCAGGGATGAGCGTGGCGCGCCGCTCCCGGGATGAGTGGCCGGAGGCTGCCGCGGCGGTCTACCTGGGTGACACCATGGGCGAGCTGCTGACGCTCTATGGCACGGCGGATCTCGCCTTCGTGGGCGGCAGCCTGGCGCCGGTCGGCGGCCACAACCTGCTGGAGCCGGCGGCGCTTGGGGTGCCGGTGCTCACGGGACCTGCGCTTGCCAATTTCGCGGAGGTGGCCGAGGTGCTGCGCGCGGCCGATGCCCTGGTGGAGGTAGCCGACGCACAGGCGCTGGCCGATATCCTGGCGTCACTCTTCGCCGATCCTGCCGAGCGGCGCCGCCTGGGCGAGGCGGGCCGCGCCGTGGTGGAGGCCAACCGCGGGGCGCTTGCGCGCACCCTGGAGGGCCTGACGCGGCTTCTACCGCCGAAGTAAGGGCTCGCTTCGGCGGCAGGGCGGGGATCAGGCGGGAGTCAGTCGCGCGACTCCCTGCTCGCCACCCAGCAGCAGCACGTCGGCGCCCCGGGCGGCAAAGAGACCGTTGGTGACCACGCCGACGATGGCGTTGAGGCGCGCCTCCATGGCCACCGGGTCGTCGATCATGAACTCGAAGCAGTCGATGATCTGGTTGCCGTTGTCGGTCACCACGCCTTCCCGATAGACCGGATCGGCCCCCAGCTTGACCAGCTCCCGGGCCACATAGGAGCGCGCCATGGGGATCACCTCTACCGGCAGCGGGAATTCGCCCAGTCGCTCGACCTTCTTGGAGGCGTCGGCAATGCAGATGAACCGCTCCGCGCAGGCGGCGACGATCTTCTCCCGGGTCAGGGCCGCGCCACCGCCCTTGATCATGTGTAGGTGAGCGTTCACTTCGTCGGCGCCGTCGACATAGAAGGGTACGGTGCCCACGCCGTTGAGCTCGAACACCTCGATGCCGTGACCGCGCAGGCGCTCGGCGCTGGCCTCGGAGCTGGCCACGGCCCCCTTGAAGTCGTCGCGCAGGGCGGCCAACCGGTCGATGAAGAGGTTGGCGGTGGAGCCGGTGCCGATGCCGAGCACGGTATCGCGCTCGAGCCAGGGCGTGATCTCGTTGATGGCGGCCGCGGCCACGGCGTCCTTCAGCTGGTCCTGGGATAGGCCGTCCTGGGTCATGGTCGCTCTCCGATGGTTGCAGGTGCAGGGTGAAATTGGGATTGGGCAGGAAGTCGGGCGCCATTATAGGCCAGCGGGGCCGGTCTGCCGATGTGGGGCTATCGCAGATGGCAGCACCGCTCAAGGCTGTTCCGGGGACAGGCCTTCGAGGGGGCGCCATTAACCCCTCCCTGGGAGCTACCTAGACCTTCCCTGGTCCAGGGACCCCCTCTCCGACCTGTCCCCTTGGCGCCTTTCGCTATCACCCTGTCGGTTATTGCGATAGCCCAGCCTGCCGTGGTGCCGCTGGACGCCATGCCGGCCGGGATGCTACCAATAGGGGTTCTCTGCAGTGCAGCAACCGGCTGCCTCCCCCGCGTCACCGCGTCACGCCTCTGGGATATCAGGATGCTCGAAGCTACCGTCAAGAAGATTCTCCAGGCCCGGGTCTATGAAGCCGCCCGGGAAACGCCGATCTCCCCGGCTCCCTTTCTCTCCCGCCGCTTCCACAACACCATCCTGATCAAGCGCGAGGATCTCCAGCCGGTCTACTCCTTCAAGATCCGCGGGGCCTACAACAAGATGGCCCAGCTCAGCGAGGCACAGAAGGCCAAGGGCGTGATCGCGGCGTCCGCCGGCAATCATGCCCAGGGGCTGGCCATGGCGGCCAAGCAGATGGGCGTCAAGGCGGTGATCGTGATGCCGCGCATCACCCCGGATATCAAGGTTCAGGCGGTGCGTGCCCGGGGGGGCAAGGTGGTGCTCAAGGGTGATGCCTTCGCGGCGGCCGCCGAGCATGCCCAGGAGCTGGTTCAGGAGCACGGCTACACCTATATCCCGCCCTTCGATGATATCGACGTCATCGCCGGTCAGGGCACGGTGGCGGTGGAGATACTGCGCCAGCATGGCGGCCGCCTGGATGCCATCTTCGTGCCGGTGGGCGGCGGCGGCCTGATCGCCGGGATGGCGGCCTACGTGAAGTACCTGCGTCCGGATATCAAGGTGATCGGCGTCGAGTCCGAGGACAGCGCCTGCCTCAAGGCCGCCCTGGAGGCCGGCCGGCGGGTCACCCTGGAACAGGTCGGCGTCTTCGCCGAGGGCGTGGCGGTGGCGCAGATCGGCAAGATGCCCTTCTCCATCATCCGCGACCTGATCGACGAGGTGATCACCGTCAATACCGACGAGATGTGTGCCGCGGTCAAGGATATCTTCGAGGATACCCGGGCCGTCGCGGAGACCTCCGGCGCGCTCTCCCTCGCGGGCCTCAAGAAGTATGTTCAGCAGACCGGCGCCGAGGGGCAGACCCTGCTCTGCATCAACTCCGGGGCCAACACCAACTTCGACCGTCTGCAGCATATTGCCGAACGCACCGAGCTCGGGGAGCAGCGCGAGGCGATCCTGGCCGTGACCATTCCCGAGAAGCCCGGCAGCTTCAAGAAGTTCTGCAAGACCATCGGCAAGCGCATGGTCACCGAGTTCAACTACCGCTACGCGGACCCCGAGCATGCCCATATCTTCGTCGGGCTTCAGGTCAAGCCGGGGGGCGAGGACCGCCAGGCGGTCATCGAGCGGCTGCGCGAGGCCGGCTACCCCGTTGAGGATCTCACCGATAACGAGCTGGCCAAGCTGCATATCCGCCACCTGGGCGGCGGCCGCCCGAGGGAGCAGTTCGATGAGGAGACCTATCGCTTCGAGTTCCCGGAACGTCCGGGAGCGCTGATGAACTTCCTCACCCACCTGCCCCACGACTGGAATATCTCGCTGTTCCACTATCGCAACCACGGTGCCGCCTACGGCCGGGTGCTGGTGGGTATGCAGATCCCCAATGGCGCCCGCTCCCACGTGGAGGAGCACTTCGACGAGATCGGCTATCGCTATTGGAAGGAGACGGACAACGCCGCCTATCGGCTGTTCATGGCCTGAGCCTGTCCTCAGGGGAGTGAGCGATGACTTGCATCACATGCCACGGCAGTCGGGGGTTTCAATCTGCAAGTATTGCGCAGGGGTGGTTGTCGTGAAGGCAGGATGGCCCTATAGTCTCGACCAGTTCCACCCTCTACGGAGTCAACGATGAAGCGCAAGCCCGATCTGGTCATGGTATTGGTGCTACTGTTCTGTGTCGGTGTGGTGGCGACCGGCTATGCTCAGGCGCTGTCGGGCAGCTGAGCCCGGGGCCTGGTCGACAGCGCCATGACGCAAGACCGCTGATGAACGGGGCGATGCCGAAAGGCATTGCCCCGTTCTCCGTTGATGCCTGGCGGCCTCAGTTTGCCGCAGCGGTGGCGAATGTCAGGGGCGAATGACCCGGGCATCGCTGACGATGGCATCCAGCGGCACATCCCAGGAGGCTGCCGGCAGGGAGGCGACCCGCTGGCACTCGTGGGCCAGGCCGATCAGCCGCGGCCGCGGGCCCGGACGGCGCGTGAAGGCCAGGCTGCGGTCGTAGAAGCCGCCGCCCATGCCCATGCGCTGGCCCTGTTCGTCGAAGCCCACCAGAGGGAGCAGGATCAGGTCCAGGGCCCAGGCGGGCAGGCGTCGGGCGCGGTGGGCGCCATGACGTGCCTGGGGCTCCGGGATACCGTAGCGGTTGGTCACCATGGGAGTGTCGGGGTGGTAGTGCACGAACCATAGCCGATTGCGTGAGAGCGGCTTGAGTACCGGCAGATAGGCCCGGGCGCCGCGACGGCGCAGCCAGTCGATGAGGGGCGTGGGATCGATCTCGCCATCGTTGGGCAGGTAGAGCGCCACGCGGCGAGCGCGTTGCACTTCGGGGAGGCGTCGTAGATGTCGGCACAGGCGCGCGCCGGCCTCTCGGCGCTGCTTCTGGGTCAGGGCACGGCGGCGTCGGCGCAGTTCGGCACGCAGCTCGCGTCGCGAGCCGTCGAAGGCATCGAGATGATAGGGTGCGGCAGATGTCGTCATGAGTTGCGTCATGGCGGACGAGGTTCCCCAGAGTGCCGCTGTCGTTCTGGCCCTTGAACCCAGAGGTTCAAGGTGGGTGGCCGCAGCCGAACCGTCAGGCTTTCCGACGCACGGACATGCACACGGGTCCGGCTAGCATTTGGCCCCCTGGGTACTGCGCATAGGCTCGAGGGACTATAACGACTGGCAAACACCCCAGGGAACATCTTCATCCTAACAGAGCGAGCAGGCCCGGCCAATGGATTCCGCGGCAGGCGGTCAGCGTTGGGGGGTGTCGTCCAGGGCGCGCTCCAGGCGGGCGCTCAGCGCGTCCAGGCTGCGTTCGCTGGCGCGCTGGGCGTCCAGCGCCTCGAGCAGTTCGTGGGTGATGTTCAGGGCCGCCATGATGGCGACGCGCTCGGAGCCCAGCAGCGTGTTCTGGGCGTGGATGCCGCTCATGGCGCGCTCCAGATAGCGGGCGGCGCGCTCCAGCTTGTCCTGCTCGTCGGGCGGGCAGGCGATCACGTAGTGGCGACCCAGCAGGGTGATTTCGGTCGTCGGACGCGAGGCGTCGGTCATCGGAAGACTCCGGGTCGGCCGGCCGGGCGCACTGCCGCGCGTTCCGGTGGCCCGATGCGTTAACATCCATGGCAGGAAAGGTTTCGGACCTCACTATAAGAGAGCCCTTCCGGGGCGGTCAACGCGCTACCCCCGGCGAGGCTCTGTCATGCCCGCACCCGTCATGGATCTTCTCATGTCACTGATCAACGAACGCCAGGACTTCTCCACCATCGCCGACCTCTTTCTGCTGCATGGCAGCATGCAGTCGCCGGCCTTTCTCGACGGTCGCCTCTGCGCCGGGCTGGCGATGCATGCCCTCTCCGCCGAGGCGTGGCTCGAAGAGGTCTGCCTGGCGCTGGGCGTCGAGCAGCCCCGCGACGAGCCCTCCGCCGAACGATTTCTGGGCTGGCGGCGCCAGGCACTGGACACCCTCTCCGGCAGCGAACTCGGCTTCGAGCCGCTGCTCCCCGACGACCTCTTCTCCCTGGCCGAGCGGGCCAGGGGGCTCCAGGAGTGGACCCTGGGATTTCTGGAGGTGATCCGGGACGCGGGTGATGCGCCCCGCGAGGCCTGGTCGCCGGCCCTGCGCGAGGCCCTCGACGACCTTGCCGCCGTGGCTGCCATGGAGGTGGAGCTCGAGGAGAGCAGCGAGAACGAGGATGACCTCTTTGCCCTCACCGAGCATGTCCGCATGGCCGCCATGCTGCTCTACACCGAGCAGCACCCCGGTCTGCCCCAGGTAGAGGATGCCGAGAACGACACCCGCCACTGAGTGCCATGCCGGCGCCAGCCATACCCTCAGCCCAGCCGTATCCAGAGGAGCCCCCATGCTGCCCGAGATCCTGCCCCGTCCCGCCCCCATCGCCAACGACGAGTACCTGGCTCGGCGTCGGGCGCTGATGGCGGCCCTGCCCGCCGACAGCGCCGTGCTGCTGCCCGGCGCTGCCCTGGTGACCCGCTCCCGGGACAGCGAATTTCCCTTTCGCCAGGACAGCGACTTCCACTACCTGACCGGCTTCCCGGAGCCCGATGCCCTGCTGCTGCTGCTGCCGGGTCGGCCCGAGGGCGAGAGCGTGCTGTTCTGTCAGGATCGCAATCCGCTGATGGAGGCCTGGACCGGTATTCGCCTGGGCGCAGAGGGAGCGGTTCGCGAGCACGGCGTGGACCAGGCCTTCGAGAACGCCGAGCGCGAGGAGCGTCTCGAGGCGCTGCTGGACGGCCGTCGGACGCTTTACCTGCCACTGGACAGCGCCGAGGCCATGGCCATCGCCGAGGAGGTGCGAAGCGCCCTGTCGGCCAGGATGCGGCGTGGCGCCCGCCCCCCGGAGGCGCTGGCCAATGTGACGCCGCTGCTCCATGAGGCGCGCCTGATCAAGAGCGGGGCGGAGCTGGCGCTGCTGCGCCACGCCGGCGATATCTCCGCCAGGGCCCATGTGCGGGCCATGCGGGCAGTGCGGCCGGGGCTCGCCGAATACCATCTCCAGGCCGAACTGGAGCACGAGTTCCGCTGGCAGGGCGGCAGCGGTCCCGCCTATGCCAGCATCGTGGGTGGCGGTGCCAACGCCTGCGTGCTGCACTACATCGAGAACCGGGCAACGCTGCAGGACGGCGACCTGGTGCTGATCGACGCCGGTGCCGAGTTCGACCTCTACGCCGGCGATATCACCCGCACCTTTCCGGTGAGCGGCCGCTTCAGCGAGGCCCAGCGGGCACTCTACGAGCGGGTGCTGAGGGTTCAGGAGCAGGCCGTGGCTGCGATTCGCCCCGGCGTGACCCTGGCCGAGCTCCACGATGGCGTGGTGCGCGGCCTCACCGAGGGGCTGATCGAGCTGGGCCTACTCGAAGGCGAGGTGCAGGCGCGCATCGATGACGAAAGCTACCGCCGCTTCTATCTTCACTCTACCTCCCACTGGCTGGGCCTGGATGTCCATGACGTGGGGGCCTACCGCCAGGCGGGGGAGCCTCGGGCCCTGGCGCCGGGCATGGTGCTGACCGTGGAGCCGGGCCTCTACGTCCCCGCCGACGATGACATCCCCGAGGCCTTCCGCGGGATCGGTATCCGCATCGAGGATGATGTGGCGGTCACCGCTCATGGTCACGAGGTGCTCACCGCCGGGGTGCCCAAGCAGCCGGATGAAATAGAAGCTCTGATGGCGGGAAAGTGATCTGAGTTATTTGTTCAAGATATAGGGTTATGTAATTTACATTACGAAACTTCCGAGGAGGTACCATGAGTGAGTCTCGAGCGCCGGCCGGCGGCGATCGCCCGGCGTCGTCCGGCGCCACCGAGCGGCGGGTGGATATCGCCATCGTCGGCGGTGGCCTGGTGGGGGCCAGCCTGGCCTGTGCCCTGGAGCCACTGGTCGCGCGCGATGGCCTCTCGGTGGCGGTCATCGAGGCCGCCCCTCTCCTCGATCGAGCCGCTGCCCCCTTCCAGCCCAGCTTCGATGCCCGCGCCAGCGCCATCGCCCAGGGCTCGGCAGATCGCTTCGCCGCTATGGGCCTGTGGGAGGCCATGGCCGAGCATGCCGCGCCGATTCGGCGCATCCACATCAGCGAGCGGGGTCGCTTCGGCGTGACCCGGCTGAGCGGCGAGGAGCTGGGGGTGGCGGCCCTGGGCCACGTGATCCCCAACGCCTGGATGGGCCGGGTGCTGCATCGTCGCCTGGCCGAACTCCCCATCGAGTGGCACTGCCCGGCCAGGGTGGCGAAGATCGAGCCGACGGCGGATGGCCACCGGCTCACCCTCTCGGACGGCGAGTGCCTCCAGGCCGGGCTCACCGTGCTGGCCGACGGTGGGCGCTCCGGGCTCAAGGAGCGGCTGGGGATCGTCAGCGACAGCCACCCCTATGACCAGGTGGCGCTGATCGCCAGCGTCGAGCTGAGCCGTCCCCACAATGGCGAGGCCTGGGAGCGCTTTACCGTCGAGGGACCCATTGCCCTGCTGCCGCTACGCGGCCAGGCCATGGAGCTGGTCTGGACCCACCCCCTGGGCGAGGAGCAGCGCCGCATGGCCCTCGGGGAAGGTGATTTCCTGGCCGAGCTGCAGCGGGCCTTCGGCGACCGCGCTGGCCGCTTCCGGCGGGTAGGGCAGCGCCACGCCTACCCGCTGAGCCTGGTCACCGCCCGGGAGACCACCCGGCCGGGCCTGGCGGTGCTGGGCAACGCCGCTCACTCCCTGCATCCGGTGGCGGGCCAGGGCTTCAACCTGGCCCTGCGGGGAGTGATGGACCTGGTGGCTGCCATGGTGGCCGGTCGAGAGCGCGGCGAAGCCGCGGGCAGCGCGGAGGTGCTGGCCGATTTCGAGGCGCGCCGCGACGCCGATCGGCATAACGTGATTCGCTTCAGCGATGGCCTGGTGCGGCTCTTCGGCATCGACAGCGTCCTGCTCTCCCACGCCCGGGCGGCGGGGCTGGTCGGTCTCAACCTGGCCGGCCCGCTGCGCCGCGGTCTGGCCCGCCGAGCCATGGGCCTGGAGCGATAGAGGGAAACCCGATGAGGAAGCGATCATGAGTGCAGCGAGCGGTGAGCGGCCGATGGACGAGACAGCGGTGCCAGGCACGTCCAGCGACTGCCTGGCGGCCGACGAGGCGCGTGCCGAGGTGGTGGTCGTCGGGGCGGGCATGGTGGGCGCTGCCCTGGCCTGCCTGCTCGGTCAGGCGGGGGTCGAGGTGGCCCTGGTGGATGCCCGCAAGGCCCTGCTGGACCCGGATAGGGTGGGGTGCGGCCAGTCCGCCATGCGCGTCAGCGCCCTGACGCCGGTCTCCCGGCGGCTGCTGGAGGGGCTGGACGCCTGGAGGTGGATGGCGGCGCGGCGGGTGAGCCCCTACCGCTTCATGCAGGTATGGGACGGCGAGGGCAGCGGCGAGGTGAATTTCTCCGCCGAGCAGGCCGGAGTGGCGGCTCTTGGGCATATCGTCGAGAACGATGTGACCCTGGCCGCCCTGGAGCGGCGCCTGATCGCGCTGCCCTCGGTGCGGCTGGTGCTGGGGAGCCGCGTGGCCGCTCTCGAGGCGGCCGAGGGTGGGACGCCTCGGGTGCGTCTGGAGGATGGCCGCTGCCTGATAGCTCCCCTGGTGGTAGCCGCGGACGGATCGCGCTCGCCGCTGCGCGAGCTCGCCGGCATTGAAGCGCGCGAGCGCGACACCGGGCACATGGCCGTGGTGACCACGGTGAGAGTGGAGCGCGCCCACGGGGAGGTGGCTCGACAGGTCTTTCTGCCCA
>LKMJ01003877.1_pt1 | contig 13986 bp, 13 predicted proteins | sample 643391 | NCBI WGS metagenome assembly LKMJ01 (sample SAMN04112250, study PRJNA286221) | soda lake metagenome | biome: soda lake; feature: Kulunda Steppe; material: water; isolation source: sample PL-Br10 brine of Picturesque Lake | place: Russia: Kulunda steppe | collected 2010-07
ATCGTCGTCACGGACGACCGACTCCGCTGGTGGCCCGACGCCGGAACGAATCGAACCGTCGACCCCTCGACCACCCTGCGAACCGATGAGACGCTCGTTCTCACCTCACGGACGCGGCTCCGGCTCACGTTGGTTGAATCCGGTGGAGAATCGACCGTCCGCATCGAACGGACGAACGTTGAAATCGGAAGCCGAAGCCAGACCCCCCATGCTCTCTCGATTGCGTGACACCGGCTCGGGCTGTCGTTGCACTCCTCGGTTCGAGGGCGACCGGCTCGTCGTCGAAAGCGACGGCTGTTCGGGCGGCGGTCGGCTTTCCGAGGAGTCAGCATGTCTCCGAACCGTCGTCGAGGCGCTCGAATCGAGGGATGTCGATTCGGTCATCACCCGTGCCGCTGGCGTCGAGCGGGCGTACGACAACGAGGCCGCGGCGCTGCTCGTCGCCGCCGGACGGTTCGCCGACGCGGCCGTGTTCCACGACGACACGCTCGCCGACCGAACGAGGGCGGATCCAATCGGAGCGGCTCGGACGGCGGCAGGCCGCGGTGACCCCCTCGCTCGACTCGCCGCCGAAACGGGGCTCGCCGCGTTCGTCAACGCCGACCAGCGGTCGGTTCTGCGTCCGAGTAGTGGGCCGACGCTCGCGCGCGCTCGGATTCGAAAACGACCGCCGTCGAACGCGACGCTTCGCGAACGTGAAACGCTCGACACCGGAGCCGTCGTTCGGCTGTACGACACGCCCAACGACCTGGCCACGTATCACCTCGTGCCGGCGGAACACGAGTTCGACGATGACGCCACAGAAGCGCTCGCCGACGCGTACGACCTGTTGGCCCGCGGCGTTATCGACGGTGGTTCACGTGCACCCTCGCGTGCTGTCCGAACGGCCGCGGACGACGACGCACCTGTGGCCGCGCTCGTCTCCACGCTCGAAAAGTACACCCACGGTCTCGGCGTGCTCGAGGACTGTTTCGCCGATCCGGCCGTAAGCGACGTGTTCGCGACCGCGCCGGTCTCGGAGAACCACCTCCGGCTCCGTCGGAATGGAGAGACGTTTCGGACGAACGTCCGACTCACGAACGACGGCGCGGCGGCTCTCGCGTCGCGATTTCGGCGAGCGAGTGGGCGAGCGTTCTCGCGGGCGAGCCCGACGCTCGATGCCACGGCCGACGCGGGCGGTCGGCGGATCCGTATCGCGGGGCTCACCGAGCCCGTCAGCGACGGCATCGGGTTCACTTTCCGCGCACACGACGAGTCGTCGTTTCGGCTGTCCGACCTCGTCGCGAACGGAACGCTCTCCGCCGATGCAGCCGGGTTCCTCTCGGTCGTGGCCGAGCGCGGCGCGTCAGTCCTGCTCGCCGGCCCTCGCGGTGCCGGGAAGACGACGCTGCTCGGCGCGCTGTTGTGGGAGCTCCCTGTTGCGGTGCGAACGGTCGTCATCGAAGACACCGCCGAGCTGCCGGTTGAGGAACTACAGGCCAGCGGACGCGACGTACAGCCGCTGCGGGTGACGACCGGTGACGGCGAATCGATTGCCCCTTCCGACGCCCTCCGAACCGCGCTTCGTCTCGGTGACGGTGCGCTCGTGGTCGGCGAGGTTCGTGGCGATGAAGCACGCGTCCTGTACGAGGCGATGCGCGTCGGTGCCGCCGATGGCGCGGTTCTCGGGACGATTCACGGCGAGGGCGGCGAATCGGTTCGGGAGCGTGTCGTCACCGACCTCGGTGTCCCCGAGACCGCGTTCGCCGACACCGACCTGATCGTGACGCTCGAAGCCTACGAGCGCGGTGACGGTCGAACTCGCCGGGTTCAGCGGGTAGAAGAGGTCGAACGGGTTGCCGACGGCGTTGGATTTCGAACGCTCTTCGACGGCAATTCGCTCTCCCTGACGGACAGCCGAACGCTGACTTCGCTCGGGAATTCGACCGAAACCGCGGCGGACGTCCGTGCCGACGTGGCCGAGCGGACGGCCGCACTTGCGGAGGGCGAATGTCGGCTCTGACGGCGCTTTCTCGGCTGTCGCCGCGGCGAACGGCCCCGGACGATCTCGTGGAAGCGGTCGCGTTCTTGGAGTGGAACCTCGACGCCGAAACGATAGCAGCCGCTGCGGACGGTCTCGGAATCGCACTCGGCGCCGTTGGGCTGGTCGTCTCCCTCGTTGCCGGTGTTCCAGCGCTCACGCCGGTCGTGCTCGGTGTCGCACTCGGTGTCGCTTCGGCCGCCCGGTGGACGCCATCGCTGCTCGCGAACGCACGACGGGCACGGGCACTTGGGGAGGCACCCGGTGTCGTCAGTCTCGCCGTGTTACAGGCCAGAATATCACCGACGGCCGAAGGTGCCGCGGCGTTCGCGGCGCAGCGTGATGGGGTGCTCGGGTCGAGTCTGGCGAGACACGTTCGGGCCGCAAACGGAACGCCACGCTCCGGAATCGGTGATTTCGCCGAAACCTGGCGTGAGACGTTCCCCGCACTTCACCGCGCGATGCTGCTCGTCGAATCCGCGACCGACGCTCCCCAACGAGAGCGCGACCGGGCGCTCGACCGGGCTATGGACGCCGTCCTCGACGGAACACGCGACCGGACAGCGAACGCCGCTGAGTCGATACGCGGCCCCGCGACCGCGTTGTACGCGTTTGGGGTGCTGTTGCCGCTGGCGCTCGTTGGTGTTCTTCCCGCCGCCGGTGCCGCGGGAGTCGACGCTACGCTACTAGCCGTCGTCGTCGTGTACGACCTGTTGTTGCCGTTCGGCCTCATCGCCGCGTCCGCGTGGATTCTGGCACGCCGACCGGTCGCGTTCCCCCCGGCCATCGTCTCCCGCGACCATCCTGATGTACCGGCGCGCAGATGGCCCGTGTTCGTCGTCGCCGTCGGCGTGGCCGCCGGTGGGTGGATCGCTGTCGGCGCGGTTCTTTCGCCGTGGATGCAGCCGCTGGCGGCGCTCGGCCTCGGTGTCGGGGTCGCGCTAGTGTCTCTGTACCGTCCGATCGTGTCCGTCCGAGAACGCGTCGATACGTTCGAACGATCCCTCCCCGATGCGCTGTATCTAATCGGTCGTCGGGTCGCAGACGGCGTCGCCGTCGAGCGCGCGGTCGCGACCGCCGCCACCGAGCTGGACGAGCCCGCTCGGGCGGTGTTCACCGATGCGGCCCGCCGCCAGCGACAGCTTCGAATCGGTATCGAAGCGGCGTTTCGAGGCGACCACGGCGTGCTTTCGACGGTTCCCAGTCGCCGCGGTGAGAGCGCCGCGGCGCTCTTCGGGGTCGCAGCCCGGAAAGGCCCACCTGCCGGTCAAGCGCTCATCGAAACCGCAGACCACCTCGATGACCTCCGCCGTGTCGAACGCGCGTGCAAGCGCGATCTCGGGGAGGTCACGTCGACGCTTGCCAACACCGCGTCGGTGTTCGCCCCGCTCGTCGGCGGTGCGACGGTCGCGCTCGCCGACAGCGTCGGCACGACCAGTGAACTGGACGGAAACGTCCCAACGACGGCCGAAATCGGCCTCGCCGTCGGTGTGTACGTCCTGCTGCTCGCTGTCGTATTGACTGCGCTGTCAGTGGGACTCTCTCGTGGGATCGACCGCGCCACCGTCGGTTATCGCGTTGGCGTCGCGCTTTCGCTCGCGACGACGACGTATCTGGTCGCGTTCTACACGGCGGTCGGTATTGCCGGAGGTTTATAAATGAAGACGAAGCCAGACGGCGTATGTTCACCGTTCCCATCGATGCGTGGTACGTCTGGATCGGCCTCACCGTTTTCGGCCTCGCCGCGTTCGGTGCCGCGAGTGCGATACCGTCTACTCCACCGCCTGACGCGAACGGTGCAGCCGAGACGATCGACGCCGTCGCCGCGAGTCAGTACGCCGCCTTCGGCGAACATCCGGTATCTCGAGCCGACGAGGCACGTATCGGAAGCGACTCGTTGTCGCTCCGTGGCTCCGGTGGAACGGCGCACGCGAGCTTCGGGTACGGCTCTGTCGTTCCTGCGACCGAGGGCGACCTCGAACGCGTGTTGTTGGGTGACCTACCCGAACACGTCTACGAGAACCCGGCGGCGTTTGCGACGGCTGTCGAAGCGGCCCGTGACGCTAATCCTCAGTGGGAGCCCGTCGACGGGCTCGTCGTCCGGCGAGTGAGTTGGGAGGGGGTCGATGTCACGCTCGTCGGCTAAGGGGCAGGTCGAGCCGCTCGCTGCGCTCGCTGCCGTCTTTGCGCTCTGTGTCGGGCTTTCGCTGTACGTCGGCGTGTACGGTTCCGTCTCGCCAACGGCGGAGCGCGAGGTCGCCCCAACGGCACTCGACCGATTCGTCACGGAGGCGACGACGTTCGCCGTGCTCGTGCCGCCGTTCGACGCCGCGGCCGCCGCCGCACGCCCGACGAACTACGCGTTGAACGCGACGGTTCGGAGCGAAAACGAAACGTGGGGTGCCGGGCCGACGCCGCCGACCGATGCCGAGCGCGCGGAGCGTTCGGTGAGCGTTCGAGTCGAACCGGGCGGGGTTCGACCCGGGCGGGTGGAGGTGACCGTGTGGCCCGCGGCGTGAGCACGGTTCTCGACGTTGCCGTCTGTTTGCTGCTGATCACCGCCGCCGTGGCGACGCTTACTGTCGATTTCCCCGATTCGACGCCCGATTCGACGCCGGATGCGGACGAAGTCGTCGGCGTGCTGGCCACCAGTACGACGGCCGTTCACGCTGACGGCGACAACGTCGCCCACCGAACCGCGTTCGGGCATCTCGCCGCCGCCGCTGTAACGAACGCGACGGTCGGCGGCGACGCGGTGAGCGCATCGTCGTATCCAAGCGAAGTTCAAGCATCCGTCGAAAACGATATCGACGACCGTACGACCGTCACTGCGACGTGGGAACCGTATCCGAACGCCTCGCTATCCGGTGATATCGCCGTCGGCGAACCGCCTCCTCCGGGCGCGGCCGTTGGATCGACCACGACCACCGTCGATATCGGACTGGAACCGGTCACTGGTGACGGTTTCGAGAGCCTTTCACGGTCACTCGCCGATGCAGTAATTGCGTGGTTGTTCCCGCCATCGCGGCTTCGACCGGCGCTGGTCGACGCACGCACTGCGGACGAGGCCGCAGAGCGGTATCGGCACACGGCGATGGTAATCGACGCATCCGTCGAGGAGGAACTGGCGGACGCGAATCCACGTGCTCTCAACGATAAACTGTCGTCAGCGCTCGCGCCGAAGCTCGAAGCGGAGCTCAGAGACGACTTCGATACGCCCGAATCCGCCGCCGAGCACGTCTCCACCGAGGTCGAAATCGTCGTCAGGCGGTGGGAGCCGTGAACGACCGTGCCCGGATGCCGTTCGCACTCATCGGGGTTCTGTTGCTCGTCAGCAGTGCCGCGTTCGCCGCGGCGCTCGGCACGTCTCCCTCCGACTCGACGCCAACGGTCGACCGTGCGATGGACGGTGCGGCGGCCGAGACGACGACCACGCTCCGCGCTTCGGCCGACGATGCAGCGACCGAAACCGTCGGTTCGCCAGTCATCGAGCCGGCGAACACGACGGCTGGCCGGGCGCTCTCCGACGACCGATCGTTTCGCGACGCGCTCAAGCTCCGGCTGTACCTGTACGCACACACCCGACTCGATGCGGTCGAGGTTCGACGTGGTGAGGTGACCGCAACAGCGTCGCTTCCATCCATCGAGCCCACCGAGGCGGGGCATCGCGACGCTATCGACCGCGTACACCTCGAACGCACCGGCGAGGACGGGGCCGCGTTGCACGTCGAAATCGAGAACGTCACGCTGACGGCCACACGCGACGGGCGACCGATAGAACGCGTCGAGCGGACGCCGGAGTTCGTCGTCGCGAACCCCGCGTTGCTGTTGCACGACCGGACGGAACGGTTCGAAACCCGACTCGATGCCCCCGTGACGGAACCGGGTCTGGGCCGAGAACTGACCGCTCGACTGTACCCCGTGGCGTGGGCTCGCGGGTACGCACAGTACGGCGGCGCACCGATAGAGACCGTCATCGGCACGCGCCACGTCGAACTCGCGACGAACGACGCGTTAGTAGCCGAACAACGCGAGACGTTCGGTGTTGCCGACCCCGGCGGGGAGCGTGGCGTCGCCGCAGCCGGTCGCCGGGTCGCGACCACGGATCTGCTCGTCGGCGCTGGCGGTGACGACCAGTGGACGGACGCGGTTCTCGATGCCGCCGACGACCTGAGCCACGACGCGCCGGACGACCCACCCATCGGTTCGCGAACTCAGGCCGACGAGGCCCGGAAACTGACCGTCGGCGTCAATCGCTCGGCAGACCGGGCGTTCGCGAACGTCGTGGGGATCGAGGGCGATGACGAACTCGAGACGACTATCGAGCGCGCCCACACCGTCGAGGCCGAGCTCTCGGTTCGTGTCGACCGGCGCGAGCGCCACACCGACGCCGACGACCGGCCAGCGGGCGGCTGGGAGCTGCTCGACACGGCTTCGGCAACCGACGTCTCGCTCGCTGAATCGTCCGGAACCACACCGAGTCGCGACGGCTGGGAACGAAAAACCGCTCGACAGTACGAGGCCACGGTCACCGAGAGGACGACGCGGACGTGGAGCCTCGATAATCGAACGCGGACGACCAACCGAACCACGACGAGCCGGTACGACGTCCGGGTCGGTCTTTTCGCACGAACCGCACCCATCGACGGCGTCCCCGCCGGCGCGCTCGACGGCTCGCTCGCCGGTGCGACGGAGCGAGCGACCGCATCGGTCGTCGATGACTCGGGCGGATTCCGCTCCGCTGCCGAGGCGGCCGCCCGCGATGGGGAGACGACGTACCGCTCGGAGGCCGTTTCGACGCCGACGCTCGACCGCGATGACGCTGAGGCCGAACTCAGGGCGGTTCGCGAGCGAACGCGAAACGTTTCGGTCACCCAGTCCGCCCCCGCCATCGGTGCTGGCCGGGCGAACCCACCCGAAGCGCTCCGCGACCGTCTCGATGAGAAGCGCTCCTTGCCTCGTGACTCGGGGATTCGACGCTCCACGGAAGCGCGTACACGAATTGCCGTCCAGTTCGCGTATTTCGATGCCCTGGACGCGGAACTCGCCGCGCAAGCGTCGACGCACGAGGACGCGAACGACGGCATCGAAGCGGCCGTCGGTGAACGGCTCGACCCCTCGCGACTCGACGGCGCGCTCGAGTCACATCGTGCCGCGACGCGTTCCGAGCCTGAACCGGTCGCTGACCCGGCCGGCAACGTCTCGCTCACCGTCGATGCCGGGCCGTCCTATCTGCCGACCGGAGCGGTACACCGCGACCGGATCGATGTGCCCGGCGGCGGCACGGTCTATCCACTGACGACGCGGAACATCAACCTGTTTACGTCGCCGCACGGGCAGGTCGCGACATCGATATTCGACCGAATCCCGTTTCTCGGCACGGAACGGGTGGCGTTGTCGACCGCTGCGCAGACGCTTCGCTCCGCCGACGCTGGGCGTGATGTCGGTCTGGAGTTCGACCGAGATGAGCTTCGCTCGGGCGTCAGCGCGGCAACGGCGTCCGTGAACAACGAACTCGTCGTCACGCTCGTCGACGAAGGCGTCCGACCGGACGAGGCGCGGCGAATCGTCGAGGCTGACGATGGTACCTCGACGGCTGATACCGCGCTTGCGCTGACGAACGGGACGGCCGTCGACCGCATCGTCTCGGACGTGGTCGAGTCGGACGACTACACCGCCAACGAACGTGACCGCCTCCGTGTTCGGCTCGAACTGACGACGGAGGACGCCCTCGCTGACGACGCCGCCAGACCGCCGCTGTCGATGACGAGCGAGACGGCAGAACGCGTTCGCGACGGCTTCAGAGACGAACTCGAGGCCGTCGCCGAAGAAGGTCTCGAAGAGGGCACTGAACACGCTCGAAAACGTGTCCTCGGCGAGAACATGGGGTCGCTTCCGGCAGGGTTACCGCTCGCACCGGTTCCGGGATACTGGTACGCAACGGCCAACGTCTGGTACGTCGAAACTGCGGGCCAGTACGAACGGTTCGCGGTTCGGACGAACCGTGGGGGATCGACGGGCAACACCACGTACGTCCGCGACGGGCGGACGGCCTGGCTCGACCACGGCGGTGACCGAATACGGCTCGGAACGGCCGACAGAATCTCGTTTCGAACCGAGACGGCCGTCGTCGTGGTCGTTCCTCCCGGTGGACGCGGCGTCGGTGACACCGACGGCGTCGTCGACGAGCGCTCATCCGGCTGGCCACCGTGACGCGATGTGGCGCCTCGTCCATCGCGCTACGCGTTCGGAAGACGACCGACCGCTTCGCCGGTTAAAACCACCTCGTCGTTTTGATTCGTTACGCGTACCTCGGCTTCCACGACGGCTCGTTCGTTTTCGGTCGTGATTTCGGTCACCTCGCCGACGGCGGTGACGGTGTCGCCGGGCCACACCTGCGCTTGGAACCGGACGGAAAACCGTCTCACGTTCGCGAGACCGAACCAGTCGGCGACGGCGTGCGCCGCGATGCCCGCGGTCAACATCCCCTGTGCGAACACGCCGTCGTATCCCGCCGACCGGGCGTGTGGTTCGTCGTAGTGGATCGGGTTGAAGTCGCCGCTCGCGCCGGCGTATTTGACGAAATCTCGCCGTTCGAGGTTCTCGACAACGACCTCGGGCCCCCTGTCGCCAACCGATAGCTCGGCGGCTGTTAACTCGTCACTGTACGCATCAGTCATCGTCGTCACCCGTCTCTATCGCGCCCGCCGTTTCGATGGCTGTCGCGCGGTCGACGACGACGAGTTCGTCGCTTTCGTCGCGGTATTCGGTTTCGAGCACCGCGAACGTCATCGTTCCGCCCCGCGACCCCTCCCGCTGGTACACGTCCGTCAGCGTCGTCGTCCCCGTGAGTACGTCCCCGACCTGAAGGGGGCGTTCGAACTCGTAGGACTGCTCGCCGTGGATACTGTACTCGCGTCGAAACCCGAGATCGATTCCTCGGCCGTCAACGGCTCGATACCGTGGAAACGACGATACGCGAGCGAACGTTAGCGGCGCTGGAACGCGGTCGAACCCCTGCTCCGCGGCGGCCTCCTGGCTCCTGTGTGCCGGGTTGTCGTCTCTGACAGCGCGAGCGAACTCCTCGACTTTGCCCGCTTCGACTTCGAAGCCGTCGACGGTCACCACGCTCGTTCCGACCATCGCCCGTAACTCTTCGAACGATTTCGTAGGCATGAGCTATCTGCTCCCGTCGGTCACTTGAGAGTAACGTTAGCAACTCACATTCTCGTACGTGCGCGCTACTCGTCAAAAATAGTTATATACAATTAAAATCAATTATTCACAATCTTGCACTAGCAAAAATTCTAAAACCACGCTTTCAGGACGTGTAACGGGCATCAAGAGCACTTCAGTAGACATTTATTGAATGAGCTCGTGAGGTCGAGATAGATACTCCTCGACCGGCACGCCCGGTTGGCTGAAGTGAACCGGCATCGAGATGCGGGCCGCGTTCACGGGAGCTGATAACCATGACACACGGATATCTCTCGAACGAATACGCCGGTACCGAACCGCTCACTCCGGCCGAAAGCCGAGCGCGAACGATTACGCCGAGTCTCTCCGTTATCGAAACGGTCGCCGAGGTTACGAATCGCGACCCGATCGAACTCCCACCGTTGCAACACTACGTCGATGCAGACGCGTTGGATTCGCTTTTCGAGCCGGTCGATAACACCAATACCGATGTGCAGCTCCGATTCACTTACGATGGCGTCGACATCGTCGTCGAAGGCAGCCCCGACCCTGAGATTCGGGTCATACCGTAACGCTTCCGTACGAACGACACGCGTGCGCCTCCGATGAACTGCCGCAACAACGTTATATTCACCTGTACCCTTCGTACGGTACTCTCCCGGAACGGGTTGTGCTCCGCGGATTCACCCTGGTCGGACGACACACTGATATGATAGACGAAGACCCAAAAAAGCCGCCATCAACCGCTCCCCGATGTGCCGAATCCCTCGCTGCCTGGGACGACGCCGTTTCACCGAGCGTCGGCATTATCGAAGCCGTCGCCGCTGCAACGGCCCAACACCCTACCGATCTCCCTCTGCTTCAACGCCACATCGACACCGACGCGCTCGATTCGTTGCTGCGTACCGAGGGTCCCGGGGTCGTCCGTCTCTCGTTTCGATACGCCACTGTCGAGGTGATGGCCGCAAGCGACGGCGCGCTCGTCGTTCGGCCGCTCGACTAACCGAAACGACCTGTCTCAGTTGTGGTGTTCGCCCGTCGGACTTCGGTTCAACCCCGAATGGAACTTAACGCTCCAACACCAACGACGGTGTATGTTCCACGACGTCGTCGACGCACCGGGCGAGCACACCCCCGAAGAGCTGTACGAACGCTATCACACCGAGCTCCGCGCGGCGATCGAAGCCCGCGGCGTCGACCGGATCGCCGCCGAATCGGGCGTCGATGAGGCGCTGATTCGTACGCTTTCGAACGGCGATGCTCCCGAACTAACGCTCGAGGAAGGGTCGGCGCTCCTCGCCGCGCTCGAAGACACGCCCGACGCAGAAACCATCGCCGTGCTCGCGCGCGATACGCTGTTGATGGGGATGACGACCGCGGTGTTGGACGTCGAGGCGGTCGAATCCGGCGTCAACGGTGTACTCGAAGCCCGCGAGATACAGTCGAAAGTCGAGGGGCGGTTTCCGATGACGCTTCGGGAGTTCGCGCTGTTACACCAGTTCATCGAGAGCCGGAAACGATGAGCATGCGAGTCGCGATACTCGGCTGCGGGTACGTCGGGCTCGAACTGTGCCGACAGCTCGTCGACGACCACGACGTGGTCGGCGTCCGACGCTCCGAGGACGGTGTTCGAGCCATCGAGGCGACGGGGGCGGAAGCGGTCGCCGCAGACCTCACCGACGCGACCGCGCTCGAACGCGTCCCCGACGTCGACGCGCTGGTGTTCGCCGCCTCTTCGGGCGGACGAGGGGCCGACGCCGCTCGACGAGTGTACGTCGATGGGCTTCGGACGGCTATCGAGGCGTTCGGAACCCGCGATGACGCCCCTGAGCGTTTAGTGTACACCTCCAGTACGGGCGTGTACGGCGACCACGACGGCGAGTTCGTCGATGAGACGACGCCGCTTTCGCCGACGACAGAGAAGACGGAGGTACTCGCGGAGGCCGAACGGGTGGCCACAGCGGTCGCCTCGGAGTACGGCATAAACGGTGCAGTCGCCCGGTTTGCCGGCCTGTACGGCCCGGAACGATACCGGCTCGAACGGTATCTGTTCGGCCCCGTTACCGAAGGATATTTAAATATGATCCACCGCGACGACGCGGCCGGAGTCGTCCGATTTATGCTCGAATCGACCGATGAAGAACTACTGGTCGCGGTCGACGACGAACCGGTCGACAAGTGGGCGTTCGCCGATTACCTCGCCGACGCGTGCGGCGTCGACCGCCCGTCGAAGCGGACGAAAGCCGAACGACTCGACGACCCCGACCTCTCCGAACCCGCCCGACGACGGATCCGGACGAGTAAACGCTGCTCGAATCGGCGTCTTTGCGAGCTCGGCTACGAGTTCGCGTATCCGACGTACCGTGAAGGCTACAGAGCGGCGATAGAGGGGTACCGCTCCGAGGCGTAACGGCTATAAACTCAATTAAACAAGTTCTTAGTTCTTTTTCGGCCGAAACTACTTACCACATTACGAGTAACCACACTGTGTATGCAGCACGAGGCCGTCGGGGAGGCGGCAGTGGTAGCCGACCGTGCAGTCGAGTCGGTGAACCAACAGCCCGAGGTGTGGGCCGCCGCCGTCCTGACCGTGTTCGTACTCGTTGTGTTCGCCGTCTTCCTCTGGCGACACTTTCGAAAAACGCCGGCTGACCGCTTCGTGAACGCGCTCGCGGCGTCCGATGCCGTCTCGGTGTTGATGCACCCGAACCCCGACCCCGACGCGATGGCATCGGCGATGGCGGTCGAGGAGCTGGCGTCGACCGTCGGCACGGAGGCGACGATGCAGTACGCCGGGCAGATACGCTTTCCCGAAAACCGGGCGTTCGAGACCGTTTTAGACCTCGATTTCGATCGAATCGAACACGTCAGCGACCTCGCCGCATCCGACGTCGTTCTCGTCGACCACAACGTCCCGCGAGGGTTCGAGGGCGCAGACCGCGTCGAGCCGTACGCGGTCGTCGACCACCACCCCGGCAACGGTGAGGGAACGACGTTCACCGATATCCGTACCGACTGGGGGTCGTGTGCGAGCCTGCTGACGACGTATCTCCGCGACCGCGGCTGGACGCCCGACCGGAAGACCGATGGGCCGACGGTCACCTCACCGCTGGCTACCGGACTCCTGTACGGTATCCACGCCGATACGAGAGGATTCAGTCGCGGCTGCACGCCCGCCGAATTCGAGGCCGCGGCCTACCTGTTCCCGGCTATCGACCCCGACGCGCTCGACCGTATCGCCAGCCCACAGCTGGACACCGAAACGCTCGACATCAAAGCCCGGGCAATCGAGAAACGCGAAATCGAGGGGTCGTTTCTCATCAGTCACGTCGGGGAGATCTCGAACCTCGATGCGCTCCCCCAGGCCGCCGAGGAGCTCGTTCGACTCGAAGGCGTCACCGCGGCGGTCGTCAGCGGCAAACGTGAGAACGAACTCCACCTTTCGGGCCGTTCGCGTGACGACCGTGTTCACATGGGAAAGGCGTTGAAAACCGCGCTCGAACCGCTCCCGAAAACCAGCGCCGGCGGCCACGCACGGATGGGTGGCGCACAAGTGAACATTCCGGAACCCGAAGACGAGTTCAAGCCGCTTCCGGAACTGCTTCCCGACCGCGATGAAGACGAAAACGAGGGCGAGGACGACTGGATACGGCTTCGGACGGATTCGAACGCAGGCTACCCGGAGTTGACAGAGCGACTGTTCGCGGTGATGAGCGGCGAGATATGAGTGCGTGCAGACGAGCTTTTTATTCGCCGTCGCGTAGCCGTGGGCATGGCAACGAAAACGGCGACGTGGGCGTACCGCGACCGATTCTACGAGTCGTTCGCGCGCACGTACTTTCGGCGATTCGCCGACGGGCTCGTCTCCTCTGTCGGTGTCGGAACGTATCTCGGCGAGTCGACCGACGCGTCTGACCAACGGTACCACGACGCGCTCGTCGAGGCGTTCGAGTCCGGAATCAACGTCGTCGACACGGCGATAAACTACCGACACCAACGCTCCGAGCGCGTCGTCGGTGACGCGCTCACCGCCGCCGACGTCGACCGTGACGCGGTCGTGGTGGCAACGAAAGGCGGGTTCCTCCCGTTCGACAGCTCCCAGCCCGATGACCCGTCAGCGTACGTCAAAGAACGGTTTCTCGATACCGGGCTCGTCGAGGCGAGCGAAATCGTCAACGGAAACTGTATCGCCCCAGCGTTCATCGAGTGGAGTCTCGACCGCTCGCTCGAGAACCTCGCCGTCGACACGATCGACCTGTACTACGTACACAACCCCGAGACACAACTAGCGCGATTCGACCGAGAGACGGTGTACGACGCGATAGAGGACACCTTCACCCGGTTGGAACGACGCGCGGCTGCCGGCGACATCCGTCACTACGGACTCGCGACGTGGCAGTGTTTTCGCGTGTCACGCGGTGCCAAACAGTACCTTTCGCTGCCGGAGATCGTCAGACGAGCGCGGCGGGCTTCCGAACGCGCCGGGACGACCGGCACGCATTTTCGGGCGATTCAGCTGCCGTTCAACGTTCATATGGCCGATGCGTTCACCGTCGAGGCCCACGACGGCCCGGACGGCCTCCAGAGCGCGCTGCGGTTCGCCCACGGGGCCGGCCTGGACGTGTTCACGAGCGCGTCGATTCTCCAGGGTGAACTCGCTCGCGAGGGTGAAATACCGTCCGCAGTCGACGGGTTGCTCTCGGGCGACACGCCCGCTCAGCGGGCGATCAACTTCGCTCGGAGCGCTCCGGGGGTGACGTGTTCGCTCG
>LKMJ01003878.1_pt1 | contig 13986 bp, 13 predicted proteins | sample 643391 | NCBI WGS metagenome assembly LKMJ01 (sample SAMN04112250, study PRJNA286221) | soda lake metagenome | biome: soda lake; feature: Kulunda Steppe; material: water; isolation source: sample PL-Br10 brine of Picturesque Lake | place: Russia: Kulunda steppe | collected 2010-07
CGACCTGCTGAGGATGTAAGCTCGCCATCCGTCCAGGGACAGAACGTTCTTTTCGATCGGACCCTCCAATGACGTCCCCGCTCCGTCTGTATCTCGGTCTCTGGGCCCGGATGCTCGTCACAAGCGGTGTCACCGTTCTCGGCCAGGGGTTTATTCTGGCCCTCGAGTGTATCGTAATCGCGGTTATCGCGATACAACTGCTCTCGGCCCTACACGTCTCCCTTCTCGTCGCGTTCGTTTTCGGCCTCTCGCGGTGGTCGGTCGCCGTCGTCAGCCGCTATCGCGAGTATCTCGCCGACCGCGGTGCCGTCGCGATCACCGGCGATCCCGCCGCACTGGCGAGTGCCCTCGAGACACTGAATCGAGACCTCGAGCGTCGACCGGGAACCGATCTTCGGGAACATCGGTTTTTCGACCGGACGCGTTGGTTCGTCGACCGACGGATCTTCGGTACCCACCCACGGACAACAGAACGGATCGAGCAGTTGCGAACTCGCGTCTGATCGTGACCTCGAGTGTCCGCCGCCGAACCAACTGCCTTACGCTCGAGCGGTCGCGGCGAAGTCGATACCCCCGCATGCAATCGTCTATCGACAGCTCGGGCGAACCGCGTCTGCGTGTAAGCGAAGTTAGTCGATATCTTCGCTTACATCCACCCAAAGGTGGACGTGATACTCCGTCTCCTCTGTCGATGGTGATTCGGGAACGTTCGTTCCGGGAAACAGCAACCAGGTTATCCGAACGTCATCACCGGAAAACGTGGGTTGAATCTCGTGGCTGTGGTGCCAGGACTCGTTGTGTTCGAGGGTAGCCTGGAACCGATCGAGTTCCCGCTGGTCAGTAACGACGGTCTCGTTGGTGGTTGATTCGTTCCCGACACCGGTTTCTGTGGGTGCAGCTGTCGTTTGTTGTTCGAGCACGACGACAGTGTACTCGGTTTGCTGGTGTTCGTGGTTGTCCACGCCGACGATGAGCTCTTCGCTCGTCCCTGGGGTAAACTCAGTCGGATAATTATCAGCGACGAGTTCGCCGTCATCGTCCTCGGTTAGCAGGTAGACTGCCGAAAACTGCTCACCTTGCGGTGGGACCACGACGGCGAACGTAACCGAACCGAGCGCGAGGACGATCGAACACACCAACAAGACGTTCAGCAGGCCATCGGTACGTGACTCCGGCTCGAGGAGTTCAGAGCGTCCAGTCCGATACCACTCGCGGTAGGGGACCCGGAACCGTTCGTCTTCGGGAAGGTCCCATCGTCGGACGGCTGCGACCCCCGCAGTTGCCAGTGTGAATCCGGTCGTGGTGATCATTATCGGTCCCAGTCGGATTCCCCAGGGGGTGAAATTCAACACGAGGCCGATAAGCGGTACGATGGCGATACTGAGCCCGAACGCGAGCGCGACGCGTTCGATTCCGTCGATTCCGTTTCGTGAGAGCGTCCCCGACTCGGGCAACCGTTCAGTTGTCGCGTCGGCATCTGTGGACGGATCCGTAGCTGGTGACGTCCCGGCTTCGGGGAAAAGCGCGGCAATAAAGACATATCCGGGAACGAACAGTACGAAAACCAGACCAAGCGGGATACGGAGCGGTGTCTCCCGAACGGCCGGTGTAAACACAGCGATATTGACCAACGTCGTTACGACGAGGATTCCGGCGAGGTCAGCCGGGAGTGCCCGAACCGGCTTTGGCAAAAGCAACCAGAGAGACCGTCGATCCTCCATTCACTGCTTGGTCGGGGAGACGATACTAAAAATCGGTCGGTTCAGCTGACTGTTCACGCTAATCATCAGCTGCTGTCGGTTCGGTCCCGGTTTCGGCTTCCATCTCGGGATACCCACACAGCTCGGATGCGATAGCGAGAACGTCTCTTGCATCTGTTCTCGAGAGTGCTTCGGGCGTGAAGGCTGCTTTTTCGTATGCTTCCGTGATCGCCAGCATCGGTGTGTCGTCGTCAGTATTCCGATACTGTCGATAGAACTCACGGTGGGTGAGTGTGTCGGGTCGATCGGTATCCAGTTGGTGTTCACATACTGCTCTTACGGCTGTATAACACGTTCTGACTGCCTCGTCCGGCTGACCGGCCGAGATCTCTTCGTGGGCCTGTTCGAGAATCGTCTCGATGAGTGGCTGTTGTGGCCGCGGATCTATCGGTTGCTGGATGTCAGTCTCTGCGGAGTCACTCGCTGGCTCGTTCGATGAAGTTGTGGCCGAGGAACGCATCTGGAGACGGTGTCGATACCACCACACGGTGCAGACGATGAGTACGACACCGACGGCTGCACCGCCGGCCAAGAGCCAGCCGGATCCAACTGGACCACTGCTCCCCTGGAGTGGCTGGACCGTCGTCTCTGCGGTCGCGCTTGCGATGTTCGTCTCCGTGCCGTCATACGTTGCTGTGAGTTCAACTGGGTCGGTTGGATCTGCTGGGACAACGATCGGTGTTGTTGCCTCGCCATCGCTATCAGTGGTTGCTGTCTCAGTTACCGTCCCATCAACCTGGATGTCGATCGTCTGCTCTTCGATACCATCACCGTCGTCCGTCTCGAGAACGGCCGTCAGGTCAATCGCCGATTCGTTTACCCACTCAGCGTCGGCGGTGAGTGTCGATTCTGTTTCGGTGACCGTTACGTTCTGGGTTGCTGCTGTTGGCCCGAGTGCCCGGTCGTCGTGGGGGAACGCGACCTCAAGCGTCTGGGTGCCAGTGGGGACGGCTGCAGGGACAGTGATCGTCTCGGCGAACGATCCGTTTTCGACGGTGATTGTCTCACGGTCGTGATTACCCAGTGACGTCGTCAGCGGAACCTCGTCGAGTGAATCGCCCGTCGTGGTCAGATTGCCTTCAACCGAAAGCTGGTCATTGTAGCCGGCCTGTGTTGTCGCCTCGAGATCCCGGAGTTCTGCATCGGTTTGGGTTATCGAAACGGGAACCGTCGTCTCAGTTCCGAGATACGGTGAGTCAGTGCTGGGTTCGTACCGAATCGAGAGCTCTTCGGTCGAAAGCGGGTCAGTTAGCGGCCGGTATTTGCCACTGACCGTCCCATCACCGCTCAGTTCGCCGTCGACCTCTCGAGGGCCGAGACTGATGTCTCCGTCCTCATCCGAAACCGAGTTCCCACCTGCCGTTCGTAGCTCGCCGCCTACTTCGAGTGGCTCTCGAGTCGAAATTTCGTCGTCTGCGGCCTCGAGTTGCAGTGTCGTTTCGATGAACTGTTCGTTTCGGACCGTGGCGTGTTCGGAAAGAATCGACTCCGTTACGCTGGTGACTGCATCGATTGGCTCCGAGAAGTCTTCACCTGTTTTGTCCTCGAGGCGTTCGTACCCCCGGACGATACTCTCGTTTTGTCGTTCAATCGCGACCGCAGTCCCTTCGAGGTCGCGAGCGAGTTCAAAGGCGCGCGCTTCTTCACCAGCATCACGGGCATCGTCGTACTCGGATTTCGTTTCGTTGTACTCGGAGGCGTTGTCGCTAAACTCGTCTTGATCATCACCTAGCTGCTCGAACAGTTCACTCGCGGTCATCTCGTCGTCTTCGTCGGACGGCTCATCGGAACCCACCTCGACATACTGCTCGAGGCGGTCGTGGTACTCCTCGTCGAGAAGTTCGTTTGCTAGCTCATACTCGCCTTCCTCGAGTGCAATCGCGCTATCGCCCAGTTGTCGGCTCAGTTCGCCCGAGAGCCACTCTGCAGTCCCATCCTGGTCGCCGCTTGCACCGTACTCAGCCGGATTGTGATGACGGACGGTCTCGTTTTCATCGACCTCCAGACCGCCTTCGGCCGAGGCAACGCCTGAGACAACGAGTCCTGCAGTGACCAGTAGTCCTATCAGCGCTATCACAACTACAACCCGTCCGACGGCGTTCACGGTCGGACCTTCGTCGCCTGCATCAAAAATCTGTCTGCTTGATCAGTTCAACCGACAACCAGTAACTTCAACACAGTACCGGCGAATCTGGTAGTCATGCGCCCGATGCGTCGGTCGTGGGGAGTGGTCGGTCTGGTGGTTCTTACTGCGGTGCTTGCGGTCGCTTTTGCTCAGCCGGTATTACTCGGCGCGACTGTAACTATTGGCGGGTGGCTCCTGGCCCGCCAGTACCGGTTTGCTCGAGCGGTGTCCAAACTGCCGGCGTCGCTATCTGTCGAACAATCGCTGACGCCAACCGGCGTTCGCGAAGGGGGTGTGACGACGGTCACGCTGGCGGTCGATTCGGATCCGACCTTTCTGAGGATTGCGTGTACGGCTGGACTGCCAATGACGGTCACCGCCCACAATGACCCTACTGAATCGGTGACGTTGTCGATCACACTCGAACCTGGTGCCTCACGGGCAGCACGTACCGTCTCGGTAACCTCTCAAATTGCTGGCCGACATTCGTTCGAGCCGGCAACAGTGACGGTTACCGATGGGTGGTTCCGGGAAACGTTTTCTGCAGGGTCGACACCAGCGTTAACGGTCGAACCGCGTCGTCCACGAGACATCCACATCGGATCCGGCGGCGACCGCATCGCCCTTCCACAGGGGCGACACGAATCGGACCGGCGGGGTGGCGGACTCACGCCAGCGGAACTGCGTGAATACCTGCCCGGCGATACCGCCGATACGATCGACTGGAAGGCAACTGCCCGACTCGGGACACCCCACGTTCGCGAGTACGAAGGCGAAACCAACCGGCCAACGATCCTCGTCGTCGACCATCGTAGCGAGCTTGCAACCGGTCCGCCGGGGGAAACGAAAGTCGACTATCTCCGGGCTGGTGCACTCACAGTCGCAGCCAGCGCTCAGCAACTCGACGACCCGATCGGCCTGTTTACCGTCGGCAACGAGGGAGTTACGAGTCGATTCGAACCCGTCATCGACCCGGTACAGTATCGACGCATCCGTCGCGAGCTTCTGGAACTCGAAGCAATGACGCCACTCGACGCCGACAGGACCGAACGGGCCGGGTCGCCGATGAACACATCCGGGACGAGGCGTGGGGTATACCACGAACCAACGGACACTCGATCGGCACTTCGAATGCTCGATGCCCACGAATCGAGTTCGCATCCGTTCGTTCGAACGCTGTTGCCATTTTATCGGACGCGTCAACAGTACTGGAAACGGTTCGCTGTTGATCCGTTGTATGGAACACTTCAAACAGCGTTTGCAGGCCGTGAGGGCCGGCCATGGACAGTCATCTGTACCGACGATTCACAGCCGGAACAGCTCCGTAAATCGATCCAGTTGGCACGTGAAAATCGGAGTGAACTACTGCTGTTGCTTACCCCAACGGTGTTGTTCGAACCCGACTCGCTAACCGAGATCGAACGGACATACGAACGCTACCTCGAGTTCGAACGATTCCGACGGACACTCGACCGCCTCGAGGGCGTCACAGCGCTCGAAGTTGCACCCGGGGATCGGCTCTCAACGGTCCTCACCACGGAGCGAGCCAGCCGCCGGATGCCGGCCAACGGCGGTGAGACCCGATGAGCATGACGCCGTTCGAGGCTGCAGACCCCGATCCTCGAGCCGAATCGACCGTGTCGTTCGATCGGACCGATGGCGTCGCGTTCACGGCGTTCGTAATCGGATTCGGTCTGCTTGGCGGTCCGCTCGGCGTTGGTGTCGCCCTCGTTACCGCCACACTCCGGTATGTCGTCTCTGTCCCGTATCTGGTCGCGATCGGTCACCTCTTGATTGCAGCAGTCGGCCCTGGGTCGAACTGGATCTCGATCGTCGCAATCGTGATTCTCGAGATCGGGTTCGTCGTCTTGCTTTTGGCCCCACTCGCTCAGACAGCGCGTGGTCTGCACATAACAGGAGTCGCTCTCGGCGCAATCGGTGGAATCGGTGGAGTTACCTGGCTCGTGCTCTCACGATCGCTCGTATTAGCAGCGGGCACAGCGCTCCTTACCGTCGGCCTGGTAAGCTACGCTATGCACCGATACGAACTGCTCGAACTCGGCCTCATTTCCAGCGATACAGTTTCAGACAATGAGTACGAATAACCCACTCCAAACGAACGATGACGAGCCTACCGGCCAGCAGGAACTATCGGAAGCGGCTACGGACAGATCCGATGTCGATCTGATGGCGCGAGTTGAACTGCTGGCTGCAGAGAACAAACGGCTACGGGAAGAGTATGCCCGTGCCCGCCGATCCCAGTACCGGACCACTGCAGTCGGGTTTGCAGTCATCGGGACGGCTGCGCTTTCGGGTGGACTCCTCTTTCCCGACGTCCGGGACGTACTTGTTGCCCTCGGCGTGACCGGCCTCTTCGGGGCGGTTCTTATCCGATTTCTGACGCCCGGTCAGTTCGTCGCTGCCGATGTGGGTGAACGGATCTACGACGCGTGTGCGCGAAATCAGACGGCCATTGCCGAAGAACTTGGGCTCCAGGATACCCACTACTATCTTCCCGCCAGGGGACGCGGTTCGACGCTATACGTTCCACGTTATGCGACCGATAACCGCCCCGAGGAGATAACAGATAACGACGGCCCGTTCGTTCTCGAGGAAGAGAGTGCTGGACTGCTCCTCGAGCCGACCGGCTCGCAACTGTTCATTGAACTGGCTCGAGGGCTCCCCGGCGAGGTCGGGACGACCCCGAGAACGATTGCGACACAACTGTCCGATGGGATTGTCGAACAGTTTGAACTCGCTGAGAGTGCAACATCCGAGGTCGAACCGGACGATGGACGGATCACAGTCGGAATTTCAAACAGCGCGTTTGGCGGTCTCGATCGGTTTGATCATCCCATCGTGTCGATTATCGCGACTGGCGTTGCTGTTGGCCTCGATCGACCAGTAACTGTCGAGGTTGATGCGGGCGGCCACCAATCAGACTGGTTAGTAACGTGTCGGTTCGAATCGGATGTCGAGGACCGACAGGACTCGCCGTAGTGCCAATTGTCGTCTCGGTACTGATATGCTGCCGAACGTCCGTCGCGACTCGTCGCCTCGGGGTGGCGATCAAACAGTCCCGTCCGATAGTATACACTCCGAGGCAACGCTTAGCGGAGTGGTTCATCAGCCGATGGACCGATATCCCAGCGACCCACGTCCGGAATGTCAACGGAATCAACGATTTCGGAGATTATCGTCTCCGGACTGACGTCGTTCAGATCGGCCTCAGTACTCAACACTAACCGGTGTGTCAGCACCGAGTGTGCGAGTTGCTTTACGTCGTCTGGGACCGCGTACGTCCGGTCGTTGAGCGCGGCGCGTGCTTTCGCGCCGTTCAAGAACGTAATCGTTGCCCGTGGCGATGCACCGTGTGCGACGTCGGGATGGTCGCGCGTCTTCGCGACGAGTTCGAGGAGATACTCCTTTATTGGCTCGGCAACGTAGACGTCGGCAACTGTCTTTTGTGCCGAACGGAGCTCATCGAGATCGACGACCGAGTCGATACTCGCCGGTCCAAGCTGTGGGTCATCTGCGAACCGATCGAGCAACTCGGCTTCATCATCCTTATCCGGAAGATTGATCGTTAGTTTGAACTGAAACCGGTCGCGCTGGGCTTCTGGGAGTTCGAACACTCCATCCATCTCGATCGGATTCTGTGTGGCGATTACCATAAATGGCCTTGGGAGTTCGAGCGTTTCCCCCTCGATTGTTACCTGTCGCTCCGCCATGGCCTCGAGCAACGCACTCTGTGTTTTCGGCGTCGCACGGTTGATTTCGTCGGCAACAACGACGTTCGTAAAAATCGGGCCACGCTGGAGTTCGAACTCGCCTACGTTCTCGCGGTAGATGTGCGTGCCGGTAATATCGGCCGGAAGAACGTCCGGCGTCATCTGGATTCGTCGATAGTCGAGTCCCGTTGCCCGGGCAAAGAGGTTCGCAAGTGTCGTCTTTGCGACACCGGGAACACCCTCGAGTAACAGGTGACCGCGGGTCAAGACGGCAATCATGAGGTGTTCGATTGCCTCTTCGTTCCCGATCAACACGGTCTGGATTTCTTCAGCGACGGCTGCATAGATCCCAGCAGGTGTGCCGTCAGCCGACTGATCCGTCTCGCTCATTGCTCGTCGCCTTTCGACCGGGCGTTGTTAAACGCTGCTATAACGCGTTGAACATGTTGCTCATCCAACTCCGGACGTTCGTCGCTGAGGACGGCTTTGAGTTCGTCCACCGAGAGTTCGGGTGGGCCCTGTTGCTCCCCGACGATCGACCGGTATCGGCGTCGAATTACCGTCCGATGATCCTCAAGACGGGGACTCATCGCGAGTGCGAGGCCTCCGATTGCGGCGGTTCCAAGAAGTAACTGGAGACCAACAGTGCGACGAATCGTCCCACCGAGTGCAACGAGTGGCGGGATGGCGTCGCCGTGTGACCAATCGATGAGGACGTGATCTGCGCCATCGTAGGTGCTTGCGATGAACTGCTCGTTATCCGATTTCTCGAGCATTGCGTTGATTATCATGCTCGGGTCGCCGATCACGACCACCTCGCCGTCACCGATTGATTCGGTGATTACGACGGGATGGGCGGTTAGTTCCGAGTCGTCGTCGACTTCGTCGTCTTCGCTGTCGGCCAGATACGAGAAATCGCTGCTCGTGACCAGAACGGACGCATTCGACGGCTCGACTGCCGTCCCAACGTTGAGCGTGATGCGATCGATATCTTCTGTCCGGTTCTCGACGGGAGTTGCAATCGGCATCGCCGGCCCCTGATCGTACTCCTGTTCATCGAGCAGTAACTGGCCATCGAGGCGTGCCTCCGCACCGAGGTCGTCGAGCAATGGATTCGCGTTCGCTTCAGCGTTGTCCAACACGACGACTGTTCCACCACGCTCGACGAACTCACGGACCCGGACCGCAGCAGCCGTCTCGTATGGGTGATCCGGTGCGATAATGAACGCGACCGTCTCGCCAGCGGTCTCGTCGGTCGGATACTGGGTGGTCGATTCAGTGACCGTGAGTTCGGTCGTTGGATCCGAATCGATCCCCGACCGGAACTCGCTCGTACCGTCCCACGACGGGTTATATAGCCCAAACCCGGCTGCCGACGTACTCGCCGCAACGATCAACGCTCCGACAACTGCAATCCCCAAGACGAGGAGGACGACTGTCGGCCACGTAATGTCGTATCCAATTCGCCGACTGAGTCGCTTACGAACAGCCATCGGTCCCTCCGTTCGTATTGTCAAAAGAGTAACTAAAGCGGGTCGACTCCGTCCGGTCGACACGCCGTGTCTCGTTTTGTCCGTCCAGCCCTGTTGTACGCCTGCAAGAAATCATATCGGTACCACCTCCGGTGGGAGAATCTCGAGGATCCGCCGAACGACGATTAGGCCGAACCCAACCAGGCCAATCGCGATCAGCCATCGTAATCGACGACGCCACGCTGGGGTCACGTTAATGGGTGCGGTTAGTTCGGTAACGATCAGCAAGCCGATTAACGAAATCACAAAAAAGAGTTCATACGAAAATGATCCGAGGACTACCAGAACGACGATCGCCCCTAGCATCCAGGTGAGTTGCCCGTAGACGAACTGTTCGCGGCGACGTGTCGGCATCTATCCCTACAAGTGTCGTCAACTACCGTAAAAGTCTCGACAGCTATTCAGATGAACCACGGGACATCCATCGCCGATCCGTCCCGCGAGCAGGTGTCCACCGACGTACAGTGGCTACTATAGATTTGGATCTGCTTCGGAGAGCTATTCGGTCGCACCGTTTTTCGTTTTCTACCCTATTATTTCACGTTTCAATTTGACATAATTAAACTGATCGTTAATGACAAAGGTGACAGAAGATTAATAAGCAATTGTGAAAGTGTAGTGACCATATGAGTCACACTTCGGCGGTCGTGTTGGCCGGTGGCGAAGGAAATCGGCTTCGCCCACTAACACATAATCGACCGAAACCACTACTTCCAGCCGCGACAACGCCAATTCTCCAACACGTATTTGATCAGTTGATCGATGCAGGAGTGACGGATATTACAATTGTCGTTGGATATAAACAAAACCGTGTTCAGGCCTATTTTGGACCGACATATCGCACTGTTCCACTGACGTACGTAACTCAGAACCGACAGTTAGGGAGTGGCCATGCACTGCTCGAGGCCGAGCCCGAAAGTGATGGGACGATGTTGGTTGTCAATGGAGATCAGATCGTTGACAGTGACATCATTAGCGACGTGCTCAGTTCGCATACGCCAGAGACTGAGGCGACGCTTGGGCTTCTTAACCGCAAGAATACTGACGATTACGGTGGCGTCTTGCTCGAAGATGGTGCCGTCACGGAAATCATCGAACAGCCCGACGATGATCGCTCCTATCGGCTCAACGCCGGTGTATACGCGTTCGGGCCATGCATCTTTGATGCTATTCGAAACGCCGGGACACGACGGGGTGAGCGATCGTTGATCGACGGACTCACGACATTACTCGAGTCGGGCGCGTCGGTTCAGGGCATCGTCTCAGAGGGGCTGTGGGTCGACGCAACGTATCCCTGGGATCTACTCGAGGTGTCATTTGATCTCTTCGAACACGGTTTCGTGGACGGACATCGACAGACAGCGGTCGACGAAACGGCATCGATCCACGAATCGGCCGTTGTCCGTCCACCGATAATAATCGGCTCGGACTGCGAAATCGGGCCCGGTGCCGTTGTCGGTCCGTATGCGTGTCTGGGACAGAACGTGACTGTGGGTGCAAACGCCACCGTTCAGCGGAGTGTCATCGACATAGATACGCGGATCGGAGCCGGCGCAACCGTGATCGACTGTGTGGCCGGTGTCGGGGTAACGATCGGCAATGGCACGGTGATTCCTGGCGGCCCCGGTGATGTCCGCGTCGGCGATCGAATCTGTGAGGATGAGCCACTCGGTGCGTTACTCGCCGACCGAGTCACCGACCGCGGTGGAACGACGTACGTTCCCGGGACCATCGTCGGTCCTGATACCACCGTTACGGCCGGGGCGACCGTCCGTGGAACGATCGGGAGCGAAACGGAGGTGCGTTCTTGATGTGTGGCATCATCGGTGTAACCGGAACTGACGAGCCCATTATGGACGTTCTGATGACTGGCCTCTCGGGACTGGAGTACCGCGGCTATGACTCGGCCGGTATCGCAGTCGCCAACGGCGCACTCGACATTCATAAACGGGAAGGCAAACTCTCGGAACTCGAGGGTGTCGTTTCCGAACGCTCACCCGAAGGCGTAGCCGGTATCGGCCACACCCGCTGGAGTACCCACGGTCCACCGTCGGATACGAACGCCCACCCACACACCGACTCGACTGGCACCATTGCAGTCGTTCACAACGGAATTATCGAAAACTACCAGTCGCTGCGAGCAACTCTCGAAGCCAACGGCCACACGTTCGAAAGCGAAACTGATACCGAAGTCATCCCACACCTGATCGAATCGGCTATTGATGATGGAGCCGACCGCGAGACGGCCTTCCGTCAGGCCATCCACCGACTCGAAGGGAGCTATGCCGTCGCAGCCGTCTTTAGCGGCCATGAGACCATTTACGCAGCCCGCAACGAATCACCGCTTGTGTTAGGGATTGGAGCCGACAGCTACTATCTTGCAAGCGACGTTCCGGCGTTTATCGAGTTTACCGACCGGGTCGTGTATCTCGAGGATGGGCAGTTCGCTCGGCTTAGTCCAGCCGGGGTCGTCGTCACTGACGATCAGGGCTCGATCGTCGAAACTGCCGTCGAACGCATCGAGTGGGATCCCGAAGACGCCGGCAAGAGCGGCTACGACCACTACATGCTAAAAGAGATACACGAACAGCCGACGGCAATTCGAAAATGTCTCCGTGAACGCGTCAGTGAGATGGATGGATCCATTACGGCCAGCGAGTTGGCCAACCTCGAGCATACGGGGCCGGTACAGTTTGTTGCCTGTGGGACATCCTATCACGCTGCACTCTATGGAGCGCGCCTGTTGCGCGAACGGGGAACGTATGCGCAGTGTTTCCTCGCCAGCGAGTACACCGAGACGATGGTTCCGATCAACGAGGAGGCGCTGGTTGTCGGCGTCACACAAAGTGGCGAAACTGCGGACACGATGAGTGCCCTTCGGGCTGCAAACCGTGCTGGTGCGACGACACTCGCGTTGACGAACGTCGTCGGCAGTTCGGCTGCACGAGAGTGTGATCACGTTCTATATATCCGTGCTGGCCCGGAAATCGGCGTCGCAGCGACCAAGACGTTTGTAAGCCAGCAAATTGCACTGGCAATGCTCTCACGTATACTGGCGACTAGCCAGTCTCCAAACTCCACGTTCCTCAGGCGCCTTCGCGAATTATCAGATCAAGTGCAGTCCATCCTCGATGAATCCAATGCCCGCGCAGTTGCGGAGGCATACGTTGATGCCGATGCATACTTTTTCATCGGACGTGGGTACAACGCCCCCGTGGCTCTCGAAGGGGCGTTGAAAATGAAAGAGATTAGCTATAAACACGCTGAAGGGTTTGCGGCTGGAGAGTTAAAGCACGGTCCGCTGGCGCTTGTCACCGAGAATACCCCGGTGTTCGCACTGATAACCGGCGACGAAAACGCCGTCAAAACGATCGGTAACGTCAAAGAAGTCGAAGCTCGCAGCGCGCCCGTCGTCGCAATAACAGATTCGCCGTCCGATGTCGACGCCTACGCTAGCCACGTACTCGAGGTACCATCGGCCGGCCCACGGCTTTCGCCAATTCTTGCGAACGTCCAACTACAGTTGGTTTCATACTGGGTTGCAAATCAGCTGGGACGGTCAATCGACAAACCCCGCAATCTGGCAAAAAGTGTAACAGTTCAGTAGGATCCCCCTCGATGAGGAGGGTTTTGCCATCCACCCCGACCGAACGGAGCTATCGCTGAGAATCATAAGTAAACTCACCCCGGGGCAGCCGCCTCGACCGCCTGCAGTCGGCAGTATCAGCATAGCCCTCTACAGGCGTTGCCAGATCGAGGCATGCCATTTGCTGAAATACCGTCCGCTTTTCGTCAACTATACCACACTCATTTAATACCACCAGCAGGAGATCGTAGTTATGGGAATAACATCCACAACTGACGAGTCGTCGCTCCTCTCTCTGCCCAATAGCGTCGTCGGCTACGTCGCTATCGTGATGGCACTGATAACGGGCGTGTTACATCTCGTCGCCGCGACGAACGCAATCGAGTTTAGCCAACTGCTCGGTATCCTGTTTGTACTCAATGGGCTCGGATTCCTCGGGGGGATTGCGCTGTACCTGAGTGCGTACTGGCAAACGGAACTGTACCTGGTGGCGGCGCTGTACTCGCTGGTAACAATTCTAGCGCTCTTTCCGGTACAGGGTTGGGGTATCGAAGCGTTCTACATGCAAGGGAGCATCAACCCGCTTGCGGTCATCACGAAAGCCACAGAGGCTATATTGCTCGTCTGTGCACTCTACCTCTACACGGCCGACTGATACTATCGGACGGACCTGTGTGATCGCCACCCCGGAGCGGCGAGTCACGACGTACTCCGGCGGTATGCGGTCCACGTCGCGACCGCATTGGAGCCACACTGCACACAATCCTTAAGCCACAACCGTTCGTACGCCTGTCTATGCACAAAGACGAACTTCTCGAGTTACACGAAGAACTCGTCATCATCATGGAGTACTTCGAAGAGCGTGAAGAGGTCGATGCAGGTCTCTTCGAGACCTACCACGAACTCGACGTCGACCCCTCGCACGTCCACAAATCGAAAAGCGAGCACAAACACGCGGTCTTCGTACTGGGCAATGCGCTTGCGACCGCAATGAGCGAAGACGAGTTCTCGAGTGCCGGTCGGATCGGCAAGCGGATGAAAGAACTCGCCGAAGACGCCGAGTCAAAGATTTAAAGAACGTATCGGATTCGAGAATTGTAGCCAAAAGTATTTGTCCCGCTTCGCGCTTGTTCACGTATGAATCCGCGCACGCAAGAGCGCGTCGAACAATGGGATTCCCGTCCGTTCAGCGATGGGGCTAGCGAACTCTCTCGTCTCGCTGCGAACGACTTCTCGGGTGCCGTCTGTGCCG
>LKMJ01003879.1_pt1 | contig 13983 bp, 27 predicted proteins | sample 643391 | NCBI WGS metagenome assembly LKMJ01 (sample SAMN04112250, study PRJNA286221) | soda lake metagenome | biome: soda lake; feature: Kulunda Steppe; material: water; isolation source: sample PL-Br10 brine of Picturesque Lake | place: Russia: Kulunda steppe | collected 2010-07
CAAATAAAGGTCCTGCCGCACTAGACACAGGTAAGCTGTGCTGGGGCAAGGGGGTGTGTTTTGGTCAGGGGAGGGTGGGCACGGATAAAGGTCCTGCCGCAAAAGACACAGGTGGGCTGTGCTGGGGCAAGGGTGTGTTAGGGGCGGGGGGGCGCGCCTGCAGCAGCGTCATGCTGGCTATGTCTTTTCTTGCTCTCATGTCTGTGAACAGTACTTGATGGCTGGTGCCAAGGTGAGGACTGACCAGCATGACCAACGCATGATGGGCCACGCACCACTGCACAAAGGGAGGCTAACTGCAAGCGATGACTGCATCGTGCACGATGGCCAGCTGCCCATGAAAGGTGGCCTATTGTGCGCAGCAACAGACAGACATTTTCTAAGCGATGACTGCACCATGCAGAGTGGCGGCTGCATTGGCAGCTGTGTGGGTAGGACCTGGCGGACCTCTGGCCACAGAACATCATATGAGTACGTGGCTCGTTCCGGCCCTGCACGCGGCTTTTGCGCAGCTGCTCTTGAGCACGCGCCTGAGGCCCTCCAGTTGTGATGCCTGCAGCAATACACGTGCTAGCCAACTGCTTCACGGCCCTCTGCCTGCTGGACTGCGTGCAGGTGGTCTCGGGCGGCGCCGACAAACAACTGCGTCTGTGGAGCGGCGAGGGCATGCAGCTTGCGCGTGTGGACACAGGCTTCCAAGTCACTGCGCTGGCATGCAGTGACTGCTCTGTGGCGGTGGGGGGCGCATGTGGGGAGGTGCAGCTCGCAGTGCTGGGCCCCCCAGCAGAGCAACAAGGGGAGGAGCAGCATTCGCGGCAGGCGGAAGGCTCCGCACGGCCCCAGCAGTGCGAGCAGGTGCGCGGGCGGCATGGGGTATGACCCCTTGTGTTGCAAGCTACTTCACTGATTGAGCTGCACGTGGCCAGCACAAGAACACCGTGCTGCTGATGAAGCCACCTGACACGTGATGGCGCGGTCCGGAATGGGCAGGGTGCCTGTGCAGCATTAAGTGCATGTTTGTCCTTGTACTGTCTGTCCTTGTACTGTGGCTGCTGGGATGCCGCAGTGTCCTTCCAGTCGGGGTTCCCCTCCTGGCCAGCATGTGCACGCGCGCACCTGTGCACTGACTGCCCCAGCCCACACAAAGCCCGCTGCCTCATTTACACATGCGTGTGTGCTGCAGTACGACCTTGTGTTTGACTACCGAGCCTCCTCGCACAAGGCTCCAGGCGCAGGGCCCATCAGACACGGCCGTGTCGCGGAGCACCCGGATGTCCTCGCGCACTACGTGCGGCCGCGCACAGCCATCACTGCCGAGCATCTGGCAGCACACGCTGCTGCCAAGGTGGGCATGCCTGTTTGCGCCTGCCCAGCAGTCTCTGTTGTCGCTCATGTGACTTTTGCGACTTGAGCTGAGGGGCATGACGGGCATGAAACATGACTCATGTTACATGAGGCCTTGCACTGCAGCTCCAGACGCATGCCAGGGGTGCCCGTGCACCCAGGTCTACCCAGCAGCTCAGGTTTCTGCAGCGTGTGCAACTTCTTGTCTCACACGCGCATGCAGGCACACATGAGCACATGCAGGCACACATGCAGGCACACATGCACCCACATGTATGGTCGCAAATGTACACATGCACACACAAGCAGCACAGCAGGTTGTGTGCGCCCAGGCCTCGATGTTTCACCTCTGCCTGGAAGGCTAGAGTGCGAATTTCATTGGCCAGAGCACTGCTGCACCGTGGGCACCAGGCCGTACGTAGATAGGCTGCGTGAACTGAATTCGGGGGGATGTGACGAGCACACACTCGAGCACATGGGGCAGATGCCATATGGGGCGTAACTTGCCTTGTTAGGCTAGCTTGAGACATACTGAGGTTTTAGGAAAGGTGATTTTCAATATGCTTTGTAAGTTTTGCTTCACCTTTGTGCATCTTGTCTTCAATGATTCAAACTGGTCTCAGTCTTTCACCAAACAAATTGCTCCTTCTGGTGTTTGTAGCTTGTTGTTGTTCTTCTCTCAAACCCAACCTCGTCTTTTAGTTTTGGTTATGTTTTGGTTTAGGTTTTGGTTTAGGTTTTATCCTATCCATTTGGGGCAGTCTGGCACGCAGAGGGAGGCAGGCTGGGTGCGGACCGAGCCTGTGCTTGCCCATGGCTGTGGCAGGCAGGCCCCCCACCGTGCCCTTGCTTGCCCATGGCTGTGACAGGCTGGGGATGCCGCGGCACAGCCTGAGCCCACAGAAGAGCAGAAGGAGGCGGCCAAGCGAAAAGCCCTGCAGCAGATGGGCGAGGTAGGGCCGCGGGCACTGCCTCTGGCAGGCCCGAGCACACACATGTCAACTGCGTGCGCCTAGGGACAGGTCCAGACCATATGGCATGGACAGTCAGGGGCTGGGCCCACGTGCAATAAATGTTCCCATTGGTGGGAAGGGTGCGTGGCTGGCGCACAGATCCTGACAACTAGATCCGCTGCTGTGCGGGTGGACCATGTCCCAAACTGCTCTGCTGGGTGAAGTGTTTGTGAGTGCTGCCGGCCCAATCGTCAGCGATCTTTGGCCTGGCTGCTCGGTGAGGAAGGCAGAGGTGGCGGTCAGGTGACTGGGGTGAGGCTGCTGAGCCCCTGCGAGCGACATTCCGGCATTGCCTGGCACTTGTGCATGGCGCTGCATATGCGCATGCGTAGCTCGGCTGAGCTGCGGCTGAGCGCCGGGGGGGTGAGCAGCGCCAGGCTGACACCCGGGGTGCGACGTGCCGGCAGCACATGCCGTCTGCCACTCCATGCAGCGAGCCTGGGGGGCACAACGGAAGCTGCGCCCTACCCAGCACTGGCCTGTCACGAGGCCAAGGGGCGGCTGTGCTGGTGCATGCACCTCTGTCGGCTGAACATTGTGGTTGTCATCCCTTGTTATGTTATGAGTGAGCACCGAACAGTGTGACAGCCGCCGCAAAGCGGGCAGCCGAGCGCCTGGTGCCTTGCATTCCGTGCAGGCAAGCAGCGTGGCCCGCAATGCGTCAGCCGCGCTGCCTTCAAATGTGGACAAGCTGGGCGAGAAGTGTGCCAACCCGAGCTGCCTCGTGCGTTCGGGCACCAAGGCCGGGCAGTTCATGCGCTGCTCCAACTGTAAGGAGCGGCGCTACTGCTCACAGCATTGCCAGGTGGGCTGCGAGGCACCAGCAAATGCGCTCTGCCTTCATGCAGCATCTAGAGGAAGCCGATCTGGTTCAGGCCCTGAGCGAGCATGCGAAAAAGAACGGCTGAGCTTCAAGTGGGAGCTGCTGCTGATCAGTGCTTGTACTGTCTTTGGATCATTGATCGCTTTTGACCCCAAAGCGAACACTCCTGGCTGCAGCGCACACACTGGCGTGACGGGCACTCCAAGGAATGCGCCGAACTGGTGCGGAGACGGCTCGAGAGGCTTCAACTGAAGGACACCCTAGTTCCGGTAGCAGGCTCGAAACCCATCCCACTTGCCCCTCCCGTGGGCAGCCAGGACAGGAACAATCTTTCAGGTGCAGCCAAAGGAGCAGGTTCCCAGCAGCAGCAGCAGCAGCACCACCACCACCACCACCACCAAGGCCAGCAGCCTTCTGCGAGTGAGCAGCAAGCAATAGCACCTGTCGGCACAACCAACGGCACAGTAGCTCAGCACCAGCAGTACCAGCAGCAGCAGCAGCAGGGCTCGATTCGAGGTAAGAATGCAAGCCCGTCGGTACAGCATGGACCTACAAAGGACGATCATCCGGCCACGTATTCAAACGTGACAGAAAAGCGAGCACTCGATGGATGGAGGTCATCGAATGACCTCTACGAACTTGACTGAGGGTGATAAGTTTACCACAATGTCCTCATTTGTGAACATTTTTTAATTGACACATTCACTGCAACAGTAGACTTGGGAAATATGCAGCTCAGCGCGATGAACCTCAACCTCTCCAAGGCGAGCCGTGTCCCCCGTGGGACATCTCGCAGTAGCGGTGCTTGCCGAGTGCAGTGTGTGGCGAGGCCACAGCAGCAGCAGCAGCAGCAGCCGGCCCTCCAGGCGCCCATCCAGTCCTCATCGCACATCGAGGCGTTCCTGCTGACCTCAGCTGCCGCGGCCACGCCCTTCCTACTGGACGTGCAGGTGGGAGGTGTTTGTGTCCATCATGATTGTGGCCGTAGGATTGGCGTCGCTGGTGTTGCCCCTCCTGAAGGACTCAGAGGGGAGACACGGCAGCCTCATCCTGAAGTTCCCTACCTGCTTGCACAGTCGTCTTCCCCTTTCCTTCGGGGACCGAGCACCTGCCAGGAGGCACGCTAGGTTTACCTGTATTCCTGCATGCGTGAGGCTGTGTGCAGGCCTCGGCTCTGGGTGTCGTATGAAGTAGCGGAGTGACTGGTTATGTGGCTCTGTATGTGGTTGAGGAATGTCCAGGCTGTTTGGCTGGATCACCCCATGGGAACAAACGTTGATGTGAGGTCCAGGTAGCCTCAGGGTCTGTAGACTTCCCTGCAGTGGACGTGAGATGACTGACTCTGTTCACAAGCATTTCACGAGAGCAGTCGGCAACAGCCCGTGGTGTCCAGATGACTGCATACTTGCACTGACCCCCTCTCTGTTGTTTTCACTTCCCTTGTACCCTACTGACACAGCACTGCAACGGCTACTCTTCCTTAGACTTCGTTTTTTCCACTTGTCCCTGTACTGTGCAGTCAGCTGCAGCTGCTGGTGGTACCTATGGCATCCTGGAGGGCCGCACCGCTGCCTTGGTGCACCCTGCCATGAACTTCTTCCTCCTGGGCTCCAGCGTGTATGCTGCAGTTCTTGGCTGGAACTGGCGTAGGTCACGTGAGCTTGGTGAGGAGATCAGGGCACTGAAGGCTGCCCAGCCGGCAGGGACCGCTGATGCGCCTGCCCCCCCCAACCCTGAGGTCCAGGCCAAGGAGGCGGTGAGTGAATTCTGTCAGACGTGCCTGTAAGAATGGGATGGACATCTTGTCTGGGATAGTCAGAAGCAGATCAAGTAGGTGCATGTGATGCTGATGGCCGTGGGAGCATGGTAGCACTTCCTCTACTTGCCCTAGACTCATGAAGTACCAGCGGCACAATCATATGTCACCTGCACTAGATATTCTCGAATCCTCGCTGCAACAGGAGCGCAAGAAGCTGTTGGAGGGCAACCCCCGCGACAAGCACGCCATTATGGGCTCCCTGCTGCTAGCGGCCGGCACTGGCATTGCCATCGAGGGCTGCGCCAACACATACATGAGGACTGGGAAGCTGTTCCCTGGCCCTCATCTGTACGCTGGTGAGCAAGAGAATCTGATAGCTTGTCCTCTTACTGTGATTGCCAATTACTAATTGGGTGTGAGAGAACCAACAATTGGTGGTGCTGAAAAGCACCGTTGGTCCAGGATAATATGTTTTGGAGGTCTGAGGGTCTTGGACAGGTCTGGTAGACAAGTCTGGTAGTTAAAACAGACAGGAAGTCTTTGTATCGTTACATTAGGTAGGACAGAATCACGGTGTGGAAAGACTAAGGCCTCTTGGTTGCGGCTTGGAGTTCGAAAATGACAGGGCCTGACTAAGCATGCCCTCTCCTTGCTACTGCAGGTGCCGCCATCGTTGCTCTGTGGGCCTTTGCATCCGCCTTGGTGCCTGCCATGCAGAAGGGCAACAACACAGCTCGCACAGCACACATTGTGGCCAACACAATCAATGTGGGCCTATTCTTATGGCAGGTAAGGCCCTGGTGCGAAGACGAGCATGACCTCATGGACATTTTGGTACCTCCAGTGGCGTTGGTTTTGCATCTCCTTATGCTGTTCATTGGATCTGCAGATCTTCATGTCCAGACAAAACAGGACTGGTATGCCAGCTGTTCTTTTTTTGCTCAGCATTTTAACTTGGTTGGACAGCGCACATTCGTCGGATGAGACTGCTGTCATTCACGGAAGTCATCAACCTCTGCAATGCGCACTCGGCTTTGCAGGTGCCCACTGGCCTCCAGATTGTGGACAAGGTGTTCCAGTTCACGAGCTGGCCTTGAAAGCAAATTTGTTCCTGAGGCATTGAAACAAATGCTGTTAGAAAAGAAAATCCCTGTACCATCACTGTACAATTTTGCGAACATGCACCTCATTTTGAACAGTAGCACAGGAACACTTCAAGTTGTAACAGTGGCCATTTCCACCGCGCCAGATGGAGGATTCCGCGAGAGTATGTGCTCGCATGCAATTCCTGCTCCCATTCCTCATAACATGCTTAGGGAGAGCCAGCCAAAAATAGTCATCATGTTGAGATGGAATGGATAGCTAAGCTTGTCGTGCCGTTGAGAAAGGGTTTACAAGAGAAAGCCTTCAGTCAAGAAGCCCGACTGCCAGTGCTAGCCTGCTCATAAAAAGCGAAAAGTGCAGGAAGAAAGAATTAAAGCTTATTGTTGTTCTGGCTTAGAAAAGCAGGCACATTGTGAAAACCTGCAGGATAAAACAGAGACGCATAATGAGGAGAGAGGCCACATGGAAATGGTTAAAATTGAAAAGGACATACAGCCCATCTTGTACGTAATTGGCATTTCTAAGTCACAAGTATGGGAGGTATTGTGTGTCCAGGTCTGTTTCAACTCGTAGGGTGTGGGCACTGAGCCTGAAGCATGCCATACTGCGAAAAACGTCATGAGGAAGGTCAAGAAACATGATTTTGGGAAGAATGTATGGCGAATGCGTGATTAGGGCCCTCTTCGTACATATGGCACGCCATTGATGGTAAGTGGAGCATTTGCTGTTGCGCTCCCATGGATGCGCATGGATCAGCATAAGGTGCCCAATATCCCAAGTACCTCTCCCAGAGGTCCACAACGAAACGGTGAGGTCATGCTCCCGTATACACTGTTTGATGGGAAAGTGCCTCCTGTAAAGGCGTGTAGCACCGCATCAGCTGTACTATTCAGAATGGCATTGTCACACACCATGCCCAGATATCTGAAGGAGTCTGTCTAGGGAAGTTATGTGCCATCATAGATAAGAGGAGGCAGACTGTTACTACTAGTTAGTAACAACGCTAGAAGTGCGTGTAGTGTTGTGCCTTGGAGAAGGAAAACTAAAGACAGTCTGACTAGGCAAGGCATGCAAAATATAAGGGGCCTCCACAGAAAAAGACTGGCAAAAAGGGAGAATAAGGAACTTTTATTCTTCTGAGAGCACACAGAAGTCTTGACATGAAAAAGAACATGCACCTCATTATGCACAGCAGCACATGAGCCCTTGTCACAATGTCCATTTTCACCACGCCTACAGGAGGATTCCACCGCAAGAGGGTGTGTATGCAGATAAAAGCTGCTCACTGCTGTACCTACTGATCGGCTGCTTACTACATCTAGAAAATCTCTAGTGTGTATGAGGAAAGGTACTGCACATCTGCTGGGTAAATGTAACCCAAGGATTACAAGGGTTTACAAGGAGAAGGCCTTCAGTCAAGAAGTGTGACTGCCAGCCCCTAAGTTACAAAGCAAGAAAATGGCTTGTGTACGTGTCAATACACGCTGTCAGTAACGGTACGTCCTCCTTGTGCAGGGATTACTAAGATTAGGCCTTCAGTCAAGGATTAGAACTGCTAGCCTAGGGAACACCTGGTTCCCCTGTAAGAGGGCTTGATGATGTGCTAAATAATGTGCGCGTGCTAGCATGCATACTTTTGCGCGTGCATGTATGTATGTGTTTGGACAATGCACGCCCACTGCTGCTATTTCACACACCACATCAAACTTGAGTACCACTATTCTCACCAGAGCCAGTGCAAATCTAGTGCATGGCACAGAAGCAAATAACAACCAGCCCAGTCCATCCAAGTCCGGGAGAGGAGAGGACAGGAAGGAAGAAGTCTATGTCCTAAGTCAAGTCAGGCTCTGGCAAATGCATGCCAAATGCCAAATGCAAGTATGACAGACTGATGCGTGAATGCGCATGGACACTATCATTTTTGAAATCCTCTTATGCATGTGCAGTATTTCCTCAGGCACAAGGAAGGTTCCATTGAACATAATTTCTGAGGATATCTTTCGCCGATAGGATCATGATGACTCTAGGATCATGATGATTCCCTTGTTATCGTAAAATGTTTATGAATATTTTGATGAAAACTTTCATGGACAAGGCTGACATCTAATTGGTAAGCGTGAGTTATATGGCTTTTCTGGCTGTAGTATTGACTTATATTTATATCATCATCCAAGAAAGTCCATGGGGGGAAAGCGGCGCCCGCACGATGAGGAGCCGCAGCAGCAAACGCAGCAAGCTGAGGAGGTGGACAAGTAAGTAGAGGGATGGAGTGTAAAACATTGTCTCTTTAGAGTGTGTCATGTATTTTGGTGCACTGACTGCATGCCCCTCAACTACAATAAAGCACCCTGCCGGCTTTGTCTTTGCGCACGCCTATGTCCCACGCCTGTTGTCCCTGTACTTCTCTGCAGCACTCTTCCCCTTCAACCCCCCCTTCAGCAGTGCATTGCCCTCCACCGCTCGCGGCACTGGGCATGGAGCCCCTCGACAGTGGTGGCTATATCGGCATGCCCAGCAGCTCCCTTGGCTGCCATAGGCTATGAGAGTGGAGACCTGGAATTGTGGGACCTCGTCCACATAACATGCATACAGGTCTGTTTTGGGAGAGCTGACAGAGCTCTTTTGAGTATTTGAAAACTCCCTTGCTGTGGCTTTTGTTACTTGAGGGAGTCCCACAGCCAAGCCTTTACCTGTCCGTTACTGGTCTCTTCAGATTGTGCATCCGCACGAAGAAGTCATTGAAACAGGGGCTGCTATCAATTGCACGCACACACCAATGCTCAAGCACGGCTTCCTCGGGCTTGATGCTGGCCATGCTGGTTGCAAAGGACTTGTGTCTCCACATTCCTGCGGCGCAAATGGGGTTGGCGGGACGATGTAAATGACACCCATCGTGCATGCACATAGCCAGTCTGAACCCCTGATTGCCTGTCCCTGTGTGCGCAGCGCATTGTTGGAGAAGGCGTGGAGGTGACAGCCCTGACCTGGGCGTGTGACAGCTTGGACGGCTCATGGCGCACATTCTGCGCGACTTTGGATGGCTCCCTTGCTGAAGTACGGTGGAGGGCAGGCAAGCTGGAGGCGTCATCTGACTCTGGAGCGGGCGCAATCTGGTCTTTGGCGGCGCAGCCAGCGGCGGCTGTGAGCCCGGGTGGGTCCAGGGCATCATTAGGCATGCGTGTGCTGTGGTTTGCAGCCTTGGGTGCCAATTAGCACCGGGATGCTGGCATGCTCCCCTCCTTCCGAGTCACATGGTGTCACAAGCTGGCAGTTAGACTGGAAATACGCTCTTGCTCATGCGCCCTTCTGCCCGGCTCTTGCCAGCCGTGGCAGCAGCGCCACGACAAGCCTGGCGAGCACATGCACCATGAGCAGACCTGCTCCATGCCTGCAGCTGAATGTTGAACTTGCCCCAGGCTACTTTGAGATTGTGTGGTGCCATGCACTGCCAAGCCTGCTGCAGAAAGCCATCCTCTTCCGTCTGACGGTGCTCACTGAGGCAGCTGTTTTCTTGCAGAGTGCCAAGGCGTGAAGTGCGCGTGCAAACCTGCTTATGACACACGAGCGTACACATTCATGCGCACGCACACACATGCACAGGCCCATATGTGTGTGTTGAAACATGGGCCCGCAGGCTTTGCGCACTCGCTGGCAGCATCTTGTGATGACGGCAGCGTGCGCATCTTTCACGTGGAGGGTGGAGAGCCAGGGGCGCACTACAGCCGCACATTAGCCAGGCTCCAGGTAGGATTGCAGTGACGCTTTCAAACAATGTTCGTGAGCGCAGGCGGAAGTCTGCCAGTGCAAGTTCCACGCAATGCAGGTGACCTGGGTTGACTGGACACTGATGACTAGATAGAATGCTTAACCCATGCAGGCTCCCTGCAAAGCCTTCAATCTGGTCCCCAGTGTTGCGGCTGCTTCTTTGCCTGCTGAGGAGCTTTGCTTGGTGTCATGCACGGGCCGCCCGTGTGTGCCTGGAAGGCAGCCTAGCAACAACCATGAAACAGGAGGATGGCGTGCCTGCACGCCATCCTCTGCTGATAAATTTCTAGGAGTCAGAGACTCACAAGTGGGAAGGCCCTGCAGCGCACGCAAGCACAGTAGGGGCGAGACTTTGCTTAGCGGCGCCTGCTGCGGTCACCCGTCCGTGGCAACCCATCTGCTCAAAGCAGGAGCTGCTGTGTTGACCCAGCTGCACATACCAGGAGCTGCTGTGCTGACCCAGCTGCTCAGAAGCAGGAGCTGTAATTGCCAGCAGGGGCCAACTGTACGCTTGCATGTGCGCGTGGGCCTGTGTACACGCAGGGAAGGGCCCTTGCAGTGGCGTGGCACCCATCTGGCTCTGCCTTGGTGGCGGGCGGCGCTGACGGCTGCATCCACGTGCTGGACCCAAGCAACGGTGCGCGGTGACGACTGCATGCATGTGCTGAGTGCATCCATGTGCTGGACCCAGGCAATGGTGTGCGGTGACTGCATGCATGTGCTGAGTGCATCCTTGGCTGAGGGGTGACGGCTGCATCCATGTGCTGGACCCAAGCAACGGTGCGTAGGCACGCACGCAGCGAGCGTGAGGGCACCCGTGCGTGGGCGCGCATGTGGCTGTGTGCAAAGGTGTGTGCAGTGAGCGTGTGTGTGTGCTCGTGTGTGGGGGTGAAGTGGGGAGTGCTTGCCTGGTGTGGGAGAAGGTGTGGGCGTCGGTGTGTGGGTGTGGGTGCGTGAGTGTGAGTGTGTGTGAGTGTGGGCGCAGGACCTCACATGCGCACGCCTGCGGAAACGCCCGCATGTAGTCCCTGACCAGTCCCTCCTCATGTGCTTGTGCGCAGGCTCTGAGCACCTGCGCATCACCGCCGGCGCGGCCACCACCCGCCCCATCTGCGTGTGGCGCCTGGCTGTCTTGCCCAACGGCACCATCGTGTCGGGCGACAGCGACGGCGCGGTGCAGTTCTGGGACGGCCGCTTTGGCAGCCTGCTGCACCGCTTCATACAGGTGACTCTGGGCTTCTCCGCACAGCGTGCGCGTGGCAGTGTGCTGTCACTCTCATGTGTTCTGGTCGCGTGCCAGTGCGCGGATGCGTGAGTTGTCTTTCGATAAGGTGTGCCTGCCGCACTGCGCCTCCCGTGTGACTCCACGAAGTCGCGTCCAGTATGCACAGTCCAGTAGACACTTATTTAACTGCGCAAGTCCAGTAAGCGCACTCTGATCAGCTGCGGGACTGGCTGATCTCCCTCCAGAGGTGCTTGCTGCCTGCAAAAGGGCAGAGCAGCACAGCACAGTGCAGCATGCAGGCTGCCTGCCCTAGGCCTCCCGACGCCGCATGCATCATGTCCTCTACACAGCACGCCATCTTTGGCTGATGTGCATGTGGCCCCCACGCTGCCGTCTATTTATTGGCGCCAACACCCTTGTTAAGCTGCCGGCCCTGTCCTTGCATGCCCTTCCTCAATGCGTGCGCAGTACCATAATGATAGTCTCATTGTCATCTGCCTGTTTTTGGCACACGCGCAGCACCGTGCCGACATCCTTGCCGTCGTTCCGGCGCCTGACGGCGAGGCTGTGTTTGCCTCAGGCGTGGACCCAGCTGTTGCCCTATTCAAGCACACGCAGGTGCAAAAGGGGTTTGAGGGGTGGCAAAGCAGGCGCACTTGTGAGGAGGCACACTCAAAAGGGGAATGTGAGAGTTGGGTAGAGGCACTTCATGTGCTGCTGCGCAGGCACATAAGGGCCATTCTGTGCTCCTGCACGAGCACAAGCGTGCTCAAGGGCGTTGCCGTGCAGGCACACATGCGTGTGTATGCCTGTGTGCGCAGCAGTGTGGGAACATGTGTGTGTTCCTCTGCGCTGCTTAGCGGGCACAAAAGTAAACATTGTCTACATATGTATATGCCCCAGTGTGTAGCCATGCGAGCATGAGTGGGCCCAACAGCACTCCTGTGCGTGCGTATCCTGACCCCTGTTCTGGCTGCGGTGAGATTGGTCATGAGAGCAGGGACGTGCGCAGCCAGCCTGCTTCAAGCGCCGTCTGCTCACTGCATCTTCCACACAGGGCCCCTCAAGGTGTGCGTTTTTTATTTTGTGCCGGTGTCGCAGGGGGATGTGCCCAACACCGCCAGCGCCAAGCAAGCTGGGGAGCAGGGCAAGGCCGGGGCGGGTGGAGGCCAGTGGGTGTACACCCACCACAAGCGCCCGCACACGCATGATGTGCGTGCGATGGACGTGGTGCGGCTGGGCGGCGGCCGCGCGGTCCTGCTGAGTGGAGGTGAGGAGGGCGCGTGCGGAGGAATGGAGGAGGGCAGGGCGCGGTGCACTGATGGCGCTTGTGCTGCTGGTAGCGTAAGGGGGGGCTTGAGGTGGTGCCATGTGGGGGGTCCTGATTCGGCACCGGGTGCGTCAGCCAGGAAGCAGCTGACCATGGGCGTCAGCCAGAAAGCAGCTGGCCCTGGGCATTAGCCAGAAAGTAGCTGATCGGGTGCGTGAGCCAGAAAGCAGCTGGCCGTGGGCATGAAGTGGGGTCGCGCTGCAACTGCGACCAGCGCATCAGCTGTACAGATGGGTAGCCAGCTGCCAGTAAGGTGAAGCTCCACAGGGTCCGGTGCCTCAGGTGGAGAAGGTGACAGCCAGCGTCAAGCGCTGACCGCGTAGCCAGCAACTGAGGGACTGACTGTGTTTTGCTGGCCTGCCGCGTCCTGGCTGCAGCCTGTCAGGTCGCTGCAGCATGTGCTCGCCAGGGAGGGAGCACCGCCGGGCGGGCGCATGCACACAGCACATGGCTGGCAGGGAACACACCGGGCATGCGCACGCTGCTGGTGCTAGGCTCAGCGCCAGGGTGCTGCGAGGCGTGCCTGGCCGGTGCACTGGGGCGCGCACGCTGCGGCACGGTTGATGTTTGTACCCTCAAGCCGCTTTTGCGGGAGTCAGGCCCAAAGGGATTGGCACACACCCGCAGCCTGTGTGCTGCCAGACCGCTCGTCCTGGGGTGCCTGAGTGCTGTGTGAGAAGTTGTGTGTTTGTGTGTCGTGTACGTGTGTACTAGCATGCACGTGTCAGAGCATGCTTGCATTTTGCCAATAGTGCACAGGGCTCTCCCTGCCGCCCCCCTTCCTCCTCCCCATCCCTTACCTCTTCCCACGGCTGCACGCGCATGTGCCTCACACTAAACCTGCAGGCGTGGACACGCAGCTTATCGCGTACCCGGTGGCGTCCTTCCTGGACGAGCACCCCGCCCGTTTGTCCAAGTGCCCACAGCGCCCCATGTGCCAGCTGGCACTGGGGCCGGCAGTTGACGCTGCCAGAGCGCAGCAGCAGCAGCAGCAGCAGCAGCAGCAGCAGCACAAGAAGCGGCACACACAGGCGGCGCAGTCGCCAGCCAATGGGGCAGTGGCTCCGGAGGCGCCGCTGCAAGCGCCCCTGCTGCTGTGCGCCCAGCACGATACGTTGGACGTATGGCAGCTTGCACGCACAGTGGCCAGCAGGGGTGGGGCGGGGCCCTTGCAGCAGCAGCAGCACCACCTCCTTCCATTGAGCAATGGTGTGGACAGCCAGGGGGGGGCGGAGGACGCGCAGCGCGGCCCTGTGGCCGTAGCTGGGGAGTCTGTGGACCTGGTGAGCGCGCCACGCCATCTGGCGCGCATCAGGTGCGCGAGGGTGTGTGAGCGGGTGAGGGTGCGCAAGGGGATGGGGGGGAGGGTGCACTTTAGGGAGTGAGGGAGTCAGGGAGCAAGGGAGGCTGCGGTGCTCCTGGCAACTAGGTGCGCAAGGGGATGGGGGGGAGGGTGTGCAAAGGAGTGAAGGAGCGAGGGAGCAAGGGAGGCTGCGGTGCTCCTGGAAACTAGGTGCGCAAGAGATTGGACTTGTGCAAGCAGGGGTCTTGCAAGGGAATATGGTCCTTTATAAAATGGTAAGGGTCATCCATTAAGGTAGGGGCATGTAGAGGGGGGGG
>LKMJ01003882.1_pt1 | contig 13978 bp, 13 predicted proteins | sample 643391 | NCBI WGS metagenome assembly LKMJ01 (sample SAMN04112250, study PRJNA286221) | soda lake metagenome | biome: soda lake; feature: Kulunda Steppe; material: water; isolation source: sample PL-Br10 brine of Picturesque Lake | place: Russia: Kulunda steppe | collected 2010-07
CGAGTTCCAGACTGCATGAACTAAACAGCATGAACTACGCTACGAACTACGATATTGGCGACCGGAAGCGTTCGTCGGGGATCAACGAAGACAGCGTTGCGATTTCTGTCTTCGAACAGGGCCACCGTGAGGGGTTCCGTGGCCAGTCCCACCGTGTCGACGAACGCGACGGTCTCGACGACAGAGAGACGACGGGAGATAGTGATGAAAGTGGGGGAACCGAACCACAAATACCAGCAAACCGAAGCGGCGCAGCCTTCGCCCTGGCGGATGGTGCCGGTGGGTACGACGCAGGCGATGTCGCGTCGTATATCGCCACGACGGAAATCTGTAAAGAGCTCGCACCACTGGCGATTCGGGCGGTTGGAAGCGACCCAACTCCCTTCGACGTCGAGTTCGAGACACGGAACGACCGGCCCGACACAGCGACTATCGAGGGTGCAATCGAAGACGCGATTATTTCCGCACACCGGGCGATTTTGGCGTATGCGGCCTCTTCTGGGACCGGTGCCTACACGACAGTCGTGGCCGGAATCTGTGCTGGGGGCAAGTTGCATTATGGCTGGGTCGGTGACAGCCGCGCGTACGTACTCAACCGCGAACGCGAACAGATTGCACAGCTTACGAAAGACCACGCTGTCGTCGAACGACTCCGGGATGCGGGACAGATCGACGACGTTGAAGCTCACGTCCACCCGCGAGGAAACGAGATTACGCTCGCGCTCGGCGGACAGGGACACGAAGACCCCGAGAAGGCGACCATCGATGTCGAGACTGACACTGTCGAACTATTCGCCGAGGATATAGTCTTCGTGACCAGTGACGGCATTATCGACGCTCAGACTGACGCACCGGCGCTGTACGATCAGTATATCGAAAACGACCGGAGTGATGCTGTGGCAGAGCTAATCCGCGACCGTGTCGTGACCAACGACGAAATCCGAGACTGGATTCTCTCGGCCGATTCGCTCGAAGAGGCTGTAGCGACACTGATCGCGCGCTCGAATGAACGCGGTGGCAAGGACAACCTCTCTGCGTTACTTTTCACTGACCCAACACTCCCACAGACACCAGCAGACGGCGGATTGCCTGTGCGAGCGAAAGAACCGGCACAATCGATTGCAGACCGGGAGACGGTTATCCTGCCTGATGAGTGATCGCATTGCTGTTTTTCGTTTTCATTTATAATATTATCAAATTTGATTGTAAATTAGTGCAAAAGGTTATTTTACCCCCATTACGAGAGTTCAGTTATGAGTGAAAGCGTGAGTTCGACGGTCGAATGTCCGGTCTGTGAGACGGACTTCGATCCGACCGCAGCGGGTGGCTGGTGTACCAATCCTGATTGTGGGGAGTGGAAATACGACGGTGAGGAAGTGCCTGATCCTGACGAGAGCGAAGCAAATGACGAGAAAGGCGCTGATAGCGCCGACGAAGCCGAAGACGCCGGATTCGAGTTTGCCTCAGAGGCCGAGAGTGATGAGGAGCAGGCGGATGCTGATCAGTCAGACACAGCAGATGAATCTGCAGAGGCCGGCGACGAATCCGAACCGGAAGCGGGCGAACCAGAGGCAGACGTGGGCGACGAGTCGACGACAGCAGATGCCGACGAGCCGGCCACTGACGAAGGGCCTGAAGCCGATGAGACAGCCGCGAGCGAAGTCGAGGAGACTGCCGAAGAGGCTGAAGAGGCGACTGAAGAAGTCGAAGAGACGACTGAAGGGACTGCTGAGGAAGAAACCGAAGAGACAACCGAGAAAGAAGTCGAAGAGACGACCGACGATACCGACGCAGCCGAACCTGCCGAGGCTGACGACGAATCCGAGCCAGCACAGGACACCGAACCGGAGACCGCAGACGAGGCGGCAGAAATCACCTGCCCTGGTTGTGAGTCGTCACTCGATGCTGACACCAACTTCTGTCCCGAGTGTGGCGAAGATGTCTCGGCAGTCGAACCCGGCGAAGAAGAGACAGACGACGAGGAGATAACCTGTCCGGGCTGTGAGGAAACGCTCGACGCTGACACCAACTTCTGTCCAAGCTGTGGTGAGGACGTTTCCGATATCGAACCCGGTGATGACGGCGATGACGTGCTCACAGCCTGTCCTGCCTGCGGTGCAGATGTCGAGGAGGACGACAGCTTCTGTGCAGAGTGTGGCGAAGGTCTCGATGCGCACCGGGAGGCAGAGCCGCTGACGGAATGTCCTTCCTGTGAGATTGATGTTGAAGAAGACGACAGTTTCTGTGCGAACTGCGGCGAGGACCTCGACGCCCACCGCGAAGGCGAGGCCGACACAGACGACGGGACAACAGCGGAGACGGCAGACGACACAGCCGAAGAGCCAGCGACAGAGCAGCCGGCTGCGGATGAACCCGCAACAGCCGACACGACAGCACAATCAGATGCTGACGAAACAGCTACCGAACCGGTCCCTGACTCGTTGATTCTCGCAACTCGCGGGGAAGAACTTGCTGTCTCCGATGGGGACAAACTCGGTCGGGAAATTCGAAAGATCATTACAGAGACCGGCGGCGGGGAAAACGACGCTGTCCGTGTCCACCGCGAGCACATCCGCATCGTTCGCGAACAAGACCAGTACTATCTCGTCGACCTCGGCGAAAATCCAACACGCGTCAACGGCAAATCACTGGAAAAAGGTGACCGCGAGCCGATTGCGCTCGGTGATGAAATTACGTTGTCGGGTGTCGTTACACTCACGGTCAAGCGGCCATAAGTACGACTAGCCTGACGGCAATAATTATGGATACTGGACGACTTAGCAGCGAACTGACCACATCGTTTCGCATTGTCGGAACCAGGGAGTGGCGCCTCTTCGTTGGAGCAGTGCTTGCGTTGTGTGGTTACGTGCTCTGGGTCGGTGCCACAGGGGCGGCACTTTCACAGATTGCAGCCTTCGCTAATATTCCGACGACTGTCGACCCCTGGACGAACGAAACGACCGCACTGGCAGCCTTTGGCATCCTGCTCTGGGTAATTCTGCCAGCAGTCGCCGCCGTCTTTCTGATCGGTCGTGAGATAACGAATGTCCGCGACAATCTCGAAAGCTACTACCGGATTCACCCGCTGGTGTTGCTTGCACCGCCACTGGCCCTGCTTGCAGTCGGGACAATCGCAGCGGCGTTGCTCGGCGAAGTCAACGCAGTCGTACTTGTTGTCATGCTTGCTGGGGCTGTGTTCTTCCAGATCCGAGCCGTCGTGTACAGCTATCGTGTCTTTTCGCTTTCGTTCCCGAGGATACAGAAATTTAGCCTCTTTCTGACCAGCGCAGTGCTGTCGCTTATGTTGCTGGTCGAAGCTGCCGTTGCCGTCGGCCGTGAACAGTTCATGGCGAATGCGGCTGCGGGATTCGGTGACTTACTCGGTGTCTCCGGAGTTTCCGAGTTCGTGATCGGAACAACCAGCGTTGCTGGGATTTCGATCCCGACGCTTCCTGCTGTTACTATCGCCACGCCGCTGGTGTTGGCTGGTGGGTACATTGTTGTTCAGATGCTCGTGGGTGTGGTCGTCCGGCTTCGCGGGAATCAGGTTCCCCGGTCGGTGCTACGGACAGGTCAGCGCTATCCCGAGTTTGCCCAGCCAACCACGAACAAACAGTCAAGTTCGCCGGTCACGTCGGTCGCCCAGACCACGTCCCAGAACGGCACCAGCCAGAACGGGACAGGCGCTCAGGGCGACTCGGCGGATGGTGCCTCCTCGGCAGCGAGCAGTGCTGATACGACTGCCAGCGCTGGGGCGACAAGCAATGATAGCAGTGGGGCTGATGCAGATACTGATAGTGAGGACGATGATGGCGACGCCGACGACGAAAACCTCACGCACACGAAGGTGTTCACACCACCAGCAGAAGACGGCCAGACCGCCATCGTTGGCGAGACAGCGTCACAGGATGAGTGTCCCTACTGTGAAGCGGAGTTATCGGCTGGTTCTAACTCGTGTGAGACCTGTGGTGCCTCGCTTTAATGTACTTCCGCCGCTGGCTCAGGAGTAAGAAGTGCGTGCCTTCCAAACTCACCGATAGCACGACGAAGCCGCTCCGTCACTGCCTGATCGGAAATTCCGAGTTCGTCAGCTAACTCTGCGGTCGTACAGCCGCGTGGAATATCGTAATACCCCCTTCGAACGGCAAGCGTGAGCGCTTCTCGTTGGGGCTCACTCAAGCCATACCACGGACCTTCCTCGGGGTCCGCCGGATTGTATACACGGGTTAAATCCAGGGAGATGTGCGCGCTCTCACAACAGTCCCGGCACTGACTCAATGCCTCGCGGTCTGAGAACCGAATCTCGAAATTCCACTCTTCCGGTGATCCAGTCGCACTTAGTATTTGTCCGTCTTGTTCCAAGAGGCACCGAAAAAGGCGGTCCTGGCTCGCATCCCAGTCGAGTTTGAACAGCGTCCGGTCGTCGAATACGTCCACCTCCGTGACGCTATTGACAGTTGGATAGCGTCCGACAGTATCAAGAAAGTTGTTTTCGACCGGTTCGTAGACCCAAAAAAGCGGCACAGTAGCGTCCCCACTCGGGACGAGTGTTTCGAGCTCGATTGCCGATGCTTGCTCTAGACTGAGGATTTGTCCGAGTTCAAAATCATCTGATGGGATGAGAACCTCCGCTATCACACTCATATTCACTTGTACGTCTAGATTCCCCGGCTGTACAAAAGGGAATGGCATGGTGTATCATGGTTTCTTGCGTACCACACAGACTCCCGCTTACAGCGCACACAAGACCGGCCAGCAACGGTGCGTTGGCCCGTTTTGAAGCCATGATACACCACCCACGCTGGTTATTGCCCTGCCGGACGAAGGTTTCTGTATGGCGACTGTGATGGAATTTACGAGTCCGACGGCAGAGTTTCCACTGGGGAGCGTGTTCGAGAACTTGCCGGGTGTGACCGTCGAACTGGAGCGGTTGATTCCACACGAGACGATGATTATCCCGTACTTTTGGGTCCGCGATGTGGAAACGGAGGATGTCGAAGCAGCCTTCGAAGAACACGCTGGCGTGAGCAATATCCGACTGGTCGATAGCATCGGAGACGAGTATCTCATGCGTGCCGAGTGGGTCAAAGAGTACTTCGGCATCCTGAGTGCGCTTGCCAAAGCCAACGTCGTCGTGCTCTCTGGAATCGGAACGAAAGAGGAGTGGCGGTTCGAGGTCCGCGGTGAGAGACAGAAGACAATCGCCGAGTTTCGAGAGTACTGCCAGGAAAGCGACATTCCGATAGCAATCACCGCCGTCCACGCAATGCTTCCGATCCAGGGGGAAGGCTACGAGTTAACCGAAACCCAGCGCGAGGCACTCATGTTAGCCCACGAACGGGGCTACTTCGACACCCCACGCGAAGCGTCGCTCGAAGAGATCGCTAACGAGCTCGGCATCACCCAGCAATCACTCTCGTCACGCCTTCGGCGCGGGCATCGACGCCTCATTGGTGCGACCCTGTGCAGTTCGGTCTGATCGTTCGATAGGTGCTTGATTTAAACCCTCTGTATAATCAGTACTCCTATTGAACCGACTCAGACGACTAGAGTTGGGCAAGATGGACAACGGTATACATCAGAACACGAACCAACTGCAAAAAAATACGAAAGGGGTGCGGGGAGATGACTTCTGAGGAGCGCTCGCTTACATCGAAGGAGGAATTGAGCACGGAACTGAAAGCGCTCCTTCGCAACGCCTACGAGAGTGGGCTCGATGTGGAAGGTGGATTCGAATGCCGGAATGGGGTCGAACATCCCGACTGGGACGTTATCATCACAGAAGTAGAAAAGAACGGTCAATTGGAATGACCGACTATATAGCCAGACGCGACTCTGCTAACTGCTACGACAGTAAACAGGCGTTGCACGCTTCAGCGAACCAAGTATCAGTACCGGACGTTGTGAGGTACTGAGATCCCAATTTCCACTATCAGACGAGCATTCCAGCAGCCGTCTCGGCGAAATCAACGACGATACCGAAGCCGGGCAACAGAAGCACCGTGATCAAGGCAGCGAGCGTAAGCGCGGTGTACAGCCCTGTCGGATGGTCAGAGATTTCGAGATCATCACTCGGTGATTCGACCCAGAGAGCCTTTGCAATCCGAGTATAGTAGAACAGCGAGACGACGCTGTTGCCGACGAGTGCAATCGCAAGCAGCGCAACCTGCCCTTCGATAGAGGCCCACAGGAGATAGAACTTCGAGAGGAAGCCACCGCCAAGTGGCAGACCGGCAAGCGAAAACAGGAAAATCGTCATCGCGGCCGAGGCGAACGGTGCCTGCCTGCCGAGGCCGTGATAATCCTCGATGCGTCGTCCAATCTCCCAGTATTCCGCCAGCGCAACGAAGAGGAACGCCCCGGTGTTCATGAAGGCATAGACTGCGAGGTGGGCAAATCCAGAGCCAAGAACAAAGGCCTCGTTTCCGTCACCGACGCTTCCGGTCAGCGCCGCAAGCGCAATCAACACATAGCCTGCGTGGGCGACCGAGGAATAGGCCAGAATGCGTTTGACCTTGTTCTGTTTCAACGCCGCGAAGTTTGCGATGGTCATCGTCACGATGGCGAGAATCTGGAAGGCGACCACCCAGTCAATCGTCTGGGTAACGGCGGTGTGATCGAACACGTCCACGAAGACCCGGAACGCGAGCACGAATCCAGCAGCCTTCGAAGCCGAGGAGAGAAACGCCGAGATGGTGGCTGGTGCGCCCTCGTAAACATCGGGTGCCCAGAAATGGAATGGCACAGCGGCAATCTTGAACGCAATCCCGCCGATGATCATCAAGACACCGAGGCCGAAGATTCCAGCGCGGTCTTCGAGTCCCTCATCGAATGCAGCCTCCATCGCACCGAACTGCAACGATCCGGTCGAGACGTAAATCAGCGAGATCCCATAGAGGAAGATCGCAGACGAAAGCGCCCCGATCAGGAAGTATTTCAGGCCGGCCTCAACACTTCCCTTGTTGGTTTTCAACGACGCCACGAGTGCGTAGGATGGCAACGAGACGAGTTCGATGCTGATGAAAGCAGTGACGAAACTGTTCGAGAACGCGACCAGAACCATCCCGGTCGCTGCGAGTATGACCAGTGAGTAATACTCCGCCTGGTGTGGATGGTCTTTCAGATACTCGTAACTCGCAACGACGACGAGCAAGACCACACTGGTGATGATCGCTGCGAAAAACAGCGCCATCCCATCGACGATGAGATTCTCATTGAACAGTTCGATCGCCCCCTCTGTTGCGAGGTCGTTCTCTGCTGGCTGGCCCGTACCGGCGAGGAGATACCAGACCGAGAATCCGAGTGCAACGAGCGTACCGAGCGCAGATGTGCCTGCGAGCAGCGCGCTGTTTGTCTCGTCGGGGTCAATCATATCGATCACGAACAGCATGAGGGCAGTTCCCAGCAGAGCGAGGGCTGGGGCAAGGGCTGCCCAGTCAGGCAGTGTGCCGAGTTCGCTCATCGGCTCTCACCTCCAGTGACCGAAGCAACCTCTCCAAACACGATCAGCCCCTCGACAGCAGGGTCGATCAGCGGCCCCACGGCGTCTTGAATCGCTTCGTAGATGAGATCCGGCTGGACCCCAAGCAGGATAATCAATCCGAGCAAGACTGCAAGCGGCGCGATATCGTGGACTGGCGCGCGCTCGATTTCGTAGTCGGTTTCCAGTCGGAATGGGCCAAACATCGCACGCTGCATTGCCCACAGTAGATAGCCAGCCACGAGAACGATACCGAACATCGCGCCGGCGGTAATCAGTGGTGCGCCCGTCACGACTGTCGACTCGAAGGCACCGATGAACACCAACACTTCGGCGACGAACCCGCTCATCAGCGGTAGTCCCATATATCCGAACGCACCGGCGATGAATATCCAGGCAGTCACTGGCATCCGATCAGCCAATCCAGCCATGTCACCGACCATCCGCGTATGCGTCTGGTTGTAGATCACACCGACGGACATGAACATTAGCCCGGAGATGAGTCCGTGGCTGATCATCTGGAAGGTGGCTCCGCCGAGGCCGTGTGGCGTAAAGGCGACCAGCCCGATGATGACGTAGCCCATCGAGGAAATCGAGGAGTAGGCAACGATCCGTTTGAGGTCGTGTTGTGCCAGTGCCAACATTGCACCGTAGATCACACTGATGAGACCGACTACCGCGATGATCTCTGCGTACTCAGCCGCAACCTCCGGAAGCATCGTGAAGTTAAATCGCAGGAGTGCGTACGTCCCCATCTTCAAAAGCACCCCGGCAAGCATCACCGACACCGGCGTGGGGGCCTGTACGTGTGCATCCGGCAGCCAGGTATGGAACGGAACGACTGGAACTTTCACCGCAAAGCCGAGGAACAACAACACGAAAGCCACCACTCGCAGCGTATCCGCCTCCATTCCAGCAAACCCTTTGAGTTGGCCGGCAGCGAGTGCCTGTGAGATTGCCGGCAGGCTCAATTCGACTGGCTCTTCGAGGCCAAGAACGAGCATGAACAACCCGACGAACAAGACGAGCGACGCCAGATTCGTATAGAGGAGGAACTTCGCACCCGCGTACTTCCGGCGTGGGCCACCCCAGACGGCAATCAGGAAGTACATCGGGATGAGCACGCCCTCCCAGAAGATGAACCAGACAAAGAAATCAAGCGCCGTGAAGACACCGATAAGCGCTGTCTCCATGAGCAACATGAGCCCGTAAAACTGCGACTGGCGCTCGTCGATTGGCGTCCACGAGGAGACCATCGCAAGCGTCGTCAACACAGTCGTCAACACAAGAAGCGGGAAACTCACTCCATCGACGCCGACATGCCACTGGAGGGTGTAGCCGCCGAGTTCGAACCACTCGATTGCCGTCTCGAAGGCTGGCTGGCCATCCTCGTGCAAGGCGTTGCCCGTTGCGTCGTACCGGGTCCACATGACAGCGGTTCCCAAAAGTGGAAGCAGGCTTAGCCCCGTGGCGAGTTTCGCCGCGTAGCGATCAGGTGCAAGGAAGACGACAATTGCACTCGCAAGCGTGACCGCGAGGAGCAGTTCGATCAGCATCTAGAACCACCCCCCGACGAGCGCAAAGATGAGTACGAGCAACAGGAATCCAAGCGTCAGTAACGCAGCGTAGTTGGTCACGACGCCGGACTGGAGTTTCCGGAAGCGCTCGCCAGCAAAGAGGCTCACGCCACCGGTCCCGTCGACGAGTCCGTCGATAACGCTCTGATCGAATTTGTTCGCAACCTTTGCAATCGGCAGTGTCACGCCGCGAGCAAGCCAGACCTGATATTCGTCCTGATAGTAGTTGTTCATAAGCAGTGTCCGAACGCCTCCGAGTTTCGTCATGTGTGCCTTGACCTCCGGGCCACAGTAGAGCTTCCAGGCGACCACAACCGGCACGACAGCGAGTGTCAGTGCGAGTGCGCCACCAATAAGCGCGAGAATCCCCGGTTCGAGACCGCCGACTGTTCCTGTCTCATAGCCCGCAGCGAACTCCTGGCCGAGGATGTCGGTGTATTGTGTATAAGACAGTTCCCAGCCCTCGACTTCGAGCCAGCGCTGTAAGAACAGTGCATCTTCGGGCAGGAACTGCTTGAGAACGCCCATGTTGAGCGCACCACCGACCACCGAGAGCACGCCGAGGACGACAAGCGGGAGCTTCATATTCCAGCCAACCGGCTCTGGGTTTTCTGCAAGGTCGGTCCGTGGCTCGCCGTGGAAGGTCAAAAAGACCATGCGGAACGTGTAAAAGGCGGTTAACACGACCGCAAGTAGCCCGAAGAAATACGCCACGAAAAGTACAGAAGTGCCGCCGAGTGCGTATTCGAGTGTCTCGAACAGCACCTCGTCTTTCGACCAGAAGCCGGCAAACGGGAAGATGCCGGCAAGCGCGAGCGACCCGGCGAGGAAGGTGAGATAGGTGACTTTCATCTCCTCTCTCAGGCCACCCATCTCCCACATGTTCTCTTTGTGGTGCATTGCGATGATGACCGCGCCAGCGCCGAGGAACAGGAGCGCCTTGAAAATGGCGTGGGTCGTCAGGTGGAAGACGGCGGCGACGTAGCCACCACCACCCAGTGCGAGCATCATATAGCCGTACTGGGAGATTGTCGAGTACGCAAGCACCTGCTTGAGTTCCTGTTTGACAAGCGCCATCGTCGCAGCGAAGAAGGCGGTAAAGCCACCAATCAGCGCGATAACTGCGAGTGCAGTCGGCGAGAGGATGTAAAAGCCATATATCCGTGCGACCAGATAGACTCCCGCTGCGACCATCGTCGCTGCGTGAATCAGCGCCGAAACGGGCGTCGGGCCTTCCATTGCATCAGGAAGCCAGGTATGAAGCGGGAACTGTGCGGACTTGCCGACGACACCACCGAGGATGAGCAAGCCGATGATGGTAAACCACGCCTGCTCACCGAAACCAAGGAATGTGGTTACGTCTGCACTCGCTTCGGGGTCAAGTGCATCGGTTGCCATCGTGATGAACGAATCCGGCCCGGCGAACTGTGCAGTGCCGAACGTGCCAAGTACTGCCACCACTCCGATGAGGAAGAAATAATCCCCGAATCGGGTGACGAGGAATGCTTTCTTTGCAGCACTCGGTGGGCCGGCGTGACGAAACCAGAAGCCAATCAGAATGAACGAACAGAGCCCAACGAGTTCGAAAAAGACAAACGACATTAGCAGGTTGTCGCTGAAGACGAACGCGAGCATCGAGAATGTAAACAGCGAAAGCGCAGCGTAATACCGTGGCAAGCCGACCTCTCCCTCGTCGTTCATATAGCCGAGCGAGAACACGTGTACGAGGAAGGAAATGAGCGAGACGATAACGAGCATCAGGGCTGCAAGCGGATCGATAAGAATACCGAACGTGAGTGTGACTCCTTCGCCTGCAACACCTTCGACGAAGGTGTGAAGCGTTTCGTGGCGCGGATCAGCACCGGCCGCGATATCCCAGACCGTCTGAATCGAAATGAGCAAGGCCGCACCGGTTGCGACGATTCCTGGAATCGCGCCTTTTAGTGGGAGATACTTCCCAAAGAACAGAATAATGACGAATGCAATCAGCGGAAGCAACGCAGTGAGCTCTGCAGCGTCGATTCCGGGGAGGAAAACCGGCAGCGCGGAGATGTGTGTTCCGATCATCTTACCACCTCATGGTTGCCGCTTCGGTGACGTCGATATCGCCGAAGTTGCGGTTGATTGCGAGGATGATTCCAATGCCGATTGCGACCTCTGCGGCGGCGAGTGCAATCACGAACAGTGCAAAGACCTGTCCGGTCAGATTTCCCCAGTAGAGTGCAAACGCAATGAGATTGATATTGGCGGCATTGAGCAGCAACTCGACGGACATCAAAAACATGAGCGCATTCCGGCGGACGAGAACGCCAAACAGACCGATACAGAACACTCCTGCAGAGAGAAGCAGATACCACTCGATTGGGACAGACATTCAGTTTTCACCCCCGTCGTCACGTTTTGCGAGCATCAACGCGCCATCGAGGGCGGCATCGAGTACGACCGCAATCAGGATCAGCGCAACGAGGAAGTCCTCGGTTGGAATCGTTGCCTCACCGGATGCACCGATGAGCGCATAACCGATATCTTCGACGATGGTGCCTGTCCCCGCTTCGAAGCCGGGATCACCCGTAAACGATGCCGAGAGGATGATCGCAGCGAAGAGCCCGAAAAAGCCGACTGCGATCAGTCCTGGCAGCAGACTCCGGTCGAAGTCGATGAGTTCGGGTCGAGTGGTCATGTTTTCACCTCCCGGACCTCTGTCTCGTTGTCCTCTATTTCCCGGCGCGTAAGCATCACCGCGAAGGTGAACAACACCAGCACACCGCCGATGTAGACGAGGATTTGTATGACAGCGAGGAACTCGGCGCTCAACATCACGTAGTGTATCGCGACACTGGAAAGAGCCACACCGAGTAGCAACGCCGCGTGCCACATATCGCGGACGAGTACAACACCCAGACTGCTCGCAAGGGTCAAGAATGCAAACAGCCCGAATGCAAGTTGCTCTAGTACCATTAGTTCCAGATGCACGCGGCGTGCTTTTGAAAATTCCCCTTCTTCCCTCTGGATAAGAATCAATTGACCACGACAGCACCAAAAATAGGTGGTTAATTGTTAACAACGTCGTCACAGGCGCGATATCGGCCCCAGAGCGCGCGTCGGTCGGCAACGAATCGGTAGCCACGCTCACGAATCTGCTCCCAGAATGGAATTTGTTTGCAAACCCACATGACCGCTGCCCCGCCCCGGCCACAGCGAGCGAAACTCTGCTCGAAGCCCTCGCCGCAGGAATAGACCGCACCGTCGGTCAGCAGGTGCATGCAGTTGTCGTATTCGTCGGGTAGTCTCGCCTTCTGGTCCGGTGTTAGCTCCTCGTATCCAACCGGTTCGAACTCACCAAAGCGGAGCATCCAGCGGACACAGTACTTACAGAACCCACAATCGTCGTCGTAGACGAGTCGGGGAGTCGCCATATCCCTTCTTGGGTATGGTCCCTTTTTGGGATTTCTGTTGGGAAACGGTGACTGCCTGGAAAATCGTGACTGCTTTGCTCGTTGCCACGAAGAGACAGGTATGTACGATTTCGTCGTCGTCGGTGCTGGTCCCGCTGGCTCGCGATTCGCCCGCCGCGTCGCACAGCAGGGCTACGATGTCGTCGTCTTCGAACAGGGCGAAGTCGGCAAACCACTCGCCTGTTCGGGACATGTCAGTACGGATATCTGGTCGTTCGTCCCCGACGATGCCGAGGACAGACTCTTTCAAAACGAGATCCGCGGCGCACGCTTTCACACCGGTGGACCAGGGAGTGAGGGCTACCGTTTTCACAAACAGGAGGAAGTCTCGAACGTCATCGACCGCGTCGAACTGGACCGGACACTCGCCGACGCCGCCCGCAACGCGGGTGCCGACATTAGAGAAAACCACACCGTCGTCGGCCTGACGGAGTACCGCGATTCGGTTGCCGTCCGAGTCCGTGGCCCAGACGGTATCGAGACCCATCACGGACGGATGGTCGCTGGCTGTGACGGTCCCAAATCACGGGTCAGACAGACTGTCGGGTTGCCCGACCCCGACGAACTACTCCACGGTGTGCTTGGCTTTCACGACGACCCGGACCACCAGGATTTCGTCGACGTTCATCTCACCGTTCCCCGGTTTTTCGCCTGGCGGATTCCACGCGGTGAGGCGGGTGTCGAGTATGGACTCGCGATGGAGCCAACCGACGACGTCACGGCGCGATTCGAAGCATTCACCGAGGGATACGGTGTCGAAACTGACCGCCGCTGTTCGGGATTGATTCCCATTGGTCCGCCGGAACGAACACACACTGGCCGAGTTTTCCTTCTTGGGGATGCCGCCGGGCAGAACAAACCCTTTACTGGTGGTGGTATCCTCTATGGGATGACCGCCGCAGACGTCGCCGCTGATCTCGTCATCCCGACCGACCCCGCAACGCTCGAAGACTACGAGCAGGCATGGCGTGACGAACTCGAACAGGACATTACACTGGGGCATCTCGTCCGCAAGGGCTACTCGGCACCCGAACAGATCCAGAAGGCTGGGATGGCGCTGTTCGAAGGCGAGATTGGCGTCCACATGGACCGGCCGACGTCGCTTTTCTCGAAAGAACAGTTGCGGGCGATGCTGACGGATTGAGACCGGCGATTGTGGCTCTGTGAGCTAATCGTCACCGGGTTTGTATGCGCCACCACGGCGCTCGATGGTGTATATATCTTGCCGCACTGCTGACGCAGGATTGTCGGTTCCTGCATCACAGCTCCTGTTTCTAACTTGTTTTCAACATTGATTTTTGGACTCTCCGCTAGCTTTATACTAGTAAAGAAGAAGTTATAAACAATGATAGAAATACTGAAATTTGCCAAAAATCTCGGCTCCAGACAGCCGACGAAAGAAGCAACGAAACTCCGAACAGACACGCGAGGCTCCCTCCGCAAAGCTTTCTCGGCCGTCCTGGGGA
>LKMJ01003884.1_pt1 | contig 13976 bp, 12 predicted proteins | sample 643391 | NCBI WGS metagenome assembly LKMJ01 (sample SAMN04112250, study PRJNA286221) | soda lake metagenome | biome: soda lake; feature: Kulunda Steppe; material: water; isolation source: sample PL-Br10 brine of Picturesque Lake | place: Russia: Kulunda steppe | collected 2010-07
CCCTCCTCTACAGCATCGAGCCAGTCGTCGTAGCCTTCGTCGACGATTTCGTCGGTCATTCGACCACCTCCAGGACGTGGACGAGGGCAGAGGCGACCGTCCCGCCTGCGTTGTGTGCGAGGCCCATGGTTGCGTCGGGAACGTGATCGCTGTTGGGATGGTCTCCGCGGAGGATTCTGGTCAGTTCACCGATCTGTGAGGCGCCGGTCGCTCCAACGGGGTGGCCTTTCGCTTTCAACCCGCCCGAGAGGTTTACCGGCGTTTCGCCGTCGGCCCTCGTCCGACCGTCGCGTGCCGCAGAGATTCCTTCGCCGACCGGTTCGATGTCGAGTGCTTCGATCGCGAGCACTTCCGCGATCGTAAAGCAGTCGTGAACTTCGGCGACGTCCACGTCACTCGACGAGACTCCGGCGTCCTTGTAGGCTTCCGCGGCCGCATCGCGTGCTGCCGGTGATCTGGCCAGGTGCTCTCGATCGTGGAGGGCCAGCCGATCACCTCCCTGACCGGTACCCGTGATGGCGACCGGTGCGTCTAACCCGGAGCGTTCTGCGTAGGCGTCACTCGTGAGGACGATCGCCGCAGCCCCGTCGGAGATTGGACAGGCGTCGTAGAGGCCGATCGGATCGGATACCATCGGTGCCTCGAGAACGTCTGCGAGTTCGATCTCCCGCTGATACTGGGCCTTCTCGTTCGGGACGGCGTTTTTGTGATTCTTGACTGCGACGTGGGCGAGATCCTCGCGATTGCCACCGTAGGTCGCGAAATACGCCTGTGCCATCAGCGCGTAGGCCCCCGGGAACGTCATCCCGGCTTTGACCTCCCAAAGGTCGTCGGCGGCGATGGCGAGTGCCTCGGTCGCACCTCCCGTTCCGAGGTTAGTCATGCGTTCTGCGCCACCGACGAGCAAGACGTCGTTCTCACCAGTTCGGATCCGCTTGACGGCCTCCCTGGCTGCGGCGCCACTCGATGCACACGCCGCTTCGTAGCGCGTCGCTGGTGCCTGGACGCCAGCGGCTTCGGCCATCAACGGACCCTGGTGGCCCTGGTGTTCTGCCAACTCTCCCATGAAGTTACCGTACAGTACGGCCTCCACGTCCTCCCGTGGCACCTGCGAATCGTCGAACGCCTCGATGCTCGCCTCCGCGAAGAGGTCCCGTCCGGTCCGTTCGGGAACGTTTCCAAACGGTGTCGCCCCGACGCCTGCAACTCGTACCTCTGCCATGTCGAATTCTAGCCGTGCGACGGTCTAATACCCCCCGGTTTACATGAGAACCGTAGTTACGTCGCCGACCCCGGCAATATGACTCGGGACAGACGCCTCGACCGCCAGGGAATGTCCGCACTGTTATCGAGTGAGAACTGGACCCCGTTCGTCGATGGTTCGCAACTGGCAGCAAGCGATGATCCTAATCCGCGTCCTTATGACCGTGGAATAAAGAGTAAGAGACATGGTAGACGTCCCATTCGACTTCGATTTGCTTGCGGAATTGACAGAAACGAGCGGCGTGCCTGGCTACGAGGATCGAATTCGAGAAATCGTCGAGCGGGAGTTCGATGAGTACGTTGATCGGACCAGAGTCGACGCGATGGGAAACGTCGTAGGAACGATCGAGGGCGAATCCGAATACGCCATCGCAATCGCCGCTCACATGGACGAAATCGGGTTCATGGTTCGCCACGTTCGGGGTAAGGACGATGGCTTCGGATTTCTGGAACTCGACGCACTCGGCGGATGGGACGCCCGGGTACTCAAAGCACAGCGAGTAACGGTCCACACCGAATCCGGTGACCTTCCGGGTGTTATCGGATCTCCGCCGCCGCACACCCTGGACGAGGAGGAACGGACCAAGGCTCCCGATGTCGAGGACGTGTACGTCGACGTTGGATTGCCACTCGAAAAGGCGGAGGATCGAGTTTCACCTGGTGACCTCGTGACGATGGATCAAACGACCGAACTCATCGGTGAAACCGTGTCCGGAAAGGCCCTCGACGACCGGATCTGTCTGTTCGCCATGCTCGAGGCAGCCCGTCGGATCGAGAATCCGGCCGTGACGATACACTTCTGTGCGACGGTACAGGAAGAAGTTGGCCTACGCGGGGCGCATGCACTGGGCGTCGACGTAGATCCCGACCTCGCAATCGCACTCGATGTTACCGTCGCAAACGACGTCCCCGAATTCAAGCGGGGAGAGTACGTCACCCGATTAGGGGACGGAGCAGCGATCAAGCTCAAGGACTCGAGCGTCATCACTAGCCCCAAAGTCCACCGGCGGATGAAGTCCGTCGCCGAGGAGAACGACATCGAGTATCAGTTCGAAATCCTTCCAGCGGGTGGGACCGACACGGCAGGATTCCAGAACACGGCGGGTGCGAAGCCCGTCGGTGCGATCTCGATTCCGACACGATATCTCCACACCGTCACCGAAACGGCACACGTCGACGACGTCGCCGCGACGATAGACCTACTGGGCGCGTTCCTCGAGAGTGAAACTGGCGATCACGAGTACACTTACTGATTCATCTCGAGTTGAGTAATCGATATAGTACTCTACTGATTCGCCTCGAGTTAACCAGCCATGACGGTCCTGTACACCAGTTCATCGTCCTCTGTCTCCGGAAACCGGATGGCTGTCGTCCACCCACTTCGAGCATAAAATGCACTAGAACATTCTAGTCGTTCTTATAACAAGATTTTTACGCACGGGTGAGTTGAGGACTATCGATGGCAACGAACCAAATAAACCCAAGCCACACGTTTCGATGCCCTGAATGTACCGGTACCCTCTCGTTTTCGGGAGGACGATGGACGTGCAGCGATTGCACGCACGTCCCTCGGCAGGGCGCGGATTGAGACGTAGAACCGGCACCGACCGACGTAGAGGCCGTACTCATTACAGCCCGTGAGTCAGGTACCACCCTACGGTGATAACTACAGATTTTCTATTCGCACAATATACCATTTATGGGATGAGCAGGCGCAAAACCTCGCGCTTTACAGTAGTTGCCGATTCAAATTGCAGACTGTTCGCTGAGGTACGACGAGATTGCTGAAATCCGGCTTGAGCCGGTTGTTCGAGCAGTGGTTCGAGTAGGCGGTGATGGACGAGACGAGAAATTCACGGCGACCGTCAGTCTCGCCAGTACGGAGGGGCGTGCTGACCCGGGCGCCAGCCCGGGTCTGCCGCCCCGACGAGGCTTATCCGTACGTCACTGGCCCGAGGAAGAACCGGAACGTTGCCGTTGACACTGCTGGCCGCGTTTTCACCCGCCGTTGCTCTGAGAGCAGCAGACACACCACGATCCAGAGATTGTACAGCGCCACAGCGAACAGAAAGTAGAACAACCGCACCGCAAACACCGGTGACGTGGTCCGGGGCAGAAACTCACCGATCTTCCGGTAGGACGTTTCTATTCCCCAGCGACGCCGATACGCTTGTGCGAGTGGCACCGCCTCATCCACCGTTCTCGGTCGATTCGTGATCAGACACAGCGAGTCGTCGTCCCGCGACTGATGCGGGACGACGACGAGCGTCACCGGCACTCGCATCGGCGGAAACCGCTTTCTGACTAACTCGTAGTCAGTGACGAACGTCTCTTCATCGTGTGCCGACAGAACTCGCTTGATCCCGCGTGTTTTGGGTGCGCGCATGACGAATTCTACGTCAAGGTCGTTCAGTGCATCAACCAACTCGACTCGATACAGCCCTCGGTCACAGTAGATGCGAGTGATCGAGACGGCCTGACGCGCCGTCTCGATCACATCTCGGATGACCTCGACTAATGACGGTGTGTCGGTCTGAGCAACGTACTCTGAGGCGAGCGTAAACCGTGTTGCTGGGGAAACAATGCACAACGTGACGAAGACGTAGGCGAGGTTCGTTCCACGCTCCGGGTTGATCCGCGACACCATCGGTGTCTGGTCGGAACCGTAATAGAGCCATTCGTGAAGATCGAGCGCAGCTTCCGCGGTTGTTGGAAATTGCCGTGCCTTCTTCGTCTGGTCGATCAACTGGTCGCGGACGCCATCGAACTGGGCGTCGATGGCGTCCGCTTCCATCCGCCCGAGATTGTACAGGAGTGACTTCGCCAACGGACTCCGGTCTTCGAGATCGAGAGCGTCACCTCTGGCAAGTTGGAGATGTCTGGCACTGGTGTTGGTGAACTCCTGTTCAAAGGCGCTCCGAGTGAGGACTCTGGCGAAGTCCTCACTCGGATAGGTGCCGTTTGGCTTCGCTCCGAAATTCAGTGACGGATACAGCAACGATCCTGCGGCACGGCAGACCTGCCGTGCCTCGTCGGTAGCAACCATACTCTTCGTACGGTGCCAACGGAGAAATCGGTCTCTCAGCCACTTCGGCAACTACTGTTTAGGGCGGGGAGGATGTCAAAGATGATATCCTTACCGAAATACAATCAGTAGTAATGATCAATACACAATCAGTAGTAATGATCAATACACAATCAGTAGTAAATTCTATATAAGTACTGTAGTGAATGAGTAGTAAAATCAAATTGAATGTGCCTAATTAACAAACATGCAAAGGAGTAACGCCGTCGAAAGTCGAACCGAAGATTTCAGTACCAGGGGTTCCCTAGAGGCTGCCATGACTCCACTCGAGGACGACGCACACCTATCCCGACGGGTCTTTCTGGCTGGATCGGCTGGCGCGGCTGCCACATTAGGAGTGAGCGCACCCGCACTCGCACAGGAAGACGACGAAGGTGACGAAAACGAAGAAGAAACCGAAGACGAGAACGGTGAGAACGACGAAAACGGTGAGAACGACGACAATGGCGAGAATGGAGCTGCCAACGGAGCGACTGAAACCGTCGCTGTCGTCGACAACGAGTACGAGCCAGACAGTCTCGCCATCGAACCCGGAACGACCGTACAGTGGATCTGGGAGGGAAACAACCACAATATTAACCCGACGGAACAGCCCGACGATTCCGACTGGGAGGGGCACTTACCCCTGGAGGACGAAGGGTTCGAGTACGAACACACCTTCGATGTCGAGGGTAGTTACGAGTACGTCTGTGACCCTCACGTCGGCGTTGGCATGGTCGCAACTATCGAAGTAGGTGAGGGGGTGGGTGATGCAGCGGACGGTCCGATCGACGTCGTCCCCGACGCAGCCTGGACCATCCTCATAGCAACCGTCGCCGGTATGGTGTCGACGCTTTCGCTCGTGTACTTTTTCATGCGCTACGGTGGGGAGTACGAGGAGTAGTCCGTCTGTTCCAAGGTCTGTCGGCGGTACATTCGGACCGAACTACTCACGGTCGTTCGTGGACGTACAGTTCGACGTCACGTGGCGTTCCTTCGATGTCCGCCACTAATCGACGGACGATTTTCTCTACTTCACCGAACAGACGGGGCTGAATCTTTCGTATCACCCAGTCCATCGAGACAAATCGGGGAAGTGATATCGCATCCGAATTTGCCGAGTGCGGATCGTACTGGGCGTCGAAGTAGATTCGACTCGCGGTCTCCTCACCTGTTGGAGCCGCCTCCGGTTCTGGTTCCACACGCCACTCTCCTTCCGCATCGATGTCCTTCCTGAGTTTCCACTTGAGTGAGTGCGGTGGGGACAGTTCGAATACTTCCGAACGGGCGGTGTACCGGAGTTTCCACCACGAGAGGTGAAGGTCGTACCACGTCGTTCCACCGTCGGACCTGGTTTCGCTCTTCATCTGACCTCTCGAGTTCCGGGAATCACTGCGGGACTGGACGTCTGCAGGATTCCCATCGTACTCGCGAACGTCGTTCAGGTAGTCGGTGTATCGGGGATACTCCGTGAACGACTCGAGGTACGGGAAGACCGTCTCTGGATCCCGATAGACGACCGTACTGAGGAGGATTCGAGCCACGATCCCAGTTGGCACCATCTCCACGTAACGATTTCGCCACGAGTTGGACCCGTGTAATCTACCGCCCGTTCGAGACGACCGAACTCGACAATCGATACTGGAGCACGTCGTCGAACCGTACGTCGACGATCCGGCGATGCATCGAGGGACGGCCGACGGTGCTGACGAGTCGACCCCCTTTTTATCCCCTCCGTACGAATCATCGATACGAATGCTGGAGGGAATCAACGTCGCGCTCGGGATAACGGGGTCGATTGCCGCAGTGAAGACCGTCGAACTCGCCCACGAGTTTCGACGCCACGGTGCCTCAGTCAGGGGGATCATGAGCGCCAGTGCACAGGGGATTATTCATCCGTGGTCGGTCGAGTACGCCACCGATAATCCGGTCGTCACGGAGATTACGGGCAAGATCCAACACGTCGACCTCTGTGGATTCGACGGCTGGGCGGACGTCTTCGTTATCGCACCGGCGACGGCGAACACCGTCGGTAAGATCGCTGGCGCAATCGACGACACGCCGGTGACGACCTGCGCGACGACGGCACTTGGTTCGGACACGCCGGTCGTTATCGCCCCAGCGATGCACGAGCCGATGTACGACCATCCGGGCGTACTCGAAGCCATCGAGCGGGTGGAGGCGTGGGGTGTCGACTTCGTCGATCCACGAATCGAGGAGGGCAAAGCCAAAATCGCGAGCGAGGAGGCGATTGTCTCAGACGTCGCCCGTGCATGCGGTGACCGTCCTCTCGAAAGAAAACGCGTCGTCGTTACGGCGGGTGCGACAAGTGAGGCGATCGACCCGATTCGGGTTCTTACGAACCGATCTTCGGGCCAAATGGGGCGGGAAATCGCGAGGGCCTGCTACGTTCGAGGTGCGGACGTGACCCTCGTCCAGAACGGACCGGATGTTCACTACGCGACCGTCGTCGACGTAGAGAGTGCCTCCGAGATGGTCGATCGAACGGTCGACGTCTGTACGGAAGCTGACGTCCTCGTCTCCGCGGCGGCTATCGGTGATTTCGCCGTTCCGACACAGTCGGAGAAGATTCGATCTGGAGCGTCACTCACGCTCGAACTCGATCCGACGCCGAAACTCCTCGATACGGTCAGGTCACACCGCCCCGACCTCTCGATTGTGGGATTCAAAGCTGAAACGTCAGGTTCGGACGAAGCAATGATCGAAGCGTCTAGAGAACTACTCGACCGGGTCGACTGTTCGTTCGTGGTCGCGAACGACGCGAACGTGATGGGGTCCGATAGAACGCGTGCCTTCCTCGTTCACGCACAGGATGTCGCGAAGTACGAAGGACCGAAAGCCGGGTTGGCAGCTGAAATCGCCGACGCGATCGCTGTGCTCTGATGAGCTACCTGTCTCACACTTCCCGAATCAGGTCCATCGAATACGGATCCCCAGATGCTACTTCGATACGACGACGACCGGTCACGAGAATTATATAGGTGGCGTTCGTCGCCTCACTCAATAGATATGGCGCCTGGACCCACCGGGGAGACGAGGTGATCGGGCAGTGTTGAAACAACAAACGCGGTCCGATACGCTGTCCAAAGGCGAAATATTCGAGGTGCTGCGCAACCAGCGCCGCCGCTACGTTCTCCAGTATCTCAAGCAGGACGGAGATCCCGTCGAACTTGGCGATCTCGCACAGCAGGTTGCGGCATGGGAGTACGAAACCACACTCGACGACGTCACCCCCGAGCAGCGAAAGCGGGTATACACGACGCTCCAGCAGACGCACCTTCCGAAAATGGACGAGGCCGGGATCTTACGCTTTGATTCGGACGAGGGGATGATCGAACCGACCGATTTAACTCCGGATATCAGTATTTACCTCGAAATCGTTCCTGGAGAGGAGTTCGCCTGGAGGGAGTTGTACCTCTCCCTGGGTGCCATTAGTTGTGCCCTCGTCGCCGCCCTATGGATCGGGATCTACCCCTTCACGGTCCTCTCACCGATCGCCTGGGCGGCGATCATCTCCATCACCGTGACTGCAACGGCAATCGCCCACATCTACCACGAACGCAATATGCGCCTGGGTCACGGTGACCAACCACCAGAGCTCCGGTACGGCTCCGACGATTGATCGACCACTCTGAAACGACTTCCGACGGCTGTCGACCTCTTCGAAACGACTTCCGACGGCTGATCGTCACATTTTACTCGGTGACCGAGAGATCCTCAACATGGATCGGTTACGGAAGTCGCTACTCGAGGCGCCAATCATCGAGAAGAACGAATACCAGTATTTCGTCCATCCAATCAGCGACGGCGTCCCTCGACTGGACCCGAGGCTGATGAGAGAGATCGTCATTCGGATTATTCGAAAGGTCGAACTCGAGAACGTCGACCACATCGTCACACCCGCGGCGATGGGTATTCACATCTCGACCGCAGTTTCGTTGATGACCGACATTCCGATGACGGTAATCAGGAAACGAGAGTACGGTCTGGACGGTGAGGTTTCGATCGCTCAAAAAACGGGGTACTCCGAAAACGAGATGTTCATCAACGACGTCGAACCGGGCGACCGGGTCCTCGTCATCGACGACGTGCTATCGACGGGGGGAACGCTCGCCTCAGTTCTGACTGCATTAGACGAAATCGGGGCAGACGTCATCGACACGGTCGCTGTCATCAAGAAGGTCGGTGGTGAAAACAAGGTGGCTGACGCGGGATACGACGTGAAGACACTCATCAACGTCGACGTCGTCGACGGAGAGGTCGTTATCGTCGACGAACACGGTGACGGGTAAGATCGTCTTCGAGAGCAGGGAGACGAGTCGGCCGGTGTCGCTGTGTCATCCGAACTGGGATCGTCGTTTCGTGGATTCGATGCGAATCAGCTTCGGATCGCAGACCAGGGGAGTGGTTCTGCCGAACACTCTAGATCGTATCGATGACAGCTGACGATGCGTTCGCTGGTCACCGTTTCTGCGGGCTCAGACCGCTCACAGACGGTTCTGATCTCGTCGGCGAGTGTCGAGTGTGCAGCATCGATTTCTCCACGGGTCACCGCGTCGATGGCACGTTCGACCGCAATCTCGATACGTCGATTTGATATCTCCGCGGGGAGATTGAATGCCTCTCTCACGGTGTCCGAATCCACCGCCGACTCTGTACGACGATTGATCGATTCCGGAAGTTCACCAGTTTCGAGGGTGAAACGAAACGCGGCGATACGTTTCCACGACTCGAACGGGAGGTCGACGTCCTCGGGGGGGATCAGTTCTGGACAGCGCGTGTGGAATCGACAACCACCTGGCGGATCGGCCGGGTCCGGTACAGTTTCTGTCAGCGGGCGTTCGAGAATTCTATCACGCGGATCGAGGCTCGGTACCGACCCGAGGAGCACGCGCGTATACGGGTGTGTCGGTCGTGAGAGTACGTCCTCGACCCGCCCCAGTTCGACGATTTGACCGAGATACATAACAGCGATCCGATCACAGAAACGCCGTACGACGTCTATGTCGTGACTGATGAACAACACGCCGATGTCGAACTCGTGTCTGATTTCGTCGAGTAAGGCGAGGACGTCTGATTGAACCCGGCCATCGAGTGCACTCGTCGGTTCGTCCGCGACGATCAGGTCCGGGTTGACGACGAGTGCACGTGCGATCGCGATCCGTTGTTTCTCCCCTCCGGAGAATTCGTGTGGAAATCGATCTGCATCCGACGCAGATAATCCGACGCGTTCGAGAAGGTTCTCTACGACCTTCCGTCGTCGATTAGCATCGGTTAATCCGTGGAGTTTGAGCGGTTCGGCAACTGCCTCGCCGATTCGCATTCGCGGATTGAACGCCTCGTTCGGGTCCTGGACGATGAGCTGTGCTCGGCGCCTGAACTCTCGCAGCTGTCGTCCAGAGAGCTCGTCGAGGCGCTGGCCATCGAATCGTATATCACCGCCCGTCACGGGTCCGAGACCGAGAATCGAGTGGGCTGTCGTCGTCTTTCCACTGCCAGATTCACCGACGAGCCCGAGCGCTTCTCCGCGATCGACGTGGAAGCTCACCCCGTCGACTGCGCGAACCCGACCGACTTCCCGTCTCAGAAGGCCTTTCGTAATTGGAAAGTGGGTTTCGAGCTTTTCAACCTCGAGGAGGGGTGAATCCTCCGAACCGGTGTCGACGTCCCGACGACGCCCATTTGTATCAGTCATCCGAATCCTCCTCCGTGATCGGGCGGGTTTCGTTCGCGGTGGCCAGAATCGGTTTCGGATCTCCGTCGGGTCCGTAATGGACGCAAGAGGCGGTGTGATTTGGATCGCCCCCCACTGTACGATGTTCGGGCTGTTCATCACCGGTACACGAGTCGATGGCGTGGGCACACTCGGTCCTGAATCGACAGCCGTCCGTTGGTATCTCCTCACGCGATGATCGGAGTGACCGTCGATCGAGTCCGTTGTAACTATCGAATAACGCTTGCGTATATGGATGGGCCGGTCGCTCGAAGACGTCTTCGATCGGTCCCCGTTCGACGATCGTTCCGCCGAACATGACGAGAACACGATCGGCGAGAGAAGCGACGATGCGAAGGTCGTGTGTGATCAGGAGCATCGACATTCCTTCATTGGTTAATGTGCGCAACAACTCGATAAGTCGTGCCTGGACGGTAACGTCTACCGCCGTCGTAGGTTCGTCGGCGATCAGGAGGTCCGGATCGGCGGCGAGCGCGATAGCGATGGCGACTCGCTGGGCCATGCCTCCCGAGAATTCGTGTGGGTAGTCGTCGATTCGTTCGCTCGCACGTGGAATACCGACCCGTCGAAGCAGATCGATTCCACGCTGGCGAGCGCTATCCTTGCCAACGGCCTCGTGAATTGTGATCGCTTCGGCGATTTGATCGCCGACAGTGTACACCGGATCGAGGGCCTGACCAGGATTCTGAAATATGTGTGCGATGTGATTCCCCCTGATGCGTTGGAGATACCGTTCGTCGGCCTCTAGCAGGTTCGATCCGTCGAATAGCACCGATCCGTCGACGATTTCCGCTGGTGGTTGTGAAACGATTCCGGTCAGAGACTCACACGTCACGGTCTTTCCACTTCCCGATTCACCGACGATACACACCGTTTCGCCCCGTTCGACCGTGAACGTGACTCCGTCCACTGCGTGGATGGTTCCCCGGTCGGTTTGGATGTGTGTCTTGAGGTCGGTTACGCTGAGTAGCGGGTCGTCTCGTTGAGCAGCACGTACCGACGTCGTGTTGGAGGGTGTGTTAGCTGACATCGTTTTCAGTACTCCGTTCGGGGATCTAACGCGTCTCTGAGCCCATCGCCGACCAGTTTGAACGCTACGAGCGTCAAGCCAAGTGCCAGTGCTGGGAAGGTGGATACCCACCAGTAGTCGTGAGGTTCGATGATCTCACCACGACCGCCACCGACGACCTGCGTGAAGTCCACTCCTTGCGCGATGGTGGTACCCCAGGAGCTGGCGTACGCTTCCTGGAATCCGAGGAACGCCACCCCGGCTTCGACGAGGATCAACAGAGCGATTAGCTGGAACACAGCCGGAATCAGTGTGTTCGTAATGTTTGGAAGGATGTGCCTCCGGGCAACGTACGTCCTTGACGCGCCGAGGCTCTGTGAAACCATCACGTAGCCAGCCTCTCGGCGCTGAAGAACTTCACTCCGAACGAGTCGGGCGATACCTCCCCAGCTCAAAAACCCGAACACCACCAGCAACAGCAGCAGTGACGGGTTCCAGTACATGTAGCCGATGAAGTAAATGATGATCGCGGGAATGGACAACTGCATGTCGACGTAGGACATCAGCAAATCGTCGATCAACCCTCCGCGAAAGCCAGCTAGGACGCCGACCACGAACGCGAGAGGAACGATGAACGCCGCCGTGAAAACCGCGACGTACAGGGCAGTTCGTGCCCCAGCTATAACGAGCCAGTCCATCGCTATTCCTTCATGATTCGCTCCCAGCTGATACGCAGAGAGCGTCCCGTGACAGTATTGGGTGATTCCCTCACCCGTACTGGTTTCGCCGAGACACTCGCCTCCGGCGAGCGGTATCGACACGCCAGCCGGCGGATGCCACGCGTACTCGAATCGCAATCGCGCAGAACCGGCGACGACGGTCCCGAGCAAACCGAGGAACACGAACAGTCCGAGCAAGCCGGCCGCAGCCACGTAGATTCGTTTAGTGAACAGTTTTCGGAGAACACTCATCGCCATCCCTCGATGTCTGACGATCGGCACCCCGACGTACGCCAGTAGTACAACTGAACCCAGGAGAAACACCCAGTCCACTGGTTGAATTATCCAATCAGCTGTTATATACACGTGTGCAACGTACGTATCGTAGAGATACAGTGCTACCAGACCAACGATTCCGAGGAGAAAGACCGTTCGTTCGGGGGTGAACGCCCGTCTCGAGGTGTCGATCTCACCCCAGTCTATCGTTTCGAACCGTGGGGACCAATCATCCTGTTGCATGGATGTCGATTTAACTCGGGGGATATAATCTCATTAATGTATCCATTTCTGTTACTGATACTTGTTCGGTTGAATTGTGACGGCCGTACGGATAGCAGCAATGGACCGTCCGGACATCTTCAACGGCACGGCTCACCCGACAACTGAATTGAAACCATCATCTATTTACTAGAGTAATAACAACGAATTGACGATGCCCTCCAGTATCACGGTTCGGTTCCTGTCGATGAGCCCTGTACACGACTGCCACAGTTTGTTCGGGTGGTCATCGTGAGTTTGCTCCGGGCGTTCCTCCAGCGAATCGCTCTCGGTTTCGTGGCTGTCTGGGGCGTACTGACGATTATCTTCGCCCTCTTCACAATGACACGTCATTGGGTAATAGAGCAACAAGTCGCGTTGGAACAATGGGGTGGTGAAGAGATGACTGAAGAAGAGGAACAGGCTCGTATCGACGCCTACCTCGCGGAACGAAATCTCGACGGATCGACCTGGGACCGGTATACAGAATGGATGTGGAACATGATCACCCTCGATTGGGGAGAGTCCTTCGAGACGGGCCAGGACGTGTTCCCGATGGTCATGGACGCGACTGCCCGGACGATATTGTACGTGGTTCCAGCCGTCGGGTTGGCACTAATCATCGGGCTCGTCGTTGGCGTCTACGCAGCGATGCAACCGGATGGACACCTCGCTACGATGGGGGTTGGAACGGCCTACTTGTTATTCGCGATTCCAAATTTTTACGTCGGTGGAATGCTCATCTCACTCGCGAAAGCCGATGTCATTTCACCGTCTCCGCTGGTATTCGAACACACGCTTCCAATCCTGTTGACAGCGACGTCGTTGCTGGGTGGGTACGTGAGTTTCAGCCGGGCCCACTCACTTGAATACGTGACGGCCGAGTTCGTTACGCTCGTGAGAGCGAAAGGTGCAACTCCCCTGCGTGTCACGAAACACGTCCTTCGTAATGGGGCGATTCCGATGTTTTCGATGGTGTTCACCGAAGCCCTGGCGCTGCTTGTACTGGCAGTGTTCGTTATAGAAACACTGTTTGGCATTCAGGGACTCGGATTGATGTTGTTCGAAGCAGTTGAAACCCGTGATTTACCGGTGTTACTCGGCGGGGTTATGGTACTAATTGCTGTGGGTGTTATCGCCAATATTTTCCAGGATGTCTTCTATACAATTCTCGACCCTCGTGTGGATACCGAAAGCCGGTAACGGTCTCTGAATAAAAGGAGACCGGCACTCGAAATCGATCCTGAACCCCATTGGTCGACCCAATTGCGTTGGTCTATCCCGATTGCATTGATGAATCGACCCAACTACGATTGTAACGCTCTGGTCGATCGTATGCTGGCGACCTACCGATCACTGACCAGTTTCTGATTCGATCGATACGGTTACCTGGTCGTACAGTCCACACGCCGTCGCATTCTCTCGGGTGATGCCGGCGCCGATCGTGTATTCACCGGGAGCTGCCCGTTCCCACTCCGTTTCAGACAATCGGAACGTCTGGTCCCAGTGTCGTGTTGCCACGATTCGCTCACCTCGTGAAAACTGAATGACACCGTTATCATCCAATGATTCTCGAAGTGGAACGTGTGATGCCTCCTCAACGCCATCTACGTTCCACGACCAAACGAG
>LKMJ01003886.1_pt1 | contig 13974 bp, 6 predicted proteins | sample 643391 | NCBI WGS metagenome assembly LKMJ01 (sample SAMN04112250, study PRJNA286221) | soda lake metagenome | biome: soda lake; feature: Kulunda Steppe; material: water; isolation source: sample PL-Br10 brine of Picturesque Lake | place: Russia: Kulunda steppe | collected 2010-07
ACAAAATTGCGCTACGCCGCGACGACGAGTACATCACTGAACCGGACGAGATCGGCCGAGCCGTCAGAAACAAGACGAACCTGACCGACATACAGATTCGCTTCGAGTCACTGGACGGAATCGATCCCGACCAGATTCGGGAAACCGTCGAGACGCTGATCGGCGAGGAGCCGGACGGAACCGATCCCGACGCGTGGCTCTCGGAGTTGGCTAACTGGGTGGACGAGAACAGTGTACTTGTGAAGCGCGTCTTGCGAGGCGTCAGCAGAGAGTTCGGCGAGGGCGCTTCGTTGGACGAACTCGAAACAGCTCTCCAGCCCGCACTCGGTGGCGAATCCCTCGAAACAGACGACTTTGCGTCCGACGAGATCGCACGGCAGTCCGAGCGCTTCGCTCGGGCAAAAGGACTCTTCCGGTCGGTTGAGGATGGCGACTCACTCTGGGAGCAGTTCAGCCAGCGAACGACGGAGATGCAGCGACTCTACCCCGGTGCGGACATCACAGGAGAGATGCAAGCAATCGTCGGCGGAGACGAAGTGCCGGATGCCGACCGGCTTCGAGCAACGATCGACGAAGCCGACGCTCACAGACGAACCGTCGTCCGCGAGCAGTACAAACGCATCACGGGAGAGTCGCCGCCGGACGAGGTGCCCGAGAGCGTGGTTTCCAGTCTCGCAACGTGGCTCTACGCTCACGATGGGAGCAGCAAGGAAACCGCCGACCGTGTCGCCGTCGAATTCGACGGTGTCACCATCGACGATCTGTATGATCTCTTCGAGACGGCGTGGGACGGTGACTCGTTCTCTGAGGAAGACCTCGTCGACCCGACGGTTGTTCAGCAAGCCAAGCGGTTCGAACGGGCACGGCGGCTCCTCGAAGCATCCGGTAGCGAGGCCTCACTCTGGTCGCAGCTTCGTGAGGCCTCGAAACGACTGGAGGAAGAATATCCGAACCACCCAGTTACGACCAACGTGAGCGAGATGCTCAGTCGGTCACAGCCTCCAAGCGTCGACGACGTAGAGCAACTTCTCGACGAGGCGGAGAACCCCTTCGAGGTCGACGAACGACTCGAAGAACTCGCCAGCGAACTGCAGTCCGAGTATCCCGACCACGATCTCACCCAAGAGGTCGTCGATGCAGTAGCGGGAACCAGCCCACCGAGTGAGGAACGCATGGGTGAATTGATCGAAGATGCCGAGCAGTTGCTCGACGGTGTTGACGAGAAGCTTCGGCGGATTCGAGAGATCATGGACGAACTAGAGGACGGTTCTGTTCTGATGATCGAGACGCTCGACTGACGGTCTGGTGTTGCAAAAAGCCGAATTCATTTATATTCGATTCGTAATTACGCAACATCGGGGTATCATCACGACCAAAATTGCGTTCTTTGCCGAAATTAATCCGGGGGAGCCGGATGCTCTAGCATGTATCAAGCCAGTCGGAGGCCCTTCACGAAATGTCTCAGATTACAGCGATGGTTAGAAGCCGCTGTTATCGGCCAGTTCCAGCGTCTTCATCCCCGCGATAATGATCAGCGCGATAATCGAGAAGAACCCTGCAAGCTCAAAGAGCGCCATCGGGTTCTTTACGAACCACCAGAAGATTGGTTCGAGAAACTCGATCCCGTAGAAGTCCGCGAGTATCTTCGAAATCACGGCTCCGAAGACGACTATCAACAGTAGATACAGGAAGTACCGAAGCTTCCGAGGGCCGGCGAAGCCATCAACCATACCTCAGCTTCCACATTTTGACATAAATGCTTCGTGTAGGACTACTCCTGTCGGGTCATTTCCGAGTCCTAACCCAGCCGCTGTCCCAGAGTATATGGACAATCTTCAAGACACCTCAATGGCTCTGCTTGTAACAACACTGAATTTCGTATGGACGGACAATCTACCCAACCCCGCAAGGCCCAGCTCGACAAGGAAGAGCGCGAGAATCTCGAGGATGTCGTCACCGAGATGCGCGACCGCGTCGAGGCGAACGTTCGCTACCAGCTTGAGGACGAGTACGATCTCGACGAGAAACCGGACGACGACGCATCCCTGAGCGAGGAGAAGGAGGAACTCGTTGAGGCTATCCAACTCGAAGCCGTCGACGGGAACGACTGGGACGACGGCTATGAACAGTATATCACGGGCGTAGGATACACCATCGTCAATCGGCTGGCCGCGCTCCGCTGTATGGAGGTTCGAGACTTCATCGACGACGAGGTCACGGTCTTCCGCGATGACGGCCTTACGCCTGCAGCTGATCGACTCGTCACCGAGGAGTTTTTGCTTGAAGAGGAAGCCGTCCTCGAAGCGTACCGGAACGCGTGCGATGACCTTGCTGAGGAAATCGAAATTCTCTTTGATCGCTCGACAGCCTACAGTCTAATCGACCCCGACGACGACACGTTCGAAGACCTCTGCGGGATGCTTGATGAAGTCTCCGACGAGGTCTGGCGAGGTGACGATGTGCTCGGCTGGGTATATGAGTATTATAATATTAGTAGGTTATCTGAACTACGGAATAAAGCGCACAATCAGGGCTTAGAACCAAAAGACATCCCCCCTGCTAATCAGTTTTATACACCCCACTGGGTCGTTCGGTTGCTAACAGACAACAGTCTGGGCAAACTGTATGCAGAATCTACTGGCGATGTTGACCAAATTCTGGGTCAGCAACATCACCTGAGTGCCCCAGAGAGAGTTGACCGCGTCCCAACTATCGATAAGTCTCCCGATATTGCTTCTCTATGTACCTATATGACTCCTGCAGAGACCACTACAGAAAACATAGAGACTACTGAATTTGATCACCCTTCTGAGATCAGTATTATTGACCCTGCTTGCGGTAGCGGCCACTTCTTGTTATATGCATATGATGTATTAGAACGAATTTGGTTAGATGCAGACGTTGATATTCCTAAAAAAGAAGTGCCCGAAAAGATACTCAATCATAATATATATGGTGTAGATTTGGATCTCCGTGCGTGTCAATTAGCTACGTTCAACTTATATCTCAAAGCACGGGTAAGAGCAGAATCAGCAGGTGCCCAGGACTTCGCTCTTCCAGAAGTAGGAATTGTTTGTGCAGACACCACAATTGCCGACGTAGAAGAGGTAGAGCAAGTTTTTGATGAGGTTGCTTCAGACCAACCGGAAGTAAGGGAAGCACTTGACGAAATTCTATCAGAATTCAAAGGTGTACAAGGGCTGGGTAGTCTATTAGATGTGAAGGGGACGTTATCCGATGAATTCCTTCAAGAACAAACTAAGTTAACAGATACTTGGACTGGGCCGAGTAGCCTCACAAAATTCCTTGATCAGCTCCACGATCAGATCAATCAAAGAAAAACTGACAACTCTTTCTTAGCCCAAGATCTTAATAGCTTTCTACGTTTATTGGTGGTTCTTTCACAAGATTACGATGTTGCCCTAATGAACCCACCATATGGTTCTGGAAAGAAAATGCCGGATTCTGTCCAAAAGTATGTAAAAGAGCATTATGAGTACAGCCCCGAATATTATATTAATTTCTTCGAAGTATGCGACAATCTAGTCAAACAAAATGGCCGCATCGGGATGCTGATTCCGAGAACATTTATGATGAAGCGGTCGATGCAGCAGTTCCGAGAAGATTTCGTCGGAGACAGAGGTACATTTGACTTTTTAGCTGAGTTCGGACTCGGCATCCTTGATAATGCGACTGTCCGAACCGTAGGAACTGTTGTTCGAAGTGGAGGTCAGGCGGAGGATACAGGGACATTCATCCGACTCCATGATATTGAAAAACAACAAAAGGAGGAGACGTTCGCACGAGTAATTAGCGAGGGTAGTTCACCTGAGGCTATTGACCGCCTTTATAATGTAGAACTCTCTGAGTTTGGACTCGTTCCGGGAACCCCACTAAGCTACTACACCCCATCTGAGGTTCGTGCGTTGCACGATACTGACCTGAAAATTGATCCAGATATAACAGGGGTAGACGCGGAGGGAATTGCGAAGGTTGCACAGGGAATGGCAACCGGTAAGAATGATCGATTTCTCCGTTATCACTGGGAAACCTCTAGTGACGTTTTCAAGCCCTATGCAAAAGGTGGTGAAGATGCGTGGGTTCTACCACGAGTCGACCATCAAATCAATTGGCAGAACGATGGAAAAGTAGTTCAACGGTATTCCGGTTCTCTCTTGAGGAATAGCGAATACTATGGTCAAGAAGGGTTAACTTGGACTGCCATTAAAGAAACGGGGCACCGCTTTGGGTATCTCCCATCCGGACATATCTTTGATATGGCCGGATCGATGGTGTTTTTGGAAGATGAATACGATCCGTGGCTGGTGTTAGCAGCAATCAATTCTACGTTATATCATGGGCTATTTTTATCAATCACTCCCGAGCGGCAGTGGACTCAAGGGGAAGTGGGGCGGATACCGTGGCATAAGTCCAAACTAGAGGGGGTTGATCTCACATCACTCGCGAAGGAGCAGTATCAATTATTTGCCTCCACAAGAACAGATGATCCGACCAGCATCTACTACATTTCACCATCTATTCTACCAACTAACAACCCCGAGTTCTTTTATGAAGAGTCTGGCAGAAACGAAGAATTGATCCCATCTGACCTCATAAACGCCGATCTTGATAAATCGACCTCTATTATAGGTGCAGTTCAACGTAAACTGGAAGAAGAGATAACTGTTGAGAACAAAATTCAAGATCTTGCAAGTGAAATAGATAACTGCGTCTATGAGGCGTTTTCTATAGATACGGAAACTCAGTCTGAAATATCAACAGAGATACATCTCCGTACAGCTGAAGAAGCTAATGGCGATGAATTACCCGATCCAGAACCCAATCCTGAAGCACCTGAAAACTACGAAGAACCAGTTAAGAATCTTCTCCATCACTTTGTGATGAAGAGTGTCCGCGAGAAAGAGGATGGGATTATTCCGATTCGTGGAGCTGATGACCAGACCGATATTATTGATCATCTCATCACCCAGTTTGAAGATGTCTATGGAGAATATGCCGAAGCCAGACTTATTGAAGTAGATAAACTCCTTGGAAGAGAATCTGCTTCCGAAGAGGCCTATCCAAATATCCGGTCATTCGTGGAGAATCAATTTTTCAAATATCATATTGACAAGATGGAAAACACTCCAATTATGTGGAAGATTACTACTAAGAGATTGGTTCCTGACCCGAAGGGGGAAGGATTTGCATGCTTAGTTGATTATCATGCAATATCTGCTAGCCTTTTTGACCGCCTCAGTACACAATATCTGGAATCTCGAAAGGCAAAACTTCGAGAGCGGCGCTCCTTCGAAAACCAACGCCGAAATGATGAATCACTATCTGCGAATGAACGTGCAAAAGCAGAAGAACAGTTCAAGACCTGTGAAAGCGGTCTAGAGCAGATTAGCGAGCTTGAAGCAGTAATGGAAAATCTCGCTAGCGTTAGAGAACGGGACTTCGGTAAGGGAGGCCGTCAACTTGCTGACGAACTTGAATCGAAGGTCAGGGAGTTTAGACGGGAAACAATTCGTCGGTTAGAACGTCTTGATGAACTCCGAGAAATGAAGAATGATGAGTGGTTTGAGAATACGTTCTCGCCGAAATTCTGGGAAACTGTACAGAAGTGGCGTTGTGAATGGATTGACGCCCTAGACAATCTCGGGGATGCGTGCAAAGAATATACCAAAGATAGTGACGTCCCAATTGAACCTCATCTTGCTGATCTCTTTATTTACTTTAATGACCGACTCAAGGGCTCCGATCACTATTCGAGTACAGGAATTCTATTTATGACCTATTACTTTGAGCGGGAGGGCGCGGATCTCCTTGATGATGAGAATGAACCTCATGATCATCTAACGGAGGATGAACGATTGCTTGCTCTGTTAGCTACCGGGCTGAGTAACATAGATATTCTTGACGACCCGGGTAGTGTATCTGGATTAGATGAGTATAAACAACTCGCAGAGGAGATCGGCGAGATGTGTAATGAACTCTACAACCGAACACCTACTGATTGGCAAGATAGAGCGATTTCAGAAATCACAACTGCAGGTTATCAACCGAATCAAAAACACGGTGTTGCTATCAACATCTTACCTCTCGTTGAAAATAAGATAGTACCCGCTAATGTTGATAATAAAATCTTCTAAGACAGACACCCTTTTACTCTGGATAACCAATCTATGGTTGTGACTCAAGAGCGGATTCGTCATCTGTTGTCTGAAGCCGAAGGTAAACTTACTACTAAAGAGATTCAAGAGCTTGTTGAAGAAAACTCATCGATTAATGAGTTTGTAAAATATGTAGAGGAAAATCTTCAGCAAATGGAGGAAAAAAATGTTGTAAAAAAGCTTGATGATGTGTGGGAGCTCACAAAAGCTGGGAGAGAGAACTCAATTGAATATTATCAAACTGAAATAGATTCGAATATTAGTGAAGAGGACCTTACTGAAACTTATCATCTTACTATCGCGAATATCGTTGGATCACTCCGTTTAAATCGTGAATTGGATCTTGAGGCTCTGTCGAATGATCTAGCTCAGTCAGAATACCATCCAGAGACCTATTCGAGCCTCATATACCGGTCAAAAGTAGATAATGTTAGTGTACTTACCCCCTCAAGTGGACGTTTAGCAATTGTTGGCGCTAAATCCAAAGATAAATTGATTACTGGTACCCAAGACTTCCTCACAAGTATCTCAGACCTCGGGATTGACGTTGATAAATGCGTGGACGACGTTCTCGTTCAGAATATAGTTGCAACCTTTGATACCGAACGAGAATTTGATTTATCCACCCTCTCTATCGGGTTAGGTCTTGAGAGTATTGAGTACGAACCAGAGCAGTTCCCCGGAATTATTTATCGAACCCCAAGAAATTCAACAATTTTGCTTTTTAATTCTGGGAAGTGTGTGATAACAGGAGCGAAAACATACCTTGATCTCGTAGAGGCACAGGAAGAGCTTATTAAGATACTCTCGGATTTGGGTATCAAGCTGGACATACCGAACTCTGGAGCTTAAAATAGAGAATAGTATTGAAGAATTGATCTAATAACCAATGCAAGCTACCCAAACTCTCCCTGACGCCGCGAAAGAAACCATCCGAAGCGAGTTCGACCGAGCCGAGTCGACAGACCCGATCGTCCTCTGGTGGGACGACGACAACTACCTCGAAGACATCATCGAGCAGGCCTGCAACGAACTCGGCGTTCACCTGAAGGTCGCCGAGGAAACGCCGTTGGAACTCCGCGCCGATCCAGTCGAGGGCGAACAGGTCTGGTACGTCCCGCACGTAAAAGACCCCGAGGACGTCGAGGGCGACTACGACTGGTTCCGCGACGTCGAGCACACCGGCGGCGAGGTAGAGATGAGTATCGAAGACCTCACGGTCCACGCCTTCGAGCGCGGGCAACTCGATGTATGGGAGCTGAAAAGTGCCACCCAGTCCGACGACCCTGCAAAGCGCCGCGAGATCGCCCGGATCCTCCACGACCAGCTCACTGGCGGCCAGCTCCCGACGCTCGAACAGCTCCGCACGCAGATCGTCACCGGCGGCTACACCGATCCGGTCGCGTTCGTCCTAGAGAACGGCTGGGGCAACATCGACGACAGCCGTGATACCATCGAGCAGATGCAGGACTTGTTGACCAGCGAGGACGTCGACGCGGTCGCCAGCGAGGACGAACCGGTGGGGATCGTCGCGGCGACGCGGCGCTGGGCCGTCGCCGAGTGGCTGATCCACGCCGGCGCGGACGCCGAACGCTTCCCGAGAGAGTTCCGCGCCGAGACGGCCGGCGATCATGACCTCCCCGAACTCAAGTCGCTGTTGAACAACACCACCTCGGCCAGCCTTCTGGCCGACCGCTATCTTGGCGAAGCCATCTGGCCCGATATCGTCGTGGACGTCGACGACCCGTGGGAACTCGCGGACTGTATCGTCGACGCCGCGCTCGAACGTCGCCTCTGGGAGGAGTGGCACGCGTCGTTCGACGCCGGCGACTACGAGACGTGTCTTGAGCGCGCCAAGGAGCGGCACGACGCCCTCCTCGGGAGCGAGGACTTCCGCGGCACCTATCGGGGGGCCTACGGCCCGGACAGCCTGTGGACGCGGACGTGGGAACAGGCCGCAGAGATAGCCCGCCTCGCGCACCAGCTCGAAACGTGGGACGAAAGCGCCACTGACGACGTCGTCTCGCTGTACGCCGACCCGGACGATGGGACGTGGCAGATCGACAACGCGGTGCTCAACCTCGTCGTCGCCGGAGAGCCCGAGACCGACCTTCCCGACAATCATCCTGCGACCACCGCGCTCGACGACCTCCGGACGCATCTCCAGTCGGAATACGTCGAGTACCTCGAAGACCTCGGTGACCTCGTCACGGAGACCGTCGAAGCTGGTGCTCCGTTCGTCGACGAGGATCACTCCTACCAGTTCTTCACTAAGGAGTCCGACGGCCTCGAAAGCGGCCAGACGGTCGCGTTATTCGTCATCGACGCCCTTCGGCTCGACCTCGCCCGCCGCCTTGCGGACGAGTTACGTGACTATGTGGCAACGCTCCCGTCCGATGCCCCTGAGTTCGCCGTCGATGAAGACGTCTGGCTCGGAACGCTTCCTTCGGAGACCGAATTCGGGAAGGCCGCACTCACGCCGGGCGAGATCCAGATGTTTGACGTCTCGCTGGTCGACGGCGAATTACAGCCGCTGCGAAACAACCGTCGGGTGACGACCAACCGCCGCGAGTCGCTATTGGGCGGCGACGGCTGGACGGTCACTCGCGAGGAAGACGACGGCTGGCAGTCGACGCGTGTCGCCTACTTTAAGAACGACATCGACGACATCGGTGAGAAGGAACTCAGCGACCTAGAGGCGATGCTGGCGCGACGCGTCGACTCGCTCGCGGAGTTCATCGGTACGAAACTCGAACAGGGCGAGTGGGATCAGGCCTACGTGCTGACCGACCACGGGTTCGTCCTGCTTCCGGACAACGCGTCGACGGAGAAGATTTCACGGCCAGCGGAAGCGTCCGACTCCGGACGCCGATGGATCGCAGGAGAGGATGTAGACGAGGATTCACCCGGCGTTCTACTCGACTCCAGCTCCCGGCTGGGTTACCTCGACGCCAACGTCAGCGTCCTTGCGAGCCCACTCAAACGGTTTAGAAAGCAGGGACTCGGTGACGCACGGTTCTATCACGGCGGACTGCTCCCACAGGAGTTCGTGCTTGACTTCATCAGCATCACGCAGGGGTGAATTTAGTTTATGAGTCTCAAGTCCGAAATTCACGACGACGTCAAATCCGCTTGTAGGAGCTACATCTCATCAATAGAACAAGGTGAAGACGAAGTACCTACCGACACAATCTATCGGCTGACTGGGTCTGGATTGAGATTCAGAGAACCCACGGAAGTAAATCGTCCATCACTCGCACTAAGACGAAATCCGGGAGAGCACTATTCTTCTGAATTTGATTCTGTCTCGCAATATATTGCCGATGAGCTTGAATTTGAGATGGTTCCAGAAGTTGATATCGATGGTGAAGGTGAGACACATGTTGTCAACGCTGAGTTATCGGGAAGAATTGAGGACAGTCTGAGAGATTTCACCCGACTCGTTATGGATTATTCCGGCAGCTTTGAGTTCTCTGATGCAGCTTTCGAGGCTGCTTATGAAAGCCAGTTTGAACCAGCTTATGCTGATAGGGAGGAGTATGAGATACTAGTTCCGTTAAAAGGTGTTCAAGCAGGGTCGGACATCTCCCTTGGAACGAGTCTTCGGTTCGATAGTCAATTCGATGGCCCATACCATATCTCGGACATAGCAGTAACAGACATTTCTGATACGGAATGGAACGGGATAGCGACATTTGACGCACCCTTCGACGCGTCAAACAACGTTCAAATTCCAGAAATCGTTCAAGACTACTCTTACTCAAAAGTATTGCGAGTAACTATTGAAAGGAGACGACAGAGTATCCGAGAGTATATTCTAGAGAAGCGGGGTGAGGATCCCGATGAACTTCGTGCTGAATCCGTTTCTGTCTTAACGGTTGATAACCTCTCATATATCATCCATGACCATCTTGTGAGAGAGTTAGTAGATACAGTCGAAAGTACCTTTCATCATTACAAGCCACGGTGCGATCCCGGATTCGGAACTGGATATGTATTGTCCCCGAGTTGGATGTCATACCGCGACATTTCTGAGGACATCGTTGATGAATTGTATGTTGAGCGGGACGCGGGTCATGGTGAACTCGTACTTGAGGATGGTCAAAATGATTTCAAGACATTTTGGGATAAGTATGCGTCTTACTTCACAGACCAAGACTCGCATTACGACAAACCCCTTGTAAGGTTTGAAGAGATGTTCCACAAGAGGAGGGACGAAGATGCGATTCTCGATTGTTTGATCGCATTAGAGGGTACTCTTCTAAGAGGTACACAAGGGTCTTCCTACACATTCCGGCTAGGACTACGTGGGAGTTTCCTGCTTGACAATTCAAACCAATTGGCGTGGAACCGTGAGAAAACCCGAGAGTTCCTTTCAGGCCTCTATGGTGTTCGAGGGGAGATAGTGCATCAAGATAGATCACTTTCAGACGCAATTGATGCAGTCAATAACAGCGAACTCGATAATTATACCGCCTCATCTCTTGCTGAAGAAGCTCGTGTTGTTTTTGCAAAAATTATACTCAGATACATCGACCATGACATCGATCACGGATTGTCGATTGACGAGGTGAATCAACACATGGATCAGGCAGCACTCGACGCATCATATTCGCCGGGATCATGAAGCCGAAACACCACGGTGGATGTGATTTTAGACCATCTAAGACTACAGAACCTCTTGTAACGAATAACATTCAAGAGGTCATACCAGATTATTATCGAGGAGTTACTCGATGACGAACTCTACCCAATTCTCTCCGGGACAGCGGGTGATTCTCAACGGAGCGCAGGCTGAGGTCATCAAAACCCAAACGGTCGGCGAGATTGAGTACCTAAGAGCATACATCGACGGTGAGGGTGCCAAGACTGTCTGTCTCGATGATGTCGAGATTCAGCCGCATCGATCCGGAATTGAGGAGGTGTCAAACCAGCGAATCGATGACCTTCACCCGGATCATGACGCTGTGTCCGCGCAGTGGTTCGACCTCCACACGCAGGCGACGAAACTCAAACTCGCCCACGAGCAGGGACAGCTCCTGAGCATCTCGAATTCGCTCGTTCGACTGGAGCCCTACCAGCTCGATGCCGTGAACTGGGTGATGCAGAAGCTCCGCCAGCGGGCGCTCATTGGTGACGACGTTGGGCTCGGGAAAACGATAGAGGCTGGACTCATCCTCAAGGAACTCGCAGCCCGGAATCGCGCCGACCGTGTCTTGTTCGTTGTTCCCGCTCACCTCCAGAAGAAGTGGATTCGAGATATGGATCGTTTCTTCGATGTCAACCTTACCGTCGCAGACCGGGCGTGGGTCGAAGGTGAGCGTCGACGGCTCGGCGAGGAGGCCAACATCTGGAACCAAGACCAGCAACAGCTCGTCACCAGCATGGCGTTCCTGCGGCAGGACGAGTTCCGACCCGCACTCCAGGACACATTCTGGGACATCGTCGTGGTCGACGAGGCACACAAGGCCGCAAAGCGGGGGAACTCGCCAAGCAAGACGGCAAACATGGTTGATACCGTCACGGGGAACTCCGACTCGCTGCTACTTCTCAGTGCGACGCCCCACGACGGGAAGGGCGAGGCGTTCCGCTCACTAGTTGAGTATATCGACCCGTTCCTCGTCGCCGAGAATCAGGAACTCTCACAGGAGACAGTCGACCGTGTGATGATCCGTCGCGGGAAGACCGACATCTACGACGAGGACGGCGACCGCGTCTTCCCAGACCGGGAGGTCGACTCGGTCTCAGTTTCGATGACCCACGATGAGCGGCAGTTCTACCGAGCGGTCACCGATTACGTCAAGAACGTCTACAACCGCTCGGAGAAGTTGAACGAACCCGCAGTCGGGTTCGCGATGGCCCTCATGCAAAAACGGCTCGTAAGCAGTGTCGGCGCTATTCACGCGACGTTGCGTCGACGACTGGATGACCTCCTTGACCAGGAGGCAGAAACTGAGAGCCTCTCCGAGGAAGCGCGAGCCTACCTCGATGGAGAGGATCTAGATGAGGATGATAAGCAACACGCGGAAGACGAGATTGCCGGTCTGACCGTCACCAGCACCGACGAACAGCTCCAAGAGGAGATTGATACACTCCGCGATCTCGTCTCGCTGGCTGAGGATTTGCCGGTCGACTCGAAGGCCCAGAAGGTCAGACGGTTCATCTCCCAACTCCTTGAGGAACAGCCGGACGAGAAGCTTTTGTTGTTCACAGAGTACCGAGACACGCTCGACTATCTCCTTGAGTACGTGCAGGACGAGCCGTGGGCCGACGAGATTCTCGTGATCCACGGTGACGTGGACAAAGAAGAACGGGCGCGGATCGAAGACGAATTTAATCACGGTCGGTCCCGCCTTCTGTTCGCGACCGATGCAGCGAGCGAAGGGATTGACCTCCAGCACAGCTGCCACATCATGGCCAACTACGAACTGCCGTGGAACCCCAACCGACTTGAGCAGCGGATCGGTCGCATCCATCGATACGGACAGGAAGAGGAAGTCAAGGTCTGGAACTTCCTCTTTGACGATACCCGCGAGAGCGAGATCTTCGAGATGCTCCAAACCAAGGTCGAAGAGATTCGATCTCAGCTTGGGAATACGGCGGACGTACTCGGCATACTCGACGATATCGACGTGGACTCACTCATCATGGGGTCCATCGAAAACGATGACCCACCGAGTGCAACCAAAGCGGAACTCGAAGAGATGATCGAGGAGCGTCAGCGGACGCTCGAAGAATGGTATGAGCGGAGCCTCGTCGATACGAGCACGTTCGACGCGGAGAGTCGCCGGCAGATTCAGGAGGTCGTCGACGAGTCAGAGGACGTCTACGGAAGCGAGGGAGACATCCGTGAGTTCTTCGAGCGAGCAGTCGAAGCCTTCGGAGGCGAATTCGAGAAGCGCGGCACTAACCTCTATCAAGCCGAGTTGCCTGACGGGATCAATTCGCTCGGCCAAGATGCGACCTTCGGCCCGTTCACGTTCGACCGCGACTTCGCAATGGATCACGAGGATATCACCTACCTCGCTCCCGACACGGACATTCTGCAACGGCTCATGGCCCGCGTGTTGGAGGACGAGCGGGGTGGAGTCGGACTCAAACTACTTCCGTTTGTCGACGCACCGGGAGTTACTTACAATTATCGAGTAGCGTTCGAAGACGGCACTGGGGATGTAATTCGTGAGGAAACCATCCCCGTATTCGTAGATGCCGCCCAAGAGGATGCTCAGCAAGCACTTGGTGAACGTGTTGTTGAGGGAGACTCAGTGACAGCAAAGCCCGACGTCGACGAGCTTCGGACGGTTCTCGATGCTCAATCCGACTTACGGACCGCTGCCGATCGCTATGTGAGTGTGCGGGTCAACGAGATCAAGAACCATCTTCAAGAAAAGCGGCATGAGGAGACTGCTCGGGAGATGGAAAACCTCGACGAATATGCACAAGCAGAACGAGAACGGATCGAGGCCTTCATTGAAGAATACGAGCGCAAGGCCGACGCTGGCTCGGATATGGATATCGCGATTCGTGGACAACAGGAACGTCTCGAGCAACTCGAAAATAGAATCGAAACGCGCCGCAAAGAACTCCGGCGTCGGGAGCAGATCATCTCTCTTGCACCTGAGGTCGAGAACTACTGTCTTACATTTCCCCTGTAGTAGTCGTTGAGGTGTGTAATCGCGTTATGTGATAACCCGATTCCACTGTGACCAGAACAACTGTGATGGCACTTATATCCGTAGCAAAATTCGATTTTTAATCGCTTTCTGCAGACAAGTCGTTTGTATCCTCACTTAGCTCC
>LKMJ01003888.1_pt1 | contig 13973 bp, 11 predicted proteins | sample 643391 | NCBI WGS metagenome assembly LKMJ01 (sample SAMN04112250, study PRJNA286221) | soda lake metagenome | biome: soda lake; feature: Kulunda Steppe; material: water; isolation source: sample PL-Br10 brine of Picturesque Lake | place: Russia: Kulunda steppe | collected 2010-07
ACCTTCTGCTCCAGCGTTTTGAGCAATCTGCTTCAATGGTTCTTCAAGTGCTTTTCTGACAATATCTACTCCAGTAGATTCATCCCCTTCTTCAGCACCCACATCATCAAGGGCTCCCAAAATGTCTATCAAAGCAGTACCTCCACCAGCTACAATACCTTCTTCAACTGCTGCTCTAGTAGAGTTGAGAGCGTCTTCTATTCTCAATTTTTTCTCTTTCATTTCTGTCTCCGTTGCAGCGCCAACTTCAATTACAGCAACTCCACCTGATATTTTAGCCAATCTTTCCTGCAGTTTTTCTTTATCAAAGTCAGAAGTTGTTTCTTCTATTTGAGCTTTTAACTGGGAAATCCTCTGTTTAATATCATCTTCAATACCTTCACCATCTACTATAATTGTCTCGTCTTTTGTAACCCTAACCTGCTTGGCTTTTCCAAGCATGCTTATGTCCGCATTTTTAAGCTCAAGCCCGACATCTTCGCTTATTACCTGTCCACCTGTCAAGACAGCAATATCTTCTAACATAGCCTTTCTTCTATCCCCAAATCCTGGAGCTTTGACCGCAACACATGTAAATGTTCCTCTGATCTTGTTTACTACCAAAGTAGCCAATGCTTCTCCTTCTACATCTTCTGCGATAAGTAAGACCTGCTTACCCTCCTGAACAACTTTTTCTAGAAGGGGAAGTACTTCCTGAATGCTTGCTACCTTTTTATCAGTTATTAAAATATAAGGGTCTTCAAGAATTGCCTCCATCTTTTCATTGTCTGTAACCATGTATGGAGATACATATCCCCTGTCAAACTGCATACCTTCAACAATTCTTAAGTCAGTTTTGAAAGTCTTTGATTCTTCTACTGTTATTACTCCGTCTCTTCCTACCTTTTCCATTGCATCAGCTATCAGCTCTCCAACTTCTTCTTCGTTGGCCGAAATTGAAGCTACCTGGGAAATTGATTCTCTTTCTTCTACTGGTTTTGCGTTATTCTGAAGCTCTTCTACAGCTTTTTCTACAGCTTTTTGAATTCCTTTCTTGATTATCATCGGGTTTGCTCCAGCAGTTACGTTCTTAATCCCCTGTTTAATCATCGCCTGACCCAAAAGAGTAGCAGTAGTAGTACCATCACCTGCAACTTCATTTGTTTTAGTTGCAACCTCTTTTACCAGTTGAGCTCCCATATTTTCAAAATGATCTTTAAGGTCAATCTCCCTCGCAATGGTAACACCGTCGTTTGTTATTTCCGGGGAGCCAAATTTCTTTTCAAGAACCACATTTCTTCCTTTTGGACCAAGAGTTACTTTTAATGTATCTGCAAGTTTATCAACGCCGGCTTCTAATTCACGCCTAGCTTCTTCTCTAAATTTAATTTCTTTTGCCATTATTCTCTACCTCCTTTATTAATGTTCTATTTATTTTCAATTTATTCGATAACAGCCAGGATATCATCCTGACGCAAGATTAAGTACTTCTCCTCATCTCTTTCTATTTCATTACCAGCAAACTTTGAATAGATAATCTTATCCCCCACTTTCACCTCTGGCTCCAACCTGCTTCCATCTTCTAAAACTCTACCGGAACCTACCGCTATAACTTCACCTTCCTGTGGCTGTTCCTTGGCCTGTTCAGGCAGGACAATACCGCTTTTGGTCTTCTCTTCCTGCTTTTCTGAAAGCTTCACTAAAACTCGATCTCCTAATGGCTTTACGCTCATATTTCATTACCCTCCTTTAAACTAACATTTTATTTTTAAATATTGTTAGCACTCGCCGCTGTCGAGTGCTAATCACATGTATAATATTATACAAATTAAAAGGCAAAATCAATAATAAAGCTAAAAAATACACCCTTTGAGGCTCGCTTAGATAAAATTAAGTGCTTATATCTCATTCATGCTAAATAATTTGCTTTATTTTGCCTTTATCCATTTTGATATTATGAACTATCCGATCCATAATTATACATATTTCGTAAAAATTTATTATTTTTACTCTCTCCCACATTCTGAAGCTTCACCTTTTAATATGTCAAGAGCATGAGACAGTGATGGTATCACAACATCCATGCATTCTTCAACAGCCTTAGGACTGCCAGGTAAGTTAATTATCAATGTTTTTTTTCTAATACCTGCAACCCCTCTACTCAGCATCCCATGAGGAGTCTTTTTTATGCTTTCATAACGCATTGCTTCAGCAATGCCCGGGACTTCCTTATCAATAATTCTTTTTGTTGCTTCAGGGGTAAAGTCTCTGGAACTAAGACCTGTCCCTCCAGTCGTTATCAATAGGTCCAGCTTATCTTCATCTGCCATGCTGCACATTTTTTTTGTAATCAATTCTTCTTCATCTGGCAAAATTTTATATTCCTCTACTTTAATATTCAAATCATTTAATTTTTTTTCGATTATCTTCCCACTTTTGTCTTCTCTTTCTCCTTTTGAACCCTTATCACTAAGGGTTAATATTCCTGCTCTAAAGGTCATTTGCAAGTCAACTCCTAATTTTAATCAGGTTTTATTTCTGCTATAATTTCCCCTGTTTTTGACAGGTCATAACCTGATAATTTCACAACAGATTTTTTGAACTCTTCACTTCTAACTGTTTCTAAAAGCTTCTTAACTCCTTTCGTGCGATAATGCTTTTTAGGGATAATTAGGTCATATCTTTCTTTTGCCAAAAAAATAAAATCCAGCTCCAAAGCTTCACAGGCAGCTCTAATTCCAATACCTACATCTGCTGCTCCACCGCTAACTGCTGCCGCAACAGAAAGGTGGTTAACCTCTTCTTTGTCATAACCTTTTATATGTTCGGGTAAAATATTTTGTTCTTCCAGAAAATAGTCTAACAGCATCCTTGTCCCTGCACCTCTCTGCCTGTTGATTATCCTAACATCTTCCCTCGTTAGATCGTTAACATCCTTAATCCCCTTAGGATTATTCTTGTTGACCATAAAACCCTGGTCTCTATGCACAAGGTTAACTACAACTACTTCATCTTTTATGTATTTGTAAATCACAGGAAGATTATACTCTCCGGTAGCCGGATCAAGTAAATGGACCCCTGCTAGGTGAGCTTCTCCTTTTGAGATAGCCATAATACCCCCCATACTTCCTGCATTATTGGAAGAAAGACTGTATGGATAGTGATTTTTGTGCAAAATCTCACCAAGTAGGTCCAGGGTTATGTCGTGACTTCCAATGCAAACAAGTGCATTATCTACCAGGTATTTTGGCTTTAAAAGCTGTACATTCACCTCTTCGTCTTTTAAAAAACCTTCTTTCATGTGGGGAACTTCTAGCAGGCCATCAGCTTCTACCATGGACATTACAATTCCCGCACCTCTTTTTAGAGGTGATACTACGTACTCCTCATCTATCCGGCCAATTTTCACCCTTACAAATTCTAAAGCATTCAAAGAAGAAACCAGCTTTTTTGACATTTTGGCTTTAACCGTCGGCCTTTCTTTATTATCCTCTTTTATCTTTTTTAGCCCCATTAGCCAGTAATCCAAAAGTGGCTTCACAAAACATTCAAGAGCGATCAAAGCTGAGACTGGATATCCTGGAATCCCTATTATGGGAGTGTTATTTACCAGCCCTATAACTACAGGCTTACCAGGCTTTATTGCAACCCCATGTACAAGCACCTCACCAAGATCCCCCACAACTTTATAGGTATAATCCTCTCTGCCAGCAGAAGATCCAGCATTTACAATCACCAGATCAAAAGCTCCAGAAAGATTTTTTATTTTTTCCTTTAGCTTTTCATAGTCATCCTCCACCTTGTCCTGTCTATAAGGGACCCCGTCCCATTCTGAGATGTATCCTGCAAGCATCCTGGAATTGTATTCAATTATATCACCGGGTCTTAAATGTTCACCGGGTTCTCGTAACTCATTTCCTGTAGGAAGTATAGCAACTTGTGGAGGAAGCTTAACTTTTACTTCCGTTATGCCACCTGCAAGAATAGCACCTATGTCAACTGGCCTTAATTTGTGATTGGAGGGTACTATCATTTCAGTTGCCACCAGGTCTTCACCTATATTTCTTACATTTTCCCAGGGCGAGACAGACCTGATTATTTCAATTTCTTTTTCACTTAACCATTCAATCTCTTCAATCATTATAACCGCATCCGTACCCTCGGGTAGGGGCTCACCCGTATCAACCAGATAAGCTTCATTCTTGGAAAGTGATAGCTTCACCGAATTCCTTAAGCTAGCTTCTCTAGTGTCTTTAGAATCAACCGCCACTCCGTCCATAGCACTGGCATGATAATGAGGTGAGGATACTCGGGCAAAGACAGGTTCGCTTGTATACCTGTTCTTGGCATTGTCTACAAAAACTTTTTCCGAATGAACTTCACCCCACTTAATATTTTCTTTTTCACTTAAAGTGCCAAGAGCATTAAAAAGCTTTTCCCTGGCTTCTTCCAGGGATACATTTTCTAGATAGACTTTTCTGTCCTCTTTCATCCAAATCCCCCTACACCATGAAAATTATAAATAAAAACTGCCAATTTTGTTTATATTAAGTACACTTCTACTTCTTCACCTGACATAATTCCTTCGGTGTTTTGAGGTATCTTTAATAACCCATCTGCTTCTACCAAAGTAAATATGAGTCCGGACTCACCAAGGATAGGAATCGCCTCAAAACTTCCATCTTCGTCTTTTTTTAACTTCACCCTGACGTAATCTTCCCTGCCACCTCTAGAAGAAAGATTTCTGGTTAGTTTGCATTTGATTACAGGATCAAATGCTTGCTTATTTTTTCCCCTTAGAAAATTTATTGCTCTTTTGACAAAAAGTTCAAAAGTAACCATTGCGCTCACAGGATTTCCTGAAAGTCCAAAAATCGGATTCTCGTCCACCATCCCGTATATAGTAGGTTTCCCAGGCTTTATTGATATTCCGTGAAAGATTACCCCCGGTTCTCCAAGCAAGTTAATAACTTCATGAGTAACATCCTTTTCACCTACGGAACTACCGCCGGAAATAATAATTAAATCCGTCTCATCAAGGGCTTTTTTAAGAAAATTCAAAACTTCTTCTTTCCTGTCAGGGCAGATTCCATAAAGAACAGGGGTGCCACCAGCATCTAAGACAGCACTTTTTAGCACCCATGAATTAATATCCCTTATTTTACCGGGAGAAAGTTTTTCTGAAGGTGTAACTACCTCATCTCCTGTAGAAATGATCCCAACTTTCGGTTTTTTGTAAACTAAAATATTTGTGACCCCAAGGGCCGCTAATGCCCCCAGATCCTGTTTTCTAATCTTATGACCTTTTTGCAGCACCTTTTCACCTTTCTTTACATCTTCTCCTACTTTGATTACATTTTCACCAGGTGAAGCAGGTTTATTAATCACTATAGAATCCTCTGATAAAGGTTCTGTTTCCTCTATCATCACAACGCAGTCAGTACCTCCTGGAAGCATCCCTCCCGTCGCTATCTCTACAACCTCCTCCTTTTTTGCCACAACTTTTGAATCCTCTCCCATCAACACTTTGCCAGCAACTTTATATATCCCTGGAAATGATTCACTAATTCCATAAGTGTACTCAGCCTTCACAGCATAACCATCAACGGTGGACCTAGAAAAAGGGGGAAGGTCAATAGATGAGTAAATATCCTCACCAAGAATCCTATCTAGGGAATCTTCTGAAGCTATAACTTCATTTTTTAGTTCATTTTCATGGTAACCGGTGTTTTTTAAAGATGATATTATTTTGTCTTTGGCCTCAGAAACTGTCAAAACTTCCAGCAAACTACCCACCTCACTTATCTAACTAAAAACACCCCAGGTTACAATTAACAATTTTCAATTCCATCTCATTTGCTGCTTCGCCTACTTTTTTAAGACTGTATGAATACTTCTCGCTAATCTCATGACAGACTTGACATGTTATTTTCCCTTCTTTGGAGTTTTCCTTTAATAAGTCTAATAATTTTTCTTCATCACTTTTTGACATTAATAACGCCTCCATTATATAGAATATATAGAAAATTTGATATACACTTTATTTGCTCTTTGTTTATCCATTAAAAACATTTTCTGTATATGTCTTCATAGCTTTTTATGTCAATATCTCTAGGGTTACCCACAGTTTGAGGGTCATTGTAGGCCTCCTTAGCAAGCCTTGGAATCATATCTTTATTTACTCCTAGGTCTGTCAAATTCGCTATATCTATATCTTCAGTGAGTTCATAAACCGCAGCAACAGAAGCTATAGCCGCATCTTCAAGGCTCATATTAAAAGTATTAACTCCTAAGGCCTGGGCTATCCTTGCAAACTTATAAGGATCTCCAATCCAGTTGAATTCCATTGAAGGTGCAAGTGTAGCAGCAACAGCACTCCCATGAGCAATGGGCACAATTCCTCCAAGGGTTTGAGTCATGGCATGTACCGCTCCGGCACTATCACTACCATAGGAAATCCCAGCAAGATTAGCTGACATAGCCATCCCATATCTAGCCTCGATATCATTGCCGTTGCCAACCGCTCTCCTTAGATACTTGCCAGCATATTCAATGGCCAAGAGAGCCATTGCATCAGTATGAGGCTGAGAATAATGACAGGTATAACATTCAATAGCATGACACAGAGCATCCATCCCGGTACCCCCAGTAATATCAGGAGGCATACTAATATGAAGTTCTGGATCCACAATTGCAATATAAGGTGAGATAAGAGGTCCCCCGGTATTAAATTTGTACTCCCTTGCAGGATCTTTTATCACAGCCCACATGGTAACTTCACTTCCAGTCCCTGCTGTAGTCGCCACTGTAACGAGGGGAGGGATTCTATATTCAAGCGGTTTTTTCCCTTCAGCGGCCTCATATTCGAGAACAGGTTCTTTATGGACCACTTCAACCCCTATAGCCTTCGCTGTATCCATAGCGCTTCCTCCACCCAAGCCAATCAGACTGTCGCATCCTTCTTCATTGTAGCAATCTGTTCCCTTTGCAACCGTTTCGATGCAGGGGTCAGATACTACACCATTATACAGGGAATATGTGATTTTTTCTTTTTTCAAAATATCTTCAACCCTCTTTAGATGCCCCGCTTTCTTTACTCCTTCACCAACTACTATTAATGGTTTTTTAACACCTAGCTCTTTAATTTTTTTTCCTAGCTCATTAACTACCCCTATACCGTGGATCACCTTTGTCGGTAGCTCGAATTCATTACCTTGAATAAGTTCAAATCTAAACATCAAATTATTTCCTCCCATCCAATTCTAGCCAATTCTAGATTTTAGTTTATTTGCAGTTCTTTTAATTTATTGTCGCTAGGGCGACCTTTATCATCCCAACCTCTCAATTCATAGTACTGCGTTAACATATTCTTTTCATCTTCTAGAGTGAATTTATTTCCCTTTATAGGCCCATCTGAAATAGGTTCAAAAAATCGTTTCGGAAGCTTTTCACTGCTGTAATCCATCCCCTGATTATTATTAAGTATCCTTGTTATATTCCATATCCTTTCCCCAATCTCTCTTAGCTTTTTAGCGTCCATACTATCGTCACCGGTAACGGCTCTGTACATCTCCAAATAGGTCTGTTCACTTATACCAAAGCTGCCAAAATCACATTTTACTAAAGTATCAAGTGCCGCCAGGTAATTTTGATCATTTATAACTATTTCAGCTTTTTTGTCAATCCCTGCTCTTTTTATCTGCACACCATTAAACAGTTCGCCGGACACTTCGTAGTTTATTGGAAAAGCTCTCTGATGACACGCCCCTCTATCAGCAGTCAGGTAAGCAAGCCCCATTCCGGGTGCACTTCTAGGCTCAAAAGCCGGCAACTCCATCCCTTTCACATGACTTGCAAAATCACTGGCTCCTCCATTCAACTCCATTGATGCCTTTTTAACACCCATAGAAAGCAGCTTGCCAAGCTTTCCTTCCAGATAAGCAGTACTTGTTATAGCTTTTTCAAGATTTTCGGTTGAACCAAACTTAAGTGTCAAACCATCATAATCTTCGGACTTCATTAAACCTTTATCATAACATTCCATGACAAAACCCAGCACGCCACCCATGGACATACCGTCAAGTCCAAGTCTATCACATAAATAGACTAGGTAGGCAAGCTCATTAATGTCTTTCACACCCAAATTTGAACCCATCAAAGCTGAAGTTTCATATTCTACTATATCGGTTTTAATCCCTTTTCTTTTTCCCTGCCTTATAACACCCTGTTTACTGCATGCTATCGGACAGGACATACATCCTTCATGCCTTAACCACAATTTATCTCTTTGATCAATATGAGAAATACCACTTGGCTCCGCTGTCCCCTTCTGATAATTATTAACCGGTAAAAGACCCTCCTGGTGACAAAACCACATGGTAGGAGCGGTGCCAAAATCTGATAATTCCTCAATTGCAGCCGAAGCATTTAATTCATCAATAGCTTTGTTAATTGCCTTTCTAAATCTTTCTAAATCTTTTACACAGACAAGTTTCGTTCCTTTTATAGAAATTGCCTTAATATTTTTTGATCCCAGCACAGCACCAATCCCACCACGTCCGGCCTGTCTGTTATATTCACATGAAATAAGGGCAAAAGGCACCATGTTCTCACCGGCAGGACCTATACATGCTGTTTTATATGATGAATCATCAAGCTCCTCTTTAATTCTTTTCTTTGTTTCATAAGTATCTAATCCCTTCAAATGTCTTGCGTCTTTAAATAAAACCCTGTCATCTTCTATTTGTAGACATACAGGTTGATTGGATCTACCTGTAATCATGACAGCTTCATAACCAGCGTATTTTATTTCCTGAGCAAAATGCCCGCCAAAGTAGGAGTCAACAAATCCACCTGTGAGAGGTGAAATTGAGATTACAACTCCCCTCATTGCAGGGGCCCTTGTCCCTGTCAGGGGCCCGGCAGCAAAAATAACCGGATTATTGCCTGCAAAGGGATTGATCCTACCATTTTTTTTAGTTTCTTTATACAAGAGCCATGCTCCGAGACCTTTACCGCCAATATATTTTTCTAACACTTCCCCTGGAATTTCTTTGGTTTCCCAGGTTTGATTTTGCAGATCAATCTTCAATATTTTACCTGGTTCCTGCAAAGGCATCTATCTCAACTCCTTCGTGGTGAAATTTCAAAGCACCTTTGGGACAGTTTTTTATGCATACAGGCTCACCCTGGCAGAGATCACACTTGTACGCTTTTTTATCTATTATAACAATTACTCCCCGGGGGCAGTACTCCTGACAGGTGCCACAGCCAGTACATTTGGCTTGATCTATAGTCACTATTCGGGTTTTATTGTACTTAATAGGATTTTCTTTCGAACCTTCCTCTGAACCTCCTTCAGGGCCTTCATTCTTAATATATATGAGTTTTTTTGAAATTGCCTGTACGGGACAAACTTTTTCACAGGCTGCATTAACACATTGATTGCATACTATCGGCTCAACAAAAATCTCATTTTTCATATGTTCAATCCTAAGCCTCGCATACCTGGGATTATAACCCTCATGATTCTCTTCACAACATGAGAGCATACATATTTCACACCCGCTACACAGATCAAATTCCGGGATAATTTTCCCCAATTTATGTCAGCTCCTTCCCAAAAATAAGCAATATTATTCTTGATCAACTACTTGTTTAAATTAATATTATATGTCATATTCTATTATAATCTAAATTGTATTATATTTTATAAGTCCTTTCTTCTTCTGCCAAAAAACAATTTTCAAAGATCTGTCTGGCTTCATCAAGAAGCTCTTCTTCAGGATAAAAGGGCCAAAAATGAGTTAAAATCAACTTTTTTACCCCGGCTTTTTTGGCTAGATGAGCTGCCTCTTTTGCCGACATATGACCTTTCACACTACCTTTGTCCTTTTCTAAAAATGAACTTTCACACAAAAGTAAATCCGCCCTATGAGAGAAATTATATAGTTCACTTTTCTCTGTGAGTTCACTGTCACCAGTGTAAACAATTTTTTTCCCGGCAAAATTTACAGCATAAGCAGCACACTTTAAAGGATGTGTAGTCTCTAACCACTCAATCAAAAAAGACTTGAACGGGTAATCAAGTCCCCGGCGAAGTTTTACCAGATAAAAAATATTATTATGATTTTCTAACTTTCTTATTTCTTCCCCGGGTTCATCGGGGGTAAAGATAACAAGAGGTCCACTTACATCCCCGCGCTGCATATAAGCCCCCCAGGCATGCCTTAAAGAATGAAGATCGGCCCTGTGATCCGGATGATGATGCGAGATAAGCACCCCGTTAAGCTCCTTAATTTCAACATATTTCTGCAGTCTGCTAAGCACACCACTCCCCACATCCAAAAGCAAACTATCTTTCCCTCCCTTAAGTAGATACCCTGAGCAGGCACCATCTTTTTGGGGAAAAGGGGAGTATTTGCCAAGCACAGTCAACTCAAAGGTCAATTAGCGCTACACTCCTTTATTTTTTCCTTTCGCAAAATTACTCCAATAGTTTCACTAATGAGTCCCGTTTTTTCCCTTGATCCATAATATCTTTTCTTGCCAGCTCTATCTGCCTGATAATTTCAACCTCTGCAGTTCCTCCCCTGCTCTTTTTCTCCTGGACTGAATTTATAGGATCAAGATAATGAAAAGCCTTTTCATCAAGCACCGGCGAGATATCTTTTAGCTCAGCAAGGGTAAGCTGGGACAAGAGTTTGTCATTTTCCTGGCAATAGAGTACTGCTTTTCCCACCAGGGCATGAGCATCCCTGAATGAAAGTCCCTTTTTCACCATGTAATCTGCCAGTTCAGTAGCATTGGAAAAGTCGCTGTAAACTGCTTCTTTCATGGTTTTTTCATTTACTTTGATTGAAGAAAGCATCTTAGCAAACAATATAATGGAGATAGAAAGAGTCTCTACAGAGTCAAAAAACCCTTCTTTATCCTCCTGCATATCCTTGTTATAAGCCATAGGAAGGGCTTTTAATGTAACAAATAGCCCGTTTAATGAAGCAAGGACCCTGCCCACTTTTCCCCTTATAAGTTCAGCTACATCGGGATTTTTCTTTTGGGGCATGATGCTTGAACCTGTACAAAAACTATCATCAAGCTCAATAAAACCATATTCAGAAGAGGACCACAGGATAATATCCTCGCTAAATCGGCTTAAGTGAGTCATAATTGTACTCATACAAAATAAAAACTCCAATACAAAATCTCTGTCGCTTACAGCGTCCATGCTGTTTTCATACAACCTGCCAAATAGGAGTTCCTCTGCTACCATCTCTCTTTTGATGGGAAAACTTGTACCTGCCAGGGCACATGCACCAAGGGGCATAATATCTACCCGCTTGTAAAGGTCAATCAGCCGCTCCACATCCCTTTTAAACATCCCGTAGTATGACATAAGGTGATGTGAAAGGAATATCGGTTGCGCCCTTTGAAGATGAGTATAACCAGGCATTATAGTCTGTTTATGCTGATCTGCAAGGGTAATAATAGATTTTTCCAAATCTACAAGAATTTCTATCATAAAAACAAGCTTATCCCTCGCATAAAGATGCATATCAAGGGCAACCTGGTCATTTCTGCTCCTGGCCGTATGGATTTTCTTGGCAACTTCACCGATAAGCTCAATTAATCTTGCTTCAATATTCATGTGAATATCTTCGTGCTTTAGACTATAAGTAAAATTGTCCGCATTTATCTCTTCTTCTACAATGTCAAGCCCACCAAGGATTTTGTCTCTCTCCTCTTCTGTTATTATCTCCCTTTTAGAAAGCATCTTAACATGGGCTCTACTTCCAAGAATATCATATGGAGCCAGTTTTTTATCAAAACTTATAGAAGCATTAAATTTTTCAACAAGCTCATCAGTCTCACAGGTAAAACGACCTCCCCAGAGTTTCATCAAAGTCACCTCAAATCTACAGATAAAGCTTTAACCAATTATATACTTTATTACAAACTTTCACTAATATCAACAAACTATTAGTTTCTTTTATTCCTTTCAACTATACCCTGGTTCATGGCAGAAAGACCAAAGAGATTGATAAAACCCTCTGCATCCTTTTGGTCATAGATCTCGTCTTCTTCAAAAGTCGCCAGCTTTTCATCATACAGGCTGTAAGGAGAAGTTCTACCTGCAATAATTACAGAACCTTTGTACAATTTAAGCCTTACTTTACCTGTAACATTTTCTTGAGTTTTGTCAACAAAAGCATCCAGTGAATCTTTAAGCCTTGTAAACCAAAGACCATTGTAAACAATTTCAGCATACTTCTGACTTACCATTTCCTTAAAATGCATAGTATCTTTATCCAAAACTAAGTACTCTAATTCTTTTTTAGCACTAAAAAGTAAAGTCCCCCCGGGAGTTTCATATACGCCTCTAGACTTCATTCCAAGCAGCCTATTTTCCACTATATCAACTCTTCCAACCCCATGTTTTCCTGCTATTTCGTTTAACTTTTCAAGCATCGAAACAGGTGACATTTGCTCACCGTTCACTTTTTTCGGGATACCCTCTTCGAATTCAATTTCTACATACTCGAAGTCAGAAGGCGCATCTTCGGGAGATACCGTCATTACAAACATACTCTCATCCGGTTCAAAATCCGGATCTTCTAGAACCCCGCCTTCGTAGCTAGAATGCCAAAGATTTCTGTCTATACTGTAGGGCTTATCTTTACTCACAGGTACAGGAATATTGTATTCTTTGGCATAATTAATACAATCATCCCTACTCTTTAAGTTCCACTCCCTCCAGGGGGATATTATTTTTAGCCCTGGCATAAGAGCCTTAACCGTAAGCTCAAACCTCACCTGGTCATTCCCTTTCCCGGTACATCCGTGAGCTATTGCATCCGCACCTTCTTTTTTTGCTACCTCACATAACCTTCTAGCAATAACAGGTCTAGCAATAGCCGTACCAAGGAGGTACTTATCCTCATAAATAGCCCCTGCCTTAAGGGTCGGATACACATAGTCCACAACAAAATCCTCTGTCAAATCTTCTACATACACCTTCTTAGCTCCCGTTGATAATGCTTTTTGCCTTACAGGTTCGAGTTCCTCCTTTTGGCCTACATCCCCAACCATAGCTATAACCTCACAGTTGTATTCATTCTTTATCCATTGAATTGCGACAGATGTATCAAGGCCGCCCGAATATGCCATTACAACTTTGTTCACTTTCATTATTAGCTCCCCTCCCAAAAATGTCCCTTGCATATTTATACTGTATATATAATTATTTATACTGTATTTATAATTCTCCCATTAATGAAACCAGTATCCCTTTTTGAACATGCAGCCTGTTCTCTGCCTGGGCAAAAACCCTTGAATGCTTGCCTTCTAGAACCCCATCGGTTATCTCTTCATCCCTGTGAGCTGGTAGACAGTGTAAAGCTATTGCATTGTCATCGGCTTTTGAAAGTAGCTCCTCATTAAGTTGGTAAGAAAAAAGATCTTTAAATCTCTTGTTTTTTTCATCCTCATCCCCCATACTTGTCCATACATCTGTGTATAGTACCTGGCTTTCTTTTACCGCCACTTCGGGGTCATCCGTTATTATGATCTCAGTACCTTTTTGAGCGGCTATTTTTTTTGCCTCACTGACTATATCTTCTCTAGGATAATACTCTTTTGGAGAGGCAATAACCACATTTATTCCCATTTTACTGCATGCATAAAGAAGAGAATGAGCTATATTATTTTTGCCATCTCCCAGAAACGTAAGAGTCAAACCGTAAAATCGACCAAACTCTTCTTTAACAGTAAGTAAATCCGCCATTACCTGGCAGGGATGATACAGGTCTGTAAGCCCATTAATCACAGGAACTTCTGAATAGTCTGCTAGCTCTGTTATTATAGAATGAGAAAAAGTTCTGAGCATTATACCGTCAAGATAGCCTGACAACACCCTTGCCGTATCTTTTATTGGCTCGCCTCTTTTTAATTGAAGATCATTTGCACTCAAAAAAAGACCGATTCCGCCCAGCTGA
>LKMJ01003889.1_pt1 | contig 13973 bp, 13 predicted proteins | sample 643391 | NCBI WGS metagenome assembly LKMJ01 (sample SAMN04112250, study PRJNA286221) | soda lake metagenome | biome: soda lake; feature: Kulunda Steppe; material: water; isolation source: sample PL-Br10 brine of Picturesque Lake | place: Russia: Kulunda steppe | collected 2010-07
CAGTATCGAACAGCACGGTGCACACCTGCCAGTCTCTACCGATACCATCTGTGCGGACGCCCTGGCACACGAGGGTGCGAAGTTAGTTATGGACGACATTCCGATTATCGTCGGTCCAGCACTCTGGGCGGGCAACTCTCCGTATCACGTGAACTTCCCCGGGCGTATCGACGTGGCCTTCAGCAAACTCGTCGAGTTCTACGAGGAGATGGCGGCCTCGGCTCTGGAGTCCGGGTTCGACGCCTTGCTGTTTCTGAACGGGCACGGCGGCAACCACAACGCTATCGGCGGTGCGAGCAAGGCCATCGGACTCGAACACCCCGATATCGAAGTGTTGGCGATGACCTACTTCGGACTCGCTGCGAGCTTCATCGACGACATTCGTGACTCCGAGCTCGGTGGCATGAACCACGCTGGCGAACTGGAAACGTCCCTGATGATGCACTTGCGTCCGGACCTCGTCCGCGAGGACCTCGTCGAAGGCACCCATCTCGACGAGCCCTACACTCACGCCTACGACGATATGTACGAGGGCGGTCCGCTCTCGGTCCACCGTCTCGAAGAAGAGTACTCCGAGGACGGTGCAGTCGGTGACCCCCAGTTCGCCAGCGCCGAGAAAGGCGAAGAGATTTTCGAGAACCTCTGTGCGGAGATGACGCTCCTCCTCGAAGAGATTTACGAGCAGAACGCCGACTGAAAGCGACCGTGGTTTCTGTTCGTTACTGTGGCTCCGCGAACGTCAGCATCCGCTGGGGATTCTCAGTGAGAATCTGTTCGACGGCACGGTCCGGCACGCCCGCCCCGTCGAACATCGGCAGGACGTTCGTCAGGATGTGTGCGTAGCCGTGACCGCCGTACTTCCTGAGCAGGTACTTCAGGAAGATGTCCTGTGAGAGCAACAGCTGGTCCGTGTAACCGCTGTCGACGAGTTCGGCAACGTAGCCCGCCCGGTCAACGTCCGAGGGCTGTGCGTCCTGTGCGTCGGCGAAGTACCCCTCGTGGCCGAACAGGTCGAACTCGAGGAATGCACCGCGGTCCAGTACGTCCCGCTGGTACTCCATCGACCCGCCGAGCCACTTCGACTGGTCCATGTGACAGATGACGACTCGCTCCAGGGGAAGCCCTTCTTCTTCGAGAATATCAAGGACCTGCAACGCCCGCCGGGACGGTGGCCACTCCGGGTCGCGGTCGGAAGGTGGATGTACGCTCACTGGCGCTCCGGTTTCGAGAGAAGCACGAGCACCGGCACGGAGGACCTTCTCTTCCTGCTCGTGGATATCCCCGGACGTGCCGATTTCACCGATAATGCCAGCCCGAACGCGCGTATCGTCGATTCCATCGGTGACATCGCTGACGAACTCTGTTGCGAGGTCGTCGACAGTGCTCGTATCGACCCTGTCCGGATGAGCGTCGCGGGTGTAGAACGCAGTGCCGTGTATGAAGTTGAGGCGCGTCTCTCTGCCGACGCCGCGAACGCGCGCCGGGTCTGCACTGGTCCCTTTGGGAGTTACGTCAACTATCGTGTCGCCGCCGGCCCGATGGAACTGCATCACTTCCTCGACGGCGTCTTCAATCGACTCCAGGCGAAGATTCTCTCGGTGCTGAGAGGGGTTTCTGCGGACGTACCAGAGGTTGTCCAGCGATATCGGCTCTCGTGCAATCTTCCGTTCGTACGCGGACTCCGGCGGGTCGAACTTTTCTGCCCACGAAGAGAACAGGTGCTCGTGGGGGAGTGTGATACCTAGCGACTCGGGGTCGACCGGTCCCTCGACGGTGACCGCTCTGCCTGCATCAGACATGGCTAGGGGAACTCACCGTCGGTACATAACTATGGGTGTCGCACGTGATGCAGTGGACACAGTGGTGTGCATCGACGGAACTTTCATCTGGCAGGAGAGCCAGTCTGTATGGGACTCGATACCGTTACACTCGGAAAGACAGGGCTACAGGTCAGTGAACTCGCGCTCGGCACTGCTCGGTTCGGGAGCGAACGCGACAGCGGTGTAGAGGAGATTACTCGCGAGGGGGCCCACGAACTCCTCGACAGTTACGCCGATGCAGGTGGAAATTTCCTCGACCTTGCGGACGTCTACGGTGGCGGTCGTGCCGAGCAGTACGTGGGTGACTGGCTCGACGGTCGCGACCGCGACGAGTTTATCATCGCCTCCAAAATCTACTGGCCCACACGAGATGAGGACCCCAACGCGCAGGGACTCAACCGCAAACACCTCCGAATCCAACTCGACAACATTCTCGACCGTCTTGGAACGGAGTACGTCGACCTGCTGTACATCCACCGCTGGGACGACGAGACACCAGCACGAGAGTTTATGCGGACGCTAAACGGATTCGTCGATGACGGCCGCGTTCACTACCTCGGCGCATCGAACCGCGACCCGAACGCGTGGCAGGTCGCAAAAGCGAACGAGATTGCGCTCCACGAAGGTTGGGTGCCGTTCACGAACACACAGATACTCTACAACCTCGTCGACAGACAGGTCGAACCCGAGTATCTCTCGATGGTCGAAGACTACGACCTCGGACTCATGCCGTTTTCGCCGCTCGCTGGCGGGTTTCTGACCGGGAAGTACAGCCGGGACGAATCGCCGCCCGAGGGCTCACGGGGGGCCCACGAGGAGCGTTTTCAGGAGACGTATCTCACCGACGAGAACTTCGACGTGCTCGACGTCGTACGTGAGGTCGCAGACGAGTACGATGCGTCGCCGGTGCAGATATCTCTCGCGTGGTTACTCGACCATCCTGCCGTGACCGCTCCCGTCGTCGGTCCACGGACTGTCGACCAGCTGGGGTCGAACCTCGACGCCGCAGACATCGACCTCTCTGCGGAAGCGTTTGAACGGTTGGACGAGGCTGCTGAGTCGCCGTACTGAGCGTGGAAAACTTCCCACCTAGAGGTCGTAGAGGTCGCCGTACTTCTCCTGTGCGTACTCGACGAAGTACTCGGCGGTGAGTGGTTCCCCGGTCGCACGCTCGACGAGCTCGTCAGTCCGGTAGCGCTGTCCGTGTCGCTGGACACGCTCTTCGAGCCAGTCGTGAATCGGCTCGAAATCACCCTCTCTGACGAGTTCGTCGACGGACAGCTCTTTGCGCATTGCGGCGTCGAGCTGTGCGGCGAGAACGCTCCCGATGGTGTAGGTGATAAATGCAGGAATCTGGCCGGCCCAGTGTGGGTCCTGGAGCGGCCCCTGTGCATCTGATTCCGGTCGGATGCCGAGGTACTCCTCCATCTTGTCTGCCCAGACGTCCGGGACCTCCTCGATGCCAATTTCGTCGGCGACGAGTGCCTGCTCGATTTCGGTCCGGAGGATGATGTGCATGTGGTAGGTGAGCTCGTCCGCTGAAACGCGAATGTAGTTGTCCTCGAACACCTGGTTGACCGCCTCGTAGGTCTCCTGCGGTGAGACGTCCTCCAGCTGTGGGAAGTGCTCGCGGGCAGTCGGCATGTAGTACTCCCAGAACGGTTTCGACCGCGCGATGTGATTCTCGAAGAACCGGGACTGGGACTCGTGCACGCCGAGACCACGGGGTTCGCCAATCGGGTCACCGTAATGTTCCTGCGGGAGGCCGTGAGTGTATGCGGTGTGGCCGAACTCGTGGACCACGCCCTGCAGGGCGGTCATCGGTGACTCCTCGGAGAATCGGGTCGTAATGCGCACGTCGTGTTGGGTTCCGTAGGAGAACGGGTGCGGGGCGGTGTCGAGTCGCGCTCGGCTCCAGTCCAACCCCAAGAGGTCGAGCGTCTCCTCGCAGAGCTCCCGTTGCGTATCGAGGTCGTAGGGGCCGTGAGCGGTGAACGCGTCAGTGGCGAGTTCGGTGTCTCTCTGGTGGATATCTTCGATGAGCGGAACCAGCGCGTCGCGCAACTCGTCGAAGATGCGGTCGACGGTCTCCAGGTCGATGTAGCGCTGGGCGTGGTAGCCCGACCGTTTCGTCCAGAGCGTCTCGAACGGATCGCCGTCCGGGTCGACGTGTTCGGCCCACTCGACCCAGGCGTCGACGACCTCTTCCAGTTTGGGAGCGAACATCGACCAGTCGTTGGCCTCTTTCGCCTGCTTCCAGTCCTCGTGGGCACCGGAGGTGACCGACGAAATCTTGCCAGTCACTTCCTCAGGCACGCTCGTCTCTACCTCGTACTCACGTTGGACTTCTCGGACAATCGCTGCCTGGTCTTCCGTGAGGTCGGCGTCTTCGAGGACAGCGAGCGCCTGCCCGAGGTCGTCATCCGTTCGGTAACGGTGTTGTGCCGCCGCGATCGAGGAGCGCTGGGAGGCCCGTGCAGGCGCGCCGCCCTCGGGCATCATCACGTCTGAGTCCCACCGCGTGAGAAAATCGACCTTTTCGAGATCCAGAATTCGCTGACTCTTCTCGAGAACGACGTCGTAGGCCTGTTCAGGCGACAGTGCCGACTCGTCAGTGTTGACAGTCATACCACAGTCTACTCGCCGACTAGCCATAAAGCCCGTTGCTTTCATCACGAAGGCGTCCCAGTTCAGTCGCCGAGAAACTGCAGGATACGAACTTTTATTTTCGAACCACGCAGAGAGATGGTCATGGGAATCGACCTGACAGACCGTACTGCCGTCGTTACCGGCGGCGGTGCCGGTATCGGCCGGGGCATCGCTATCGAACTCGCGCGCGAAGGTGCAGACATCGTCGTCGCTGACCTGGACGAGGAGCCGACGCTTCCAGAGGAGAAAGAGCGGGGAACGACCGTCGAACTCGTCGAAGAGATGGGCCGAAGCGCCGAGTTCGTGAAAACCGATGTAACCGATGAGGACCAGGTCTCCTCCCTGATGGACGCGACTGCCGAACAGTTCGGCGGAATCGACATTCTCGTTAACAACGCCGGTATCGCGGGCAAAGGGAAGGCAAGCGAGACGACACTGGAGTTCTGGAACAAGGTACTTGCGGTCAATCTCACTGGCCCGTTCCTCTGTGCGAAACACGCGATTCCCCACCTCGTCGAATCCGAGCAGGGACGGATAATCAACATCTCCTCCCAGGGGTCGAAACGAGCGAGTGGTTCGAACACTGCGTACTGTATCTCGAAAGCGGGAATCTCCCATCTCACCAAGTCACTCGCCGCCGAGCTCGGGAGCGAAGGCGTGAACGTCAACGGCATCATGCCTGGCCCGGTCCGCACCGAGATGATGGCAGACGTGCTCGACGATCCCGAGCAGCGCCAGAAGTACATCGACCAGATGTGTGTCGAGTACTACGGCGTTCCAGAAGATATCGGCCGCGTTGCCGTGTTCCTTGCGAGCGAGGACTCTCGCTACGTCACCGGTCACGAAGTCGCTGCAGAGGGCGGCTGGCTGGTCAACTGAACTGGTGTGTCAAAGATGAAGTACCTCGCACGCACCACGGACGGCCAGCCGCTACTCGGGGACGAGGACGGGTTCGTCCCTCTGGGTGCCGTCCATCCCGGTCTGGAAACCGTCCGCGACGCGCTTCCGCACGCAGCAGCGGGGACGCTTGGTGACCCTGCCACTGCGCCAGCTGAGCCAGTGGACCGGGCGGGTCTGACGTTCGGCTCGCCACTCACGGAGTTCGGGAAGCTCTGGGGAATCGGTCTCAACTACGCTGAGCACGCGGGTGACCTCGACGAACAACGTCCCGACGAGCCCGCGAGCTTCATGAAGCCGAACACAACTCTCACCAGTCCGGGCGGACCAATCCGACTCCCTCCACCTGAGCAAACAGAACGGGTAACAGCCGAGGCCGAACTCGGCGTGCTCGTGGGCAGGGAGTGCCAAGGGATAGACAAAAGCGAGGTCGACGAAGTTGTTGCGGGATACCTCCCGGTCATCGATATGACTGCCGAGGACATCCTCCAGCGCAATCCTCGCTTTCTGACTCGCGCAAAGAGCTTCGATACGTTCCTCGTCCCCGGCCCAATCATCGCGGTACCTGAAGACGGGTTCGAACTTACTGACCTGACCGTCCGGACGGAGGTGACCGGCGAGGTCGCAGCGGAGAACACGGTTGCCAACATGCTGTTCCCACCCGCGGACATCGTTGCGTTCCACTCGGACGTGATGACGCTACGGCCGGGTGACCTGTTCTCGACTGGAACGCCCGGTGCCGAACCCATCGAACCAGGGGACGAGGTGCGCGCCTTCGTGGAGTCTATCGGGTCGGCAAAGGCGTCAGTGACCCGCTGACCTGTGTCCACTGGTCAACTGACGGCTCGAAAAGAACTTGATTTTCCTCGCTTACTCTTCTGACTTGTTCGACCAGTTCGGAACTTCGCGTGCGACGAAGTCACCGTAGCCAGCGTCGACGAGAATCTCGCCGTCCTCGTACACCTGTTCGCCGCGGACGAACGTCTTCTTGACGCGCCCGGTAATCTCGCGCCCCTCGTAGATGCTGAAATCGGCCTTCGAGAAGTTCTCTGCTGGGTCGACCTCGTAGGTCTCTTCGGGGTCGAAGACGACGATATCGGCGTCGGTTCCAGGGTCGAGCGTCCCTTTGTTCGGCATGCCGTAGGTGTCGGCGATGGCCGTACTCATCGTCTCGACGACGAACGACGGCGAGTAACCGCGGTTGTTGACCGCTTCGTCGAAGAACACTGGGACGGAGGTCTGAAGCTGGTTTGCCCCGGAGGTTGACTCCCAGAAGTTATCCACTCCCTCTTTGTTCTCACGTGGGTACGAACAGTGATCGGTCGAGATGAGGTCGAGCGTGCCGTCGTCGAGGTGCTCGTACATCGCCTCGACATCGTCTGCTTCCCGCAGCGGCGGCGCAATCTTGACGAGGTTGCCGCGGCGGTCGAACTCGGATTTGTCGTAGATGAGATAGTGAGTACAGGTCTCTCCGCGGACGAGCGAGCCGTCGTCGCGGTAGCTCTCGATGACCTCCGCGGCAGCCCGAGAGGTCGTGTGGATACCGAAGTACTTGGCATCGTGGGCCTGTGCCGAGCGGAGCACTGTGTCTGCAGCCATCGCTTCTGCGTAGTCGGGGCGGGACTCAGCGAAGTACTTGGGGTCACCCTTGCCTTCAGCCTTCAGCCGCTCCAGCAGTCGGTCACAGACGTCCGCCTCTTCCGTGTGGAAGACACCGACGCCGCCGAGCTCGCCGAGTCGCTCCATGACGAGGTTGATGAGGCCGTAGCCGACGGGGAACGTGCCGCCCGTGAACATCTTGAACGACGTGACACCGGCCTCGTGTGCCTCTTCGAGTTCATCGAGGACGCCTTCCTGGTCGTCAGTGATACCGCCGTGAAGCGCATAATCGACGACTGCTTTGCCTTCGGCTTTCTCCTGTTTCGCACGAATTCCCTCCATCAGCGACTGGGGCGATTTGTGTGGCTGGTGGTCGACGTACATCCACGAGAAATCCATATAGGTGGTGATACCACCGGCTGCTGCGGCCATTCCCGCCGTCTCGTGTGTGTCGATAGACGAGCGGTCATGGACGTGTGTCTGTGCGTCCATCAGGCCCGGCATGACGTACATTCCGGTGGCGTCGACCTCCTCTTTCGCGTCCGGAAGCGTATCGCGCGACCCGACTGCGACGATTTCCTCCCCATCGATTGCGATACTGGCCTCGAACATATCGTCGGCAGTCACGACTGTTCCGCCGGCGATGACTGTATCTACGGGCATCGTACACAGATGTGCAGGCAGAGTATAAAAATTGTATGCGTTCGGTAGGTATCTGAGCGGTTGCCCAGCAGTGCTGTTACGAAGCGATTTGTTCCGCTCACTCAGTGTGGACCTCAGTACTCCGCAGGCGTTCGGAGAGCGGGAGCTCGACCCGACTACCGGTGTCGTTCGAGAGGAACGTCGCCACCAGTACCTCGACCACCGCTGCACCAGTGCTACCCGGCGACAGATTCTCTTCGCTCTCGTCGAGCACAGCGACCAGATGCTCTGCCAGACGGTCGAACATCCGCTGTGCGGCGTACATGCCCGCATCCGTCTCGAACCCGACTGTGTTCTCACTCATGTCCTGAGACCAGTTCTCCTCGAGTGGTTCAGGAAGAGCAGTCTCGACGTGCTCACGGTTGTCCACGGTCCAGTACTGCCACTCGAACGAGCGGCTGTATATCGAGGACGTGTCCGAGCCCTGTCCACGGAGCAACCCATCTGTGCCGACGAACTGTATCGAGTTCGCGACCGGAGCTGAGAGCGTTTCGTCCAGCATTGCAACCGTTCCATCGTCGAAGACGAGCGTCCCCGCCCCGTTACGGTCGTCGAACTCGGTATCGTCGGTATCCTCGGCGAGGTAACCGCCACGGACGCTGACAGGGTCGGCATCGAGCAGGTAACACAGCAAGTCGACGTAATGGGTCCCCAGTCGCATCAGCGTCCCGCTGGCGTGAATCTGTACGGACTGAACGTCGCCAAGAATCTGCTCGTCTTGCAGGAGCTGTTTGAGCGCTTGAAACATCTCCGAGAACCGGAGCGTATGGTCGACAACGAGCTCAGTCCCCGTCGCCTCGCAGCGCTCGACCATCTCGTACGCGTTTGCGACGCTGTTCGCGAGCGGCTTCTCACAGAAAATGAGGTCTGGGCTGGCACGAGACTCCGCTGCCTGTACAACCGGCTCGTAGTGGTACGCTGACGGTGTCGAGACGGAGACGATGTCGAGAGTTTCGGTGTCCAACATCTCGAGATACTTCTGATACCGGTGCTCTTCGCCGATATCCCACTCATTGGCACGCTCGTCGAGCAACGTCGGGTCGAGCTCTGCCACGGCAGCAAGGTCGACACCCCTGGCGTTCCGGTACATGTCTGCGTGAATCTGTCCAATACGACCTGCTCCAATGAGTCCGACCTGATACGACATTACTCAGAGACTCTCCAGAGTAGAGTAAATATCTTCCTCTCAGGGGAGTTGTCTGACCTCTGTTTCACTGAGACGTTGGAGAATCCCTCTGGAGTTTCCAGAGATGCCTCTCGGAAAATCGCGGGTCGTGGTGTTACTCGACAGCAGCGACGACGTCGATCTCGACGAGGATGTCAGGGTTCGCCATCTCGGCTTTGACTGCGGTGCGTGCCGGGTATGGCTCGCTCATGAACTCTTCGTACACTTCGTTCATCTCACCAAAGGTGTCCATGTCGGTCATGAAGACGCCGGCGCGGATGACGTTATCCATGGACGTGCCAGCTTCGTCGAGAATCGCCTCGACGTTTTCGAGAACCTGTCGGGTCTGTGGACCGACGCCGCCTTCGACGAGCTCCTCAGTTTCCGGGTCGACCGGTACGTTACCGGAGACGTAGACGGTGTCGCCGTGTCGAATCGCCTGCGAAAGGGGTGCACTGCTCTCGTACGCTTCGTCAGTTTGGATTTGCTCTAAACTCATCTGCGTTCGCCACGTCGACGGCCAGACTAATGAAACTACGGCTATCGAGTCGAACGGTTGGTTACTCGAGCGGGTACCGTTTTCGGTCGAGGTTCTCGTGCTCTCCGAACGTGCTGTGGAACCGCTCTGCGACGGCCTCCGGAGTCCACCCTCCTTCGCGGAAGGCGAGACGGGTCGCCTGCGGGTCCGAAACGAGTCCGATCATCTCGCCCGAGGCCCGAATCGTCAGCCCGTTTACGCCCTCGGCCTCGTCACTCATCAGGAATCCCACAGTCGGTCCGATGTGCTCCGGTCCGGGGATATCTCTACTCTCGCTGTCGCTGGCCGGGAAGTAAGAGTTCTGGCGACTCTCCGCACCGGGAACGAGTGCGTTGACCCGAATATCGTCGCCACGGAGTTCATCCGATGCCGAACGGACAAAGCCCAGCACGCCGGCTTTCGCCGACGAGTACGCTAGCTGTCCGTATCCGCCGACGGCTGCGCCGCTGGAGGTGCCGATGAACGACCGCTCCGTCTCGAGGTCGTGCTCCTCGGCGTGGCGGACGAGTGCGCGGAGCTGGGCGAAATGACTGCCGAGATGCACATCGATAACGGCGTCCCAGTCGTCGCGTGAGAGCTCACCGATGGGGTCGTTTCGGACGATACCCGCGAAGTTAGCGATACCGTCGACGCGGCCGAACGCTTCGTGCGCGCTGGCGACGAGGTCTTCGGCATCCTCCATCGAAGAGGCGTCACTGACGTGTGTAATAGCTTCTCCGCCAGCTTCGCGGACCGCCTGAGCGGTCGTCTCGGCAGGCTCCGAATCAGTTCCTTCTCCCTCGGGGCTCGTTCCCAAATCGTTCACCGCGACGTTCGCGCCGTACCGCCCGAGTTCGATAGCCACTGCTTCACCGACGCCATGTCCAGCGCCGGTTACGACGACTGTTTTATCGCTCAGCATACCCGCCCTGAGGTGCGGCCGGGATTTAACGTTACGGTGTCTAGAGTCTGCTACCCCTGTCCTGTCGGCCGACTGAACAGACACGGACGTACCGAGGCAAAAGCTTTTCGCAGATGGTTGCGAAGTGGTGGTCGTAATGTTAGCGAGCCCATCACTCCCGGAGTCAGAGTTCCGCGACCGCATCGACCGTATCCGCGACAAAATAGATGACGCAGGCGTAGACGCAGCTATCTGGTTCAATGCAACCAGTATCGAGTACCTTTCTCATTTCTATCACGTCCAGACCGAGCGGCCAGTCGCTTTCGCTATCACACCCGAGGAGACAGCGATTACGGTCCCGAAACTGGAGATAATGCGTGTCGAGGAGAACCCGGTTATCGACGAGACGTACCACTTCTTCGATTTCCCCGGAAAAGGACCGATGAAAAAGATTACCAAGATGGTCGATGACCTTGGCATCGAGACGGCGGCAGTCGACATGGACGGCCCACCGGGTGCGTACGGGTACGAAGGGCCGCCGCTGTCGGATTTCATCTCAATCGAGACGCAATCGTGGGTCGACCGGATGCGCTGGGTCAAATCCGACGCAGAAATCGCAGTCATGAATGAGGCGTCGACCTGGGCACATCTCGCTCACCAGTACCTCGTCGACCGCATGGAACCCGGTGCACCACAGGCGACCATCAGTCAGGACGCGAGCAAAGAGGCCTCAAAAGCGATGACGGACGCACTCGGTGACCGCTACGTTCCCCGAACTGGCATCTACTTCATGGGACCAGCACACACCGGGATGCACAGCGCCGAGAGTACGGGTGAGCCCCACCCCTACCCGACCAACCGCAAGCTCGAGGAGGGAGACGGCATCGTGACGGCGGCGGAAGCTAACGTCGATGGCTACCTCTCGGAAATTGAGCGAACGATGTTCCTCGGCGAACCCGACGAGCAACAGAAGGAGTACTTCCACATCATGCTCGAGGCCAACAACACGGTCATCGAAGAGAGTGGCCCAGGTGTCGCCTACTCAGACGTGGCTCAGGCGGCGTGGGACGTGTTCGTCGACCACGGCGTCGAAGAACACGCCTACCACCACGTCGGCCACAACCTCGGGATGCAGACCCACGAGCCACCGTACGTCGACCGCGGAAGCGACGTGACGATGGAGCCAGGGCACATTTTCACCGTCGAACCCGGCCTCTACATCCAGGGTCACGGGGGCTACCGCCATTCTGACCCCGTGCTCATCACCGAAGACGGCGTCGAGAACCTGAACTACTGGGGCCGAGACCTCGAATCGAACATCATTCCGCTCTGAACGGCACGTCCCATGATGGAGCGTCGGTGGACCAGGCCACCGACGAGGAACGCCACCATATTCTTATGAGGGGCCCACATGTGACATTCTGGCATGGGCCTCATCGTCAGAAACGCGTGGATCGCGGAACGTGAGGCAGTGGTCGACATTGGCGTCGAAGGGGGAGAAATCGTCGCGATAGCCGGTGGGCTCGGTGAGTCCACAGAGACGGAAATCAGCGCAGACGGGAACTTCGTCTCGCCGGGGTTCGTGGACTGTCACCTGCACAGCGACAAGGCGTTCAACGCCTGTGGAGAGCGATTCCCGAGAGGGTCCGAGAAGCCTACAACAAGCGCGATGTCGCCGCCCTGGAGGAGGCGTACTTCGCAGAGGCGTCGACCGAAGATGTGGCTCGAAACGCTATCAAAGACGGACAGATGGCGGTCGCCTCGGGGACCACCTACATTCCCAATCACATCAATCTCAATCCAGACACGTACGGCCTGCAGAACGTCGGGGCGATGCTAGAAGCGAGAGAACGGACGACGGACCTCACGGAGATGCAGCTCGTGGTCGGCGGTCGAAGCTCGCCCGAAGACGGCGGAACGATGATGAGAGGAGCTATCGAGATGTGCAGGGACGACTCGGCATCTACACGATAGAGCGGTTCATCTCCTACATCCGCGAGTACGGCTACGAGGGACGGGCCACAGCCAGCCACTGTTTCGCCCTGTCACACATCCCCGAGTACTGGCTGGACGACATCATCGCAGAGCTCGAAGATGTGGACCTGAGCGTCGTCACCTGCTACCAGAGCACGCGGCCGAAGATGCCGATGCAGAAGCTCCTGACCGAGGACGTGGTTGTCGGTGCAGGCACGGACAACGACCGTGATTTCGTGTTCCCGCACGGAAACGCCGACCTCGTCGAAGCCTCGCTGGTGTGGTCGCTGAAACTGCACGGGGACTGGCCGTTCGTCGAGGACTACCGCTGGTTCGAGACGGTCGAGGGGTTCTGGGCGCTCTGGAAGATGCTCACTGAAAACGGCGCGAAGTTGCTCGGTATCGAGGACTCCTACGGTATCGAGGTATGCAACCCTGCGAACCTCGTCGTCTTCGATGACCCGTCCACACTGGGCTATCGTCACCCACACAGACCGCCCGTACGTCATCAAAGACGGGGAGATAGTCGCTCGCGACGGCGAACTCCTCCCCGAGTCCCGAATCGTCGACGAGTATCGAGCCGTATCGTCGGACCCGACTCGCTCGTGACTGAGCTCGATGACTGTCGATTTTATCCGGCGTGGCGACCCAGGGCGTCGTCGACGAGGTGGACATGCGCGTCGACGAGTCCCGGCATGAGCACGCTTCCGGTGCAGTCGACTGTCCGGTCGTAGTTCTCCGCAGACGTCTCCTCGGTCACGTCACGAATCCGCCCACTCTCGATACCGACGGTCGCGTCGTGCAAGACCTCACCCGTACCGGTGAGTACTGTCCCTGCGTGTAGTGCTACGCTATCCATGCCACAGAGTAACAACCACAGCTATAAAGCGTTGCAGGAGCCATCGTATCGCGGGACGAATCTTTATACGTTCCCGGGGAGGAGGATTCGGCAGTTGGAGTACATACATGAAAGATACGTGGCACGACCAATACGTACAGGTAGACGGTGTCGAAACGCATTACATCGAAGCAGGCGAGGGTGACCCAGTCGTACTGGTACACGGTGGGGGCATGGGTTCCTGTGGCGCTGTCAACTATGGCGACGTGATGGAGCCGATGAGCGAGCACTACCGCATTATCGCGCCCGACCTCGCCGGCTTCGGAGAAACGCCTGGACGGGGTCCCGAGGACTACCCCGCCGAGGCACAGGGCGAGTTCCTCATCGAGTTTCTCGAGACGCTCGACGAACCGGTCCACCTCGGAGGTAACTCACATGGCGGCTGGGTCGCGCAGTACGTCGCCCACGAAGCGCCGGAACTGGTCCGGCGGTTGATTATCATCAACAGCCTCAACGGCTGTATGCCGATTCCGCCCGCGCCGGAAGGGTATCAGTACATCTATCACGAGGAAGGACACGCTCACGAGGAGCCCACGCTCGAAGGTGTGCGCGAGGACCTCCTCGAGTTCTACTACGACACGGACCTGGTAACCGACGAGCGCGTCGAGCTGTTTTACGAGATGTCCGCGCACAACCACGAGTTCGCAAAGCAGCGCTCCGAAGCAGTCACATCGAGTATCGAGGACGCGAACGAGAACCTCTCGTACCGCGGGGAGCACATCTCGGAACACGCTGACGAACTGAAGATGCCCGTGTTGCTGACGTGGAGCCGAGAGAACCGAGGCGCCACGCCTGAAGACGCGATGTGGCTGTTCAACCGCATCAACGATGCGGAGATGCACATCTTCACC
>LKMJ01003890.1_pt1 | contig 13972 bp, 18 predicted proteins | sample 643391 | NCBI WGS metagenome assembly LKMJ01 (sample SAMN04112250, study PRJNA286221) | soda lake metagenome | biome: soda lake; feature: Kulunda Steppe; material: water; isolation source: sample PL-Br10 brine of Picturesque Lake | place: Russia: Kulunda steppe | collected 2010-07
CCTGCCCCTCACTGAACACCCCTGCCTCCTTCATTCCCTGCCTGCCTGCCTGCCTGCCCCTCACTGAACACCCCTGTCTCCTTCCTTCCTTCCCTGCCTGCCTGCCTGCCTCTCACTGAACACCCCTGTCCCCTCCCCTGCCTGCCTGCCTGCCCACCTGCCTGCTGAGGTGCCCACTCACCCCTCTTGTCCTTTCTGGGGGCTGGGCACATCCGCGTAGGACATGCCGTCCAGCTCCCGGTCTGGGTCCATGCTGTCGCAGATGTCATACTTGCCCTTCCACTTCTTGCGCGGGTAGATGTTCAGGTCTGCGCACGGCGGCGTGCATGACACAGTCCATGAAAGCTCAGCACAGCACTACTGACCATACGGGCAGCGCACAGGGTCACCACGACAGCCAGTTCAGCCCTGCTGCTTGCCTACCGCCTGTCTTCCAACCCTGCTGCTTGCCAACGGCCTGTCTTCAGCCCAGCGCCCAGGCACACCCAGCCCCAACCCAAGAGCATGGTCTTGGCCTTCCAGGCATGGCCCATGCAACCAGCACAACCCACTGACAAATTTCAGAACTGCTGAGAAACCATGGTGTGACAAAGTATGTGTGTGTGCACGTCGCAGGCAAACAGCAAGAGCCCTGGTTTGCTGGTGCGGCTCGCACCGTACGCACTTGGTGCCTCAAGGGTAGTTTTTGTGAACTCTCATCAGCCCAAACCAGCACATCATTTTGCAAAAGTGCATACTTAGTTGAAACTGAGTGATTCCATGTCGTGCGTTTTGATCAGTCATGATTGCTTGGCAAACAGCTCCAAATTCAACGCATGTTTGCCGGCCTAGCTTAATTTGGTGGTTACAAGTTCTATCATCTAACATTAATTTTCATTAATCTGTTGATCTCCAGCCCACACTATGCACCCTTTTAAGGTTGTGCTGTTAAATGTCCCAGCCCACACTTTAATGTATGTATGCAATTAACACTTAAGACACACATGCGCATGGTCCACTCCCACCGTGCCCCTTGTTCCCTTTATTGCGTGTGCGTGTGTGCGCGTGCTTGCTTTCTTCTAAGCAAATGGTCATCGACATAGCGTGCACACAGCAGGCACACAACATGCAAATGTAACATGCACGCAGCATGCACACACCGTCCTCGCACAGCTCGCGCCACGCGCCCTCCAGGCGCTGCACCAGGAACTCGATGCAGGGATTGACGTCGCCCTTCAGCCGCCATGTGCCCATACCCAGCAGCTCGTTGGCCATGGCGGGTGGAAACTTGTGCGCGGCCTCCAGCTCCCCAGAGTTCTGGATAAATATGGATGGACATTTGCAAAAACAAAAATACATAGAGCTCTGGATGGGCACGCGCACAAACAAGCACACTCAAATGCATGGACTTCTACATGGCCTTCCCCTACAGCCATCACACACGTACACATGTGCACACATGCACACATGCAGGCACGCTTGCGTGCATCCAAAACACACACACACACACACACAAAACACCATGATACAGGCACGCTCACAAGCGTGTGCATGAGCGCACGCACACATGCACGCACACGTGCACACACACACACACACACACACCCCTACCTGCCACTCGTTTTGAGGCAGCTTGTACAAGTCCTGCACCACTTGCTGCCACTCTGACGTTGCAGCGCCTACGTAATCGAACAAGCCATCCAGATCTTCGGTAAAGTCGCTGCGCCACTCCTTGCCCAGCTCCGCATCCCTTTGCTCCTCAACCTCGTCATTCAACCTCTCCAGCTCATCTCGTGTCCAGGGCATTGAAGGCAGTGCGCTTGGAGGGGCACCCCCGCTGCTGCCCATCGTTCCATCGCTGCCATTGCTGCAGGGACTGATACGCTGGAGTCGCCTTGGGGCTGTAATAAGCAGACAAGCATTGAGGACAAGCAATCACATCACTTGCGGGCGCCAAGAATAAAACTTGCTCTGGAGTCCTTATATCAGCATCCACAGGCTGTATGCTGAGGCTGCGCATGAACACCTTCAGGAAACAAGATTGTCCCTTCCTAACGGTATGGATCCCATGATCACGACATTTGGAACATGCTTGTGCGCCTACCTGCACGCCTTGAAACACGGCTGACGATCAACCTGCTTGATGGAGCTGGTGGGGCACTGCTGGTGCTACAGGGTCCAGCGTAGCGCGATGCTGGTGTGTTGCTAGCATGTGCAGCTAGCATGGCTGCTGAACTCCCTCAAAAGACCGTGCACACCACCAAAAAGCGTGAGGTGGGGCCCCAGATGTAAAAGATGAGCCAATGGACTTTCGCGCTTCAGCTTCAGCAGCAACGAAGGTAGCAACGAAGGTTGCAACGTAGGTAGCAAGGGTAGCAACGAATACCAAAATATGAATGAAATTCAAAAAAGAAATTGCGTATAATTGTATAACAATGAAGTGAATCAGTATTATCTTATTCACCCAAACGGATGATGTCTTGCGTTATGTGAATGAATGTTATTTCATTTGCATTATGACGTAATTCTTTCAAATCATAATATTCTGTCATGCCAAACCATGCCATGCCAGCCATAAGCTTATAAGTCATTCGTTCCAGCCAGATGGAGGTGGAGGACGCAACTTCAAGAATCCTAGGCTAGTCCCTGCCGCAGGAAGCTGCTCCACGCCTCTGACCCTCCGCACATGTGAGAAGTGTGTGAAGAATAAGGAACCTCCTAGTTTTTTGAGATCATTGATCCATCACAGTAATTTTCACTCATCACTCAAACATGCAGCCCTAAGATGCCTGAAAAAGGTGTTCATGTTATGGTACGCGTGCGGCCCATGCTGCCTCGAGAGCTGTCCTTTGATGCTGCTGTGGAGGTCACGAGCCCTGTAAGTGATTGTATGCACAGTCTAAGCTTCTCTGAGCAAAAAATCCATCAAGCTGGTCTTATCATGCTTCCGTACGGTCGTGCACGTTCTTTTACGGAAGTGGGTCATTCGAATCAAAGCATAGCATTCATGACCTTATTCTGACTGACCCTTACATTCCAGCATGATTTATGCATCACCCATTCTCATAGCTTGTCCCTGTTGTGCAGAACAAGGTGCTGGTCTACAGGAGCAACGCCGAGTTTAAATCAACATACAGCCATGTATTCAGTGAGCATGCACAACAAGAAGAGGTCTACCAGCAAGTTAAAGGTGAGCCATCTCAAAACGGCCGAGTTGTGTGTCTGTGGCGCATGAATACGAATTTGGTATCCTTGCCTGTATGTCACGTGCGTTTCTGCTTTTCTTGGCAAGTTTACACACGTGTGCTATGGTTTCAATCTGTTTGTTGCACCCCGAGCAAAACTGTCTGACTTGCCTCTGTTTGCAGCTGGTGTGCTGTCGGCAATGCAGGGATTCAACTCCACCTGCATGGCGTATGGGCAGGTACAGTCAATGGGCAAGACAAGTGTGTTTGAGCCTTCATGGGCATGAGCCCTGCGTACAGAATCCCTGTACCCTGCAGTGCATTCCTGATTCCTCTTCAGCCGGAATTTGCCTACAAGAACTGCCGCATTTGCACAGGACACTTGCAGATGCGTGCACTTTTTTGGCTGCTTTGCAGCGCCACGGCCACGCAGCGCCAACCCCTGAGACATAAGCTCTGTCAAACGTGCCTGTGCCCTCCGGACAGGTTGTGTGTGCGTGCGTGCATGCCGCCTCCCCCGTTAACATGCTCCTGCTGTGACTCAGGCGCCTTGGGGATTGTGCTGGTACATGCGCACTGAACACCTCAGGGCACATTCTTAGAACCATGCATGCACACACACACACGCACACGCACACGCACACGCACACACACACACACACACACACACACACACACACGCACACACACTGCGGTGTGCAGGGCGCACTCTCTGACTCATGCATCATCATCATGCGTGCCCCTGGCAGCACCGCATGCAGACCTTCCTTCCTCATAGCGCGTGCGCCCTTTTTTCCCCACTGCTTGCGCGCTTCTTTTGCTCCTCTTGCGCGGCCCCTGGCTGCACGGCACGCAGACCTCTGTCCAGCCACGCACGCCCCTTCATTTGCACGCAGGCCCTTGCTTACGTGTGCTTACACGTGCTTACACGTGCTTACGTGTGCCCTTGATTGCATTGCGCGCAGACCGGATCCGGAAAGACCCACACCATGATGGGTCCCCACGAGCTGGACATGCTGTCAGCGCGCATACCTGAGCATATGACGCAGGACGCGTGGGCTAGCGTGGGCGTTGTGCCACGTGCGCTGGCGGACCTGTTCAAGGTACGCACCCACCACGCCTGTCCTGGTCGAGGCAGCGAGCCTGTTCACACGCACACTGTGTGCATGGCGATCCACCTGAAGGCATGCTTGCGCCCTCAAGCAGCCAATCAAGCTCAGGGATCCACCTGAAGGCATGCTTGCGCCCTCAAGCGGCCAAACTAGCTTAGGCCTTGGAATGAGGTTTGTTTACAGTTGACCGCCCATCCCGTTCCTGCGCCTGGACTCAAACAAGCACTAGCATGCCCTGGCTACGCGAAACAAGCGCGTGGCTCAACTGCTGCGTTCCCCTTTTGCTGGTAGCCCTCTTGCTTGGCTTTCCCATGATTGATCGTTCCCTGTGCTGCAAGGGCTACCTCTGTTCCGCACCAGTCACGTAGAGACCTGAGCACAGTGCAGCTCTGCGTATCACCCCGCGGTGCTCGATACCTCTGAGCCACCATGCACCATGCACCATGCACCTCAGCTTGTGCTCAAACGCCTTGTGCTCAAACGCCTTGTGCTCAAACGCTTTGTGCTCAAACGCCTTGTGCTCAAGCGCCTTTTGTGCTTGGGCTGGGTTGGCCTGAGCGCGTGAGGGCCTGCTTGCAGCACTGTGAGACCACCATGGCGCCTCACCCATGTGGATCCACAGGGCTCTTCCCAACTAACACCCATTCCGACTCCCTGCCATTCCCTGCCATGCCAACGTCCCTGCCATTCCCCACCATTCCCTGCCGCCCCATCATCCCTGCTAATCCCTGCCGCTGCACCTTACCTGCCGCCCCAATGTCCCTATGCCACCTCAGGAGGTGGACACTGCAAGGCGGCGGGGCTCCAGGGTCAAAGTGCTCGCCTCCTACTTGGAGATTCACAACGACCGCATGTACGACCTGCTGCAGCCGTACAAGAAAGGGATGGGCAGCAGGTGGGTCTGGGCATCACATTGCAGCCCGTCATTGCCCTGCTGCAGCCGCACAAGAAAGGGATGGGCAGCAGGTGGGTCTGGGCATCACATTGCAGCCCGTCATTGCCTGCAGAGGCCTCTGGGGCTTACCTGGACTGACTGGTCACCCAGCTCCAGCAGGATGTCAGACCCTGGGTGCAAGCAAAGGCATCGGTGCAACGCCACGCTTGTCCAACGCCATGGCGCGCGCTTGCGTGCACCCATGTGCGCGCAGGGACCCCTTTGATGTCATGCAGCGCAAGGCCGCGCTGGAGGCCCGAGAGGACCGGCATGGCGCCATGTGTGTGCCCTCGCTGTGTAGTGTGGAGGTGCACAGCTACGCCACTGTGATGCAGCTGCTGGCCAAGGGAAACAGCAACCGTGCGGTGAGAGGGGGGGGAGGGGGGCGGCGGCAGCCCTGCTTTGTGGCCATTGGGGTGTGAACTGCTGAAGGCGGATACCAGTGCGCACGGGAGGAGGAGACAGGGGGAGGCCTGGGAGCAGCATTGCATGCACGCGCGAGCGGATGGTGAGAGGAGCAAGGGTTGGCAAGCGCGGCTGCATTGTGGGATTGGTTGGAGGAGCAGATGTTGCCACATGCACACAGGAGTTGCCGCGTGCACACAGAAGTTGCCACATACACACAGAAGTTGCCGCGTGCACACAGAGAGTCCCGCATGCACACGGAGGTGGCTGTACGTGCGCACGGCTCGCGCTCGCATGCTCCCCCGTAGCTCATGCTCCTCCTCCCCTGCGCTGCGTGCAGGTGCGGCACACGGAGATGAACGTGCACAGCTCGCGCTCGCACGCCATCCTGCAGCTCATGCTGGAGCAGTTCCCGGGGCAAGGCGAGGGCACGGGGCCGGCGGCTGCCAGCAGCCATGGCGTAAATGGAGAGGCGGCCGTGCATGCGGGGCCGCCCGGCCGGGCCGGGTCCGGCGCAGTGGTCATGCGCAGCAAGGTCAACTTCATTGACTTGGCTGGCAGCGAGCGCTGGAACAAGGTGGGCCTCTGTCCCCCCCCCGGGACCTCCCCCTGCACCTTCCCTCCTCATCTTTGGGAGCCGCTGCGACCGAAGGTCTGGTCACGCCAGCTGGCGGGACAGGGTCTAAAGGCACGCCCTGTGCGGACTTGGGCTGCGCATAAGAGAGCGAGGATCAGACACAGCAACGTGAAGGATCCTTGTGCAGTGCAGTGATGCTTCTGTTTTGCTGTCCGTGTGTGACGCTGCAAGGCAGCGAGCATCACGTGGGAGGGCCCTCACTTATGTTTGTTGCTGCGCGCGTGCAAGTTGTGGGACCAGGTGTGCCTGCACGGGGCAGCTGCATGGCAGCACAGTCTGAGTGTTGCCCAGTACCAGCATGGATCATGGCCTGCTCCAGCCTAGGAAAAGGGGCGACATCTGACAAGGGGTGGCGCAGGCACATCAATTGGCCTTCAACCGCTTTGGTCCTTGACGATGCAGATCATGAGAGCACGTGGACCGCGGGCAGCGGAAAGCCTGCCCTGCAGAGCCAAGTTTCCGGTTGCGCCACAATGTGCGCCGTGCAGTGCGCAGTAGATACTTCCAGCAACGCTTGGCATGCAAGGGTGCGCTTGTTGCTCCACGCCCTCTCGCTTTGCGCAGGACACAGACATGGGTTCCGACCGCATCAGCGAGCTCACGTCCATCAACAGCTCCCTGAGCGCGCTCGCGGGGGTGGTGAGCGCGCTCACGGGCGGCGTCGCCCGCAAGCACGTGCCGTACAGGGACTCCAAGCTCACCAGCTTGCTGCAGGTGGGGCATGATGCCATGAGCACGCTATGCACTCGAAAGCAGGCCTCACAAGTGCAGCCCATCTGCTTGCTGCGCAGCTCACCCATTGCTCACTGCCCTGCTTATCTGCTTGCCACACAGCTCACCCAATTCTTGCTGCATAGCTCATCTGCTCGCTGCGCAGCTCACCAACTTGCAGCACAGCTCACCAACTTTCTGCACAGCTCAAAGGCTCACTGCACACTCATGATTGTGCCAGACATTGCACAAATGTGTCCAAGCTGACCCTAGCTATGTCTGTGAATGACACCATGACCTGAAGGGCAGGCTTGCCGTTGTCTGGTGCGTGAGCCTGGTGGCCTGTATTCATGTGCTCGCAAGCCTGGTGACTTGTGTGCATCACGGGAGCAAACCTTGGGGCTACCAAACAAGGCATGTGCGCAAGCCTTGTGGCTTGTGTCCAGTATGGGAGCAAATCTCGAGGCTGTCAACAAGCATATGCACAAGCCTTGATAACTTGGTGCATGGAAATTGCAAGTGCCAATGGCTGTACAGGCCTGGTAGGGCAGTTTGCCACCAGCCATACGGTGCCTTGCTGCTGGATCCATGACTCCTAGTGCTCTCTGGTGTCCTAGCCCTGCCTGCAATTCTTCAGGTGTCCTAGCCCTGCCTGCAAGTCCTCAGGTGGTGTCCTAGCCCCTCCTGCAAGTCCTCTGGTGTCCTAGCCCTGCCTGCAAGTCCTCACACTCGGCTCGTTTAACCATGCGGATCTGTCCTGTGAATGGCCTCCAGAGCCATTTAGGGTCAAATGAGCGATCCACAAACGTATGCGAGCGTGTGCATGTGACCCACGCTGCAGTGCGCAACGTATGTGTGCGCATATGCGTGTGACCCACGCTGCAATGCAAGCAGGACTCCCTGGGAGGCAACTGCTACACCACCATCATTGCCACCATCTCCCCGTGCGTGAACGCATTTGAGGAGACGGTGTCCACGCTCAAGGTGAGTCCGGGTGTGATACCTGGCTTGTGTGTGTGTGGTGTGTGGCTTGCATGTGATATCATGCCCACCCCCAAGGCAGAATCCCTGACCTGTGGCACTCGATGATCACATGCACGCCGCAGATCCTGTGGCACTCAGTGATCTGCGGCTTGCGTGTGACCATTGGCCCTGTCAAGTGTGCATCGTTTTGTGGCTTGTGGCTTGTTGTCTGTTAGCACTTTGTAGTGCGCAGCATTTTGTGATTGGTGGCTTGTGGTCTGTTGCGCTGTGCGGTCTGTCGGCGCTGTGTGGTGTGCAATTTTTTTTATCTGTGAAGGTATCTGTGAGGAGACCCGACGCTCAAGGGACGCTTCTCAGATGAGTTTGGTTTATCAATCCTCAGTCTGCGAGTACTTCCAGAGCGATACTTACCAGACATTAAAGCAGCGCTGATTCAATGAAACCAGCTGACGTCAATACGATCAAGAGTGACTTTACCAACTCCTGGAGTCATATTACCAGGGTTACCTTAAAAGGTAACCTTGGTAAATGTAACCAAGATAGGCGTGTGGTCTCTCTGTTGCCTCTTGGTGGTATGTGGCGCTTGATGCGGTCTGGGCCCTGTGTGACCTTGCCCTGATAGAACCTTAGGCATGCACAACAATTCCCCTCATGGCCCTTCTCAGATTGTTAAGTATGATGATGAGAAGCAACTATGCAGCGCTGCCTGCCCCCTTCCAGCCCTATGTAGAAACACCGATTGCGCCGCTGCTGGGTGCCCGCACTTCTGGGCACATGGCCAGCGGCTTGTGCTCAACCTGCCCAGAGCGCTGCCTTGCCCTTTGCACAAGCTGAGCTGGATGCAAGCAAGCCCTCCTGCCTCACACTGGAGCAAGCCCTCCAGCCTCACATTGGAGCGGCTTGCGAGCCGTCCTTGCGCAGCCTCGACAGGCCCTCAGACATTTGGGGCGAATTGGAGTTATGCGCTGCACAGCTAGGCAAGCAAAGTGGACGCAAACAGAGCAGCAGCTGCTGTTGCCAGAGCACATGTGGTGCCAATGCTACTTAGAGAGAGCACATGTGATGGAGATGCTGTTTGGAGAGAGGATGTGTGATGGCAATGCTGTTTAGAGAGAGCACATGTGATGGCTATGCCGCTTAGAGAGAGCACATATGATGGCTATGCTGTTAAGAGAGAGAGCACATGTGATGGAGATGCTGTTTAGAGAGAGCACATGTAATGGCAATGCCGTTGAGACACAGAGAGAGAGAGAGAGAGAGAGAGAGAGAGAGAGAGAGAGCACATGTGACGGCAATGCTGTTTAGAGAGAGCGCATGTGACGGCAATGCCTTTGAGACAACGCTGGCGGCAGGGAAGGCCTGTGGGCCTTTGTGCACGCGCGCATGCATCCACAGAACCTGTGTGTGCAAGCACGCCCTGCGCCTGCACCATATGCCCGCAGTTTGCGGACCGCGCACGGGCCATTGCCAACAACCCTGTGGTGAATACCGCGCGAGATGTGGGCAGCATCCTGGCGCTTAAAGAGAAGGAGATCCAGCGGTTGCGCATGCTGCTGGCCACGTACATGCAGCAACAAGAACAGCAGCAGCAACAGCAGCAGGGGTCAACAGGCCGGCTTTCGCAGCTGCCAAGCATCCCAGGCCTGGATCCTACAGGCAGTGAAGAGCTGGCCTCAACCCGGGATGCAGGCCAGCTGCCTCCAGGTACAGAGATGTTAGTAGGCAACGGTTGTTAGTAGGCAACAGCCCTATGTTACAGATGTGTGGGCATGTGCGGGCCACAGGGCATAAACAGGCTTACCTGCCCGTGCGTCTTTGCTAGTCAACTGCAGGAAAAGGATCGTCTGCTGCTCTGCTCTAATCTCATTCTGCTTTGAATGTCCTCCTCCTCCCCCTCTCTCTCTGTGTCCCCTGCCCAGCCCCTTATTCCCCAGTGTACATATCGGCATACCAGCACACTTGTTTCACAGAGCTTGTGCTGTGCCTGCCATTATTTGGGCCTCATCTGCCCAACTTTTACCCCAGTGTGAAGGTGGATGCTGCTTTGCGCTGCAGCAGTTAAGTCCATGCAGCTCGTTCCAGCAATGTTGTTGCATTGTCCACGCAGCACGCAACCCAGGCCAGGGTCTCAAGGCGTTTGTGCTGCACTTGTGCCCGGCAGCACAGGTTCTGTGTGCCACAGCCTGGTGCTGCTGCCTGGTGGCACTGCTTGTGTGCTGCCTGATTTCTGGCGAGCTTGCCTGCTGAAGCCATCTGGTGTGAGTGCCGTGGTGCTGCTGGCATATGCACCAGGAGGCCACCACTTCCATGCACCAGGAGGCCACCACTTCCTGGCATGCACCAGGAGGCCACCAACCACTTCCTGGCATGCACCAGGAGGCCACCACTTCCTGGCATGCACCAGGAGGCCACCACTTCCTGCATGCACCAGGAGTCCACCAACCACTTCCTGCATGCACCAGGAGGCCACCACTTCCTGGCATGCACCAGGAGGCCACCACTTCCTGAAGCCCTGTGCGTGCCTGCGTGGCGCTGCAATCGCAGGTGCCGCAGAGCTGCTGGAGCAGCTGGAGGCCGCCAAGGCTGCGCTGGAGGCCGAGCGGCGCTGGCGGCAGGAGGTGGAAGCGCGGCTGCTGCCGCAGAGCAGTGGAGGTGGCGGCAGCAGCAGTGCCAGCAGCCTGCCCCTACTGGGCAGCCTTGCCGGCTTCAGCTCCACGGCCCTGTCCTTCACCACAGCCAGTGGCCATCCGGTTGGCTCTCGCGGACTGGGGCTGCCCTCATCCGGCAGCGCAGGGCCCGGCCCTGGCAGCCTAGGCAGCACGCAGCCCAAGCCGCATGGGCTTGCGTGGGCCTCGCCAGAAGAGGCAGGGGCGCAGCAGGCGAACGCAGAGACAGCGCAGCAGCAGCACCACCACCACCTCCACCACCAGCCGGCGCACAGCCGCTTTGACATCTTGCGCGTGAGCACGCGCTCCAAGAGCATCGGCAGCGCCTCCGTGCTTGTCACCGACAGCGGCGAGCCGTCGCCGCAGAGCGCGGCCGGCCCAGCGTCTCCCAGCGCCCGCCTGCCCACCGTCGCTGGCTCGCCGTTCTCATCTGGTCCAGACGGCGCTCAGGCAGCCCCACAAGCAGACGCCATCAGTGCGCCTGCCGTGCAGGAAGTCTGGGGCTCGCCTGTAGGGACGTCGCACGCACGGGCTGGCAGTGAGCAGCGGGGTGGAGGTGGAGGCAACGACAACGGTGCAAAAGCGCAGCTTAAAGGGGCAGAGGACGCCCATGGCGCAAGCACCACATGGGGGGCGCAGGCTGCCAGGCCGGGCGCCGGAGGGGCTGTGGGCGCGGCAGCGACGGCGCGCAACGCACGCTACGGGACAGCGTCTGGTGTGCGAAGCAGCTCCGACAGCCCCACGCCCTCAGGCATGGGCGAGCAGCACAAACAGCAGCAGGGGGGGGGCAGGCAGGCGGGGGGGGCAGAGAGCAGGCAAGAGGGCGGGCCTGCGGCGCGGCGTGGGGCTAAGGGTGGCGCAGCCGCCCCAGAGGCAGCCCCCCAAGCCCTGCAGCCGCCGACTCGGGCAGAGCGCCAGGCGCAGCGCAGGTGAGAGTGGGCTGTGGTCAGGCACGGTGCTCCTGTGGTTCCTTGGGCGTCAGCCGCTAAGCACTCAGTCAAGGTCTAGGTGGCTTTGTAGCAGGGGTGTGGCAGCTGGGGCAGAGGGGGCCGGAGCAACAGCCGGCCCAAAAGTATCATGTCGCAGACAGCTACAGACAGGGGCGGAGGGACGGCAGGGACGCTTTTGCACGGGCCTGCTGAACAGCAGCACTGCCAAAAATGTGCAGCGCCGCTGGGCGTGAGCACAACCCTGCCAGGCAGGAGCAAGACCACCAGCCTCGACACCGCAAGACTTAGAATTCTGCCGCCAAACATGGACACTCCTCTTTCCAGCGCTTCTGAGGCAGGGTGCTTGCCGCAGCACAGGAGTACAGAGCCCCGCGCTGCTCACCACTATTTTGCCCTGTGGGGCTGGGGCTGCCCTGGGGCCCCATTCTCCAAAGGAGCTCACCTTGCCAGCCGTGCGAGCCAATGCACATGCTGCATGTGCCACACCCAAGCAGAGCAGGGGGCAGGCTGCAAAAGCAGAGTGGGGCGCCAAGCAGGGCAGGGGGCAGGCTGCACCCAAGCAGAGAGCAGGGGGCAGGCCAGCGAATGCACAGGGCTGCATGCACAGGGCTGCATGCATGCATATGGGTGCAGCCACAAAGCGCATGGGTGCAGCGTGCAGCAGCAGTGCACATGCTGCAGCACGTGCTGGCATGTGACCAACTGGTTTTTTCTTGGGCTTGTGTGCGTGTGTGCGTGTACGCACCATCCTCCATGCATGCATGCAACGAGCACGGCGTGTATAGCAGCACTTTCAGCTGGACGGCCGTTGCCAGTGATCTACCTGGTCTTGTGGCGTGTGTATTGTCATGTGTGTTTGTGCACTCAATCCTCTGCGTGCATGCAGCAAGCAGCTGTACGACGTGTATGGCAGCGCCTTCAGCCGGATTGCTGCCGCCAGTAACTACAGTGGCAGCAGCAGCGGCGGCAGCGGTCGGATACACCACAGGGGTTCCATGAGCAGCGGAGGAGGGGGCCTTGTGCCTGGCAGCAGGGACTCTGCTGTGGATATGGCCAGGGGGGTGCGCAGCCCCAGACTACAAGGTAGGTTTAACCGCCAGCCGGGCAGTGGGGGCTGATTGGTTATGACTGGCCATCGTCAGCCAAGAAATAATCCTGGATGCCTAAATGTAACAGGTTGTGCGCTGAGAATGGAAGTCTAAGGCAGTCGGTCTGATAAGACAAGGCATGCCGTGGTAAAGGAGCCCTAGGGCATGCAAGTCACCAGGGTGAGCTTGGCCATTGGCAAGCAGTGCAGGTGCCCTTGAGGGGCGGATGGTGAGGGTGAGGCCTAAGCCTGGTTTTGAAAAGGCCACAGGATTGGCTTAGAAGCTTGCTAGATCGAGTTCAATGCAAACTCTACTTTTTCAACCTTTCTCGCTCACTGACATATGCATAGCGGTGCATGGTGATCTGTTCTCTCTACACCTCTAAATCTTATGGCTTTTGTCTTTGCATGGTGATCTTTTCTCTCTACACCTCATCTTATGGCTTTTGTCTTTGCATGGTGATCTTTTCTCTCTACACCTCTAAATCTTATGGCTTTTGTCTTTGACACCTAGCCTGCTTCTGTGTTTGCATTAGGGTTAGGGTTAGGGTTAGAGTAAGGGTTTGGGTTAGTGCGTCGAAGGTTTTGAGGTTGAAGTAGAATGTACAGGGCCCCAGGTGAATTAAGCAGGAGGCATTAGACAAGAAGGTGAGGAGGGCAGATAGTCATGGGGTTCAGGCAGAGCCGGGCACACAGACCCACGATTCGGCTCCCACAGCGGGCAGGACTGGTGATAGGTTAGGCAAGCAGCAGCTCCCTGAACCAACAGGGCTTTGAGCCCCACTCACTTGTCCCTGCCTGAGTACACGCATGCATGCACATGCCCACATATGCATGCACACGCACACACATGAATGCACATGCACACACACATACGTGTATATCCACACACATGTGTGTGTATGTCCACACACACATGTGTGCATATATATCCACACACACTTACAGGCTCAAACACATGCACACGCATGCGCACATACACGCATGCGTGCACACGAGCGCTAGCACACGTGTGTATTGAGAGTGTTTCTCATGCATGGGGGGTGCAAAAATTGTGTATTGAGAGTGTTCCTCATGCATGGGGGGTGCGAACAGCGCGCCTGCGCCATACATGTGCCGCCCCGCGGCTGTGGTGTACCTTGTGCAGGAGCATCCGCCCACCAGCAGCCACGCCCCAAGCCCAGCATCTACGGCTCCTCCCGTGTGCGCCCACGCCCCATGCCCCGGATCATCACCTCGCTCAGTGACGCCGCATTTGAGCAGGTGCACACAGACACTGCGCCATGCATAGGCCATGCGCACGCGCGCCCCCCCCCCCCCCC
>LKMJ01003891.1_pt1 | contig 13972 bp, 16 predicted proteins | sample 643391 | NCBI WGS metagenome assembly LKMJ01 (sample SAMN04112250, study PRJNA286221) | soda lake metagenome | biome: soda lake; feature: Kulunda Steppe; material: water; isolation source: sample PL-Br10 brine of Picturesque Lake | place: Russia: Kulunda steppe | collected 2010-07
TCATAGAATCTATTGCTATCTCTTTATCATTTAAGTCTTCAAATGTTATTTCTTTCCGATCTACAAGCTCCCCTATATCTACTCCCATCCGTATGGAAACAAATTTGGGTGTTGAATGTTTAAACAATTGACTATGCGGGAAACTATTTGCGCCTACTGCGAGAAAAAGACTGCCACAACCACGTGCGATGTATGTGGATCGCCGGTATGCAGCGAACATAGTCTAGAATACGGTTGTAAAGTGTGTAGTGGGGGAAAAACTACTTTCAATTGACTCATCTGTTTCCAACTTTATCATCTGCTGGTAGAGGCCTGTATGATTGAAAAAGAAAAAAAGATTCTGGGTTGTAAGAGGAATGTTTATAGTTTGTCGAAGTGTTCTAGTTCGTAGCTTTGAACGTCTTCAAGCTTTTCAAGTTTCTCTTCGACTGCGTCTGTTCCGCCTTCCTCGTCTGTCGTTATACAGGATACTTTAACTGCTTTCAGCCCGAAGGCTACGTTTTCTTCTCCTATATCGTCGACGTCCAATAGATCTTTCAGTTGTGATTTAATCTGTTCTAAGTCTGTTTCAGCATCTTCAGGCATTACTTTGTATACACATGATATTTTTCCCATTTTTTGTTCTAACCTCTTGTATAGACTTTAGTTACAAATCACAGATTTAAAAATCAAATTCTGATCTAGAAATTTTCCTTTACAGTTTGACAGTCTTAATGTAATTGAGTTAGGATAAAACGGGGGAAATAAAAAAGGGATAATCCTCCCTTTCTTTTCCCGTCAAACTTTGTAAAAAACTGTTAGAAATAGTTGAAAATCTTGGCTGAGCAACCTTTCTTAGAAAGGCAGTTTTTTTCTGATCTTGCTTAGTGCATTCTTTATTTTTTCCATTTTGTCTTGTTTCACCTCCGCGAGTCTTTTCGTGTATAATTTACTTTGTTTCTAAACTAACTTATATGTAACCTGGTCTATAAAACCTATTCTCATCAGGTTTGATAAATAAATCCGCGACAGGATTTGTTCAGGAACTCTTTTTGAACAGAAACCGATCTTCTTGAAAAACGTAATTATCTTGATACTGTGCCAATAATTAGGATATTATAATAGATCGTACGATAGGAACTTGGAGGTTCAGTACGGAATCATTCCAATTATTTGGTGGACCAGGGTTACCTGATTATTTCAATGTCGGTCTATAGGAACAATGTATGGCTTTAGAGGACATCAAAAAGGAGGTCGAAGCTGAATCTAGGGGAAACAAGTTCAAGCCAAGTTACAAGAATTATAACTTTGCGAATATTCCAGGTACTATAGAAGACTTAATAGGAGATGGATGTGAGAGAAGACTTCCTGAGGATGTTCTCGAAGGTATAGATATTGAAGGAATTAATAATGTGGCTCTAGTTTTTGTAGATGCTTTTGGCTTCACTCAATGGGAGAGATATGGTCAAGATCTAGACTTCTTCAACAATATCATACAAGAAGGAAAAGTTACGCTACTAACAACTATTTTCCCTTCAGAAACAGCTGCGGCAGTTACAACTATCAACACAGGTCTAACACCTCAAGAGCATGGTGTTTACTCCTGGAGATTATTCTTAGAAGAGCTGGATACAACCGTACGAACTCTGCCGTTTACTTCATTACAAAAGGAAGAGCTAGATACTGATGTTTCAGTCCTTTATAATGGCGAAACTGTATTTGACCGCTTGGATTCTGCCGGAGTCGATTCAACAAGTATAATGCCTGGTCCAATAGTCGGAAGCGACTATAACTCTTACATGATGGAAAAATCAGATGTCAAAGGCTTCCAAAACGCTTTTGACATGGCTCTAAAACTAAGAGAAAGTATTGAAGATGCTCAGGGACAAAACTACTTCCACTGCTACACAGATCAAGTCGACACAGCATTACACGAGTACGGTCTTGATACAGAAGAACATATATCACAGTTAGAAGCGGTATCTCAGGCACTCCAAAAACAACTAGTTGATAAAATAAGCAGGTCGGCTGCTGAAGAAACACTGATATTAATTATAGCCGATCACGGTCAAGCAGATGTAGATCCTGGAAATATTACAGATCTCCTAAGCTATGAAACCGTTGAGAAGAACCTTAAAACAGATCAAAAAGGAGAAATAATTTTACCAACAGGAGGACCTAGAACCATGTTCATCCATATTAAACAGGGGAAGGAAACAGAAGTAAAGAATCTTCTCGACAAAGAACTAGATGCTAAAGTAATGAAAACAGAAGAAGCCATAGAGAAAAACCTGTTCGGGATTAACAAGGTAGAAAAAAGATCAAGACTTGGGGATATCATAGTTATACCAAACAAAGAGGAAAAAATGATTTGGTATGACCATGAAAAACACAAAGGCTATGATGACTATGAAGGTCATCATGGAGGAATGAGCAAAGAAGAAATGCTAATCCCTTTTGCAGCAGCAAAGCTCTCAGATCTAAAATAATAGAGCGAATTACAATATGAATAATAAAGAATACAAGCTAAAAGATCAGGATTTAGGCTTTGGAGAACAAGAAGTTTCTGAATGGGACGAAAGGCAGGCTGCAAGGTGTATCTTGAAAAGGGAAGACAAGATAGCAATGCTTTTCTTGGAGAAGTTTGGCTACCACAAACTGCCTGGAGGCGGAATCGAAGAAGGAGAGGAAGTCAAACAAGCATTGAAAAGAGAAGTCAAAGAAGAAATAGGCTCCAAAATACACATAGAGAAGGAAATAGGAAGATTGACAAGTTATAAAAGCCAACAAGGAACAAAGCAAACCTCAATATTCTTTCTGGCTACTGAAAAAGAATCAGGAGAACCAGCATATACTGAAACAGAACAGAAAGAAGGCTATAAACCAGAATGGCATACTTTAGATGAATCAATCAAAATACTAGAAAAAGAGGATCCAAGCCACTACATAGCACAGTTCATAAACGCAAGAGACCTCAAAATCCTAAAAGAAGTTAAAAATTCTATAGGATAGAAGAATGACAAAGTTCTACGTTGCCTGTGTATCCGTAATTGAAAAAGAAGACAAAGTATTGATGGTTAGGGAAGGTAAAGATGGTGCTGAAGACCTATGGGCTTTACCTGGCGGGAGCCTAGAGGAAAATGAAAAGCTCGAAAAATGCGTAGAAAGAGAGGTAAAAGAAGAAACCGGACTAGAAACAGAAGCAGAAAAACTTATCGGAACATACATGATGCAAGGCGACACACTAGAAGAAAAAATGTTCGTATTCGCCTTCAAATCAAAACCAAAAACAGAAAACATAGAAACCCGAGAAAATGACACCGTCAAAGAAGCAACATTTCTGGACTCTGAAAACTTGGAAGAAAATAGACTAAGATTCACACAACTCAAACAGATCATCCAAGACTCAAAAAATCCAGAAGCCAATCGAGACATAAAATATCTCTAAAATAAGGCTTTAATATGGCAGACATATCTAAAGATCGAGCGCTTAAAGCTGTTGAAAAACTATCTGAGAAACATATAAGCTTAAAAGAACCTTCTATATACTCTGCTGAGCTAGGAAGCTCCAACCACACCTTCTTCGTTAATCAACAATTTGTGGTCAAGATAGAGAAGAAAGATGACTGGGAAGAAAACATGCAGAGAGAACCTGCCATACTCAAAACAATAGAAAACGCAGAACTAAAAACACCTAAACTAATAGACTCAGGGTCAATAGAAAACCTGCACTATCGAATCACAGAACTCCTAAAAGGAAATACAATCGACCAATACTCCTCAGGCAAAAACTTCTACGAACAAGACCTAGAAGAAAAGAAAAAATTTGCAAAAAGAATGGGTAAAACACTAGCTAAAGTACACGAAGCCAAAAGTTTCAACCGATTTGGAAAAATAACCGCAGATCAAAAAGGCACCAAACAAGTATCAGCCGAAAACTGGTCTAAAGGCATAATTGATCTACAAAGATGGTGGCTAGAAAAACTAAGACAAGAAGACTTCAAAGAAATAGCAGACAAAGCAGAAAAAATATTAGAAGAACACTCTGACCGACTTGACGAAGTAACAGAATCAAGACTTCTGCATATGGAGTTCGACCTTCGAAACCTTCTCTTCCAAGAAGAAGATGTAGCTGTATTAGACTGGGAAATGGCGGCTGCAGGAGACCCGTTAACTAGACCTGGTTATGACAGAAAAAAGACTAATATGGCGACAAAACCAAAGCCAAGAAATAAAACAAAGCCTCCAAGACACCTACTTTTAAACTTCATAGACTGTCTTACAATTTATTCAAAAGCCCGTATGGTCTAGTGGAAAGACGTCACCTTGCGGAGGTGAAGATCCAGGGTTCAAATCCCTGTACGGGCGAAAAATAGGCTTTATATCCTGAAGGAAAAAAATTTAGTCAAAGACTTCAGAACTATGTAGTTCATCGGAATCGATGATAGAGTCTTCCAGTATACCTATTAAATGATCTCCATAAGGTTCTCCGTCCGAAATCAGGCTGTAGTCTTCTCTCAGATCTTCTGAAAGGTTTAGAGCGAAATAATCTTGCGCAATGCTTTCCAGTTTCTCTAAATCCTGCAAGCTTTCTCTTATCTGTTCTTCATGTCCTGCAGCTTTCAAGCCTAGCATCTTCGCAGTCTGATTATACTGGCTTTTTATCTCTTCTTCACCGTCATCAAGGATTTTATCAGCTTCAATATCTAGCATGTCATCAAATAGTCTCGGCTGGAAATTTGACAGCTTCTCTATGAATGTTGTTGCTTTATTTATAATCTCTGAACTGTCGTCTATAAACGCTTCTACTTCTTCCGCCTGCTGAAGATAGATCTGTTTGACATGATCCTGTCTAGATAAGAATTCTGATTCGTGTTCGTCTTTTTCAGCTATACAATCTTGTATTTCTTCGTAAAGTTCTTTGTCGAAGCTGTAAGATGCTGCTTTCCTCTCATAATCTAATATACTCTTTTCTCTGGTACCAAGGTTTTCTACGTTGTTTATTTCTCCAATTTCGACTTCTCTACTATTTTCTACCCTTCTCCCTAGTTTTGCCAATTCTCTTTGCATTTTCTCATAGTTCTTGTCGATTTCCGACATTTGATTCACTAGCTCTTCTAAAGCATCCTCTGCTTCAGTATATTTCTTCCCAGACACTCTGTAGTTTTTAGGGCGTCTGTCTGACCAGTTGTGTTTTTCTTCGGTATTTTTAGCCCACTTAGAGATAAGCGCTAGATCTCCGCTTATCTCTCTGACATTTTCTGCTAGTTCTGACTCGAATTCAGTCTTAAGTCTTTGAATATCTAGTTCTGACTGTTCTCTCTTATCTTCCCATGTATGGATGTTGGATCCTGCCCTGTCTATTAGAGGTTCCACATCTTCTATTTCGACATCTACATCGTTCTCAAGCACCTCTTCAAAGATTTTCTTAGATTCCTCTTTTGGTTTTTGATCTCCGAACCTTTCTGTTGGTGGAGAGCTGCCAAAAATCCTGCTTATGCAGTCTTCGATGGTTCCGGCGCCACTGTCTTCTTCTTGACTGGAGTTTTTGTCCTCCTCTTTTTCTGGAGACTTGTCAGAGCGTTCTATCATAGGTCTTCTTCAGTCGAGTGTCTGTTAGTCAGACCTATTAAACAATGTTGTCTTAGGAAACAACTGTGGAGACTTTTTAAGGCTTAATTTGATGTTTAAATCTTTTCTGCGAGTTCTTCTGTGATTTCTAAATTCTTTTCGTCGTATTTCACAGCTAGCTTATGTATTGTAAAGTATGCTATAATTGATAGGATAAAAGCAAGAACTAAATTCCCTAAAAGCATTGTATGTGCTGCGTCAGTTGCCTGAGAAGTCAGCGCTGTCTCTAAAGCTTCTTCTGGAGCCTCTGAATGAGTTAGAATGGTTCCTAGACTGTAGCTCATTATATATATAGGATACTTCATCACGGGGTTGAAGACGATTACGCAAGCAAAGAGCGCTAACTTATTTATGCTCTTGAAGAATCGGGATATCAGAAGGAAGAAGACTATTCCAATACCAAATGTTGGTATAACGGTTATAAAAGTACCTAGTGCCGCACTCGCCGCTGTTTGTCTCGGTGTATGATCTTCTTTTAAAGCCTTTTCAAACTCTTCAACGACTCTGTCTCTGTAACTTGATAACTTCTTCATCCTTGTTAGAAGATAATTGTTTAACCATGCTTTTTCAATGTGGCTCAAAAACATGATAACTGTAGAGAATGGTTCGAGGAAATGTAAGAGTAAGGATAGATCCGCATGTACATTCAGAACAAAGTTTTGATGGTAAAGAGCCTGTAGAGCTTATAATGGAGCAAGCTGCAGATATAGGTCTTGATTCAGTAGTTATAACAGATCATGATGAGATACAGGCTTCCGTTGAAGCCGCAGAACTTGCAGAAGAATATGACCTGATAGGAGTTCCGGGAATAGAGGTATCAACCAAAGCAGGTCATCTACTAGCCATAGGGGTTGAGGAAAAAATACCTAAAAACCAATCTTTGGACAAGACTGTTGAAAAAGTCCGAGAGCTTGGGGGAGCTGCCGTAATACCACATCCTTTCCAAAGAACTCGCCACGGTATAAAGAAGAAGAAAATCAACAAGCTTGATGCTATAGAAACCTATAACTCATGGATATTTACAGGTTACAGAAATAGAAGGGCTAAGAAGTTCGCAGAAAAAAGAAATATACCTGGTATAGCATCAAGTGATGCTCATTCGATAAAATCTATAGGAAGGGCTTATACAGAAATAGTGTTCGAAAATGAAGACTCCAAGAAAAATATAGAAAGCCAGGATATTGTAGATGCTATAAAAGAGGGATCAACACAAGTTTACGGGCGTAGAGCGCCTATACACAAGAGTGCGGGACATTACACGAAAGCAGTGGGTAGGAAAACAGCCTATAATGCTAAAAAACTAGGTATGCCAGCGAAAAAAATAAAAAATATTTTTAAAAGCTAAATAACTTCTAATACTTAAAAATGTGTTTAGACATAGAAAAAAACTGTAAAAACTCTTTCTAATTCTTTTTGACTACTCTAAAGTCTTTAAAATAATTTTTAACCCAATTTTTAATCTCCAATATGAGAGGTTCTAAAGCTTGAAGAGACAATTGTAGAACGTTATAACAATCATTAATATTCAAAAGAACACTAAAAAATACATGCAAGGAGATAAGTCAGAGAAAAGATACTTCGACATCAAAGGAACATCTGAAAATCCCACAGAAACCAAAATAGAAACGCCGGGAACAGAAATAAGCATAAAAGAACATAAGGCTACAAATAAACCACAAAAAACAATAAATCCGGAAGAACACCTGTTATCTGCACTAACATCATGTTTAAGCAGGACTATACATTTAATAGCATATGAAAAAGATATAGAACTCAAAAAACTGCAAATGAACGTTGCAGCTGACGTAGACATAAAAAACTACAAACAAAAAACCAGTCAAAAACCAGGGCTAGAAAAAATCAAAATACAAATAGAAACACAAACACAGACAGATTCGGAAAAAACACAAAAACAACTAATCCAACAAGCCAAAGAAAGATCAATAATAACCAACACTTTACGAAACAAAATAGAAATACAGCTAAAAAAACCTAGAAAACAACATAGAAAACATGGAAAAAACAACCATAAAACACCAAAACAAAAAAATAGAGGTAGAAGTAGCTGACAACCCAATAACCAGAGCATGGGGTCTATCACTGAGAGAAAACGGGAAAATGCTCTTCAAATTCCCTAGAGAAACCAAATCAAAAGTAGACATGATGCTAATATCTAAACCATTACATCTATACTTCCTAAACTCGGAAAAAAAGGTGGTAAACACACAAAAAGCAGAACCATGGACATTCAATCCGAAAACATGGAAACTTTACAGTCCCCAACAAAAATACAGGTACCTACTCGAAAGCTTCAAACCGTTGAAAATCCAAGAGAAAGACCAACTAAAATTCTAACATTCTGTGGTCGAGGTTTAAAGCTTTGAAAAAACAAAATAGGTTCTTATGGAGCTCTCAAAATTTTGTCCTCGATGCGGAAAAGAAACAGACAAGCTTTATGGCAACAAGAAACAGCTCTGCTCAAACTGTTATCCGGAAGTCAATGATTTATTAGAGATCCCTAACGTAGTTACAATCACTATCTGCCCGATATGTGGCAGAATGCGTAAACAAGGCAACTGGATAGAAGAATACACCTTAGAAGAGCAGCTAGCAGCCAAATTCGAAGAATATAGTGAAGAGGGTGTAGAAATGCAGCTACAGTACTGGGAAGAAAACGAAAAACTTGAAGCCAGAGTACATGCATTCAAGAACGATATGAAGGCAAGCTATGATACAGAAATACGTATAGAGAAAGATGAATGCAAAACATGCTCCAAATTCCATGGAGGGTTCTATAAAGTCAAACTACAACTCAGAGGAGATGCTAATCTTGACCAAATATCAAACAAAATAGCTGATACTGCCGCAGAAGTAACTAATGAAGGAAGGAAGCACTTCTTAGCAAACATAGAAAAAAACGAACATGGCTATGATTTTTACCTCTCAACAGAAAAAATTGCGGGAGAAATACTTAAAATGCTTAAAAACAGTTATAAAACTGAGGTAAAAAGAAGCTACGAACTAGTAGGAGAAGAAGATGGTCAAGAACTCTATAGAAACATCATATCTGTAAGAATATAAAAAATAACTATTGTATCCCTACGAAGAGACACATCACCAAGTATAACAGTGTTATATTTTTTGTGTTCTGTTAACAACCATATGTTGATTTAAAAAACTGGACTGATCTTATGGTAACTATGGCGGATGAAGACCAACAGAAAGCACGCAGAGTAAGAAGACCTAAAGACGATGAAGTACTAGGAATCGTACTAAGGAAAGAAGGTGGAGGAAAATACCGTGTCTACTGTACAGACGGTAAAAAAAGAATTTGCCGCATACCTGGAAGCAAAAAAAGAGGAATCTGGGTAAAAAGAGACAGCGTAGTCCTAGTAGATCCATGGGACATCCAAGGAGACGAAAAAGGCGACATAGTACAAAGCTACAGCCAAGCAGAAACAGAGCTACTAGAAGATAAAGACTACCTAGACGAAATCAGCGAATTCCTGTAAAAGCCTGTTCAATTTGTAACAAAGCTCCTAAAATAGACAAACTGCAAATTTCTCGTTAGACATCCAACATCCGAATAAAAGGAAATAAAATTTGGGTCACAACTACTATGGTTTATGGACGAAGATATTGGTTTTGAACAGCGCTGGCAAGAAAAAAGCCGTAAAATGTTCGATTCCTCAGAAGCCAGGAAAGTTTTCGAGAACGTACTAGACCACGAGACTGCCATGGCGCTGCTAAAACTCTCTGAACAAGATTTTATACAGAAAATGTATGGTGTCATAGAATCAGGTAAAGAATCTGTCGTATTCCTCGCTGACACACCTCAAAACGAACGAGTAATAGTAAAAATTTACATGAACCGTGCCGGGAACTTCAGAGAGATGAAAAACTATCTAAGAGGCGACAAAAGATTTAGAAACGTCAAAGATGATAGAAGATCAGTCATAAACGAATGGTGCAAAAAAGAGTTCAAGAACTTGAAAACAGCTGAAAAAATTGTTAAATGTCCAGAACCCATAACATTCAGAAAAAATATTCTAATAATGGAATTCATAGGAGAAGACTTCTCACCATATCCTAAACTCAAAGACGTAGAAATAGAAAACCCTCAAGAAGCATATAAACAAGTCTTAAACAGTATAGAAAGGTTTTGGAACGAAGAAGACCTTGTCCACGGCGACTTATCAGAATACAACATCCTAGTTGACTCTGAAGGCTTTTTAACCTGGATAGACTTCTCACAAGGCGTCCACAAAACCCATCCTGAAGCCAAACAGTTACTAAAAAGAGATATACAAAATATCGCCAAATTTTTCTCACGCCACGGCGCCAAAACCAAGCCTCAGAAAGACTATAACCGTGTTATTTCACGGTAACAAGGTCTGAAACCAGGTTTCAAGCTATAAAAAGATTAAAACACTCAACATCACCATAAGGAAAAAAGAGTAATGAAACAAGTAAGAATACCAGAAAACAGGGTAGGAGCAGTAATAGGAGAAAATGGTGAAACAAAAAAAGAAATACAAAAAGTAGCCAACATAGAACTAGAAGTTAAAGACAACCTAGCCACCATAGAAGGAGAACCCTTAGACGAAATGAATGCACAAAAAGTAGTGAAAGCAATAGGAAGAGGATTCAACCCTAAAAAAGCACTGAAACTAGTTGAAAAGGATAAGACTCTCCACCTAATCAATATAAAAGATTTTACAGAAACCAAAAACTCCCAAAACAGGTTAAAAGGAAGAGTAATAGGCAGGAATGGTGAAACAAGAAAACACCTTGAAAAACAGGCAAACGTAGAAATCGCAATATATGGAAAAACCATAGGAATAATAGGGTATGCAGAAAACATTCATATAGTAACAGAATCGATCAAAATGCTTTTACAAGGCAGCACACACGCAACAGCTTACCAATACATAGAGAAAAATCAAGACAAAATAAGAAGATAAAAAACCACAATTTTCTGATGATAATATGTCAAACGAAATAGAACAAGAAATACAACAAGAATCCGAACACAGAGAAATATCTGTAGCAGAATTCTTCGAAAAAAACAAACACCTACTAGGATTTGAAAACGCACAAAAATCAATAATCACGGTTGTCAAAGAAGCAGTAGACAACTCGTTGGACGCATGTGAGGAAGACGAAATACTTCCGGAACTACACGTACTAATCGACGAATACGATGACAAAAAGTGCAGAGTAGAAATCAGAGACAACGCAATAGGACTAGATCGTGAAACAATACCTAAAGTATTCGGAAAACTTTTGTATGGTTCAAAGTTCCACAAACTACAGCAAAGCCGTGGACAACAAGGAATAGGAATATCCGCATCTGCAATGTACGCACAACTAACAACAGGAGAGCCTGTAACAGTATACTCCAAACAGAAAGGAGAACCGTGCCACAAGTTCATAGTAAGGATTGACACAGAGAAAAACGAGCCAGAGATATTAGAAGATGAAAAAATAGATCCAGAAAGCGACGAATTCCCAGGAGACAAGGACTACTACTTCGACCACGGAACAACCATAGAAATGAACATCGAAGCCAAATACACCAAGGGTCACCACTCAATCAGAAACTATCTCAAACACACTGCAGTTATGAACCCATACGCAAGAATAGTGCTTCGAGAACCGGACGGAAACAAGATAGAATACCCGCGAGTCTCCAAGACACTGCCAGAAAAACCAGGTGAAATTAAACCACACTTACACGGAGTAGAACTTGGAGTAGTAATGAGGATGGTTGATAACAGTAACGCAAGAACCATCTCAAGTTTCCTACAAAAAGAATTCACACGGGTAGGAAGAACCAGTGCAGAAGAAATACTTGAAAAAGCAGAAATAGATGATGGCAGAAGACCCAACACACTAGATAAAGACGAGATAGAACAAATACTCAAGGCGGCACAAAACACAAAGCTGCAAAGCCCTCCAACAGACTGTCTAAGCCCTATAGGCGAAGACTTAGTGCTCAAAGGTTTAAAGAAAGAATTAAACCCTGAATTCACTACAGCAATCACGAGAAAACCTACAGTATACAAAGGAAACCCGTTCCAAATTGAAGTAGGACTAGCATGGGGAGGAGACATCGAACAAGACGGAAGCTTCGACGAACTAAGATTCGCAAACAAAGTACCACTACTATACAAAAAATCCTCCTGCGTAACAACAAAAGCAATCGAAGAAGTAGATTGGAGCCGATACAACATAAGCCAGACAGGAAACCGTCCACAAGGACCACTATACATTCTAGTACACATCGCAAGCGTCTGGGTACCCTTCACATCAGAGGGTAAAGAAGCCGTAGCAAACTACGACCCTATCAGAAAAGAAATGAAACTAGCATTACAAGAAGCAGGAAGAAAACTAGGGCGTTACATAAAAAGAAAAGAAAGAGCAGAAATCCAAGAAAAAAAGAAAAGAATGCTCACAAGCTACGCAAAAGAAATGGGTCCGGCAATCGCACAGCTAGCAGGAGAAGGCGACCCTGAAGAAATAGAAAACCAGATCCAAAAAATGGTCCAAGCCGACTACAACCCAGAACAACTATAGAGGTGAACAAGAGAAATGCCAAAAAAAGACTTTGAAAATGACGAACAGACAGTAGACAGACTAACCCATCTAGGACAAAAAATCAAAAACCAATTAAAAGACCCAGAAGAAGAAAACCTGACAATAGAAACCAAGGTAAGAAGTAAATCAAATGTCAACTACGACAAAGACGAAGGAAGACTAAGCCTAGGAGACAGATACAGTACGAGAAAATTCCTTAACATCAGTCATGCACGAAAATTCATGCAAACCCTGATGGTAGCATCCAAAACTAAGGAATTCGTCAACGAAGGAAGAACTGCAAGTATCAGAGAACTATACTACCAATTAAAACACACTGTACCAGGACTAGACGAAAACACATTCGAAGACCAAGACGAATCTGACGGAGTGGTAGTCGACATAGAAACAGCAACAGGAGCAATACGTGAAGATCTACACCTCATCGCAGAAGCCAAAGGATCACTATTCGGACCAGTAACAATCAACGACAGCGGAGACGAAATAAACTGTATGAAAATGGGTACAAGCGGATTGAACATTCCAAGCATTGTAGACCATTATGAATTCGTAGAGTGTGAAGCAGACTTCATACTTGTAGTAGAGACCAACGCGATGGTTAACAGACTGGTCGAAGAAGACTTCCACAAAGACCATAACGCGATAATCCTAGGAACCAAGGGACAACCAGCACGTGGAGCCAGAAGACTCATAAACAAAATGCACAACGAACTAGACCTACCGGTCTACGTATTTACGGACGGCGACCCATGGGGATACTACATCTACAGCGTACTCAAATCCGGATCCATGAGTCTAGCATTCCAGTCTGACAGATTGGCCACACCAGACGCCAAACTCATCGGTATGACCATGCAAGACATCGAAGAGTATGACCTCCACCATGTCACAGAGAACCTGAAAGGAAAACCTGAAGGCAGCGGCGGACCCACCAAGGACTACAAACGTATACATGACGTCATGGATTATGACTGGATGCAGAAAGAACAGTGGCAGAAACAGTTCCAAAAAATGCTTGATATGGGTGTCCGTGTTGAACAACAGGCACTAGCAGCAAATAGTCTAGAGTTCGTAGCTAACGAGTACCTGCCTCAGAAGATAGAGGAGAAAAAGTTTCTGGACTAAGATATGGTGACTTGGTAGTCGCCGTATTCTCTAGCCCATCCTTTAGCACCTTCTTTTTCTAATTTGTCTCTTTCACCTTGTATTTTACCTTGTCTTAAAATTGTTCCTGCAGTTATAACTGATGAGGTGAGACCAAGTGTTCTTGAACCTGTTTGCCATCCTGTCCATGTACCGAATGCGCCGGCACTCATAATTGACTCGTTCACTTTTGCTGATCTGTCTTTGCTTGATGCTTTATCTCTTATTCTTTCCCATGCATCGCTTGGCATTAATCTGCTGTTCAGTTCATTAGCTTTCCTCTCTCCTGAAGAAATACCTGATTCATAGCTTGAGCTTGCAAATTCTTTGTAGCTGTTCTCCAGGGCAGATCTGATTTTTCCCGAGTAGTCTAGTAGTTTATCTTTAGGGTCGTTAGGTCCGTAAATTTTGTCGTCCGCGTATTTTCTGTCTACTATTATCTGGTTAGTGCTGTTATCAACTATGGAGTTATCAAGCAGTTCCAAGATCTCTCCATGCCCTCCTGAACCATTCGCAATAGTATCATGTACGTCTTCCACGGTCCTGTATTGACCGTTGTTAATACCTTCTAACTCATCAGACAAATTCATAGTTACTAAAAAGTAACAAAAGCTTATAA
>LKMJ01003892.1_pt1 | contig 13969 bp, 11 predicted proteins | sample 643391 | NCBI WGS metagenome assembly LKMJ01 (sample SAMN04112250, study PRJNA286221) | soda lake metagenome | biome: soda lake; feature: Kulunda Steppe; material: water; isolation source: sample PL-Br10 brine of Picturesque Lake | place: Russia: Kulunda steppe | collected 2010-07
GAATGCTGTGCCTAGACCTTAGAACACTACCTATCTTGCTTTTATTGGTCTCGGTTGCAGGCCTGTTTGGCTTCAGCTAAGCTGCCCTCGTTTGGCAGATACAGCTATGTAACCTAACCTAACCTAAACTACCTGGCTGAAGGTCAAACTTAAACTTGTAAACTTCTTGTGTACGGGAGTGAGCTTTGCTTCTTTCCAAGACTTAGGGATGTTCAACTAACCAACGGTTGGCTATTGCAATGAGCAGCTTGAAGTGAGTGCCTAGAATACTGTGCCTAGATTTCAGATCACAACCTTGCCTGCCTTTTGTTGGTTTTGGTTGCAGGCCTGTTTGGCTTGGCAGGCCTGGAGAGCAGCTAAGCTGCCCTCGTTCGGCAGGTTCAGCTATGTAACCTAGCCTAACCTTTTCAATTTCAGGTATTTGTGGTTCATCCCTTCTCATGTGCCGCTGCCACTCACTGAGCACGGCATATTGATGGCTCAATTCACTCTTACAATCTTTGTGTCAAAACAACAAGCATAGAGGAGCAAAGCTGGAGGCAATTCCAGTGCTGAAGAAATAAGTGCAACTAAGACTGTGCCCTCAGGGAAGGATTGTTGCATTTGCCAACGAGTGGACTGTCTTGCTGTAGTCAGTTTTAGCAAGTATGCATAAGTAATGGACCTCTAACCTTGCAAGGTGAATCATCAAAGGGCAACAATGCATGCACAGTTATTGAAACATCGGGCATGGGTCCATTGTGGGCCTTACCAGACTGATGAGGCCTACAACATAGGAAATAACCATAATAAAGACTCGAGTCATGCACAACCCCAAAGATTATGCTGGTCAGTGCGAGGGGCTGTGATGAGCCTTTGTCATACCCGCCCTCAGCGCCTCCTTCTGCTGCCTAGCTAAGCTGCTTGTAAAGGCAGTCACACAGTCGTGCAACCCTAATCCTGGTGGCAACAAGGTCAAAAATATGGCAGCAACCCTAAGGAGACAAAGTTGAACGAGCGCGCGTGTAAAGGAAGACAGGTAAGACAGGTAAGGAAAAACAAGCCAGGCCGTTGCATGGTCACAGCATTCTTGTACAAACAGGACTGCCAGCCTGTGTGCACACAACGCACACATGCTCCAGGCTGATTTCTGGCATCAATAGGACGCGACAACAGACATGGATTGCAGTGAGAAGGCACACATGAGCACACACACATTGAAAGGCGTACACGCCCGGACATCTGAAGCACCAGTAAGACACACAACAAAGTGCTTGCATGTGCACCTGCATGGCCTAGCCAACCAGGCCGGCGGGCTGCGCTGCATTCAGCACAAAGGGAAGGCACAGGCTGGCCCCTGCACAACGCACCTGCAAGACCAGGCCACCCAAAGGAACACCCAAGACGACAGCAGCATGCAACATTGGAATGCATCACAAATGGCTGATCCATCATGGGCCGCTCTGAGGAGGACCCATGCTGCCCCCCTCAAAAAGGGTTAGGGCGGCCGAGGCAATCTGCGGGGCTGGTTGGCCGCCGGCTTCAGCGCCACATCGACCGTGCTAACTTTTAGTCGAAACACAAGGGCAGCTAGCGCCTCAGGTGCACATGCAACATCAACCAATAAACACCATCCAAGCTGCAGCCCGCCCACGCAGCCTCACCATGGCTGCCTTGCAGCTGCCTGGGCGCTGCTGCACGCGGCATCCTACTGTCAGCAGACAGTCTCACAGCTTTGTTGACTCCTCAAAGCCCAGCTTGTGTGACAGGGCCCCCTCCTCCTCCTCGCTCAGCTTGCCTGCTGCGCCGCCATTGCCGCCGCTGGCACTGTCGGCCACGGGGTTCGTGTGCTCAATGTGCACCTTGCCCTCCTTTAGGTCAGCGTCCGCATCGTGGGCCGGCAGGCCTGGCATGGGCAGCGGCTGGTAGTCCCTCCACGCGTACAGGTACACGGCCGCAGAAGCCAGCGCCAGGATGCCCGACAGGAACAGGCTGGTGAACGCCCAGGAGGCCAGGCTGCCCACATAGTCATCAGGCGCGTCGTGCTTGCGGTAGAAGGGCACACAGAATAGCAGCAGCAGGAAGAAGGGGACCATGTACTTGGGGTGGATGAGCGGGTCACGCACGGGGCCAATGTCGATGGAGCGCGCGTGCGTGTCCTGGGCCAGCAGCTGGGTCAGCTTGGGCATGAGCAGCGGCCCGTACTGCAGGATGAGCCCGGCGACGACGGTCACGAAGAAGTTGACGCAGAAGCCCACCCACGCAGTGGATAGGCCTGCAGCCGCAGGTGCATGTGCACGCCGAGCACGCTTTGTGTGTTTGTGTGTCTGTGTGTTTGTGTGTGTGTGTGTGTGTGTGTGTGTGTGTGTGCGCGCGCTCGTGCGTGTGACCATGCTGTGCACGAGCGTGCACGTGAGTGAGAGTGCTTGCATGTTTGTGTGTGGACGTGCTTCTTTTTTATCGCGGTGTTGTGCGCGTGTCTGTGGGTTTGTGGGTGTTTGTGCGAGTACGTGCACATCTCCCCGCCCGCACCGTTCTCCATCTGGTCCAGGCCGCGCTCATACATGACGTTCTTTTCGGAGAATACCAGCCCCACGGTGACCCCCAGGCCGCAGATCATGCCGGCCAGCGCAGCCTCCGCACGCAGGCCGCGCCAGTGCATACCCAGCCACACAGCTGGGGCGACCTGCAGGGGCACACACATACAAGCACTCTCACACAGGGGACGGCCAATCTGGTTTGAAGTGCAAACAGCCTCACACCTGCACTGCTTAGCAGCAGCAGCAGCAGCATGTTTCAATTAAGCTCCCTACTGTGGTTATGGAGCTGGGGGCTAGTTCGCTGGCATCGCTGCTTTGAGGCAAAGCAACGGGGCCCCAAGCCCCTCAGCCATGCTCACAAGTACAGACATTACTTCCTGTGGAGTCCTCAAGCCTTGCTCTTTGCAAAAGCCGCGTGAACCAGGACAGACACCACAGGCCCGCAGTGCCTGCAAAAGGCTAGAGGCACTTCCTGAAGGCCAGAGGCCCTGCCGGGCTGTCCGCGGCCGTGCCCACGTGCACGGGCACCAGACTTGGGAGAGGCTGGCAGGGCCCAGTGCACACTCACATGGATGGGCGTCACGTTCTGGAGGCTGAACAGCCCCGTCAGGTCAGGCTTGCCGCTCCTGACGCTCAGGATTGCGAGGGCGATGCCGATACAGAGGCCAATGAACCTGACCAGACAGAGGAGCGGGTGCTGGGGGGCTGACGCGAGCGATAAGGCACTGCTGAGGCTGTGACATGTGCGTGGCTTGGGGGAGATGATGGGCGCCCATGCACCTGGCAGCACTGAAAGGCTTCTGTGTCCGGGCACTTGCAAGTGTAAAGTGAACAGGCAGAGCCAAGAGAACCCTCAGCCACATGGCCCCCACCCTCCTCCTATTCTAAGTGCTCCCAAGGCATCCATATGGATTAAATGGATTAAATGGATCATCAATATGGATTAAATGGATTAAAACACACCAATGCAGATGTCCTGTAGGCTGAGGCCAATTAGCTCGTCACATTCCAGCCCAACCTCCGCAAAACACGTATCCTCAGCTAGTCTGGGCCGACAGCCCTGGTCTTGCCCTCCGTGCACACACATGGAGCACAAAAGCACCCCCTTGTACGCACCCCATGATCTTTCCAAACAGGAACTGCACAAGCTCAGATGCCTTTGGCCAGACGTAGGGCTTCAGGATATCCTGGATCCACCTGCATGTTGCCAGCAGTGCACCGAGCGTTTACCAAGGCTGTTGCAGCAGCCCTTCCAAAGTTACAGCAAAATAGCCCTACTTCTCAGTGCACATGCAGCATGCACAGCCCAGCTGCATCCCTTTTTGGAGCACAACAAGGCTGCCGACATATGCACCAGTTCCCTCAGCACGACAGAGCTGCTGTCTCAGATACGTTGCCAAGCGCCGATAAGCAGACCCCACCTTCATGCACAACATTCAAACCACGGATCCCAAGCAGAAGCTCAGTGCTTGTCAGCCACAAGCACCCTCTCCTGTGCCCTGTTCGCCACAAGCACCCTCTCCTGTGCCCCATCAGCCACAAACAACCCTCTCCTGTGTCCCATCAGCCACATGCAACCTCTCTCGTGTCCCCCTGTCAGCTATAAGCACCTTCTCCCATGCCTTGAGCATCTATCCTGCTCAAAGCACACCACATCCCTGTGCCTGTGCCTGTGGTGCAGACTAAGGCACCTGCGCCCACCTGCCTGCCTTCACACGCACCTGGACACATCACCACTCCCCCTTTGCGTGTACTCACATTGTGCTGAACGCCAGCAAGCTGCTGTCTGCTGTGGACATCATGGCGCACACGCCGGATGCAAGCAGCAGCGCAGAGGCAAAGGACTGGCCAGGCCCGTTTTGGGCAATGAGCCGCAGCAGGGACCCAAAGGGTGAAGGCGTGGGGAGGTCCAGGTCAGCAAAGGCGGCGATGGCGGTCCAGCCAATGATCATGGATGCGCTACGGGGTGCGCAAGTAGGGTGAACAGAAATGAGTAAAGTGATCAAGGGGCGAGCGATCCTGCACAAGGTGCGCTGCATTGCTTTGCACAAGAAAGGGTTGAGCAAGAAGAAGAGTTGTGGGGCGGCGCAGCCTGTCATCGTAGACGCCAAGGCGCCAGGGTCTTTCAAAGACAGATCAGGGCTGCTTCAAGGTTGCAAAATGGCCCGTGCACCATGGGGCACAAATGATCCCCTGCAGCGCGATAGTTTGATCAGGGGTTGAGAGTGATGAGTGGGCACGAAAGCCTATCTCAGTTAGATAGTAATTATAACCATAAGAGTAATCATAATCATAAGAGAGGTAGTGTGGCAGATCGGGAACGGGTGCGCCAGATGCACAACAGAACTACAAAGGGGAACTGCATCAGGCAACTTCAATACATTAAGCAGCTGGATTCAGTGTTTGCAATAATGCTTCTGGATTAGTTGTGTCGGCTGCAGTGAGACGGTGTGCAATACTCACAGCTGGACAACAAAGAATGTGAGGTTCATGGCGGCCATGCCGTCGCGGATGACCTTGGAGGAGGAAGCGCAGAACAGGCGCTGCCACAGGTGGGGGAACCTGCATCATTAAAAACGGAACGCGGGCGGGAGGATGGTGACATGTCTTTGAGAGTGCGCAGTGCTGCCCACGCCCAGGCTTGGCAGGCTAGGTGCTGCCACATGCTGCCAAGAGCCTGTGCCAAGCAGTCCCTGACCCTCCTCCGAGTTCTCTTTCCTGTCATCAATGTGCACGTGCCGGCCATGGCCGCTCCTTGCCAACGCAGCCCCTAACCTTTGATTGGTCTAATTGGCCTAAATTTCCCTGAAAGGGTGGGGACCTGAGGCTAAGCTCAGGACTCCAAAGTCATGAGCCACATAGGCCAAGCAATGATCTCTGTAAGCACGCAGCAAAGGGAGGATATATGACTCACATGGTGGCAGCAACTGTTGTCTTGAATAGGAAGTCAAAGTATCCCACCTGCAGTCATGTAAGGGGGGGGCCCGGTACACCACTTGAAAAAGCCATTTTAGCTCATTTGTTGCGTTGCCAGCACTTGAAGGGCTGAGATAGGCTCGTCGCCTCGACACAAAGCACATGATGCACGCATGTGCCTGCCTACACACCACAGCCCCAGGGGCCACGTAGGCGCAGTCACCTTCCCTGGTGGGGGGGGGGATGAAGGGCATCGGGTTTCAAGTCAACCATACTACGAGGTGCCATTCAGACTTGACCAGTGCTGTGCATGTTTGTGTCATCTCTGAGCTCCATAAGCCAATTTCACTCCACATCAATCCATATGGTTGCCGCTGCTAACGAAGTGCTGCTGCACACCTAGTCGGGTCAAGTAAGGAGGGAAGGATTCACAGCACGCATTGACCAGACTCCTCTGCCAATGGCCCCCCTCTGTACGCTGCAACCTTGCCATCTCTAAAGCCATGCCAAAAGTTCAGCAGCGGCAACAGCAACAGAGGCTCATGTTGCATGCACAGAGGACTGTGCCACTTACGGTCCCAGGTTCCGAGGGTATCAACTGCATGTTGGCAACCAAAGGTTTGTCCAGGTTGTCAGGGTTGCTCCAGTACTGCCAGGCCACAGGCAGCCCCCCCAACTCGGTATATTGAAGGATTAAGAAAACAATGGAGCCAACCTGTGTTGGGGGCACACACAAAAAGGAAAAGCCATGGATGCAGGTGTTGAGGCACAGGGAGCCGTGGAGGGCATGGCTACTGTACTGACTGCAAAGTTCCAGCTCTTGCGAGAACGTGACCACCAAACTTAGGCCGGCAGCTTGCAATCCTGAGAGTTTCGGGTGACGGAACCTTGTGCAGGGTCTGCATTCCCAGCATGCATGCACCCATAGCTACACTGAGTGATGCGTAGCCACCAAGCGCTAGCCTGACTGGTAAGCCCTCACACACTCACACGTCCACCAACAGTATGCTGGTATGCACCTGGCAGAAGGTACTTCATTTCACCAATATGAGTAAAACTGGCTCAGACTGTGGAAATCCTGGCACTTAAGTATGTGTCAATGCAATCGCACATGTGCACATGCGCAGACACACTTCCTTCCGCAGCTCTGATGAAGGCATATGACTCACAATGAGCACGAGGCCTTGCAGGACATCCGAGTAGGCCACAGCCCTCATGCCACCCACAAGGTCATTCAGCCACAGCACAGCTGCTGCGACGAGGATGGCTGTAAGGCTGGTGATGCCACCATTGGTGAACGTCTAAAAGTGACAAGCAGGTTGTGGCAAGGGCCAGATCTCAGCTTGGTGATGAGCTAGGCACTGGAATGGGGAGTGACTTTACTGTGCAATTGTTTGGCAGCGTCGCTCGGGAGAGGGGGCAAGTCTTGCACATTCCATGTCATTGGGCCTAAATTGCAGGACCAATACTGCAGACGTTATGCTGGACATGCTCAGGTACAGGTTTGCAGTTTAGGCAGGATAAAAAAAGAAGACCGAGACAGAGAGCAAATGCGCGGCAAGGTAGGCTGTGACAGAGACTTGACAGGGCAACTCCATGAGAAGGCTGGTTGTGGGAACCCCAGACACAACAGGCACAGCCAAGGCTCAGAGTGAGTCAAGACAGCAACCTGTATGAAGTGCTATAAAAGGTGCGCCCATTCCATGCTTACAGGCACCACCTCAGGCTCACGAGGCAAATGAGGCATCAAGTGGCAAGAGCACGGCAAAACGCTGGAACGATGCTCAAGAGAGACAGCAGAATTACTGAGCAGGGATTCAGCGTGTGCCTGCTGCACGTGGCGACTCTTTACTGACCTCAACTTCGCGCCCAATGGCTTGGAACTGAGTGATCAGGTAGGTGAAAATTGGGAGTTGTAGGCATCCAAAGGATAGAAGCCTCAAGCTATGCGCACACTGCAGTAATCGGGGGAGACATAACTTTATCACTTTGGACCAAAACTTGAGCCAGGGATGAGGAACATCACATCAAGTTATATAAACTCAATCTATGGCTTCCTGCATGTGATCATTGATTTCCTGCAATCTACCACCTATTGGATGCTTTGCCGCGCCACCGTCACAATATGACAACGGCGATTGCCTCTCCCAATTGCACTGAGCCAATTTGTCCTATGAAGGCCTACAGTGAACTCACCCACAAAGGACCTTGCGGGGGAAGGAAGCGTTCAAAAATGAGGCCGCTCAGTGTCATGAACCCTCGCTGCCTGCTGAGCGCGTAGCACCCTGCGTAAATGATGGCAGATCATTGACGTGGGCAGTCTGTATTGACATGCGATTATGCCCTGAATTTAAATTTGGAGTAGAAAAAGAAAAAAGAAAAAGACCCTGCTTGGAGAAGAGGAACATGAACTGCGCAGCAACTGATCAATGTGCACCAAACCGTGCACTGCATTTTACTTACTGGGTGCCAAAAACATAAAGCCACAGTACAAGCCGATGCCTGCAGGGATCCAGCGTGTTGCCACAAAACCCAAACCATAGGCCTCACTGCTGATGCCTGCGTACAGGTGTTGGCGATGTGCCGTGTTGGCTGCCCTAGGGCATTATGGATGCCACTCACTCCAATCAGGGCACTGGGTTGGGATGTGCTTCCCTACTGTGTGCCCGAATACACTGTTGAAGGCAGGAGCATTCAGCAACACATCATGATACCTGTGCCACCTCACACAGAGCTCAAGGTGCAGCATAATTATTGTAACATGGCATGGTGCAGGCGGCAATCCCTCGTTGTGGTGGGTGCATCAGACAAATTTTGTGACGGAAGCTTGAGAATGGACATTTACGAAGGACATGACAGCGCCCATGCTCAGCATACCTGACACAGAGTATCCACTGAATAGAGAGGCAGCCATGGTGAAGAACCAAGTGAACGAGCCTAGACCGGATCCTGCCATGAAGTGACCTCGCAACTGCAGTGCACATGGCGGGGCGGATGGGTGATTAACATGCATCAAGTATACAACTTAGCACCAGGAAAGGTCAGGCTTCTGCATTAACACATTTACGTGCCTGTGTGTATGTCTGCACGCTTCCACCTGTGAATGCTTACATTTACTATCTTGATGTGCTCACATGAAAATCTCTCGATGGATGCTCAAGCAAGGGACTGAAGCGCTCCGTGCCTCCTGGGTGTGCTTGCGGAAGGTTTTCAACGAGAGAGCCACCACATGGCCGTTACGGCGCCGTTCCGTCGCGCACACTCACCAGCCCGCCACCCTTCCCCTGTTTTCTCAAGATCCAGTTGAAAATGGCCGCCAGGAACCCTGACCCCACCAACAGGAGGATGTAAATCCCGAGCACGATGTACCCTGCGCAAACGTGACCCAATTCCAGGCGTACCACATTGCACACCAATTTAAGCATCATGTCAGAGGTCCAGACCTATTGGGGCAAGGCCCTCAACATCAGAATGGTGCTTACCGACGAGCATGTTTTCTGCGGCCATGTTGTCTGCCTCCACCTTATCAACAAGATGGCCGGCAGGCAAAGTTTAAATCGACTTAATCTCAGTTAATTTCTCGCAACAATTTGATGCTCTCGGAATCATGAACCTGTTGGCAAAAGGTTAATGATTACAATATATTTTGAGGGTATATAAGTACGCAGGATGATGCCCCTCCTACCCCTCTGCCGGGGTGCCCTCGCCACGGCTTCTGGCTCTTTCTCTGTAGCTGTAGCACTTCCAGTGGCAACAGTCTTTGCTGAGCGTGTCTTCAGCAGTAGGACCACTCAAACCTCTTACAGCTCTCTCAACCAGGGAAGCGGAACTCCAGGTCATCCCTCTCAGCAGGCGCTTTCAGCTGCCCATAGAGCTAGGAAGGCATGGAGCAGGATGTACGCAAGCACTTCCTGCAGCTTTGGTAGCAAAGGCAGCACCTACTCTACTGCTGCAAGCACTACCTTGCCTCAACAGCCCTTACAGACCGCCAGTAGCAATGCCTCGTCCCAAGAAGCATTTGAGCAGCAGGCATCTGATCAAGGGGAGCTACTGGTGGAGGAGAGCACTTTTAAGGTGCGGCGATCAGGAAATATCTGTGGACAAATATCTGAGCCAGAGCCACCTTGCTGGCACTGCAGTCACGCGATCATGTGTGTGTGCGCGCGCGCGCGTGTGTGTGTGTGTGCGCGTGTGTGCGTGCATGTGCGTGCGTGCGCGTGCGTGTATGCATTGTGCACGCATGACTGTGAGATACATGCATATGATATATGATAGGGGGAGGAGTGAGCTGCTTGTCGCTAATCATCCCTGATTGTCCTCGCTTGACTCAAAAAGCACACACATTGGACCTGTGCATGTGTGCTGCTGCAGCGTCTCAAGCACCTGCAGAGTCAACAAGGAGGAAGGCCAGTGCTTTTGAGGGTTGAAGTAGAGGGGGGCGGGTGCTCTGGGTTCCAGTACAAGTTCTCCCTGGTGGACGGCATCAACCCAGACGACAAGTGGGTTCTCTGAAGACTGACATGCTTAGGCTTAAGCTACCTCGGCGCATCATGTGCCTCCATAAATCATGTGTTATGTGAACAGCCTCTCGCACATGACTCATGAAGCGAGAGTGTGGCACAGACGGAAGACATGGTCGTTTACTGTTTCCTGGCTGATGTGAAGCCACATTTGCCTGAAGGCTCCTGCCTATATACCAATGGGATGTCGCCATCGTGCAAGCATTCTACAGGTAAATATTCACACACACACACGCGCACACACACAAACTGTGCATACAGGGTTTTTGGAAGTGGTGACTGCAAAGTTCTTTGTGATACCATTTCTCTGGAGTTCTTACGGGGCGCCAAGGTGTGTGGCAGGCCAATGCAAGAATCAGTGCTTTCGGCTTCATGCCTACTGACTGTTAAGATGTATGTATTACAGATGCCCTACAATGGAGTGCATAATTGCCCTACTTGACCGATTGACCATTGGACTACTGAGGTCCAGTGCCATTCAAACTTGTCATAAGACGTTCAAGAAAGACTCATATGTTACATGCTGTGTTGTGACATCATAAGCAGGCGCAGGAAGAATTTCCCTCTGCTGTCCTGAAAGAATCATGCTGCCTCAGACGTTTCCTGCTTTCCTGTATAAATGCAGGTTGAGTTTGAGGACAGCTTGATGCGGAGCGCCTTTGTGATCAATTCGAATCCAAATGCAGACAAATCAACCAGCTGTGGATGCGGCTCTTCCTTCTCTGTAAAATAGAACATTCTCTGTTACACTGCCACAATCATCAAGCTGTTGCTCACCACTATACATGGATTTTACAAGTCTTTTAGCTTTAGATAGCTTCAAAGAACTTTGCGAGTTTCTGGTAAACTGAGATTCCATTCATGTTTCTTCCTTAATATTTAACACATCGAAGGTGGCTTGTCACGCCGAGAGACTGCTGCATCCAAATTAGACTCGTGGCATGACCAAAACTTTCAGCCTGACTCACCAGCTTGCAATGATGATCAATTCAGTCAAGAACATTCCTGTGCCTGTCAGGCAGTGCCAGTCGAGAAGCTGCTTATTCAGCCTAAGGAGCTTGCAAGTTAAACTTGCAGATATCAAGTCACTATGATGATCTCAAAGTTGATTTCAGCTTAGGCGAGTCCAAGTTTACATTCAGCTTAGGCACAGATAGGTAACATCGCCAGCCAAACAGTAGTCCACATATGTGAGATTGACAAAAGAAACATCGAGTTTAGATTTGCAAACTCAATAGAAGTTTGATACGATAGCTATAAGAAGCCCCCAGGAGCAACGAGCACTGCTTGGCAATTGCCGTGACGATGTGACATGTGACATGTGACATTGATCTAGAGTTACCATGCATGAGCACCGCTCTACAAGGCACACATTTTCTACACTCCTTTAGATCAGTGCCAGAGCAAATTCTACGAGGCTTGCTGGTAACAACATTTCTCAACGTCACATGGACCTCTTGCCCTACCTCACAAACCTTGCTTTAGCCAGCAGTAATCGTCTACCATGATGGCAAGTTGGGACACTGAACACGTTTCTTAACAGAAGAGCTTTCAGAAGAGAAGCGTGCACCCCACTGTGGCTATACGTACACTTTGGGGAGTGCTTTCCAACTTTTAAAGAAGCACTCGACGTAGATGAAGAGGAATGTCTGGGATGGAACAAAGATTAAGCTAGTGGACAGCGAACCATTTTCTGTTGCACGCCCTTGGGGCAAGCCTCCATGCATGGACAGAGTTAGCGATAGAGGAGTCTAGTAGGTCAAAGCTGCAGCTTTGCTGCCTAACAGGCAGTCTACCAGGGGGCCTTTCCACAATAGAATATGCAGCATGCAGCCACACAGAGGTACATAAGCGCCACCAGGCGAATGCACAGACATGAAATTACATGAACCGGCAAGGGAACGGGGAGTACCTGGCAGGTGACTCAGAAGGCCTGGCAGCGCTGGCAGGTGCCGCAGGGGCATTGTCATCTGAGCTGTGGTCAGTGTCCCCGCCCACATCAGCAGCAGGCGCAGTTGCGCTCCCCCTCCCATCTGCACCCTCTTCCGTGGTTCTCCTCTGCCTGGCAGCCCGGCTGGACAGCCTGCTGGGGCTCCAGCCTGCGCATGTGTGTGTGTGTGTGTGTGTGTGTGTGTGTGTGTGTGTGTGTGTGTGTGTGTGTGTGTGCGCGCGCGCGTGCGTGAGGGCATGTCTGTCTACGCGTGCGCGCTGGCACTTTCCGCACCGCGAGGACTCTGGGGCCAGAGACGAAGGGTCTGCACCTGTGGCAGGCCCGTCGCGGCATGTGCACTGGTGCTGGCACGAGTGGCAGTATGGGTGGTGGCAGATCTGTGGTGGCAGCCCGTGCTGGCACAAGTGGCAGTACGTGTGGTGGCAGACCAGTTGGTGGCAGTATATGTGGTGGCAGACCAGTTGGTGGCATGTGCACTGGTGCTGGCACAAGTGGCAGTACGTGTGGTGGCAGACCAGTTGGTGGCAGTAAATGTGGTGGCAGACCAGTTGGTGGCATGTGCACTGGTGCTGGCACGGGTGGCATTACGGGTGGTGGCAGACCAGTTGGTGGCATATGCACCAGTGATGGCACAGGTGGCAGTACGGGTGGTGGCAGACCAGTTGGTGGCATATGCACCAGTGATGGCACAGGTGGCAGTATGGGTGGTGGCAGACCAGCTGGTGACATGTGCACCAGTGATGGCACAGGTGGCAGTACGGGTGGTGGCAAACCAGTGGTAGCAGACTGTGCAACTGAGATGGGACCTGTGCGCCAGTATGGTAAGCCAGGCGTTGCGCTAGTAGGATGGCGGGGCAGGTTTGTGGTCGGCACAGGCCATGTGCTCCAATGTCTGATCCACGCCTGCTCTGCCATACGCGGTGACAGTGCTGGCCCCGCAGCTGCCTTTTCATGAATACTTTTGGTTAAGGTGGCTGCGGTGTCGAAGGGTGGACCTGCCTTGCCCTCATGCACCCGCTGCCACACACACCGGGTTTTCCTCGCCACATTAATGCACCCTCCATAAGTGGGCCTTTCCCTGATGCATGCTGCCTGGCGCGTGGTACCAGATACACTCCGCCTGGCCCTGGTGGTGCACGCCCACCCTGTTTGTGCCTCCGCGGGAGCAGTAGCTCTCCTGGCCCTGTTTGTGTGTGCTGCCCTGCGGTGCTTGCATGGCCCTGACTGTGTGTGCTCCAGCGGGTGTGACAACTCTCACCTGGACTTGCAGCGCCCGGGCCCCGGGTGGGGCTGCGTGACCCCACAACGCGCCCAAAGTGCCGCTGCGATCAGGTGTGCACAGGCATATAGGGCTAGTCAAGCACGGCTCACGTTCACACAGGTGCACACACACGAGTGCGCACACATAGGTGCGCACGCACACGTACACACACACACACACAGGTGAGCACACACACAGGTGAGCACACACACAGGTGAGCACACACATGCACACGCACACACACAAACTGACATGCATGATGTAGCATGCCAAAGAGTTCACGTGACGGACACACCCACTCTGTGTAGCGCATGGACATTTCAGGGCGCACGATGTGCGCGCACTGGGACCTTGCTTGGCCCTGTCTTGCAAGGTGTCGCAGAGGCCACACAGGCCACATACTAGAGGGCTGCTCGCATAGCCCAGGAGCATAAGGAGCTGCAACAAAGCAAATCCAAAGCCACTTTCGGTGTGTCACAGGGCAATCCATATGATGCTGCGGTCGCTGACTGGTGGCCCAGCGCGCCCCGAGAAGCTACAGCACATGTCACAAGGATGGGCAAGCACAGAGCATGGCACAGGCGTGCATGTGGACCATGACCTGAGGCCTCGCAAGCGCAGCTACATGGCAGCCCTCCCAAAGTGCAGCAAAGCAGCCCACTATGCAGCAGCAGCACCCACATGGCGCTCAAGCATGCATGCAAGCTCGCACACGTGCACACAACCGCACACACACACACACACACACACACACACACACACTCTCTCTCTCTCTCTCTCTCTCTCTCTCTCTCTCTCTCTC
>LKMJ01003894.1_pt1 | contig 13964 bp, 12 predicted proteins | sample 643391 | NCBI WGS metagenome assembly LKMJ01 (sample SAMN04112250, study PRJNA286221) | soda lake metagenome | biome: soda lake; feature: Kulunda Steppe; material: water; isolation source: sample PL-Br10 brine of Picturesque Lake | place: Russia: Kulunda steppe | collected 2010-07
CTGTCACGAACGCCTTACAACTCGATCAACATCCATATCGGAGCCCACTACAGCGACAAGGCCGCGACTGCCGAGCGGTTCTGCAACGTGGTCGAGTCACTGTCGCCGGCTGTGAGAGACCGCCTTACGGTCGAAAACGATGACAAAGAATCCTTGTGGAGCGTGCCCGAACTCGTCGACTCGGTCCACGACGAGATCGGGATTCCGGTGGTGTACGACGAACTCCACCACCAGTTTACGGATCGTGGACTGCGCTATCAGGACGCTCTCGAAACCGCCATTGAGACGTGGCCCGACGACGTGCAACCAATAATCCACTACAGCGAATCACGTCGACTCCACGAAAGCGATTCGTCGGTTTCGCCACGGAACCACTCGGATTTCATTCAGGGGCCGATTCAGTTGTTCGGCAATAGGGTCGACGTGATGATCGAAGCCAAAATGAAAGAACAGGCCCTGTTGCAGTACCGCCAAACACACGAGTCGACGCAGTAGCAAAAAGCGAGCCGTCCGCGACGGTATACGGGGCTTTTTATTCTGCCATCCAGTCAGTACGAGCGAATGAGTTGGACTGCGGCGAGTCTGGCAGCCACGACAGTGCCGCCGTTGTCGACCGAGATTCTGCTGATTTTCGGGCTTATTTTCGTCGCACTCGTGTTGTTTGTCACCGAGCCACTCCCGATTGATATCATCGCTATCGCGGTGCTCGTCTCGCTGGTCGTCCTCGAACCGTGGACCGGCGTCGACGCAACCACCGGGATCAGTGGCTTTGCGAGCACAGCAACTGTGACCGTGTTAGCGATGTTCATTCTCAGCGAAGGAGTCAGACAGACCGGTCTGGTCAACATCATCGGTACCAAAATCGCCGAACGGTACGGTGACAGCCCCTACAAACAGCTGCTGGCCGTGTTAGGACTCTCAGGAGGGACGGCAGGATTCATCAACAACACGCCGGTCGTCGCCGTGATGATCCCGATGGTCAACACGCTCTCGCGGAAAACCGGCATCTCGCCGTCGAAACTACTGATTCCGGTGTCGTACGCCGCCATGCTCGGCGGGATGCTGACGCTCATTGGGACCTCAACGAACATTCTGGCATCGGACGTTTCGGCACGACTCATCGACCGGCCGTTTTCGATGTTCGAGTTCACCCAACTCGGACTGATCGTTCTCGTGACGGGTGTCGTCTATCTGGCGACAGTCGGTCGACTGCTGTTGCCCGAGCGAGTCAGCATGAGCGAAGAACTCATCGAGGGCTTCGAGATGGCCGAATACCTCACCGAAGTCGTCGTCACTGAAGACTCCGAGTTGGTCGGCAAAACCATCAATCAGAGTTTCAGCGAACTCGCAGTTGATGCCGACATCGTCCAGTTGATTCGTGACGGCCGGGCGTTTACCGAACCGCTGTCCCGGAAAGAAGTGCGCGCGGGCGACATTCTTGTGCTGCGAACCGACCAAGAGAGTCTGGTAACGTTTATCGAAACCGAAGGACTCGAACTCGCCCCGGACGCTGAGGTGAGCGACGAAACGCTCGAAGCCGAAACCGACGATCTCGCCGGTGCGTCCGACCAGCGGCTCGTCGAGATCGTCATCTCGCCGGAAGCTTCGGTGCTTGGCCAGACCTTAGAGACACTGAACTTTCGGCACCGCTACGACGCGACCGTGTTGGCGATCCGCCGCGGTGGCGAGATCATCCACGCCCGCATGGACGAACGTCGACTCCGCGGCGGTGACACCCTCCTCATTCAGGCCAGCGAGTCGACTGCCCAGCGGTTTGCCAACGACCGGGATTTCATCATCGCTGGCGACCTGACGCTGCCGGAGTTCCGAAAGGAGCGAATCCCGGTCGCACTCGGCATTATCGGCATCGTCATTGGGCTGGCTGCACTCGAAGTTGTCCCCATCGTCATCAGCGCGCTGGGTGGCATCGTGGCGATGGTTGCGACCGGCTGCGTCAAACCCACCGAGGTCTACGACGCCGTCGACTGGAGTGTGATCTTCTTGTTGGCAGGGCTAATCCCGCTTGGGGTTGCCATGGAGCGAACCGGCGCGGCCGAGTGGCTCGCGTTGAGTATCGTGAACGTCTCCGCCGGGCTTTCGCCGCTGTTGATGCTCGGCCTGTTTTATTTGTTTACCGCGCTGATCACCAACGTCATCAGCAACAACGCCAGTGTCGTCCTCATGATTCCAGTCGCCATCGAAGCCGCCGAATCGCTCGGTGCAGACCCGTTTTCGTTCGTCCTGGCGGTGACGTTTGCGGCCTCGACCGCGATGTTGACACCAATCGGCTACCAGACGAATCTGATGGTCTACGGCCCCGGTGGCTACAAATTCACCGACTTTTTCCGGGTCGGCGCGCCGCTGCAGTTGATTTTGACCGTTGTGACGGCGGTCGGTATCATGGTTATTTGGGGCGTGTGAACTACACCCTGCTTGAGGGTGTCGTCAGAACGCAGGGCGTTCTGACTGCTGACCAGTTGAGACCGGAGGCTCCACCTCGAAGATGCTGTAGGAGTTGTCGACTCGGTACCATGCCGCAGAACCGGCGAGTGGGTGGATATCCGATTACTTAACCGCAATGAGCCGGAACAAATCGGTGTGACAGAGGTACTGTTGATTATTGGCGTGCTGGTTGCGGTGTTCGTCGGCTACAACATCGGTGGGGCGACGACGGGGCCTGCCTTTGGACCGGCTGTTGGGGCTGGAACACTGACAAAAACGGCTGCCGCAGGTCTGATGAGTATCTTCTTCTTTATTGGTGCCTGGACAATCGGTCGACGCGTCGTCGACACCCTCGGCCGGGAACTCGTTACTGATCCAGCGATTTTCACACTACCGGCCTCGATTACGGTGCTGTTTTTCATCGGTCTGGCCCTTTTTGTCGGCAACGTCTTCGGGGTGCCGGCCTCGACTTCGATGACCGCGGTCGGCGCGATTGCCGGCCTCGGACTCGCCAGCGACTCGCTCGATTGGGCCGTGATGGGCGAAATCGTCTCGTGGTGGCTTGTCGCGCCCGTGATCGGCTTTTGGGTCTCGGCGGTCATCGGACGGTACTTTTATGCCTCGCTCAACAAGCGGATCGCCCTCGCCCAGAGTGATGGACCACTGTTGACTATCAACCGTTCAGGGTTGCTCCCCGTGATCGGCTTTGGGCCGGGAACAACCAGACGAGAGGTTGTCGGAACGACAATCGTCGTCGCAATCGGTTGTATTATGGCCTTTAGCTCGGGGACGAGCAACGTTGCCAACGCCATCGCGCCGCTGGTCGGCAGCGGTGCCCTCGAAATGAACGTCGGGATCATCATCGCCTGTATTGCGGTCGCCATCGGTGCGTTTACGATTGCCCGACGAACGCTCGATACACTCGGCAACGACATTACCGCGCTGCCGCTGACCGCTGCCATCGTCGTCGCAACCGTCAGTGCGATTCTCGTCATTGGCCTTTCGGCAATCGGCATCCCGGCGAGTTTCGTCGTGATTGCGACGATGTCGATTATCGGGCTCGGCTGGGGCCGGGCAACCAGAACCATGCGGGCTTCGCGGGTAGATATTTCTGAGAAAGGCCCGGACGCACGGGTGTCGGTCGGCTCGCTGGCGGCCGACACCGAGGGCGAAGAGCTTCCGCCAATCGGCGAAGAAAACCCCGAAGACATCCCCACTGCGGACGATCTGTTCAATCCGTCGACGACTGCCCGTGTCGTAATTATGCAGAACGTTGTCCCACTGATCTCGACAGTCGGAGCCTATCTCGTCTTCCGGTTCGTTCCGTTTTTCGGCTTCACGTAGTCAGATCGTGGCTTTTGCGTCGGCATCGAGAGCCGTCTCAGCCGCGACTGTTTCTGCTGAGCGTACAGTTATACATCGAGAACCCTTCGTTATGGTATGATTTCGCAGATTCTGGTCCCAATGAACGACTCGGAGATGGCAGCCTGCGCACTCGAATTCGCCTGCCAGTCGTTTCCTGAGGCCGAACTCACCGTGTTAGCTGTTGTCGGGGGTCCCTCCTCGTATATGGGGCAAGCAATAGGGCTGTCGCTGGCCGACGATACCCAGACTGAGGCGGCTGATCTCGCCGAGCCAGTGTTCGAGACGGCCCGTAAGATCGCCACCGAGACCGAGCACGAAATCTCCACCGAGGTTGCGATGGGACATCCCACACAGGCTATCGTCGACCGGGCGGCCGACTACGATCTCGTCGTGATCGGTGCCCACAGCCGGAACCTCGGCGCGCGAATCCTGCTGGGCAACGTCGCCGAGCAGGTGACCGAACGGTCGCCAGTGCCAGTGACTGTCGTCCGGTGATCGCCGGAGAGTCGCCGACGTAACCCTTACCCGAGATGGCTCCCAAACTCCCCTATGACAGACGACCCAGAGCGGCGATCCCACAACTTCTCGGAGGGACAGGGGGTCGACGACGACTACGCGGAGTTCACACTCGACCCCGAAGAGTTGCGGGGCGATCCCGACCAGATCGACCCCGTCGACTCACACGCACTCGCGGATCTGCTCGACAAGCACAACATTTCGTCGGATCAGGTCGACGTCGAAGAACTGATCGAGGTTGGCCTTTCGTATATGGGAATCAAACGGTTCGAAGAAGCCACCGAAGCCTTCGAGCGTGCGGCCCGATTTGCCGACGAGGATTCGCTGGACGCCCAAGAGGCCTGGGTAAACAAGGGTGCGGCCCACGGCCAACTCGAAGAATACGACCAGGCAATCGGAGCCTACCAAGAGGCCCTGCGGATCGACGACGATTCCGAACACGCCGCCAGCGCCGAAACGAATCTCGCCTACGCGTTGTGGGAGTACGGTCGCACTGAAGAAGCACTCGAACACGCCGAACGCGCCGTCGAGATCGACCCACGGTTTCCGCAGGCGTGGTACAATCGCGGCTTTTTCCTCTCGGAACGCGGCCTGTTTGAGGATGCAGTCAATGCGTTCGACAACGCCCTCCGTTTGGGGATGCGGAACGCCGATATTCTCGAAGAAAAGGCACTTGCACTCGAAGAACTCGGCGAGGAAGAAGCCGCCCAAGAGGCAATCGAGCAGGCCGACGAGATCCGGGCAGCCGCCGAAGAGGAACTCCGTGAGGAATTCTAATGTTACTCCGCGAGCGTGAAACGCCCGAAGGCCTGCTGGTTTCTGTCTGCGACCACGAGTGTCTCGGCGAAACGTACGTCGACGAACCGGTCAGCCTCGAAGTGACCGAAGAGTTCTACGGCGGCAAAGAAGCAGCCGAAGCAGACAGCAAAGCAGTCGTCGACGGACTCCAGCGGGCGGATGTCGCCAACATCGTCGGCGAAAAGGCGGTGTCAGTTGCTATCGAGGCTGGATTGGTCGACGAAGACCGCGTGCTCGAAGTCGACGGCACGCTCCACGCGCAACTGTTGTGGATCTAACCACAGTAAAGATACACGCTCGATCTGCGAGAGGTAGCCAGACACAGCTTCGTTGTTCGACTATCGAAACATATTTTCGTTACACCGTCGACACCAGACCGAAGACGTGTTAGCCCCCCAGACCCTACAGCCGACAATGAGTACGCAGGACGCCTATCCAATCGATGTCGAGTCGATCCGGGCGGATTTCCCGATTCTCGACCGCACCGTCGGCGGCGATGTGACAACCCCCGGCGAAAGTGACGCTGACACCGAGCCGCTGGTGTATCTCGACAACGCCGCGACGAGCCAGACGCCGAAACAGGTTGTCGAGACCATCGTGGATTACTACTACGGCTACAATGCCAACGTTCATCGTGGGATACACCAGTTGAGCCAAGAGGCCTCGGTCGCCTACGAAAACGCCCACGACCGGGTGGCAGAGTTTATCAACGCTGACGGCCGCGAAGAGATTATCTTCACCAAAAACACGACCGAGGCGATGAATCTGGTTGCCTACGCTTGGGGGCTCGCCGAGTTGGGGCCGGGCGATTCGGTCGTCACCACCCAGATGGAACACCACGCTTCGTTGGTTACCTGGCAGCAGATCTGCAAGCGAACGGGCGCAGAAATCCGATTTATCGAAGTCGACGAACAGGGTCGACTCGATATGGAGCATGCCGCCGAGTTGATCGACGACTCGACGAAAATGGTGTCGCTGGTCCATGTCTCGAATACGCTCGGGACGATCAATCCAGTCAACGAGATCACCGAACTGGCCCACAACGTCGACGCCTACTCGTTTGTCGACGGTGCCCAGGCCGTGCCGACTCGCCCGGTCGACGTCCAGGCCATCGACGCTGATTTCTATGCGTTTTCGGGCCACAAAATGCTCGGACCGACGGGCATCGGCGTCCTCTATGGGAAACAGGAGATTCTCGAATCGATGCAGCCGTATCTGTACGGCGGCGATATGATTCGAAAAGTCACCTACGAAGAATCAACCTGGGAGGATCTGCCGTGGAAGTTCGAGGCCGGCACGCCGATTATTGCCCAGGGAATCGCCCTCCATGCAGCGATTGACTATCTCGACGAGATCGGCATGGAAAACGTCCAGGCCCACGAAGAACTGCTAGCCGAGTACGCCTACGACCAGCTCAGCGAGTTCGACGACATCGAAATCTACGGGCCGCCCGGTGACGACCGCGGTGGGCTCGTCGCGTTCAATTTGAGCAGCGTCCACGCCCACGACCTTTCGAGTATTCTGAACGATCACGCGGTGGCAATTCGGGCCGGCGACCACTGTACTCAGCCACTCCACGATACGCTTGGAGCCGCAGCGTCGGCGCGAGCGTCATTCTACATTTACAACACGCGCGAAGAAGTCGACGCCCTCGTCGAGGCAGTCGAGTCGGCGCGGCAGTTGTTCGCCTGAGTATCACAGCCTTCGTCTCAGTCATCCGTTTTTGGCTCCGCAACCCGAGAGAGCGTGAGTACAACAGTGGTTCCACGGTCAGTTTCTGGGATACTGAGTTGGCCGTCGTGGCGGCGAACAATCCAGTTGACGAGCCACAGCCCAAGGCCGCTGCTGTGTTGCAGTGGGGTGATCTCACGGCTGCCGGTAATAATCGCAGCCTCTTCGGGGTGGATTCCGGGGCCGTTGTCAGCAATGTAGAGCGAGACGGTCTCGGCGGTGGTTGTAACCCTGAGTTTGGCGACCGGCTCATCACCGCCGTGTGTGGCGACGTTCCCGAGCAGTTCGTCAATCGCAAACGCGAGCGTCTCACCGCCGCGAACCCAGACCGCATCGGGCGCATCCAGGGTGACCGACAGCTCAGGATATTCGTCGGTGGTCTGTTGAATCCGCTCTCTTAGTAGCCCCACCAACTCAGTCGACTGATCTTCGATGGCCGCCGGGTTGACAAGCTGCTCGGTGAGTCTGACCCGGTCGGCCGTCGAGAGCGTTCGTGAGATGACGCGTTCGACTGTTTCGGCCCGCTGTTTGGCTTCAGGTGTCTCGGCGTGACGCTTGATATCGGCCGCATGGCCGACTGCGACGTTGAGATCATTGCGGAGGTTGTGACGCAAAAACCGATTGAGCACAAGCAGCATCTGTTCGCGCCGCGCCAGCGTCGTCGACAGCCGGTCGAGAGCGCTGCCGATAGCTTGCCACTCGCTGGCACCGCTGAACTCGATATCGTCGTCGTATGCGCGGGCCTCGATGTTTTCAATCCGCCGATGGAGCCGTTCTGTATGCCGGATTTCGGCCAGATAGATCCAGATACCGAAACCGGAGACCGTCCCGATCAACAGCACCGAAAGTAGGAGTTGGATCGCGGTCAGCCGGCGAATATCGTTGTTGATCGCCGCTAAATCGTAGTGCGTCGTCACCGTCCAGTCGGTCGACGATAGCGTAGTTGTATAGGTAATCGACTCCGCAAAGCGGTCGGCAGTCGAATGAAGCGTCGTCTCACCGCTTGCGACGGTGATGCCGACCCTGTCGCTGGTGTCGCCAAACGGGACAAACAGCGTAGTCTCGTCCAACTGAAGTGCAGCGTTGAGTGAGCCAACGATCTCACCGTCAGCGATGATCGGCGTGCTGATCACGACGATCCGGTTGCCCGTATCGGCCTCAAACGGGTCGCTGATATGAGTTTGGCCGTCGAGAGCATACTGAACGTATGGACGGTCGGTATACGACTCACCGACGACACCCTCGCGTGTCTCGTCGTCGACGCCAGCAATCGCGCGCATCTCGCCGTCGCTGTCGACCACAGAGGCCCCGGTGAACGCCGATTCATTGAGGAAAGCTTCGATGGCAGCCTGTTGGTCGGCCGAGCCGTGGGCTGCGAACGTCGGATTGGTGGCTGCCACACGGACCGTCTGTTGTTGGCGAGCAAGTCGGTCGTCCAGTACTGACGCGGCCGTCTGAGCGTCCCGTTCGATAGTCTCGGCGGCATCAGTTCGAATATCGGTCTGGTAGCTGCTGAAGGCGGCCACGAGCACACCCGCAGCGATGATCGTGACCAACACGAACACCAGCAGAAACCGATATTTGATTCTCATTGTGAGAACGGTCTTGTGTCCATGATACTCACAGTGAGGACTAATAAAGGAGACGGCGACGCGGTCAGGTCGTCGACGCCAGTGACCGATGGCCGAGCTGTCAGTTCGATTCCGGTGTGTTGTCGTCGACTGGCTGTGTGGATGGCTCAGACTCCCCAACGGCTGTGGATGAGTCAGACCGCCCGTCTGTGGAGTCGTCGGCTGGTGTCTCGTCGTCGGCTGGTGTCCAGTCGACACGAACCCGACGGACCCTCGTTTCGGTCGCATCCAGCACCGAAATCACCACACTACCGAGTTCGATCCGGTCGCCCGCTTCGGGGAGTCGTCCCAGATGATGAGAGACGAGTCCGCCGACTGTCTCAAAGGGGCCGTCGGTCGGTAGCGTGAGATCCAGCGAGCTGTTGGTGTAGGCGACCGTCGCCCGCCCGTTGACGACCGCCGTATCGCTGTCGACGACCCTGACAGGATCGCGCTCGTCAGCACTGAAGATCTCGCCGACGACCTCCTCGATGGCGTCTTCGAGCGTCGCCAGCCCGACAACCGTGCCGAACTCGTCGACGACGATCACCATCCGGTGGCCCTCGATCTGCATTTCGGTCAGCAGCTCATCGACCGGTTTTGTACTCGGGACGAACCGTGACTCGGTAGTGATCTCGCTCAGCGAGCGGCCGTCGGCCCGTGCGGCGAGGGCGGTCCGAAGGTCGACGGTGCCGCGGATCTCATCGTGGTTCTTGCCATAGACCGGTAGTCGGCTTACGTCTTCGCGCCAGCAGGTCTCGATGATTTCATCGAGGCTGGCAGTCTCGGAAACCGAGACGATGGCCGTCCGCGGAACCATCACCGCCCGGACGACCGTTGCTTCGAGATCCAACACGCCGCGGATCATCGCCCCCTCGTCAGTATCGAGCGCGCCCGTCTGTTCGCCGCCGAGGACGATGGTCTCGATTTCCTCGCGGGTGAGATAGGACTCGAAGCCCGATTCGCCGCCCGTCAGTCGGTTGACTGCGGCGGTGGCGACTTCGAAAACGTAGAGAATCGGCCGCAGCACGCGCTGGGCGATAACAACTGGCCGGGCGACCCGGAGGGCGTGGCGTTCGGCGTTGGCGACCGCATAGGATTTCGGTGCGATCTCGCCGAGGACGATCACAAAAAAGCTCGTGACGATAGTCGACCCTGTGGCGGCCTGACCAGCCGACATGAACTGCACGAGAACGGCAGTGGCAACACTGGCAGCAGCGATGTTCGAGACGTTGTTGCTGACCAGCGCGGTGACCAAAAACCGGTGGGGGTTCTCCCTGAGTGAAGCGAGAGCTTCGCTGCCAGGGGTTTCGGCGGCGACGAGACTGTCGACGCGGTGTTTGGCGACCGAAAACACTGCGAGTTCGCTGCTCGAAAAAAAGGCACTAATGGCAGTCAACAGCACGATGGCGAGGATACCGAAAAGGGTGACGACAAGAACCATGGCTATCCAACGGACAGAAGCCTCAAAAACGGTACGGATCACCGAACTGTGCGAATGAGTAGTCGACGGGCGTGGTCACTCGGAGCCGAAACCGGAGCTGTCTCGGGGTCGAGGTGTTCGCAAGCGGTGTGTGGGCTCAGTCAGGGTCGACTTCGTGACCACAGGCACACTCGCCGATACAGTAGGTAGTTTCGGCCGTCTCGGCAAACACGCCCAACTGCGCTAGTTTCGCTAGTAGTGCCGACGTTCCGTCTGCGGCTGGCCGGAGTCGGGCGGCGGTCGCCCCGTATGGGCTGTCGCCGACCGGAATAGTGGCAGTGATCTCGCGGCTGGCGTGGTCGACCACTGCTACCTCGTCGGTCGTCTGGACCGGGACGTAGAGCTTCTCGCGGGGTGGGTCCCAGGTACCAACAAACGCCGAGCCGCCAACATCGAGGCGGTCGAGAACCCGTCCGTCGACGAGGTCGATAACTGAGATGTCGTTCGTGCCGGGCGTAAACACATAGCCAATCTCGGAGTTGGGGCCGATCTCGCTGGTCAGTGGGTCTTCGCCGAGCCCGTCGTCTGCAGTCAGCCGGACGATCTCTTTCGGATTGGCTGGATCACTCGTATCCCAAATGCTCTCTGTGCCGGTCTCGGTTTCGTTGTGTTCGACCAAGAGCCGCTGGCCGTCCCACGAAACAGTCCCCATCCAAGGTTCTGACGGAGCCTCGTCGACTCCCCCAACAGCGATCTGGGTCTCGATCTCGAACGCTGGGATGTCGACGACGGTCAAAGAATCACCGAACAGATCCGGGATATACGCGTACTGGCCGTCGGGATGGATTGTCACATCACAAGGACCCGGACCGTCATTGTCGCCGCGTCCTTCTTCGGCTGTTCGGTCAATCTCACCGGTCACATCGCCGAACGTCTCGGAGTTGGGGTCGGCATCCAATCGGTACAGGGTGTGTGTCGGCTCCCGCGCGCTGACGACCATATGGTCTCCATCGGGCGTCTGTTCGAGCCAATTGGCTCCTGAGCCCGTTTCGAGGCGTGCAGTTTCGTCCAGTGAGGCAACGTTGAGCCCACGAACGCCCTGGTCGACGTTGAGCCAAAGCGAGTTGGCCGCCGAGGCGGCGAGTCGTGGCGTATACTGGTTCGACGGAAACGACGACGAAAGGCCAACGTGGCGGGTCTCGACGACCGAATCGGTTTCGGGGTCGATAACGCTGACAGTCCCGTCGCCGGTATTAAATACGAAAACGGTCGCCGCTTCGGCCGGTGGGTCGCCCTCGTCGAGACAGCCCGCTGCGGCGGCGGCTCCGGCAGCCGTCGAGCCTGCCAGCATGCGCCGTCGCGACACTGCATCACGTCGGCTGTCAGTGCTGTCGGCGTTCGGATAGATCGTTGGGTCCGGGTCGGTCATGGCTGGTGTTATCGTTCGTCGGCGGTGGCTTTCTCGCCTACCCGAACCCACTGTTCGAGTCGAAACCGGTCGTACGCCGTTGACTCAGTCAGTTCCCATGCTTCGGGGTCCCACTCAGGATAGTAGGTATCGCCGTCGTGGGTGCCGTGAACTCGACTGAGGACCATTCGGTCGACGTGAGGCTGGAACAACTCGTAGATGACGCCGCCGCCGATCACGTACGCTTGCTCGGCGTCGAGCTGTTTGGCGACCGCGATGGCGTCGTCGACATCAGTTGCGTGGTGGGCCGTCTCGACAGCGAACGACCGCTCGCTGCGGCTGAGGACGATCTGGTGGCTTCCCGGTAAATCATCCAGCATTGACTCGAACGTAACCCGGCCGAGAATAACAGGCGCGTCGGCGATTCGCTCGCGGTACTGCTGTTTGTCGGCTGGGATCGACGGCCACGGCAGTTCGCCGTCGTCACCGATCAGCCGGGTTTCGTCAAGTGCGGCCACAGAAACGAGTTGCATTATCCAGTTTTCGGGGCGGAGACTCAAAGTGGTTGTTACGCCTTTCAATTACGCCGAAAGCGGCTCGAACGAGTCGACATCCTCTGAGTCGTGGCCCTCAACCGTCAACGAGTAGAGTCGCTCGTGCATCCTGAATGTAGAGTGCTTCGTCGACGACGCCTTCGTCTTCGAGCGACGACAGCGCATATCGAACAGTCCGGGCGGGCAACAGCGACTGGTCGGCGAGTTGGCCCTGTGTCAGCGGCCCTTCGTATTCGAGGGTTTTGTAGACGAGTTTCGCACTCGGCGGCAGCTCGCTGAGCGTCGACTGAAGCGAATCTGTCATACCCTTCGTACGGGAGGTAGCGTATAAACCCTGAGGCGGTTGTGCGCTGGCGGTGACACACAGCCAGCCGACTGGCGATAGACAGCCAGTTTGTCACAAGAGGTATACTGTCTGGAAACCAAGTATGTCTAATGCGTCGACGCCAGTTTTATACGACACTCGGAGCGGGCTGTCTGTGTGGTCTTGCTGGCTGTACCGGTGTCGATCTGCCAGGAACCGACCGAAGCCATCCGTTCGCTGATTCGACGCTTGGGGTTCGCATCGAAAATCGCGGCCAGACCGACCACGACATCGAGGCCAACGCTCGGGAGGCCCTGGAGTTTTGGTCGACCGAACACAGTCAGTATCTCGATTTTGGCGTCGACTTCGAAGTCGTCGAAGAAAGCCCGGATATCGTCTTGGCGTACGTCGAGACCCCCGAAAGCTGCAGCGCGGTCGAAAACTACGACGAGAACGTGTTGGGCTGTGCGCCGTTGCTCCGGCCCGGAAACCGCGTCTCGCGGCCAGTGACTGCCTACGTGGTCGCCGCCGACCGCCCATATGGTTCAGTGCGGACGACCGCCAAACACGAGCTTGGCCACGTGCTTGGACTCGACCACGACGCCGAACCACGGACGATCATGTCGAACCGTCCCGAAGACCGAATCCAGCTATATGCGGTCCGGATCGACATCTGGGAGACCGCCCTCGAAGCCCACGAGCAAAATATGACCGCAACCGACCGGCTCAACGACGGCATCGCCGCCTGGAACACCGAACAGTACAATGAGGCCACAGCGGCGTTCGACCAAGCGGCGGCTGCGTTTCGGGCTGCCAGCAGCGAGATTCAGAGGGCCCAACAGCGGTTGGCTGATCTCGAAACCGACCCACCGTTAGAGACAGTCGACTTCGAGACGCTCCGTTCGGATCTCGATGATCGACTCCGGCAGCTGTCGGTTGGGATCGACCTCACAACAGCGGTGCGAGCAGCCAGCCAAGCGGCTGCCGACGGCGACCGGTCGACGGCACGACAACAGCGGTCGACGGCCAACGAGCTACTGTCGACGTACCGGTCGATTGGATGGCCGGAGATCCGCACGGTCGCAGTCGCACTCGGATTGGTCCGCGGCTTTAGTCGCCAGGCGGATGACGTGAGTGCCGACGAAGGCGAACTCTGAGCGGCTCGTTGCTGTTTTGCTCTGTGGATCTGACGGTCGACCTCTCGTTTCCGTTCCAGTGTGGGCTTTCCGATTACTATGGGAGAAGGTAAATCGAATTGATCACTGTGTCGCAACTCAATTTCAATTCCTGAATAGGTTTTCTGGTTCCTGCGACAAACCCGCAGCGTTGCTCTCAGCGAAACGCCCTAGATAAAAATCAAGAACGGAATCGAAACGGCCCGTCGACTGGTCGAACAGCCCGCAGAGTTGTGGGATCAAACGCAGAAACCAGGAAGTACTGAAACGTGGCGACCAGCCAGTCGACTACGGTGCTTCGCCGGTTTCGAGTGTGAAGTCGGAAATGGGGTAAGCGACACAGGTCAGCGTGTAGCCCTCCTCCATTTCGGCGTCGGTGAACGTTTCTTGCTCGTGGTGGATCACGTGGTCTTCGGCGGGACCGTCAGGAATGTGGCCTGCACAGGAGACACACTGGCCCTGTCGACAGGCATACGGGAGATCAAAGCCTTCGTCTTCGGCCTTATCGAGAAGCGTCTCGTTGCTGGCGACCTCGATGGTTTCGCCCTCTTTGGCAAGCTCGATATCGAAGTACTCGACTTCGTCTTCGGGCATATCCGCGGGGCTCTGTTTTTCGGGTTCGGCCTCTTCGAGTTCGC
>LKMJ01003896.1_pt1 | contig 13961 bp, 16 predicted proteins | sample 643391 | NCBI WGS metagenome assembly LKMJ01 (sample SAMN04112250, study PRJNA286221) | soda lake metagenome | biome: soda lake; feature: Kulunda Steppe; material: water; isolation source: sample PL-Br10 brine of Picturesque Lake | place: Russia: Kulunda steppe | collected 2010-07
CACACACACACACACACACACACACACACACACACACACACACACACACACACACACACACACACACGTGTAAGCATACAAGCACTGAGGGGGGGTAGGTGAGGAAACCTAAGCTTGCACCATTGGCCAGGATTGAAAAGCAAGGTTCTTGCGCATTCCCCCCTTTGCAGCCATCTGAACACACTGGCCGCCATGTTTGCTGTCAACCAAGCGTCAATACATGCTCCAGAAATGAGTTTAGGATGTCGCGAGGTGGTGATTTTGAGCAGAAAAGGGACCTTGGATGGTTGTCCACCAGTTCTGCCTCAGGGATTGCAACCTTCAATGCCTAGCTTTGCAAGAGTGAAGCTCAGGTATGTATTCCATACAGTCAGTACCCAGGCACTTGTTGTTTGTGCACATATGACAGAATGCATAAGGTGTTAAATCCAAGTTCTGCCTTAATCTGAGTCCAGTCCTCGCGCATTGGCTTTAACGAACAGCTTCGTCTGACTTGGGTGTGCACGCAAAACACCCCAGTATTAAAAAGGACTTGGCGACGTGGGGAAAGCTGCAATCTGTTGAAAAAAGCCATAGCTGACAAGCATGTAACCGCGTCTTAAGAGGATTGCGAAGCTTGCTGGATGAACTTGCTTCCTTCTGTCTTCATACACAGGCACCTGCAATCTAGCACTGAGCTCCAGCAGTACGCAAGCTGTCTGCACCTTCTCCCTAGTTCCCCTGCAGCAGTCATCGTGGCTGGCATATCTGAATTCTTTCACAGGTGTGCCAGCACGTTGGGCATATACCAGTATCATTTCTATGTGCAAGCCTCCTGAGCTTGCCTGTGCAAGTCCGGATTTATAAAGGCATTCTCAACATCCGACATGCTGCCCCCATATCGTTCAGGTTCATGATCGTGATGCCTAGTTGAACCTGAGCATGCCACTACAACTGATCGCTAACTCTTTGATACCCCTGTATTGCACTAAAACAGGCCAGGGGTCCAGGAGGATCGACGTGCCTCGGAGCACATGCTTGCCAAGACACTGGCCCTGCTGGTCAGTGGTGTTGAAACCCTCAGGTACCAGCATAACAAGGCCTGGCCTACTTTTCCATGGTGCTTGCATGGCCCGTGGTGACAGGCACACCTAGCCTTGCTTGCGTTAATGTTTGCTTGATCAGCCAAAGATGCATCACTCCAATTTCTTGCAACACAGCTAGCGCCAGAAAGTGTGAATGATGACAGGCAAACATGCTGTGGCAGCAACACCTGCCCCAGGTGCAAGTATGCAAGTTCTTTAGAGTATGTCTCTTGCAGGGGGATGACAGGGATGAAGTGCCCACTGGTAGTCACAGATGAGCTACCGGCCCAAACATCTCTTGCCCCCTATGATGATGGCCGGTCCATGGCCAAGTCTCTGTTCATCTTGCAGAGGTGCAGTCGTGCGCATGGAGTGAGACTAGAAATGCTCACAATTTTCTGAGAGTAACTCAATGCACCCAAGGAGAGTGAAGCTGTGAAGTCCCTCCCACAAGAGCACCTACCCCATGCTGGCAGTGTAGGACATTGTCATCTCACCTGGGATCTACAGTCCTGCTTTGTCCAAATTGTGAAGTCAGTTGCTCCATGTAGATCATATAGGCATGAGTATCTCCGTGTTGAACAAGAACAAACGACTAGTTCAATTATTCTATAACTTAGTAGCCATGAAAGCATCGACCATCCATTGGAAGTGATGCATTAGCTATTTAGAAATAGATCATTTGTTTGCTTGCCAACGCTCCTTGCTGCAGGTGGCTCCCTCTAATCCTTGAGGTGTCTGAAAGCAGGGGTAGGTGAACCAAAGAGTAGGAATGAGGAGAGTGCACATTCAAGCTAGGAACTTGTGGTCTCCTGCAGGAGGTCTGAAGGACATGCAATGGCAGTGCCTCTTTGTAGGGTCCGCATGAAGGGTCTCTGTGGTCTGCATGAAGAGAGAGTGGAGAAAGTTAAGGGTCTTCATTGCACTCTCCATGATTAGCCATAGTGCTTTGAAAGGCTGACCTATTATGTGATGCCTGCCGGAAATTGCAGGTCAGCATGAGGCACAATACACTCTAGCTGTGCACCCTCTCTCACAAGATCTTCTTCCAGAGCAGATGCGGACGGCCAAGGCAATCTATGTGGTGTCTAACAGCCTGGAAGTGATTTCTGTTCCTTGACTTGTTGTGGCTCCAATTCATTATTGTAGTTAGGTTACAAGTCTGTACCTGCAGAACGAGGATAGATTAGGTTAGGTTACATAACTGTACCTGCCGAACAAGGGCAGCTTTGCTGAAAAAAGAGACAGCGTTGTTCCGTTCACGAAATCAACGACCATTTGATTAAAACTAATTCTTATTCACTGCCTACGTAGTTTTTATTTTTCTTTTTACCTAAAGAAAAATAAATCTACCTAGTCGCTCAATCGACAGCTCGTTAAAGCTCAAACCTCGTTTCATGTCGTTCGACCGAGAGCTTGTACACCTGCTCGAGATACTGGCCAGTCCGGCCGCTGTTTTAGAAATATCAGCGATTAAACGCTCCGTTGACACACTCGTTGCGCTACATCCGTCGACCAACTTGGGGCGAAATCAGCTTGAAAGGATGTTCCAGGTCTTCTGTTGTTGCTTCAGCCTCTGTATCAGCCCCAGCCCCTTTGCCAGCTCAGTTCCTGCGCAGGACACGTTGTTCTCATGTGCCATGTAGGTGGTTGATGATTTGGAGTTTTGACGCGCTTACCTCCTACTGCTTGACAGCTGACTGCGCATGCCTCCGTCCACACGATTATGTAGGTCACTGTACAGAGCCTTCAACATTCAGAACCACATACCTGCGCAGGACATTCTGCAGGTATTCCTGAAGGTATGTAAATTGACAGATGCATACCAGGACATGTCTGCGTACGCTCAATTACATCTGCTCGGATTCATGCGGCAGCAACCTCTCCACAGCTCGCAGTACAAAATTGCATGTGACTTGCATCTCTGTTCTGCAGATACAGCGGAGGCACATTCACTCCTAAACCTCTTTGTTGGTGGCCGCAGGTCGCTCATAGCCTCGGCAACTCGCTCAGCGCCTCCGAATGCCTAGTTGCTGCTAGGGAAGTTGTGAAGCAGAGGTCAGCAAAGGACACCTCCAAGGACCAGGAGCATGGAGACTTATTGGCGCAGATCCTTGTTGAGAGTTACAGCGTAGCCTTGCGCCTAGAAAGCAAGGTGAGCTTCTTAAAGCAACCTTTCTTATCTTAGTGTCAGCCAGTTGAAGAATTTTTTCCTTACGCAGCTGTGTTGCAGCTAGTCACCCCACAGCTATATCTCAACCCAGCCAGAATGTCTTGAAAGCCTTGCACATGTCCACAAACCTTTTTGGTTTGCAGGCCATGCAAGCTAATGTTGCTGCGGAGCTCAGCACTCTGTTGCAGCTCGCTGCGAATCAGGCGGGCCTCATCCCGGCTGCTCTTGAAGCCTGCAAGTTGGGCCTGACCAAGGCAGTTGAGCTGCTTGAGCAAAGGGTCACAGCGCTTGACACAGCAGAGCAGGTGCTTGTGCTCCTGCGTCAAGCCTGGGCTATACTACAAGCCAGTTGGCCAGCCCATGGGCACACAAACCAAGTGCAAGAGCTGCAGGTGCAGGTATGTATGCACAGATACAAATCCAATCTTTCTTGAGGCTTGCAACCCACACACAGGCTAGATATGCAGGCTGCAGGCAATCGGCCTGCAAGCTGGGTGTAGAGCTGTACGGACAAGCACTAGCAAGCTGGGTGTAGAGCTGAACGGACAAGCACCAGCAAAGCTAACCAGGAGGCCCTCTGTGCCAGTCCAGCTGTGCCTCTGTGCTGGATGCTGGATACACGCCCGTCTGGAGCTAATTAAGTAGTTTTGATTGTTTCCACTGTGTTTGCCACCATTTGCCTTCAACATCCCAAGCACCTCCAAGCATCAAGAAAGCAATGTGCCATTAGTAAGCCACTAAAGCTTGGCACAACACACTCCATACATGGTCTTCCCAACACGCGCCCCAATTTTACCTGGGAACTGTTTCAAAGCGCACTCAGGTTGGATACACTCGCAGGAGTGCAAGAGCTGCAGAGCTGGAACCCTGTGTCCCTCACCCTCCAGGGTGCTGCCCCTAAATGCTTTTTCAGGCGCAGTTGTGCCTGCGTGCCTCGAGGCACACACGGCTTGTTGTGTGGACCCCGCCAGCTTCACTGTACACTTTACCTTCCCAGGTGCTCCTCCTCTACGTGCCCTCCTGCATCCAAGCGGGAATGAGCAACGAGGCCTTGGCAGCCTCACTGGCTTACCTTGAAGCCCACGTGTGCGGCACAGGGAGCTGGTGGAATGTGTGGCTGCTGGCACTGCATGCGCGCATCGCTGCAAAGGTCCGCTGGAAGCTTTTTTGGAGAGCAGCTCTGCTGGCACCTGTCGTAGGCACCTTGGTGCCAAGGGGGTGTGTGTGATGAGGTCTCTGCCACAGCGGCACAGATGAAATTTTTTTGGAGTGCAGCTCTGCTGGCGCCTGTCGTAGGCACCTTGGTGCCAAAAGGGTGTGTGTGATATGAGGCCTCTGCCCAGAGCGGCACAGATGAAAGCCTGGCAGCTGAGCCATTGGAGTTCCTGGCTGGCTGAGGCAGAGCCTGCATTGACTCTGTGGGGGTCTGGTTCCTGCTCCCCCACATGGGGCACACGTCCTGCACAGGCCCCTTAACTGCAACTCCTTCTGTGTGGCTTGGCTCGGCGCAGTTTGGTGCCTCAGTACACCAGCAGATTTTACCCACAGTATTTACACCTTGACCAAGACTACGCATCATGTGGCTCGGCTGATGCAGCAGCAAGCCTGTCGTGCCGTCACTCCTGCCATTTGCCCAGCCCAAGTGTCTCAAGAAAAAACGCAATGACTGCACTAGCGCTCCCAGCACCATAACTGCAAATGACCGCAGCAAGTTGTGAGCCTTCTCCGGATTGAATGCTTATACTGGACAGCCTAGGAGGCTTGTCTGCAGCCCTCTTCATCTGCAATCACTGCCTACTTCATCTCTACCTTGCAAGGACAGCCATATTTGTGGGTCATGCTAGCAGGATCACGTCCAAGCTGCACGTGAGGTGCACACACGTGTATGCGGCGCGGGGGAGGGTGACGAGAGGGGGATGGAGTGCCCTGCAGACATCCTCTGCGACGTTCTCACCCTTCTGGCCAGCTGCCTACCATCTTTTGCGGCCGAGCGCGATCAGGTCTGGCGCCTGCACGTTCTGTCTGCCAGCTGTTTGGGAGCAGAGACTCTTGCTTAGCTGTGGGTGCGCGTGCTGCTGCTTGGGGCAAGGGTGAGGTACACGTGCCTGCTGCCAGGCATGGCTTTGATGGCGCCAGATGCTAGGGCTATTTTTGCCATACAGGACCATCAGGACAGCTTAAACTCGTGAACTGTACTTGTGGCAGGGTCATGCGCCTAGCTGCCACCCCTCTTTGCATCCGACTCTCAGGAAGATCTCGATGACATAATCTAGATGACATGAGAGTCCTGGCATGGACACAAGGGGCACCAGTCCTTGAAGGGACATAAGGAACATAAGGTTTCGTAGGGACATAAGGGGCAGGCGTCCTTGTCGGAACAGAGATAGGCAGTTGGAGCTGAACCTCTACCAATTCCACTGTGCAGGTCAACCAATGCGCGGACACCTATGCGACCATACTTGTCAGTGCCGCTACTCAGGCTGCTGCAAAGCATGGACCTTGCATAGCAGACCCGCTGACGATCTTGACAGAGCAACTGCTTGGAAGCAGCAGCTACAGCATAAACCACATGGGTGAGGATGAGGCTTAAGCAAGAATGAGAATTCCTGCCACCTGGCTTCAATAAGTGTTTTCTTCATGCTTCAAAACTTGGCTTCCCGGTCGCTTGTCCATCCGTCTGCCTGTCTGTGTATCTGTCTGCCTGTCTGTCTCTATGTTTCTTGGTCTATCGGCTACTATGTCTGTTTGCCTACCTGCTTGTATTTGTCTGTACATCTGCCCATTAGCATCCATTTCTTAGATTTGTTCCTGCCTGCCAGTTTGCCTGTCTGCCTGAATCCGTCTTGTCATCTTTTGCTCACCTGACTGCATATGCATGATCCATGCCCAAAACAGTTTCCATTGTGTGCAATCTGGCACACAATTTTTAGGCAGTGGTTTTTTGGTCCTGTTGCCTGATCCTAGTTGTCACACAAGCACTATGTAGGCACAGGTTCCTGGCATGCCAGTGTCGCAACAATGCACATGAATATCACATGGAAATTACTTTCTGATGAACAAAAGTCGTAAGTTCCTCGTCCAATACTTATGTTTGCCTTGCAGCTGGGGCAGAAAGAGAGAAGCTGGTGCTGCAGCTGCTGTCAGACAGAGCAGTGGTGAGAGTACTTTCACAGGCAGAGGAGGAGCTGCGCATACGCACCTGCAGTGCCATCCATCTCCATGCTGCGCAGCTGTATCAAGCAAGGTAAGGGAATTGTCACCATGATGTAAGCTTTCAGCATCAAGCAAGCCTTCATTATGACGCAACTTGCATCATGACGTAAGCTTCAACGTGATGCTGCCTTTAGTATGGTATTGCCAGATTAAGCAGGTGCTGGAGAGTGCCTGCATGCATGGGCACTTTTAGGACTGGTTTTGCCCCCTCTCTTGCACATTCCTCCAGTATTTAACTCATTTGTACAAGGTGCCTTTGATTTCTATCCACTCTTCAATCAGCTAGTTCACATACCTGTGAATGACTCATGCTGTATCGTCCAGGGAGCTGGAGCGGGCACGTGAGCTCTGTGCATCTACTTTGTTGTACGCCCCGCCCCTTCATTTTGGAAGTGCGGCCAAAGTGGGTTGTGCCAGAGTTGCGGCAGGGATGCTGCCATACGGCCAGGGGTGATGCATTGGCCAGTAGCCTTGTACTTTACCAGGTTCCACGCCAAATTCCAGAGACCTTCAGACCAACCAGGATCCTCATAGATCACACTGGGTGGGGGTTTGGCAAACTCTTTCGGACTTGGGACTCTTTGCGATCCAGCCACAGCCGTCCAGCTTTATGGGTGCATTGATTGTGCCTTGCTTCTGGTGTTGCCTTACGGCACACACTTTGCACACCCTCCCTTGAATGGATTCTGTCACAACTCACGTGTCACGCGTACAAATTGCATGGCTGCTACACAGTCTGTGGCTTACTGCGATCTCAAGCTCCAGCGGTACAGAGAGGCTCTGTCCAACCTGGAGCTTGCAGAGCAAGAATTGGGAGGTGGCTGCTCTCCATTCTATACAATTAACTCAGTGAACAGCACGTTTAAGCAATCAGCAACCCTTTAATTGCTCGCTTTTGTAAAAGTACATTTCATAGGCAGCAATCAGCACGTGGCATAGATCAGGTGGCTCGTTGTCTCATGCTGCTGCGTCCTTCCACAAACCTGGTCTGCATCGATTGTCATTCTTTTTTATCAGTTTGTTCTCTAGTGTGATCAGCAGTGATGGATGAGCGTGCTGTGCCCCTCATTGCAAAAGAACAGAACAATCAATAGGTTTGCCTCAATGTTTTGGGTGGCAGATTTGGTAGTCCAGTGCAGCTGAGGCTTAAAAGTAAAGTATGGCACACAATCTTCCAATCCCTCGAAATAGTTGAATAAGTTCCATGCATGACCAATACAATGGCATGCATGACCGTTGAGAAGGCTGAACTAGGCCCATGTATGGCCGATAAACGTACATTGCACCTTTTCATGCGCACTCTTTGCAGGTCTGGGATCTGTGAGCATGCTGATGGGGATGCGTGCCTGCTTGCATTTGCAAGATTGGGAGGGAGCCAAAGCCTACCTCCGCAAGGCCTTGCACTGCATCGACTTCAAAAGCAGCCACCTGCAAGTGCGTTATAATTAAATGCACTCTGCTGCGCAAGAGGCGAGGCTGGACTGTAAAATACATTCCGCCCCAACTTGCCAGGGAAGCATATGCACACTTGTTTGCTTATAACCTTTGTTGGCAATGTAATGTTTTTTTCCATTCCTAGCATCTCTGGTGGCTTATATATATAGATATATATTGCAGGCTTTTGAATTTATGTCAGCAGCAAGTGTTTAAATGTAGTTTTGCGGTTGGGTTTGTAGTCACATCCTGCCAATAAACTGAAGGTGGCTGTCCACTAAACAGAGTGCTGGAAATCCTCTAATAACACACATATTGTTTGACTGGAAAAAAAACCTTGTGCAACACACCACCAGCACGAGTTGTGGAACATATAATGAAGCCTTTGCCGTGCCTGACAAGGCCTGAAACTTTGGTGCTTGGGTACACAAACTAATAGGGGCCACATGCATGATCCCATCATGGGAGTCATGATTGACGTCCAACACTTGCAGGGGCCTCGAGAACCTGTTTCCACCACTTGCACTTGCCCTGTCCTGCCATTGTGCCTGCAGACTCTGCGCTTGTCCTGTCCTGCAATTGTGCCTGGAGACTCTGCGCTTGTCTTGTCCTGCCATTGTGCCAGCAGACGCTGCGCTTGTGCATGCTGCTGGCTTCCTGGTTGGCAAAGCTACTGGACCCTGGCTGCTTGGCTATGCATGCAACAAGGCATGCAATCCACATCCATTCATCCTTCTTTTTGTATGCTGCTTGGTGCAGGTGGCTTACACAGAGGCCATGGCCATGGCCCGGGGCCCTGAGGCCGCGGGTGCAGCTGAGTGTGCTGTGCTGAGTATACAGCTCTTGCAAGAGTGCTGGGCAGCCTCCCGAGCAAATCAGGGCATCCAGGGGGGGGAAGTTGGGCCGGACTGTGGTGAATGGGTGCTAGAACTGTGCCCAGGTGAGCGATCAAGCACAGTTTTGCCTGTAATCCATCCTCTGCTCCCTCCTGTGCATGCATATGTAGCCCTTAGGTCACAGTCTCAACGTGCTCTGGTGTCCTGCTCAATCATTAAGCCTGTTATATCTCAGAGTCTGTTTGACGCATTGTGCCATGAGCCCTGCACACAAATGCACACGCACATGTGCGAAAGTAAATATTTTCCTTGTCACAGTGTTTACAATTTCAGGACATGCATGGGCCCCCAAAGTTATGGCCTTCTAAGGTTGACTTACAAGCCAGCTGGTGCTGCTCTTGAGCATGTCATTTTGTCTATCACACACCGTTGTGCATTGACTGGAAGGGAGACTTTGATCCAGAAGTTGCTGCATTTCACATGTTACACAAAGCTGGAGATAGGAGGCTGCACAGTACATGACTAAGCAGCATCAGGCATGTATGGTCACAGCACATGACTAAGCGGCGTCAGGCATGTGGTCACAGCACATGACTAAGCGGCATCAGGCATGCATGGTCACAGCACATGACTAAGCGGCGTCAGGCTTGTGGTCACAGCACATGACTAAGCGGCATCAGGCATGTGGTCACAGCTGTGATTGGGTGGGCCATGCAAGCTAGCTGATCCTTGGAGGTCTTTCACTCAAAGCTGGAACATGTTCCTTTCAGGACGCATGTGCTCCCAGATGCTGGCAGCCCTGGCTCTGCTGCAGCCTCCTGTGGAGTCAGCACACAACAGGAGAGCATGGATTGATCAGATCATGGCAGAACTGGCATGGGCGAGGCGTGTTATGGATCAAGAAGAAAAAGGCAACGTGCGTGCATGCATGGTATACCATGGAGTTCATCTAAGTCAGCTTGTTTCATGCACCAGGCTCTGTGCTCGCTTGGGTGGTTTTGTCAGATTTTGGTAATGAAACAGTGAAAACATTATGCTGTTGTGTGGGGCTCTGCCTTTGTTAGGCGTGGATCAACAGTTAATGCTGAAGAGTAGGCCTCCACATGAAGCCCGTTGAGCATGTTCCATGATGCATGCTTGGCTGTCTGGACAGAAGCAGATGGGCCACCTGCTTCAGACCACCTGTAGCACACCTGTAGCACACCTTGAGCCAAAAAAGGCTTACGCTATTTGCCCCCCTCGATGCATTGCAGCCACAGACAGAGTCCCAAGGCTTATACCTGATTCACGCATCCTTCGGTGTTGGTTTGCTTAGCTTGGAGTGGCGCTGCTGGGATGCTGCAGCAGAATCCATGCGCATGGCAGCGTCCTTTGCCAGCATTGTGCCCAGTTCCCAAGCGCATGGCCACACCCTCAAGCAGCATGATCTCCTGCAGCTTGTAAGCACAAGAGCTGGTACGGTGCAGAGCAAGCAAGCACTTCATGCTAGCGGCTACCTTAAATTCACTTTTGCTTCAATTTAGTGCGTGATAATCTTAATGCTCCATTGATGGATAGGACCAATGTGCTATGTTTGGAGTGGCTTGAAGTCTCACCTAGAGAGGATGTTGTTCACAGCAAATTCCTGCAAAGTTGCATTCTCACATGTAGGTCTGTGCCATTGCTGCAATGCATGCTCAGCAGCAGCAGCAGCAGCAGCAGCAAGGCTCTCATGGTGAGACTGAGGCAGCCATGCAGTGCTACAATGACCTCTATTTGAGATTGAGCTCTTTTTGCCAGGTAACTGCTGAGATCTAGATCTGAACCACGATCCCAGTGTGCTTGTGCGAGAGTGCGCACACGCATAAATGCGCATGAGTGCACGCATGCTCATGCGCTCATATGCATTCTTACACACAAAAATGTGTACTTTTGGTACTGCCAGCATTTAGCAAAGATGAACATGAGCTTTGCCACTGCTCGCAAAAGTTTCTATGTGCGCGCCAATACTTTTTATTTGCAAATTCAATATGTCTTGTTTGATCTGCCAAGCTATGTTGCAACTGCCCCTGATTGCTGGACTTTTTCAGGCCTACTGCATTTGTGTCCTCCATTTGCATGCATGCAGTCTCATGGCAAGGATCAAGTTCCACTGTCTCATGTGCTTGCACATGCGGCCAAGATTTGCCTTGCTGCTATTCAGCAGGATAGCAGCAAAGATGATCCAACTTCCAGTCAGTTCCTGCATGATCTTCTTCAATTGGTGTGAGTGCCGGTGTATGTTATCAATATCAAGTCAAGTGGCAGCGTATCATGGAACACAAACACTAGAATTAGCAAATACACGTGCGCATGTATCAATAGCATAATCTACTAGTAGTACATGGTGTTTAAATTGAAGGCTAGGGGCAATGAGGACTGCATGCAATAGCAGGAGGATGGCCAACTACCCACCAGCCCCCCATCTGTCTTTTATATTCCTAATTGTACATATTCTTTATAAATCCAGCAAGTCTTTTCACCATTGGACCATTTTGGGTGCAACTGGTAGTTTCCTTCAAAAGTCCCAAATTTTGCCCTGAGCTGTGAACATTTGCCCAAAATGTTCTCGCTCCAAGCAGATGCTTCAAGCCAAGAGCTTTGGAGCTTCAAGCTTGGTGCAGCATGGTAATTTTCCAGACGCTGCCTTGTCTCACGTCTATTGGTACCACGCTTGGTGGTGGCTGCCCTCCCTGGCTCGCCTGTGCCCCTAGTGGCATGTCTCCTGCTCTAAGTCGGTGCTGTTGTGCTGCAGTAAGTCAGGACTTGACCTGAGTCTGTGGGTTGGTGAACCTGTCCTGTCTGCTTTGGACGTGTGGGTGGGTGTGTCTGTTTTTTTTGGCCCTGTACTTGTTGTGTGGAAGCCTGTTGTGAGGTTTTCCAGACATTTTCCTCTTTCTTCTCTGACCTGGTGGGGGTAGACATACGGTACCTTGGACCAAAGTGTCTCCTTTTCCTTAATTGATGTAAGTGTGTTTCACTGCCTACGTAGTTTTTTCTTTTCTCTTCTTTTCTTTCCTGGTGCCCCGTTTGCGGTGGAGGTTGCAGACCTGACAGGCTTAAGCTGAGCTGCCCTCATTCAGCAGGTACAGCTATGTAAGCCTTACCTTACCTAGAGTTGCTCGCAGTACTTTTGAGCTTCTATCCTTTCACGGATTATGCTATAGAGCTTTGCGCATGTCACGCCGCAAAAATGCTGCAGCCAAAAGTGTGCCGCACAGCATGTTCAATTGGTTGGAGTTGGTTGGTGAGTATTTAGTTGATTGATAGTATTGCTACTGCTGCATGAGCACTTTCAGCTGCTGAAAAGAGAAAGAGATAATTAAGTAGAGCCACAGGTTCTGTGACCGCCTTGTCTGCAAGCACGCCGTGCTTGCGCATCATGTACACTGCCAGATCTCCGCAGCCAGACCACACAACATTAAAGTATGTTGTGATTGTGGCTAGAGGCTGTTCTGCTTCCACTGGCTCTTGCCAAATCTCCAAGTAAATGCTTCACATAGTCCAGACCAGACCTGATGCCATACTTATCTTGCCAACTGATTGCCAGCATGTTTTAGCGTGTAGGACTCACTGTCTTCACGTCCCTCCTATTGGAAGGTGCACCTCATTAAGTTAAATATTGTGATGGTACGTGACCAAGACCACAATCACAGAGAGCACCTGAGCAACATAAACTCTAGAGCATACTGGATAGGCAGGGCTGTACTAAACTTTAATTTGCTCCGTCAGGGGAAATTGACGTCACATAGAAACAAGCATCATGGAATGCCAAACAACTAGATTTGGTTTATGGCATGCTTTACGTATAAGATGGAGTGTCTCTCCAGCAGAGGACGGGCACAAAGGAATGAAAGCTGGGCCAATGCCTTCGAATATGCAGACGCTGTTCCTTGCTTGTGCACACAGATTTGAGCAATCCCACAGAGCTCTTCACACCTCTGATTGTGCTCTACCCAATGCTCCTCTTCCAAGATGGTTTTGCTGCCAGGCCGTTTGTCCCCTTCAGAGTGAAGCTTCTACTCCTCCATGCCGGAGAAGCACTGCATCTTTGCTACTGGTAGTCCTTGTAGTCTCGTCCAGACAACATTTGGAAGAGTTGGGTTACCTAAATTGGGTACCTTAATTGTTGCTTGGCCAGAAATTCTAGTAACTGACAAACCAACTTCAGTTTGACTACGATTCATCACTGACTTTGACTCGTCGTGACAGTACACTACCATCTAAGTGTCAAAGGAGTCATAGGTACCATTTACATAAGCCACTATGAGCTGCCATTATATCAGTTAGGTTTTAACTGCCAGCAGATTAGTATTGTGCAATTTCGTGATGAAACTAACTGACTTACACCGACACGGGCATCAACAACAGAACAAAGGTGCAGAAGAAAACTGCACTAAACCTTTTGGTGCAATGAGAAGGGTCAAGCTCTTCCCCTAAGCTTCCCGCTCAGCCCCAGTGCGTAAGCGTCTACTTGCAGGGAGCTGTGCAAAACCGGCGTGTGGCTGGGGGGAGGAAGGCCCAGCAGGCAGCGGCACGGAGATTTTTCTGGACGCGGTGAGCATGGACCTGAAGCAGCAGTCAGAGGCCAATAAGGCCTAGACTCTGAGCATTGGAGTGTGATGCTCTGAGGTATAAGAGAATGCCTGCTTTTGTGGCTGAGGTCAAGAGGACTCAGTCTGAGATGAGCACCTGAGTGTGCTGCCGTGAGGTGCATAGAGATGTGCCTGATGCTGTAAGTTGCTGAGGCCCAGAGGGCCAAGATATTGAGCTGAGACTGAGACTGAGAAATGCTTGCTGTACCCACAGACAGTAGGGGAAAGGTTGAGACTTGGAGTATTGCTGCACCCAGCAAGAGGACTGGGGAGGACAGGATGCTGCTTGTTATGCCGTATGCTTAAGGCCTTGCAACCCCTGTACGTATTCTTTTGTGGTATTGCATTTTTTGCTGTGTTTTATAAGCTGCATTGCTAAAACAACTTTTGCCTATTTGGTGTGTAAACTCTCCCTGTGATCATGCTTCATTCCCCCCCATGGAACATGATATATGATATATCAGGGGTACACACTGGGGTACCCTATGGGTCCTGATACATCAGGATATATCCCCTATGTATCAGGATACATCCCCTTATTATATAGGATATATCCTGATGTATCCTATGTAATATATCTGACTTTCAGCACCTCCTGCTCGCATTTCACTGCTGAGGGGGGGGGGGG
>LKMJ01003899.1_pt1 | contig 13959 bp, 13 predicted proteins | sample 643391 | NCBI WGS metagenome assembly LKMJ01 (sample SAMN04112250, study PRJNA286221) | soda lake metagenome | biome: soda lake; feature: Kulunda Steppe; material: water; isolation source: sample PL-Br10 brine of Picturesque Lake | place: Russia: Kulunda steppe | collected 2010-07
AGGGTACCTATCAAGCTCCGGAACAGGAAGATGCTCATTCTGAACCGGGACTCGGTATTGATGTAGATAATCTTACCGTATTTTTAGCGAAAATGTGCTTGACAGAACTTCTTGATGATGTTGATCACGATCGATATAAATTAGATGAGAGTATTTATATTTGGGCTAATAGAGAGTTTGAACAACAAAGCTTCGATGAGGATGTCTGGTACCGTTACCCACCATTAGAACTCAGTATTATTCCTGAATCGAATGTCAGATGACATTCTCTCCATCGTGAATGACAGGGAGGATATCACAGACTCAGTACCTCACAAAGCATCCTCGGCTAGCTGTTTCTGAAGCCTGAGTTCTGTGACGGAGCGGTTCACTGGCGGTTTCGACGAGAGAATCTTCGACGAACTGCTCCAGCGATCAACCAAAACAGCAATGAGCTGTGACCTCTCAACTGAGAGCACCAGAGGCAAACTCTAGAGGACTTTGCGACACGACCAAGGAGTTGCGTCTCAAAATCACCGTCTGCGACAATTAGTTCATCACCAGTAGATCGCTCGGTCGCCGCGATGAGGAGGTCCCGGGCAGCCATCCGTTCCCCGTCGTCCATCAACTGGTCCTGGATCCGCCCCGCCTCCAGGGCGATCTGTTCGTTGAGGTCGATAGCGCGGACACCGCCGAACTCCTGGCGTACTTTGACAACGTCCGTGGTTCCAGAGCCGACCTCACCATCGATGACCTCGAAGACACAAACTGAGGAGGTGAGGTAGGGCTGTCCCCGGTCTTCAACATAATCGACGACATCAGGAACGCCTTCGAGCATATCGATAATGACCGAGGAATCGAGGAACGTCACCCTTGGAAGCTCTCCCGAGAACGCTTCACTGCCTCGCGGGCTTGGTCAGCCTGTTCCTCACTCCACGCACCGATGTTGATTGGCTTTTCACTCTGTGCGAGACGTTCGAGGAGTTCGTCAAACGTCTCGTCTTCCTGTTTCAGGCTCTCCAGCATCCGTTTCGTATCGTCGGTAACTCGTATGGACGTGCTCATATGTATAAAGTCTGCATACACTGACAACTATCTTTCGCCGAGTCCGGGATCAGACGTTTCATCATTCACCGGTAGAGGTTAACGTGCAAAGTTGAGCTCAAAATTTAATCATATTTATTATATAATTGAAATACTTGTTTCCATTTTTTCTTTCTTTATCCGACACGTTGTTGTTAACATAATATGTGTTCTCTTGTTCTGGATCCTTTTCGGGTATCATAATTATGTCTGAATTATATCCTGTTTCTAGTTAATAAAGTCACCGGAAAAGACTTCTGTAAGGGCAGGATGAGTGTGCTTCTTGTGTGGAAATATCTGATTAGATGGCGTTACAACTGATTGAATGCAGTGAAAGAATACTGAAACTAAGCTGTTCGTGTTGTTTTCGCTTAACAGCGCGTTGATGATACAGCTGTGTCGTGTGGAGTAACGTGAAGTGAAAATGAATGACTGCGCGGTGGTCGGGGTTGTTCGCGTACTGTGAGAATGCGAGGCCCTATTGATTGGAGCTGATCGTCGGTCTTAGTTTTGTCTGCGGGTTCGGTGAGAGAGCTTAACGGATCAAGACCCCTGTAGACTGTGACTTTGACATGGTTTTTGAAGTCATGCCTTAGACTGTATCTACCGATTCCAAACTACTAGACAATAGATTCTCTGTTGACTACGTTGAGCAGTAAGTGCAATTCTTTGGCAAAATAGTCGGAAGAATTGAATTTTCTTGAGTTCATTTCCCAACTGACGCCTTCTTCGCTGATTGGACCGCACAGATATTTCAGGCTGTCATTACCGACTCACACCGGTTTTAAATACTCGAAATGTAACAGTATAGTTGCTTATGCAGATTGATATGGAGTTTTCAGAGTCGGAACTCCAAAAACGCGAGAGACGAATCAAAACGTTTATTACCGAGGTCGTTAACTCCGCTGGAGCAGACGGTACGCTCATAGGGCTCTCCGGAGGACTTGATTCGACAACTGTAGCTCACCTAGCCGTACAAGAACTCGGGGCTGATTCAGTCCGGGGACTGATCCTGCCGACCGAGGTCAATAGCAGTCGGAATATGGCGGATGCCGAGGCAATCGCTCAGGAGCTGGGCATAGAGTATGATGTTATTCCGATTGACTCCGTGATAGATGAGTATATAGACCTCTTCCCCGAGTCGTTCGTGGACGACCGACTTAAGTCACTCAATGAGGAGACAGACGCGTTTGATGTCGACGAAGACCCGCTGTTGTGGGCTGTTGCTTGTGTCAGACTTCGGGTCCGAACAGTTCTGATCTACTTCCTTGCGGACTACGAAAACCGGCTTGTACTTGGGGCAGGACACCGGACAGAGACGTTGACCGGTTACTTCCTTCCGAACGGGGACCAGTCCGTGGACTGTGAACCCATGGGCAACCTATATAAGACACAGGTACAACAACTTGCCCGCCACATAGGCGTTCCCGAGCGTATCGTGACGAAGCCAGCGACCGGTGGGCTGTACCGGGGCCAGACCGATGAGGAGGAGATCGGGCTCTCATACGAGAAACTTGATGCTATCCTTGCGCTCACAATTGACGGAAACGTTCCCATTCGCGGTGCGACGAAGCTAATTGACGGGGTAGACCGAGAGGATATTGAGCACGTCCACACCCTTTACCGAGAAAGCGGACATCTGCGCCAGAGGACACCAGTTCCGAAAACGGATCTCTGACCAATGGTGTTATTTCTTGATCGTATTCGATCGTCTATCGTACCCACGGACGGAGGCCAGCTCGCTCCCCTCCGTCGGCCACTCCGAGTCGCTCGAAGCCGACTATTTGGTGATGTCGTGACCATTGAGGGTGTCCAGTTGGATATCGGTGCTGAGTGGATTTCCGAAAATATGCGTGAGAACCTCCGGAGAGATATCTACGAAATTGAGGAGACAGAACTCATCCGGAGCCATCTCTTGAAGGATTGTCCGGTGATTGACCTCGGGGCTGGCCTCGGGTACACGGCCTGTCTCCTTGTGGAGCGGACGGCCCAGGGCGTTCCGGTGGTCGCTGTTGAACCTGACCCCTACCTTGTTGACTCGCTCCGTACAACCCGGGCACTCAACAACTGCGTGTTCTATGTCGTTGAAGCGGCCTATCATACCCAAAGCGAGACTGTACCGTTCCGGCGAGCAAAGGACTTCTGGCTCAATGGCCGATTTGACCGCGACGAGGCCCTCCGAGAAGTGATCTCAGTCAATACTGTAAATCTGTCTGATATTTGTAAGACGTTTGACTTGATGGACGGATTTCAACTTATCGTCGATATTGAAGGGAGCGAGTTTGATCTACTGTCGACGGAACTTGACCTACTCCGGAATTATTGTTATATGATTATTATTGAGTTTCACTCGGGAACTGAACATGATCTCGTTGAGTATAAATCGGTGCTGACCGACGCCGGATTTTATCATCTTGACTCTAAGAGGAACGTCTCCGCCTACATCAACGAACGGTTCTCGTAACGAGGTTAATCAAGCGTCGGTGGTTCGGTCATTAGCGCGTCGTTGGAGTCGCTCACGGTGTTGGCTTCTCCCTCTGTATTTGGGACATCTGTCCATTGATTGTAGATTCGCTTCCCGAACTGGTACCAAGTGTAATCAAGTTCGGGGGATGACTGGGTTGGTGTCCACCCCGTCGTGAAGAGGTAGAATCCGCTGTAAGCGATCGGTTCACCAGAGGGTGCTCGTGAGAGGTGTGACTTGTACATGTAGCGTTTTTCGACACTAGACTCTTTCAGTGTACTCATGTAGGCCGCGTAGTGGTCTGGTTTGATTTTTGGGGAGTAGTGCCAAGTGGCCGCAATTCCTTCGTCCGCGAGACAGTCACAGACGGCGTCGTAGAACTCCACTGAAAATAGGGGCAAGAGTTCTTCGTGGCTGACACCCGGAATATCCAAAAATACGAGGTCGTACGTCGTGTCGGTTTCTGTCACAAACTCGAATCCGTCACAGATGTGTGTCTCTACGCCGGGATGCTCGTATGCGTGCTGGTGATACGCGGCTAAGAACTCATTCGTCTTCGCGTATTCAATGAATGTCTCGTCAAGATCGACGTGCGTCACCGATGCGCCGTGCTCGAGGAGGAGTCGGATTCCGATCCAATCGCCGCCTCCAATCACGAGGACGTCCTTTCCCATCGGGTCATCAAAGAAAGATAGTGGGACGTTCACCATTCCTCGGTGATAGCCACGGATCCCTGATTCCCATACCTGCAGTTCCCCATCAAGACGGAGACACCGTTCCCATGTCGGAAAATATCCATTCTCAGGAAACCGACGCCGGTAATAAAGCACGTCTTGATATTCCGTCGAAAAGTGATCGACGACGTCGTACTCAACTGGTGTATCGTAGTATGCACGCATACGTGAGAGGAGGCCATCAGTGTCCATCATAATCACAGATAACACTCAATCCGTTGTGAATTTTCTGCTCTCTATCCAGCAATCGTGGCCAGCTGGCATCACTAGGGGTTGGCATCCTCAACGATTTGCGACTCCAATCGTCGTAAAGCAGATGGGACCAAACGTAATCACTATCTTGTGTTCGGTCGGTGCATCAATCTTATTCGTGGCAAGATACTTTCTGGATTTTCCTTGTCTGCAGACTTTTTTCGCGATAACCAGCCACCTGTTACCCAGCTGGGAGATGGTAACTTCTTCGACCAGATGTAGTTTGTTTCGTCGTCGATACTACTGTTGTCGGTGTCGATGCACTCTGTCAGCGTATCGACGCTGATCTCTTCACCACCATAGCTCGGTTGTGGGTTGTTTTGAAGTGGTCCGATCCAGTCCTTCCGGTAGGAATCGATATATTTTGAAAGCCCAGAATTACGGGCGAACCACGAGCCGAAGAAATATAGATGTCCGCGGGAACACCCACCTATTTTTCGAGTTCAGAAATATGATCTTGCGGGCGAGATCGCACATTAATATGATGCGTTGTGTAGGTCACAGTAAGCGGAGATAGACTTTGAACGATTTTCAGACACGACGAATTCACTGTTGATTTATGCCTGCTAGTCTTTCTCATTAGTCGTTTTCCCAATTCAGTCCGTAAGTCCGGATCCTTGACTGGACGTACGGTCTCTCGTAGAATCTGAACCTGTACAGCAGAAGGCGGATTGACGCCTCATCGTCGTTTGCGTACTGGAAGCAGTAGCCGGCGAAGTTCACGAATCGATAGATGTCCGCAATGAGGTATGATTGAAGACTGGTCGGGCGTTCCTCCGCGCGCCAGGCTAGAAGCTGCTTGGTCAGCCACAACACACCGAAGAACATGACTGAGACGAGACCGACGAAGGCCGTTGCCGTGCCAACTCCTAGGGCAGCGAGGATTCTGGAGGTGAATGACTGCCGCTCAGGGTACTCCCGGGTGAGCCACAATTCTGTCCTGCCGAAATTGAAGAAACGTCTGCAGTTATCCCAGAATGAAGCCCACGTCTCAGTCGTGTGGGTTATTTCGGCGCCCCGAATAGCCAGCGAGTCGTATCCGGCTTTCGTGAGTCGAAGTCCGATGTCGACATCGGAACCTGAAACGGTAGGGATATCACGGGAGAAACCGCCAACCTCGCATACTGCATCGGTTGAGAAGAGTGCGTTCGCGGTCGGTGCCCACGAGATGCGATCGTAGAGCTGTGCGACCTGAAACGGGTGGATGTACGGTGTGTAACGACACGCGTCAAAGGCATCGGTCCGGTCACCCGCAAAGCGGGTGAAACCGTAGAACGCTCCGACTTTGCGGGCGTCCGCCTCATCAATTGCCGTCGCGTAGGCGTCAAAGATGTCCGGTTCAACTATGCAGTCGTTATCAACGAACAGTATCCACTCCGTATTGCAGGCTTCAATGAGGCGTTGTCGGCCGTCCGGGAGTGTCCCGTTGGTTCGGACGAGTGAAATTGGGAGATCGTACGATGTATCAAGACAGCGAACCATTTGACCAATCTCATTTCCAGCTAACATAACCGTCACTGGTACACCATATTGGTCGGCTGCCCGCTCTAGCGACGCCAGCGTCTGCTTAAGCAGTTCTTCTCGGCGCTCGGTCGTGAGAATCCCGACTGTTAACGCTGGCCGCGATTCAGGGTCGGTAGAGGGTGTCATTGGGGCTTAGAGCATATCCTCACGGCGATACTCCCACGCTGGATCGCCTTCACTCGTCGCGGGTTCGACGTGGCCACTACAGGCACTGCATCGCTGACTGTCGATCTCGCCGATCACCGTCTCCATAAGCGAGCGCGTCTCTGTGTTGTATTCCTCAAGACGCTCGTCTATCATCTCAAGTGTGACTGGATCGTCAGCCACTCCAGGGACCGAAACACCAGCGTCGTAGTCTGTGATCAGAGCGAAGTTGGAGTAACACATCCCGAGTTCACGTGCGAGCGTCACCTCGGGGTACGTCGACCCACCAACGATGTCCGCCCCCCACTGCTGGAACATCATACTCTCGGCCGGTGTTGAGAACCGAGGACCCTCAATTACGACGAGGGTGAGATCGTCACCTCGGGGCGTAAGATTAACCTCAGAGCAGGACTCCCGAATTTGAGCGCGGAGTTCCGGGCAGAACGGCGCGTGTGAGTTGAAGTGACGCGGCGGATAGTCGTCGAACATTGTGTCGCCCCGGCGTCTTGTGCGGTCAATATAGTCTGCGGGGATGGCGACGTCACCCACTTCAATCTCAGGTCTGAGACTCCCGTTGGCAGTCGCCGAGATGATCCGGCGAACGCCGAGCCGGTACAAGGCGAACATATTAGCTCGGTAATTAACGGACTGGGAAGGCACATTTCGGCCACGGCCGTGGCGGGAGAGAAATGCAACTCTTCGGCCAGCCATTTGGCCGACGACAACGGGGTGTGTTGGCTCGCCGTACGGCGTCTCGACGACGAATTCGCGTTCAATCTGCATACGCTCAGTGAAGCCGTATCCACCGATAATTCCAATTGGGATATCGACAGGTGGGTCTGCATCAAGAGAGACGAACCCGGTATCAGGCATTAGTTTGTGTTATTGACGGATACATAAATAAATTCATACCTCAGAACCGGTCGCTGTGCCTGTTGGGGTGTGGCCTCTCGTCATCTCGCCTTGGTCGTGAGGATTCACTTCAGGAAAAAATTGAAATGGTTTGGCTATAAGAAATATATGTAATGCTATCAGAAAAGCAAGGCAGATCCGAGACAGATCAAGACGCTTTCTGGGACGAACTGTACGGTGTCGCCGACGGCGACCCGACAGGAGAGATGAACATCGCTCACGAGGTGTGCGATAAGCATGCGGATGATGAAGTTGCTCTTCAGCACGTACGCCTATCCGGTACGTCCGAGACTATCACATTCGGTGAGTTGAGCGACCGTTCGAACCGTTTTGCGAACCTCCTTGAGAACACGATTAGCAAAGGAGACCGGGTCATTTCGTACATGCCACGACTCCCTGAGCAGTACGTTGCCATGCTCGGAACTTTGAAACGCGGGGCCGTATGGGGGAGTGTCAGTCGTGAGGTCGACGTAGAGGGTCTCGCGCACCGGTTCCGTGACAGTGGTGCTAGCGTGGTCGTGACAACAACCGAGTGTCGTGAGACCGTTGAGGCCGCACTAGACGTGGACGAATCCGTCAAGTCTGTCATAGTCGTAGCCGACGACGAGACGAGCGTTACAGACGGCGATGTTGCATACCATTCAGCGATGGCAGCGGTGGATTCGGATTACGACACCGTGTCCACGACCGCCGACGACGCCGCACTGCTGTATTATACAAGCGGAACGACCGGCACGGCGAAGGGTGTCTTACATGACCATGAGTGGGTCATCGGGGCCGCAGCCGCCCAACGACATGTCGCAGACCTTACTACCGATGACCTCTACTGGTCCACATCGGATCTCGGATGGATGACTGGCCCGCTCAATACATTAGGGGCATGGTTCTGGAGTACGCCGGTCTTCGCTTATCAAGAGCAACTCAACGGTGAGACCTGTGCTAGCCTCCTAGAAGAATACCCTATCACAGTTCTGAATTCCGTTCCAGCAGTCTATCGGATGCTACGTGAGACGGAGACTGAAATCAATAATGACTCGCTGTCGCTCCGTCACGCGATATCAATCGGCGCGCCGCTCGGGCGTGACTCACTTAATTGGGCACGCGAAGTCTTGGACGTTGTGATTCACGATGCGTACAAGCAGACCGAGACCGGAACAGTTATTATCGGAAACACGCCAGAGACGGAAGTTCGGCCGCGGAGCATGGGCCGTAGCCTCCCCGGGGTCTGCGTCGACGTTGTTGATCCGAGAACGGGGCATCCGCTTGACCCTGGTGAGACCGGGGTACTTGCACAGAGGGCCGACTCCCCCGGACTACTCGTCAAGTATTGGCAGGATGCTGAGAAGACGGTATCGTCGTACATAGACGGTCCCGACGGTGACTGGTACCTGACGGGAGACCTAGCTCATAAGGACGCCGACGGCCATTTCTACTTTGAGGGGAGAGCCGAGGATATCATCCACACCTCGTCAGGCCGTGTTGGTCCTGTAACCGTTGAAACCGCCCTTGAGTCGCACGACGCAGTCGTGGATTCTGCCGTCGTTCAGTCCCCAGAAGATACGGTGGGACGGACCATCACTGCATTCGTCGTCCTTGACGACGACGCGGGGAGCGAAACCGTCGCCGACGTCGAACGAATGGCTCAGGCGGAACTTCACGACCACGAACAGCCCAGTGAAATAGTATTGGTCAATTCCCTGCCTAAGAACGAGGTCGGCAAGATCAGGCGGTCGGTTCTTCGGGAGCGAGTCAGTCGACCTGACCTGCAAGTCACGGACACCATCGCCGGAGACTGAGACTTCAGTGCCCTTTTTTGATCCTACAGCCTGCCTGTTCCTGCGCAGTGTTCAGAATCAATCACCGTTCCGGTCAAACACATGACTGTGCCGTTACATAATCCCGAGATCGGAGCTTCCGAGATCGAGCGCGTCTCGACAATACTTGAGGAGCAGGCACTGGGCAACGACAAATACCACGCCCGGTGTGAGGATCTTCTTGAGGAGATGACCGGTGCCGAGCGGGTGCTACTGACGACCTCCTGTACGAGTGCTCTCGAGATGGCGGCGATATTGCTCGATATCGAAGAGGGTGACGAGGTAGTCGTCCCTTCATGGACATTCCCTGCAACCGCCAACGCGTTCGTTCGTCGCGGGGCAACGCCCGTCTTCGTTGATATCGACCGGGAGACCCTCACCGTCGACATTGATGAACTGCGGGCTTCGGTGACCCCTGAGACTGCAGCTATTGTACCGGTCACCTACGCAGGGATTAGTCCGAATATGCACGCGCTGATGGATGTCGCTACGGAGTACGATGTTCCCGTTATCGAAGACGCCGCACAAGGAATTTGCGCCTCGTACGACGAGCAGCCGATCGGCACGTTCGGAGATATCGGATGTGTGAGTTTCGACTGGGCCAAGAACTACGTTGCTGGCGAGGGAGGAGCGGTCTTATTAAATGACGAACGCTATGTCGATCGTGCCGAAGTGCTCTACCGTTCTGGGACAAACTACGAGGCGTTCCGACGTGGTGAGGTTGAGTCTTACTCTTGGACTGATATCGGCTCGCGTTACCGTCCGTCAGAACTCCAGGCTGGATTGATTTATACTCAACTCCAGCACCGAACGGAGATCACCGACGCGCGAGAAACGGTCCATCAGCGATACACGTGCGAATTAACTCCCGCTCTGCCGGACGGAGTTTCGGCAACCACCATCCCGGATGCGTGCTCATCGAATTATCATATCTACTACCTCTTGTGTTCCTCATTAACCGAACGTACAGAGCTGTCTGCACATCTTGACGAGAGCGGTATCGATACAGCTCCACACTACCAGCCGCTTCACTCGTCCGAGATGGGCGCCAGTTTCGGTTACACGTCTCAGGACCTGCAAACGACGGAAGATATAGCGGACCGACTGCTTCGAGTACCTATTCACCCATCGCTGTCGCACGAACAGATCGATCATGTGATCCAGCAAATTAGGATGTTCTACAGGTGATCCGAGCACTGGTCCGTATGACTCGTTGCATCCGTGTCCAGGAGCTGGCTCCATGACTGCGACCGGGGCAGAAGTCGCTGTCGCGCAGCTTGAACAACTCGGCGTTGAGACCGTCTTTGGGATTCCCGGGGCACGAACTCTGGCGATACACGACGCGCTGACTGATAGCCACATCGAACACATTACTACTCGGCACGAACAGGGAGCAGGGTTCATGGCTGACGGGTACACGAGAGTGACTGGCAACCCAAGTGTCGTCCTCACCACGGGTGGTCCTGGCCTGACGAACGCGCTTACAGCGATCGCCCAAGCCAACTCGAACTCTTCACCGATACTCGTCGTCTCGACCGCCCCACCAACGAATAGTAGCCGCGAGGGCGGACAGCTCCACGAACTCAAAGACTCCCGGACGATGATGGACGGCGTGGTCCCAGAGACCAGACGCGCGTGTACGGTTGCCGACATCCCGAACGCGATCGTGAGCGCGTTCGAATCCTTTGAGACAGATCGTCCGCGGCCGGTTCACTTGGAGATCCCGGTTGATATCACCAAGCGGTCCACTCCAGTCAAACCTGTTGAGATGGGTATCGCGGAAAAACCGATGGCGGATCCTGCCCGTGTTGAGGAAGCGGTCGACCTGCTGGCCGCTGCCGATCGGCCACTGCTTGTTGTAGGTGGGGGTGCGTCGGGCGCGACGGACCGGATCCGTCGGTTTGTCGACCGTGTTGGACTCCCGACTGTTACGACGGTCTCTGGCAAAGGGATTGTACCTGGAACGCACGATCTATACGCCGGTACTGGACTGGTTCACGAAGCCCTCATCGCGTTCGCTGAGACTAGGGATTTGGTCCTCGCAGTCGGAACCGAACTCAATCCCCGTGATGTTCGGATCGATACGCTCTCCTTGCTCGTACAGATCGATATCGATTCCAGGGTGATCGGTCAGAATTATCCAGCTGAAGTCGGAATCGTGTCAGATACGTCCGAGGCGGTTGAGCGGATTGCGGCCCTGGCCACTGATCGTGGGATCTCGTTCGGCAACCGTACCCGTCAGGAGGTGCGAGAGCTCCGCTCCGAACTCGCCGCTACTACTGACGAGGGCGACCGTTGGGGACTGATTCTTGATGTTCTCCGCAAGTCCCTCGCCGACGATGCAATCGTTTGCAACGACATGACGAAACTGAGTTACGAGGCGCGTGGGCGGTTCCCCGTTGAGACACCAGATACGTTTCTGTTCCCTCAGAGGTACGGAACTCTAGGGTTTGGCCCGCCCGCCGCATACGGCGCTGCGTTCAGCGCGCCGAATCGGCAGGTCGTCGCGTTGGTCGGTGACGGTGGTGTTCTGTTCACGATCCAAGAACTGGCGACAGCCGTTCGTCTCGGCCTCGGCGTGCCAGTCATCGTAATGAACAATGCTTCCTACAGCACTACCGCCGATAAACAGCGCCGCCGCTACGGACGGACTGTCGGCACGGCCCTTGAGAACCCAAACTTCGTTGATTTGGCCGAGAGTTTCGGGGCCTCGGCCTGTCGACTAGAAATCTCGACGATTGATGAAACACTCCCCTTGACACTTGAAACTGCCTTTGATCGTGATCGCCCGACGGTTATTGAGATCCCGGTCACATCCGACTAAACACCTATGAGCGAGGAATCCCACTATCGGAGCCTTCCCGTTCGGGACGAATTTACCACGCAGGCGTCCGACGCCGAACATGAACAGTGGGAGATGGCCGAGCAGACGGCCGATATCTCATTCAGTTTTGGTTTTCCGTTCCCAGATTCCTTCCCGACCGACAGCCTTCATAAGGCTGCGGTTGCCGTTCTCGAAGACCAGGGGGGACAAGCGCTGCAGTACGGTGGCGGCAATCGCGGGGGAGATCTCATCGAATTTCTCGCGGCAAGATATCAAGACAGGGGTTTGGATTGTTCTTCGGAGGAATTGGCACTTACGAACGGCGCGGTCCACGCGCTTGATTTACTAATTCGGCTCTTCCACGATCTGGGAGACTCAATCATGGTGGCAGTTCCCACATTCGTAGGCGCACTCAATGTATTTCGACGCTATGGCCTCAACGTTGTCTCTCTCAACTCTGACACGGCGGGGATCGATGTCGCTGCGCTAGCAAAACGACTGAGCGACCGGCAGTCAAAAGGAGAGCCGATACCCGAGTTCCTCTACACAATCCCGACTTTCCACAATCCTACGGGTGTACAACTCTCGCTAGAGCGTCGGGACCGACTACTCTCACTCGCGCGGGAGTTCGACTTTTTCGTAGTAGAGGATGCCGCCTACGCGCGGCTTCAATATGAAGGGTCGTCTCTTCCTTCGCTGAAACATCTTGACGAGGATGATCGTGTGATTCAGCTCGGGACTTTCTCAAAGACGATAGCCCCTGGTGTTCGGACGGGTTGGGTGCTAGCCGACCGTGATATTGTCGGAGCACTCAAACGGATTAACTCCGGTGGCCCGACAACGTTCACGCGGGCCGTGCTTGGGCAATACTGTTCCACGACAGATCTTGATCAGCACATTAATGACCTTCGCTGTAAATATCGCTCTCGGCGAGATCGGATGCTTCAGTGCCTCGGCACTGAGATGCCCTCTGATGTGAGATGGACTACTCCTGCGGGTGGATTCTTCGTCTGGGTAACCGTTCCCCCTCACATTGACGTGGAGGAACTCCTTCCCGTTGCGGCGGACTGTGGTGTCTCCTATCTTCCTGGGACCTTCTTTTATCAAGAGGCAGGGTATGGGACTGAGCACCTACGTCTGTCGTTCAGTCGGGTTCCGCTCATTGACATCAATCGGGGCATCAAGGCTCTCTCGGATGCAATCGCGTCAGAGTGACCGGATGTGAGGGTCCAACTCAGATCCTACGTCTGGAAATAGAGAGGACGCGTACTCCGACAGTGTGTTGTGACTTACCGTTGAGATCGTGCTTCCGATTGAAGTAGGGTGATTTCTCGTTCCTCAAACCGGCGCTCGATCTCCGCTAACGGCGGGAGTGGGCTGCAGCTGAATACTAGTACGTGTCCGAACTCATACTCGGGCCAAGTGTGAACGGCGATATGTGACTCACCAATGATTCCGGTTCCCGTGATTCCGTGCGGGTCGAACTGCCTAACCTGCGTCGAAAAGAGGGTTAGATCGAACCACGTGGAGATGTCGTTCAGCAATTCAACTACCTCTTCCTCTGTCTGTAGGGACCCACCCAGCCCGAGTTCCAGCTCAACGGTTTCCAGCATCGGGCGAGCCTCAGTCTCTGGAATCTGATCCGGGTTCATTCGTTCTCGGACTATGATTGTATCAGTGCGTATTTAATTCTGTTCAGAGGGAGTAAGCCTGTGTAATTTATCAGATAATTTCATTCCCTACTTTGAGGGTGTGAGGCACAAATCCAGCGGTGGACATATGCTTGTTATCAACCCATTTAATATCTGGTTAAAATGCTTGGCCTCTACGGTAGTAAACTGTCGCTGGATCCTGCGACAATGTCTCGCAGCGGGAATACGTCGTCTATGGTGATGGCGAGTTCATTGATGCATACGTTCACATCAATTTCATCGAGAGCCAGGATCGCATTAGCGATCCATGGCTCTCGCCCCATCAAGATGTCTCAAAGGACAAACTCACGCCGTAGCTCAGAGCGTTACAGATACATCATTGCGTTTGTCGAAAACTAAAAAAAAGAAGCTCTGAAAACCATCCTTGACACTACACTGTGACTCAGCAACAATCGGTACTTCCCGAACGGTACTTCGTGAGCTGTGCTGAGTTACGCTTCTTTGGATCAAACGCTGCGTAGTTGCTCTGTGAAGAGCGAAATAGAGTTCACACATCAAGAGACCAAGCGGAGAGAAC
>LKMJ01003900.1_pt1 | contig 13958 bp, 27 predicted proteins | sample 643391 | NCBI WGS metagenome assembly LKMJ01 (sample SAMN04112250, study PRJNA286221) | soda lake metagenome | biome: soda lake; feature: Kulunda Steppe; material: water; isolation source: sample PL-Br10 brine of Picturesque Lake | place: Russia: Kulunda steppe | collected 2010-07
GGCAGGACAGGATGGGGCAGCATTTGGTGAGGGTGGTGTGATGGTGAGAGTGGTGAGAGTGGTGTGCAATGCATGACGTGGCAGCGGTGGCAGGACAGGATGGGGCAGCATTTGGTGAGGGTGGTGTGATGGTGAGAGTGGTGAGAGTGGTGCGCAATGCATGACGTGGCAGCGGTGGCAGGACAGGATGGGGCAGCATTTGGTGAGGGTGGTGTGGAGCGGGACCATGGCAGGTGGGTGAAAGAGTGCAATGCAAGCAACGGGGCGGGGCTGGCCACAGCAGAGGGAAGTGGCTGTGCGCGTGAGCCACAAAGGGGCATATGCATTCTGCGCACGCCATGCAAGCACCCGCAGCAGCGAGCAGGGCAACTTGCAGCAGGGTAAGTTATAGTTATAAATACGTTATAGTGGCGTGGCGCAGGGGCCCTCTGCCTGGCACACAACCATATGCAGTCCTTACCACCGGTGCAAAAGACAGCGGCGCAGCTGCGGGCTCTGCGGCCTCTGCTTGCTTTAGTGGTCGCTAGGTGCTTTCACGCTACCAGCTGACCCTGCACACCCGCCTGCTGCGGCGGGCGGCACTCCAGCACACTCCCCCCCAAAAGCCTTCTTCACACACGTTTTCCGTGCCAAGGGGGCACCTGCGTGCCGTGGCGGGCTCCCCTGCATGCTCCACCCAACCCTGAGCACCCGCCTGCTGGCACAGGGGGGCTCTTTCGCGACAGCCATGCAGCCCTGCATTGACCCTGACACCTGTAGCCCCTCCATGCACACCTGCCCGCCGTGGTGGGCTCCACAATGCCGCCCCCCTCCTCATCCTCGCCGCCCAGCGTGATGCAGCCGGCCACTTCCAGGCCTTCCAGTGCGCCGCGCACCATCGAGCACAGGTACTCGCTCAGTGCCTCGGACGACGTGTCTGCGTGAGCATGCGCATCCAGCCCAGCTTCATACATGTGCACACATGCAAACACACACACACATGCACACACACACCCCAAGCACCCCGCACCACTACCTGATGAGGGCTGCACCCATGCACGACGTGCAAAGGAGCAGCTGACCGCAACCACTTCAGCCCCTGAAGCTCTGCACAGCCGCATGCGCGCAGCAGACAGGGTTGGGGCTAAACCTGCTGCAGGCGGCAAGGCACAAGGGCTGCCAGTGATACTGGGGTGCTCATGCACGCACGTGCGTGCATGTGCGCATGTGTTTGTGAGTGCATGTGCATCTGCGTGGTCCTGTTACGAGGGGCTGGCCATGAGTCAGCAACCCCACCCACCATGGAGGTCGTAGTAGGAGGGGTTCTGCAGCAGCCTGCGGTAGAAGTAGGTCCATGTCAGGTAGTCCATGGCGTCTTGCACGCACGTGATTGTGCCAGACACAATCTCCGCATTCAAGTGGTCTGCCAGCTGCATGGTAGGGTCAGCGTGGGCATGGGGGTCAGGTCATGCATATCACATCAACTGCCATCATCAGCCGCAGACCCATGCCACCACTTGTACACAACGCACCGCCACCACAAGTACAGAACACACATTCGAACACACACAAACAAGCCAAGTGCCCCTTTTATACATGCACACACACACAGACACACACACCTCACAGACATGCAAGCACACACATAGAAAGACACACACCTAAAGGACACACACACACACACACCTCACAGACATGCAAGCACACATAGAAAGACACACACCTAGAGAACACACACATACACACCTAAAGGACACACACACACACACGCACATGGTGCTGCAGGGAGCTCTCCACAGGGAAGGGCTCGTACAGGAAGCGCTTGTAGAATTGCTTCTTAGGCTCGTGCACCATGATGACGGCCACGCCATGGCGGTCATACTGCGGCCGCCCGGCGCGCCCCATCATCTGCAGGAGGACGATGGGACGGGGAGCGGCAAGGCAGTGGGTGAAGAGGTGCGTGAGAGCTGGTGCCCATGCGCGGAGTAGATCTGGTGCCCATGCGCGGAGTATGGGGTGCCCATGCACGGAGTAGAGCTGGTGCCCATGCGCGGAGTAGATCTGGTGCCCATGCGCGGAGTATGCGGTGCCCATGTACGGAGTAGAGCTGGTGCCCATGCGGTGCCCGTGCGCGGAGTATGGGCTGCCCATGCGCGGAGTATGCAGTGCCCGTGCGCGGAGTAGAGCTAGTGCCCATCCGCGGAGTATGGGTGTGGGCGAGCTGCGTGGTTGCGGTGCAGGGCTGCCTACCAAAGAGCGGGCAATCCACAGCTCCCCAAAGCACACTTGCAAACCATGCACGTGCATGCGCGATGGTGCTTGCACACATTTGCTTGTTGCGGTTGCGCATAAGGGGTGTAAAGAACCGAGAGACCCCCTTGGAGAAGGCGGAATAGGCAACTCAGCTAAGCGCTTTCCGGAACACATCGCAAGCCAGGGCACGGAGGAGAGTAACAAGGCTGCAGGAAAAGGAAGGGTGGGAAGAAAGCTACCATTGAAGCCATCTTCAGGCACTTGCATGCTTGCCTCTCCCAGTCAGGGAGATAGAATAACAGCTACCACGCACTTGCAGTACGTCCGTAATGGGGAAGTCAATGTAGCGCTTGGTGGGGGCGTCGTAGTACTCTGTGCCCTGCGTGCACGAGTTGCACATGCACGCACACAGCGCATCCAGCACAGCAGAGAGTGCACAGAACAAACATGCTGGCATGAACCTGTTGTGGATGCATGGGCCAGGGCACGGGTCAGCATTTGGGTCAGTATTTGGATCAGCATTTGGGTCAGCACTTGGGTTAGCACTTGTTTCAGCACCTAGGTTAGCAATTGGGTCAGCACTTGGGAAAGAACTTGGGTAAGCACTTGGGTAAGCACCTGGGTGAGCACTTGGATAAGCACTTGAAAAAGAGCTGCAGGAGGCACTCAAGAATGCTCTCCTGTTGACTTCGCCTGCTGCCCGGGCTTTTAATCCCACACATGAGGTCTTTTGGTTAAGACCCGTCCACAAGATTTGGTGATGGAGTGGTGGCATCCAGTGACGAGAATGACCATACCCTCTTTCATACATGCAGGCAAGAGGCGTATTGAAGTGAGGGTGTCCAAGCATGGACGACATCCTCCAAGTAGATGTGCTAACACATGAGTGGCATGTCCAATGGGCGTGCACGCAGGCTGCTTCAAAGCAGCAGACACGCTGGCATGGTCGCCTGCATGTACACACCTTGATGACGACCAAGTGGGCAGGGGTGTTCACTCCCCATGCCAGCGTGGATGTGGCCACCAAAATCTGCAGGGCGCAGCCAAGCACAGTGACAAGCCAGCTACGTATTGAGTTGCCCCAGAGCCAACATCGTCCACCCTACCCCTCTGTACTTCCCTGTATCTATGTACAAATAATGTATAATTTTGTGGGATGAGAAGCAACCAACAAGGCGCAGGGCACTGGATGAAACACATCCATTGAACATGTGCGAGCATTTAAACATGTTGTGGGCGCTGGGCAAGACGCCTGCTCACGTACCTCATTGCATGCTTGAACAGCACCCGGCTCGTACCCATACCCTTACACGCACGCGCACACAACGCCCAAGCTACTGCCACAGGGGGTGCACCTGGGTGACGCCCTTCTCGAGCACCAAACACAAGTTGCTCAAGTGTAGTCGCACGCACCTGGGCGGCGCCCTCCACAAGCAGCAGACACAAGAGGCGTGCAGCACACACACACACACAAACACACAAGTGCAGCACACACCTGGATGGCGCCCTCTACAAACAGCGTCTCCACAAGCGTGCGGTCCCTGTCATTCAGGCCCGCATGGTGCAGCCCAATGCCAAACTGCAGGGTGTGCTTGAGAGCTGCGTCCTTCACACTTGCACACACTTCCTCCAGCTCCTCCTCATCCATGTGCACCCACTGCTGCGGCCGGTCGTTGCCCACTGTGCGCATTAACACACAGTCACTGTGTGCGTGTGTGCATATGCACAGTCGTATGGTTATGAATACGCAAGTAAGTGTGTGCGTGTGTGCGTGCCCGCACACCAGGTGTGTGTGCGCCTGTTGTGCCTGGCACCTGGTTTTTTCAAGAAAGCACGTGTCAAACCTTGTGCTGTCTCCTTGCCTGCACGTGCAGCATGTTCCCAGCCACAGCCCCACACCTGCGCATGTGATGAGGTCCAGGGCCGTCAGCCGCGTCTGGCGGCGCGAGGAGACAAAGATCAGCACCGGCTTGGTTGGTGAGTGCATCTGCAGGGCGCAGGAGTTGAGCGCTTGATGCAGTCATGTGGTGGGTGATGTCTGGCAGCTCTGAACTGTGAGAGGAGACCAAACTCTGGTCCATGCATGCTTCAGCTCCCCTCCCTTAAGCTATTATTAAGGGGAGACCAAACACAGATCCATGCGTGCAGAAGCTCCCTCTCTGAGCTTTTTTGAGGGGAGACCAAGCACAGATCCATGCGTGCTGCAGCTCCCCTCTCTGAGCTTGGCCACCCACTTGGATGGCCGCGTAAGTGGGCTTGTTCATCGAAGCCATCCGGGGACAATAGAACTTGCCTGCATGCACACGCAGGTGTGCGTGTTAGCTTAGCGCGTGCATGTGGCTGTGTGCGTGCACACACATGCGCCCTGGAGGCCAAATCCCATCTGCCTGAGCAAAGACTGAGAAGTATGCCTGCCAAGGGATCCATTTGCCTTTTTTGTTTGCAGTCTGCCAAGATCCTGAGCAAAGAATGGAAAAGGCGCTCACCCTGGGGGCCATCTGCCATGTGCTCTGTTCTGAGCAAAAGAAAGAAGAAGGGGACTCACCAGAGAAGGGGACTCACCAGGGAAGGGGACTCACCAGGGAAGGGGACTCACCAGGGAAGCCTTGTATGTGGGTCTGAGCAAAAAAAAGGAGAAGGGGACTCACCAGGGAAGCCTTGTATGTGGGCCTCCAGGGGCACAGGCCGCACGCTGGGCTTGAAGTTGAACAGCCCTGCGCTGCTGATGCCTAGCCACGCACCCAGGTCCTGCGTGAGGCATTGACAACAAATTGACAAGTTATAGGCACAGTCAACAGCACGGCAGGCTGGGGGGATGGGAGTGCTCAGGGCTGTCACCGCTCAGATGCCTTGGCAGGCACCCAGGCCCTAGATGTAAGGCAGCACAGGTGGAGTCGGAGTGAGGATCAGGGCGGGAGCAGGTGCTCGCACATGGGCTGTCTGCTCGAGTGCGTTCAAGTTCGCGAGCGGCGTGATCTCTCTAGGCCTGTGCACGAGCTGGTGGATGATGCAATGTCTTTCGAGGCTGACCCTTTCAGCATGCCATCACAGTGGCCTCTTCAGTGGTGTGGTTTGCGCCTCCCATTCTGGCAGCACACCAGTTAAAATGCTGAAGCCTCACAGCTGCACACACGCACGCATACACACACACAAGCTCACATTCACACAAGCTCACATACTCACGCACGCTCACACACAAGCTCACACACCTGTGCATTTGCTAGAGCGGTGGACAAGCCCACAAACCGGATGTGGCGGTCTGTCTGGCCGGCAATGTACCTGAAGGCAGCAGGGGAAGGAGGCGTGCAACATTCAGATCAAAAGGATAGCAGGAGACAGTGGGTGACAGGTAATCAAATCTAGTTCCTGACAGGGTCATACCAAGGCAAGGCACAAAGTGCATCAGCAGGCTCTGATTTGTGCACACATGCCCAACAAACACAAGTGTGCAGCCAACACTGCCCAGGTGGCCGGTCCCTCCAAGACAGGATCCATGCACTGTAAAAGCCTCCTTGGGAGGGGGAAACGATAGGAGGTCCCAGGCAACTGCAGGTGTTGGCTCTGTAGATGCAATGGGGACCAACTTGTAAGTGCTGTTGTGAACCGACCTCATGCGTGACACAATGACCTCCAGGATGGGACCCCTGTCTGCACCTAGCAGGTGGATCTCGTCAATGATGACTAGGCCGACCTGCTCATGAGAGGAACAAATTGTGCAGAGGGTGGCTCGTTGTGGTGGTACGCAGCGTGTACTGTGTACAAACAATGATGTACATGCACGCGCTTGTAGTGTGGAGCGCTCAGCTTGTTAGTGCTAGACACAGAAGAATAATCCAGAGAAGGGAACAGTGAAATCACTCATAAAGCAACCAGACAAGAGAACACTGAAATCATTCAGGTAAGTATCAGAGAAGGGTGCAAGTGAAATCGTCCAGAAAATCATCAGGGAAGGTTGCAGAGAATCCATCCAAAGACTCATAAGAGAAATGATATTTACAGAGAGGGCACAGCATTGGGGCACAATAAGGATAGGCACAGCCCTCTGACAGAGCATGCAGTGCAGTGCAGCGCAAGGTAAGCATCATCCATCAAAGAGCAGCATCTGGCCAGCAGTGCAGAAGGCAAGCAACATTGCCTGCCTTGTGCAAGAAAAGCAATGCGTCTCCGACAGAGCACGCAGCCTAGTCTATGAACGCACCTTCTTGACGTATGCCCTGGACTGCCAGTTCCGGCTGATGCCATCCCACTTCTCTGGTGTGGCAATGATGATGTTTGCCGCCAGAAGGGCCCGCAGGTCCGGCGTGTAGTCACCTGCATTGTGTGCCGTGGGTGTGGAGCAAAGCGTGCACAGCTTGCACCACGAGCGAGCACTTGCAGGCCCCTGACCTTTGTCATGCACCGCGAGCGAGTACTTGCAGGCCCCTGACCTTTGTCATGCGCCGCGAGCACTTGCAGGCCTCTGACCTTTGTCATGCACAGAGAGCGATGCAAAGCAGGACTGCAAGACTGAACCTGGCAACAAGGAAGGCCAAGACATCTGGACATGCCAATTCTGCCTGGTGGAAAATCATTGAAACTTTTGCGGGAAGCGCAGTTGGGCGCGTGAAAAGGCAAGCGGCCCAGGAAGGTGGCGCGGGGCAGGAGTGGAGCAAAGTAGCAGAGGGCACTCCCCAGGCGCCAATGATGCCCATGCAAACCTGTGAGCTCCACCAGGCTCTTGCCCAGGCGCGCACACATGCCGCGCCCCCAGTCATCCACGCGTTCTCGCACCAGCGCCTTCAGGGGGGCAATGTAGATGATCTGCATGGCGGTGGGGGTATGAGCAGCATGGCACTGCAGATGATCTGAAAAGGCGGTGGGGGTGTGAGCAGCATGACACAGCAGATAATCTGAAAAGGAAGTGGGGGTGTGAGCAGCATGACACTACAGATGATCCTATAAGGTGGTGGGGGCATGAGCTGCATGGCACTGTAGATAACCTGAAAAAGCTGTGGGGGTGTGAGCAGCATAACACTGCAGATGATTTGAAAAGGCAGTGGGGGTGTGAGCAACATGGCATTGTAGATGATCTGAAAAGGTGGTGTGGGTGTGAGCAGCATGAGACCATAAATGATATAAAAAGGCAGTGGAAGTATGGGTAGCTTGGCAAACATTGGCCTTACAGAGGGCTTGCAATGTGTGTCACCCCACGTCTGATCACACATAAAAATACCATGATGGCTCTTGGTAAATGCAGGCCAAAAAACGTGCTACAGCGCTGCAGGATATCAACCACGGCAAGGCCAGCGGCTGGGATACGGGAAGAGCTCCTGAATGATACAGATTCTCCAGACGCGCAGTCGGACGCACCTTGCTGTCTGGGTGCTCATTGAACACGCGCATCATGGTCAGCTCTGCACTGATGGTTTTGCCTGCACACCAGGCAAGAAGCGACAGGGCAACTTCTTGCTCGGTCAAAGCTGCAGCTGCTTTCAAAACCCCTAAGGACAATTCGCACATGGAGGAAATAGCCCTCAGGGCTACCCTGGACATCCATCCGAACACCCAGCAGCTCACTGAAGGGGAGTCTCAGGCCTTTGTGGAAGCAGCGCTAAACAAAGATGGGACTGAGATGTCCTTCTGATGCTTGCCAACTCAGTTGCATGAAGTCAGACATAGAAACCGGCAGGTCTGCAGGAGCACACGCACAACAAGGCAGGCGCGCCAGACTCGCACCTGAACCTGTGGGTGCGCCCAGCAACACGTTCTCATCAGTGTGGTACAATGTATGGAATGCTTGCGTCTGCAAACGCAGCCACAAAAAAAAAGGCCTCAATGGCGCGTTCATGAGCTATAGGGGCGAGCTCTGAAGGGATGGAGAAAGGCTTTTGCCCATGACCTATACGATGAGCACACACAAAGTGCGCTGAAGGATTGCGTTTGTATATCGGGACTCATCAGCTGTACATGCAGCCATTCTTCCTAAGTGCTTGACACACACACACACACTCAAACATGCTCGTACACAGTGGCAGCAGCAAGGAGCTTGGGGATGTCAGCCTGGATTGTGGTCATACCTGCACCCTTGCAGCCCATGCCAAGGGCATGCGAGGGGCGCACCACAGGAAGCAGAGACAGCGCGCAGCTGGGGAGCGGCAACGCAGTGCGCGCGCGGCACAAACTCACCTGGATGGGATTGAAGTGCGTGAACTTCCCTGTGTACATTGCCTCGTATGCTGGGTTGTTAAGAGCCGACAGGGGCAGCGGGTCTAGGTCCAGGAGCTCTGCACATGCCGGAGCAGGCAAGCACATACGCCAGGTCAGGGGGCTCCTCACGTCACCCACCACACACAGCACATGCAGGTACACAGCCAGCTATTGGTCGTGTGGCGAAAGGGCGCCCAAGCGCCCTTCATGCACATCCACAGACACTTTGTGCTGCGGGGCCAGGTGCCTGCCTGCGCTATTTTGCAGAGGAGACGCTGTCCTGCTGATTAACTTAGCAGGCAATCGCAGGCCAATCGTGCGTGGCGCAGATACCGTCCTGCCGGTCAAACTTTGAGGGACATCCCTTTGCTTGGGCAGGGTAAGGTGCAGCGCATCAGGCCACACATACACATATACAACGCAACACAACATACACATACCAGACACACACGCACCAGACACACACGCACCAGACACGCACACAACACAGCACGAACAGCACAACACTCACCAGACACACACACAAGATACACCAGACACACACACAACACAACACACACGCACCAGACACACACAACACAACACACATAACGCACATGACACACGCACACCAGACACACCAGACACACACGCACCAGACACATGCAGACACCACTTCCAGGCGCACCGGTGTTTGGGGGCATGCGCTCAGGTAGGATGAGGCCAGCAAAGTTGAGGGGCAGCAGCTCCTCCGCATTCAGCCAGTCCTCACTCAGCGCACGCACATAGTACTGCAAGCAAGGAGGGTGCAGCAGGCTCAGGCCAGCAGCCGCGGATCAGCCAGATCAGCCTGCAGCGCCATACACAGCACAGTCTGGCTTGCATGCAGAGATGCCCCCATGTGTGTAAAAAGGGAGGACACTGCTGCACGGCAGGGAACACGTCACAGGGCCTGCATCACAGGGCACACGTTTCATGGAGGTGGATGTGCTCCGGCCTGGTGCCGTTGCACTGTCCATCCCTTGATCCCTTAATCCGTTGGTCCCTTAATCCCTAGGTCCCTTGGTCCCTGCCTTCGTCCATCCCTTGGCCCCTTGGTCCCTTGGTCCCTCCCTGCCTTGGTCCCGCCCTGCCTTGGTCCCTCGGTCCCTTGATCCCCTCTTTGGCCTCTTCCTCGTTCCGTCCCTGCCTGTGGCGAGCCTCACACATGGAAAGTCCCACGGAGCTCACACTGCAAGCTGAGCCCAGAGTAAAGCCTCACCTGGCTTGGCAGCGGCTCAAAGATGGGGATGGTGAAGGCCAGCAGCTGCTCGCCCTCGCGCGCCATCTTTTTGGTCAGCAGCCATGACTGCGCAGGTGAGCAGGCAGCAAGGGCATATGAGCAGACGGAGGGGCATGTGAGCAGGCAAGAGAGAGCAGGCAAAAGGGCACATGAGCAGGTGGCCAGGGCGCATGAGCAGACGGACGGACACAAGAGCAGGCAACAGGGCACACGAGCAAGGTTGCGCATGAGCGGCTGAAAGGGAGCAGCCGGATGAGCGCCCCAGAGGTCACCTGATGCGCATGCAGTACATCCTTCTTTAAAACTTTTAATAAAAGCAAATCCTCCAAAAGGCCAGCAGTGCAGGGTGGCAGTGGGGGCTGCTTTAGTGAGCTACAACAGCCTTGGCTTTTTGTGCTTGTGTGTGTGTAGACTTGTTTGTGTATACCCATTCTTGTGGTGTAAGTGTGTATGTGTATGCGTGTAGTGTACAAGCACAGGGCCCTAGGGGCCTGCCAGTCTTCACTCACCCACACCTCCCAGGGGCATGCTTCCACAGCATGCGCAGGCACAACTTGCCCGGTGCTGTCCTCAGAACTGCACCTCATGCAACGGTGCGCGCCTGACCCCCCAAAACAGACATGGCTGAAAAATGCATGCCCGACGCCCTGCAAACATGCATTCCCAGGGTGCTGCACACACGCATGCCTGGGGTGCTGCAAAGATACAAACACATGTCCAGGTTGCTGCACGCTCACATGTCCAGGTTGCTGCGCCGCCCACTGTACACAGCCTCACCTCGGAGTGGTAGATGTGCTCGTTGGCACTGTCCTCCACAAGGATGAGCCAACGCAGCGCCTGGCCGTGCGCGCGCTCCCGCCACTCAAAGTCTGCACGGATGGTGAGCTGCACCCGCAGCACGGTGCGCGTGATGGGGTGCAGCGAGGCCGCCATAGACAGGCGTGGGAATGCGGCCACGCAGCTCGCGATCTGGGCGCCTGCGGTGAAGCGGTGGGACGCGGTCATGTCTTGAAAGCACGTCAGCTGTGCGCGCGCTCAGCGCTCAGGGCTTGGACGCTGGGCTGAGCGGCTGGCTGCACAGAGCTATCGTGTGCACGCTGGCCAACTTGCCCCAGCAGGCACAACAAGGGAAGGAAGTGCAGCAGTGGTGAGCAGCCCACCCAAGCAGAGGGTGGAGGGCAAGAGATCCCCAAAATAAGAGCCTGAACAGTGATCACGCACCACAGCATATTAATTACCACCTTGCAAGGCACAGGTTCCGTGCCAAAGATTCAGGCACCGTGCCCCTCCTCCCCCCTCAGTGGCTGAGTGGGCACCCCTTAAGTCACAACATGCCCTTGCGCCACCGTGTGTGTGCTGCAGCTTTGTGCCCGTACACCCCAAGCACCTGACCACCATGGAGAAAGCACAAAAAAACAACGCTGCAACCTGTTGCGCTCTCCTCTGCTGTGGACTGCTGTTACACGCTGGGCTCTGGGCCTTGCCTGCAGGGCGATGCCCAGCCATACACCAATTGACCTCGTGACCCAGATGGCAGGCAGCCCTGATCTTGCAACCTTGCGGCCTTGCCTGCAGCAGGGTGCCTGACGGCCGAGCCGATGTCGGAGGGGCTCATGTCCTGGAGCTCCATCAGGCCCAGGCCACGCTCCTCCAGCTTCCACAGCAGCTGCAGTGTGCAGTGTGCAGTGCAGCGCATTGTGCAGTGTGCAGCGGGTAAGCAGCTGGACACAGGAGCACACGCTGTGTCTGTATGGAGCGGCTTTCAGCAGGGGGGTTGGCAGCAGTGGTTAGCAGCGGCTGGCAGCAGGGCAGCAGGGGTGTTAGCATAGGTAGACGCAGACAGCCTGGGAGGCAGGCTGCGGGCCGCACCTCTGAGCTGAGGGTGTGCTCAAACTGGCGCAGGGGGTGGGAGTCTGGCCACAGCTTCTTCTCCATGCACTTGCACAGCGTCAAGCATGTCTCCGCCAGGCTGCTCCATTTCCGCCTGCATCAGGCATATGCATGTGCCATGCAGGGTCATGACTCAAGACCTGAGTGGAGGCACCCCTGAGATGAGGCAGCAGCACCGCTTCAGCAACAGCTGCAACAACTGGAGCGTGAAACGGCCATCAGTAAGCGCCACCCGACCCCCCCCCTACGCTTGTGCCCTGCATAACAAAGCCATTGCAATGCACATTGGCGCTACCAACGCGCATTCCTAACCATTGTGCGTTCCTAGCCCTGCAGCGCCAACGTGAGGTTCACCAGCCCCATCGCTCACACGTGCCAGCCGCTCTTGAATTTGACCCCAAGGGGCACCCACTCCCACAAAACCTCACCTGAAGGCGATCACACAAACAACACATCACAGTGTGCCCTCAGGCAAGCCCCCACTCCCACACAGCCTCACCTGAGGGCAATCTCAAAGACTGCCCTGAGGATGCGCGGGGCATTGGTGGCCATGTACATCATGTCTGCGACCAGGCTGAAGGACTCCACGCGTGCGCGGCTGACAGATGCCTGAGGGTTCATGAGCGCAAGGAGGAGGGCAGCGTGTGCGGCAATAAAGGGGGGTATGCGGCGCGATCTCTGATGCGCCATGACTCATGGTGGGAGCGGTGCATGCAGCATCACCGTGCCTACACTTTTGCGCATGCGGCTTTTTGTGTGGCATGGCAAGAGGAGGCACGGTGTGTGGCGCTGCACAGCGTGCGCACTGCGTGTTATGGCTGCAGAGAGCCGTGGTTCGCGAGCGGCACCAGACTGCACCTCCGCCAACGGCCTGGGGGGGATGGTGATGGTGCGACTCAACCCACTCTGCGCGCTCACCTGGAGGAGGATGTTTGCCTTGCCGTGCTTGTTTTCAATGCCCCCCTTGATCTGCACAGGACAGGTCAAAGCCAGGCGGCATTTGTGGTCAGCCATTGTAGCAAGCATGGCCAGGACAGGCACCGAGGCCCGCAGGAACCTCTTCTTTGTGCAAAACGAGCCGGGAGGAAAGATTCGGACATTGTACTGATGCCTTGTTAGTTGGTGTGTTACTTGCACGGTAGCCCACAGATCTGCGCTTCCATCCTCCATCTGTGGGGTCGGCTCCCCCTCTGTCAGCCGTTGATCCTTTGAAGCACCTCTGCAGCGCAAAGGCCTTCCGGGAGGGCGCCAGCAAAAAAGTGTGCGCACAACCGCGCTCATCCAGGCGCAGCAGGGTTCATGGCCATGGTCATGCCACTAGCCATAGCATGCCCACACTCAGCAGCCATGGCATGCACCCGCACGCCCATACTCACGTCAAAGGGGCACGCCTCCCTGCTGAGCTTCTCCACTTCAGGCATCTCCTCCTGCAAGCGTGCGCGCGTTTGTACGTGCATATGGACCCCACAACGTCACCCACGTGCACACACGCACACACACACACCTGCATGGACCTCATAACATCACCCGCGAGTCCAGCAACTCACCCGCCAGCCTCCGCTAACTTGGCATGCATGCACACATGCAAGAATTGCCACGTCGACAAGCACCCTGGCAACGTAGCGTTGGAGGCGGGCTTGCCGCTCACGCGCCCCCGCCGCACCTCTCGGACCATCATGGACTCAAACTCGGAGCTTTGCGCCACCATGCTCAGTACCTCCGCCTCCGTCATGTGGGGCTTGAGCAGCGAGTTGAAGGTCACCATGCTCTGGTGCCTGTGTAACACATTCACCACATACACCAGGCATACACACACACACACAATCGGTGCACACTGAAATGCAGCAGGCGCACAATCAATCCACTGCAGCAGCCACAAACCATGTTACACTCAATTTCATCTAACACACAAGTGTGTCTGATGGCAGGTGCGGCATGCACTGCATGCAAGGCCTTAAGGTCAGGTGCATGCTGCTTGGAGCGCTCACTGCTGCTCATGAAGCCAAGGGTGCATACATAGGTAGTGTAATTGATGCGCGGACTGAGAGTGCACGCGTGGCCCACCCAGACCTCACCAGAGAGTGGCGCTCAGCAAAAGTAAAGGCATTATGAGCGCAGGCCGGGGCGCCTGTTCATTCAACAGGGGGTCAGCAAAGTGCCACTGGGCATGAACTGCGCAGTCTTTGCTGCCCAACCCCCTGAAGGCTGCCCACAACTCTCGGAGTCCCTACCTGATGTAGTAGTGCGACGCCACGCGACCGAGCTCTGTGACATAAAGGTTGCCGCTGCGCTCGTCAAACACAGCCATCTGCGCAGGCGCGTGCACAAGCAGGGGTGGTGATGCCGTGATGGGCCGGGTGCCCGTGTTGCACACACACACACACACACA